>Ga0228673_1000016_pt1 | contig 40824 bp, 39 predicted proteins | sample 91DmetaG_FD_182783 | JGI IMG/M metagenome (GOLD analysis project Ga0228673, IMG submission 182783) | Seawater microbial communities from Monterey Bay, California, United States - 91D | ecosystem: Environmental > Aquatic > Marine > Coastal | place: USA: California | collected 2016-11-11
GTTACAGGTAAAACAGTTAATATGATAGGTTCTGGTATTATAGATCCTTTGCTAGTAACTAAGAGCGCTTTAAGAAACGCAGCGTCTGTAGCATCAACAATATTATCTACTGATTGTGTAATTAATAATTTAAGGATTGATGATAGCAATAGGTAGGAATTTAATAATAAACAAACATAAAGTAGGTACCGCTAAAACAAAAGGTGGTTTACTGCTTGCTGAATCTCAAAGAGAGGATATACGATATATACAGGCTGACGTTGTGAGTGTTGGTAACGAGGTTGAAGGTGTTAAAGCTGGAGATCAAATATACTACGATAAACACGCTGGACACGGTATAGAGCATAATGGTGAAAAATATCATATTATAAGATTTCAAGATGTAGTTGTTGTTTTATGAAAAGGCTAGAAGCAAGGGACATAAAAGATATGAACTTGTTGAAACACTATCGAATAATAAGACGGTGGGCTTGCAGGAACAACAACCTTAATGATGCTGATTTAGAGCTATTAATATATCTTGATTGTATGGACCTATTTTCAAAGCACGACTTTGAAATGGGTGTATACTCTTATAGTTGGGATAACAGGCGTTGGAACAGGCTTTTGAAAGAAGGCTGGATAACAGTTTGGCGCCATATAAACAGGAAGGATATAAAATATAGTATATACAAAGTATCTTTCAAGTGTAAGCAACTTATAAATAGAATATACAAAGTAATGCTAGGTGAAGAAGATATACCTGTTGGTAAATCAAATAGCATTATAACAGGGGAAACTTACACTGACAAGGTGTTAAGAACATCAATAAGAAACATTAATAGAGATAAAAATAGATAATATGTACACACCATTAGACAAAAAACTAATTGGAGATCAAAACAAACTTCCTGAAGCTTTAAAAGCAAAGATTGAAGCAGCTCCAGAAAGCCCAGCTCAAATGGGTTACGATACACCAGCGAAGCAGGTCGTAATCGACCCAATGACAGGTATGCCCATGCAACAAAGTGAAATTACAAATGTACCGCCTCAACAATATAATACAATGGGTAATGCTAAACCAGTTTTTTCAGAACAAGCGCAGTTATTTTCTGAAAAAATAAACGGTGGAATCCAGGATAGACAAAATTCAGTTTTTGCTACACCTATGTTTAAGAAGAACTGTAATAAAAAATACTAATATGAAAGACATTAAACAATTAAAAGTAGATTTAGCCGGTCAAGTAGGTGAAAACGCTATATGGGATGGACCTCTAAGTAAAGAAGGTTTTCCAATGGGTAAAGGATCTAGTTCAGGTTCTCAAGGTATGGAGGTTAGTAAAGCCGACTGTGGATGTGACTCTGTAAAAGGACCTATTACTTCAAGAGCTAAAGCGTATTAATGAAGTTTAAGTACTTTACTTACGATGAGTTTGATTGCCCAAGCCTAAAAGGTAGTGGTAAAAAAGTGAGTGATGAACTAATAAATATGCTAGATATTGTTCGTAAAAAATACGGTAAATCAATAACTATAAATTCAGGCTATAGAACACCTGAGCGTAATAAAGAGGTAGGTGGTAAACCTGGTTCATCTCATTTAAAGGGCTTAGCTGTTGATATTGCGTGTAAAAACTCTATTGATAGATTTAAACTAACTAGTATATTAATTGAGGTTGGTTTCAAGAGAATAGGTATGGGTTCAACATTTATACATGTAGATATAGATAAAGATAAATCACAAAACGTCCTTTGGACATATTAATATTGGATCACCTCTAAATATAAAAGAAAAGTCTTACGAAAAGCAGAATAGAAAGATGCGTTCGAAATACAAGTCTGAAACTGGAAAAAGCTTGGGTAAAAGACTAACCAAGGGTACAAGCTCAAGAAGAGTATCTTTTGCCTGTAGATTTGCTGGCATGGCCGGAGCTATGAAAGACTCTAAAGGTGAACCAACTAAAAAAGCAATGGCTTTAAAAAAATGGGGATTTGGCAGCGTAGGAGCAGCTAAAAACTTTTGTCAAAAAAATAAATCTAAAAAATAACAATAATGAAAAAAGGTGTAAAATTCGACTACAAACAGGCGTACAACAAAAACTTAAAACCTAGTGCTAGACTACATTACTTAGAAAACGCTAGACATGATCAAGACAGTCCAGCTAAAAAATATGGATCTCCAATGAAAATGGGTTCTCACTCTATACATAAGCATATGGGTGGAAGTGCTTTTCATATGAATACTGAACCAAGTAATAGCAAAGAAAAAGCGTCTACAGAAAAGAGAGACTTAATGAAATATAATCCAGTTGATGACAAGGCTGCTAGTATTAAGTCTGTAGAAGTTTCATCTCCTAAAGTTGAATTGTCTTCAGCTAAGCCAACTAAAAAAGAAGCACCTAAATCTAAAAGCGTACAAAGAAAAGCAGATAGAGTTGAAAAAACCAGAGAAAAAGGTAAACAAGCACTAGAAGATGGTAACACTTCAAAAGCTATGAGATTAAAGCGTAGAGAGAGAAGGCTTAAAAGAAGAATAGCTAAAAAATCTAAAAAATAAAACAGATAGGACTGTATAAACCTAAAAAATAATATAAACGACAAAAAACTCAAAAAATTATGTCACAAAGATTAAAAATTAATTATGAGCAATACGGAAGCAAAAAGACAGCCGTGTTTAACGCAGACGATATTTTTCGTGCTGTTTTTATTCCAGATGGAATGGGAGATGATAAAGTGTATTTGTACACGTCAACTGGCTCTTATTTCATCGTACAAAGTGTAGGTTCAGATTTCGGTGTTAGTGCAATAGCTATAGAAAAAGCTATTAACGACGCTTTAACATCAAACCCAGGAGGTAGAGTTGTTGAAATCACACCAGCTGGTATGGAAGGTGTTTTAGATACGATCACAAACCCAAGTTAGAAATGGTAGACACAGTTAGCAAGGGGTTAAACATCCCTTGCAGTTGTGCTGCTAGAAAAGAAACATTAAACAAGATATTACCTTATAAAAAATAATATATGGCATTTAAACTGGACAACCCACCTTATTCAAGTGATAATACACCTATATATAGGGTTGATATGGAGAATGGTGTTCTAGGTAAAGCCAATAATAACGGTACCATAATACTAAACAATAATCTAAATGCTAATCAAGAACGAGACGTTATAGACCACGAAATGGTACATATAGATCAAATGAGACGTGGTGACTTAGACTATGACAATAATTACGTATACTGGAAAGGTAAAAAATATTCAAGAGCACAGATGAGCGAAGGTTCTCCAAATTTAGCCTGGGAAAAAGAGGCGTATAATAAAACAAAGAAAAAATAAATAAATTATGGCTTACAAACAATCACCAGGTAGAATGAATATGCCTAAAACTGGACAAGGAATACCAAGTGTATTAACTATGCCAAACCTAGATCCAAAAGAACCAAAACCAAGTAATGTAAAATACGGTGCTTTAGAGAAGACCTCTAGCACGAACGCTAGCGGTAGAACTACAGTTACTGTAACTCAACCTTTTTCGTCAAATGGTAAAAAAACTAGCAAAAGTTATAAAGAGTTTGCAAAAGAAGGTGGAGACGTAGCAGCGGCAAAAAAGTTTAATGCTGGTAAATCAGGCTCTAGAACAACAACTTATTCGTATGGTGGAAACAAGCCAGCGGGTATAAAGCCAGTTTCAACAAGCACGCCTAAACCTAAAATTGACTTAAGCAAAAAACCATCTATTGCTAAAGATTACGGTAGTTTTACATTTGGATCAAATATGCATAATATGAATTTTGGTGGGCACAGTACATACGGGAGAACAGCAGCTGGCGAAACACCTAAGTTTAGTCAGTCGTATACGGAATCTCCAAAAAATCCGATGTCAGGTAAGCCTAATATAGCTACGTCTAGAAAGATCACAGCGAGAGAGAATCAACTTATGAAATCAAATTTTTACAAAGGAGCTAATCCATACAATATTGGAGAAAAGAAGTTCGAGCAGCATTTACAAAACATCGAAACATTTGAAAAAAGAAAAAACGATAAAAAGTTCGCTAGACAAGAATTAATTAAGTCAAGAAAAAAAGCTAGAAAATAGTGAAAAAAATATTAGAATTTTTCAGCACTAAAGTTTTCAAACAAGTTGGTGATGTGGTTGATAACCTATTCACTAGCGAAGAAGAAAGACTCAATGCTAGAAATGAAATATTTAAAGTACTACAAGATGCTCAGTTAGAGTTGCAAAAAATGCAGACTGAGATTATTGTAGCTGAAGCTAGCGGTAATTGGCTACAGAGAAGCTGGAGACCAATACTAATGCTTTCATTTGGTTTTGTAATAATATATACTAAGTTCATATCACAGTTATCTGTACATTTAGTAACACCTACATTAGAGCCTCAATTCTGGAGTTTACTAGAAATAGGTATTGGAGGTTATGTAATAGGTAGAAGTGGTGAAAAAATCGTGGACAAGCTAGGGCCACTATTCAATAAAAATAAATAAAAAATAAATAATGGGACAATACGCAAATCAACCAGATTTCGCTACATCAGCTGAGACTGTAGTAGTTGGTACAACAAATGTAGAGAGCAGTGCGCTTTATATTGGAACAGGTGGTGACATAGAAGTAACTGCAATAGGTAGTTCTTCTTCAGTGGTGTTTAAAAACATACCTGATGGATCTTTCCTACCTGTCATAGTTAGCTCTATCACAGCAGGTGTAAACACTACTGTATCGGACATTGTAGCTATAAAATAATATGGGACTTGGTCTAGGACTAGGCGTATGGTGGCCTACACAATCTTCACTTATACCAGGCTTGATAAAAACTTTATGTGTAAGATCCACATATTGTGAAAACAAGACCTGCACCACAGCTATACTTCAAAAACTAGAAAACTGTAAATCATAATGAGTAACTTACTGAAAGACGCCTCAATACTTTTAACCCCTACCGCATACGACAATGGTAGCATGCATGCTATTAAGCCAGAAAATGGAGATGGAGATTTTGACTTTCAAAGAAATTCTGCTGCGACCCGAGTTAATGCACAAGGTTTAGTAGAGAATGTACAGATAATCAGTCCAGAGTTAGTTTCAAATGGTAACTTTTCAGAGATAGGTGCAGAAGAAGTTTTAAATGGAAACTTTTCACAAGAAGGAAGTGAGTTAGTTACAAATGGTGATTTTGCTACAGATAGTGATTGGATTAGTTCTGATATTAATGGATTTAGTATAAGTGGCGGTAAATTAAATTTATTAGATGTTGCATACGCAAAATCGGTTCTTCAAACTAATGTCGCAACGGTAGGAAAAACATATAAAGTTACTCTTGAAATAAGTGATTATGTAAAAGGTTCAGTTAGAATTATTTTAGGTGGTTCTGTTACATCAACACAATCCTCTAATGGTGTTTTTACATTTTATGTAACTGCTTTAGCAGATGCAAATATTGGTATTCAGACTTTAGGTGGAGGTGGTACAACCCTATCAATAGACAACGTTTCAGTTAAAGAAGTAGGACAAGATTGGAATTTAGGTGGAGATTGGACTATTGGTGAAAATAAAATTATTCACCCTGCAGGCTCTAGCCCTGAATATTCTACTCAAGATAATGTATTAACTATTGGAAAAGATTATACTTATTCTGTAGAATTGCTTACAGGAAATGGTACAAATTTCGCTCAATTATACGTAGCGGGTGTTGGAGCAATTGCTGCCTTTACTAATGGGGCTGGAGTTTATACAGGTTCTTTTACCGCACAAGGTACAAATATTCGAATTAGAGCACTTGGTGCTGATATAGATGTTGAAGTAACAAACATATCAATTAAAGAAGTTGGGCAAGATTGGACGTTTGGTACTGGTTGGAGTGTAGACCAAGCTAATAGTAAGGCTGACGCAACAGATGCTGCATTTAACTCACAACTTGCTAACAGTGCTGCTATTGGAGCAAGTAAAAAATATAAAATATCTTTTGATGTTTCAAACTATGTAAAAGGAAATGTTATTGTTAAAATTGGTAACACCTCAAGCGCAACGGTTTCAAGTAATGGGAGTTTTACATTTACTTTAACTTCAGCAAATACATCTTCTTTTCAAATTGCAACTTGGGCTGGTAGTGGAACTACTTTATCTGTAACAAACGTATCAATTAAAGAAATAACAGACGATACAAACATACCAAGAATAAACTACGAGGGTTTCAGTTATCAAGATGTTTTAGGAAGTGAGGAAATTGTAAATGGTGATTTTGAAAATGGAAGTGCTAATTGGAGTTTGTCTGATTCAACTGTTTTGAATGGAAAATTAAATATATCAACTACATCTATAAACAATACTGCTCAACAGTCAATAACAAATCTCATCATAGGAGCGAGTTATAAAATAGAGTACAATATAAATAGTATTTTAACTGGTGGACTTGTTGTATATGAATCATCACATAGTAGACCAGCTTATGAAACAAGTGCTGGTGTATATTCAAACACATTTATTGCAACTGCAGCAACTCAAACAATAAATGTCAGAACATCTGGAGCAACAACTGCAACAATAGACAACGTATCTGTAAAAGAATATCTTGGTCAAGAAGTAGTACCAGATAGTGGTTGTGGAAGTTGGTTATTAGAGCCACAGAGTACGAATTTGTTGCCTTATAGTGAGGATTTTAGTCAATGGACTAGTTACATAACAACTCCAACATTAAATTCAGCAACTTCTCCAAGTGGTGATGTAAATTCAGCTAAATTAACATCTACTGGAGTTTATGGAAGTTTTAGTTTAAATATTTCTAAATCTAGCTCTGCTTTAAACTACACTCAGAGTGTTTTTGTTAAGGCAATTAATTATACTGTTGTGAATCTTATTTCTTATGGCTCATCAAGTGCTAATAGAGCTCAAGTATCTTTTGATTTGTCAGATGGTAGTGTATCCTCAGCAGCCTCTGTTAATGGTGCTTATTCTAATCCATCTGAATCTATTGAAGATTATGGTAATGGTTGGTATAGAATTTCTCTATCATTTACCTCTGATGCTTCTGTTGAAGTAAGACCACATATTCAATTTCCAGTTCAAATGACTAATGATGATTATGTTTTACTATGGGGAGCGCAACTAGAAAACCAATCTTATAGCACCTCCTACATACCAACTAACGGAGCAACAAACACTAGGCTACAAGATATTGCAAACAATAGTGGTAACTCTAGTTTAATAAATAGTACAGAGGGTGTATTTTATGCTGAAATAAAAAGGGATACATCTGCTAATACATTTCATTTAATTTCATTAAACAACGCATCCTCTAATAGTGATGCAAATTCTGTTGCTATTGGAGTTAATGGTTCTGATTTATTTTATGTGAGAGTAAAAAGTCCAAATGGTTCTTATACAAATCAAGGCATACCAATGTCTATTGGTGATTTTCATAAAGTAGCAATAAGATATGAGCAAGGAAATATAGGGTTATTTATAGATGGCACGAAAGAAGGTACTTTTACTGGTGCTTGGTTGTTTACACTGCCATTAGATAATTTATCCTTTGATTACAACGGAAATGGGTCTTTAAAATTCTTTGGAAAAACCAAAGCACTAGCAGTTTACAAAGAAGCATTAACAGATGCAAATCTAAGATGCCTTACATATCCAAATCCAGTTGCAACAACATTTGATTTAGACTTTGATACTATTGCAGAGCAGTTTACTTTTACTAGAGGCTCAGAAGCTACGTTTGTAAATGAACAAGGGTTAATTGAAAGTACAAATCAAATAGGTCCAGAATTGGTGACTAATGGAGATTTTGCTACAGATAGTAATTGGACTAAGGGTACTGGATGGACTATTAGTGGAGGCAGTGCAAACTATGATGGTGTAAATGCATATCAATTATTAAGACAAGGAACTGCAAATGGTGTCGTGGGAAAAACTTATCTTGTAAAATATGATGTTATTAATAATAGTGGAGTTGGTGGCATATATGCTAAATTTGGAGGTGTTAATTTAAGCGGCTATAATCAAAATAATGGAAGTTTCGAGTTTTATGCTACAGCAGTCTCAACAGATTATATAAGATTTACACCACAATTAAATTTTACTGGCTCAATAGACAACGTATCTGTAAAAGAAGTAATATCTGCAACTAACACACCAAGAATAGATTACTCAACTGGTGCAGAGGCATTCTTGTTAGAGCCGCAGAGTACGAATTTGGTAACAGATAGTCAAAACTATAACAGCACTTATTGGAGTAAGCAAAGTGGTGTTTTATCAGATGGAGGTGTTGGTTTATTTTATTTAAGCCCAACTTCTAATGTTATTAAGTATGAGGTAACACAAACTCAATACAATCAAATGTATTACAAGTTGCCATCAGGTGTAACAATAGGAAACACATATACGCAACAAGGATATGTAAAATGTGACGATGCACCTTATATACATTTTCAAATACACGCATTAAGTGGTAGCGCTTATATTGTTTGGGATAACGTAAATAATACAGTTATATCCGCAGACCCATCTATTGATAGCTATAATATTAAATCCTTAAGCGATGGTTGGGTAAAGGCTGAAATAACTTTTACCGCAGCAGTCTCAAGTATATATGCTTCATTAAAAACTTATTTTTCAACAAGCTCAACATCAAATTGGGCGGGTGTTTCGGTTGGAACAATAGCTTATCAAACTTTTGTTCAAGTAGAAAACCTACCCTACGCAACTTCATACATCCCAACATCGGGAGCATCAGCTACACGTAATCAAGAATTATGTAACAATGCAACACCAGTTATTAATAGCGAGGAAGGAACATTGTATGCTGAGATAGCAGCTTTGGCAAATGATAGTACTTTTAGAATGATAAATATTTCAGACGGAACACTTGACAATAGAGTAGAAATAAGCTATTCAAATACAGATAATTTGATGAGAGTTATTTGTTATGTAAATGGTGTAACAGTAGCAACTAAAAGTAATATATCGGCAAATATTTTAAATTTTAATAAAATAGCCTTTAGTTATAAAGAAAATGATTTTAAAGCATATCTAAACGGAGTAAATGTTTTTACAGATACAAGTGGTGCAATTTACCCACCTAATACACTTAATAGAGTTGATTTTGGTATACCATCAGTAAGTGGTTTTGATTTCTTCGGTAACACTAAAGGTTTAAAATATTATCCAAAAGCATTAGCAGACGTACAATTAGAAGATTTAACAACAATATAATTATGAATATTTATAAAACAGTATTTGATACAGAACAACAAGGTAAAGACGTTTTAATACAAAAAGACGTTTGGCAAGAAGTAACAGAAGAAGGTGTTACATCAATGCGGTATATCAACGGAACAAAAGCAGTTGTTTATATTGGCAAGGTGGTAAAAACACCTGGTACTTATGACCCAGATGGAAAGGAAATAACACCTCCAATTTATTACGATGGTGTTGCTTATGATATTATGAGTACAGATGACTTAGACTTCGGAAGTAATGAAGTTTACCCAGGAGATGCTTCAGCACATCAATTCTATGGATTTCCAAGAAACGCAGAAGTTCAACCACCTATTGAAGAAGAAGAAGTAATTTCAGAATAAATAGTGTAACTATATATAAAAAATAACCAATCAAATTAAATAAAATGGGAAAATTAACAGATGAACAATTAAAATCAGTAAAAGAATCACAAGGAAAGATCAACAACATATTAGTTGAAATAGGTTTCTTAGAGTCTAAAAAAGCTGAATACTTAGGTATGCATTTTGAAGCTGCAAAAGCTCTAGAGGAAATTAAGTCAGAGCTAAAAGAGCAGTATGGTGATATCACTGTAAACCTAATTGATGGGTCTTTTGAGAAGGTAGAGGCTAAGGAAACAAAAACTCTTCAAGTAGCTGAATAGTGAGTTCTATTATAAGAAAAATAAGTATAGGTTCAGACTATAAGAACGATGCAATGCATTACTCTGTAGGTCAAGAAGTATATGGCGGTCACAAGATAGCTTATATACTGCTGAGCGAAGAAGATAACTCTTATAATATACACATCAAAAAAAACAATGAGGTAATGCCGTGGAAGAAGTTTAATTCTAATATGGCAATATCCATTGAATACGATCTTCAGTATTAATGAGAAGTGTATATGACTTTATTGTAGAGCCAATAGGAGAGAGATACGACAACGAGTTAAAAATAGGTGATAAGAAATTAGTTTTAAATTCTAAAATAGAAAGTCACAAGTTTATAAATAATAAAGCTAGAGTGATATCTGTGCCAATAGCCTTCAAAACCCCCATAAAAATAGGTGATGAGGTTATTATTCACCACAATGTATTTAGAAGATACTATAACCAAAAAGGTAAAGAGGTAAATAGTAGTAAATACTTTAAAGATAATAAATATTTTTGTCAATTAGATCAAATATATTTGTATGGCAAAGATAACTCGTGGAAACCTTTTAATAATAGATGCTTTGTAGCGCCTGTACTTAATAAGGATGAGTTAGAGCTAAAGAAAGATAAAAACCATATTGGAATACTAAAGTATGGTAATAGTTCCTTAGAAGCTCTTAAAATAAACGAAGGAGATGTTATAGGCTTTACACCTAACAGCGAATTCGAATTTGTCGTTAACGATGAATTATTATATTGTATGAAATCAAAAGATATTGTAATTAAATATGAGCACGAAAAAAACCAAGCTCAGTATAATCCAAGCTGGGCAAAGAGCAGTTGAGGAGTTAATAAAAGTAGCTAAAGAACCTATAGTAGATTCAGGTGATGATATAACTGCTGATAGATTAAAGAACGCTGCAGCTACAAAGAAGCTAGCAATATTTGACGCTTTTGAAATACTAACACGTATAGAAGAAGAGAAAAGTATGATAAATGATACTGACAATGCTAAAGAAAAACCTTTTAGAGGTTTTGCAGAAGGGAGATCTAAATGATTTACGAGCAGACATTAGTAAAAACGCTAGACGATTATATTAAGCCATCAGTTGTAAAAAAGAATAACAGACATAAAAAGTGGAGTTATGGTTACAACGCTGATCACGATATAGTTATAATAAGTAAAGACGGTACTTTAGGTGAAGTAGTACAAATACAAAACCTAGTTATAGGTTTGCCATCTGAGCCTGAAAAAGTTTACAAGCGTTCAAACAAGAGAGCAGAGCAGAAATGGGAAAAGTTAAATTATCCTAAAGAGCTATTAAAAATAAAAAGCGTGTTTGACTGGGAGAAATATCCTAACGCATTTAAAGAAAAATGGTATGACTATATTGATGAAGAGTTTAAAAGACGTGAAGAAGGTTTTTGGTTCAAAAATAATGGTGTTGCTAATTATATTACTGGCACTCACTATATGTTCTTGCAGTGGTCCAAGATTGATGTTGGGGCAGCAGACTATAGAGAATCAAACAGATTATTCTTCATATTCTGGGAAGCTTGTAAATCAGATGTACGTTGCTACGGAATGTGCTATCTTAAGAACAGACGGTCAGGGTTTTCTTTCATGGCATCAAGCGAAGCGGTTAATCTCGCTACAATATCCACAGACTCAAGGTTCGGAATTTTATCAAAATCTGGTCAGGATGCGAAAAAAATGTTTACTGATAAAGTGGTACCCATCTCAGTTAATTATCCCTTCTTCTTCAAACCAATCCAGGACGGTATGGACAGGCCGAAGACGGAGCTCGCCTATAGAGTCCCAGCCTCGAAACTTACCCGTAAGAAACTCGACGAAGGTATTGCTTCCGAGGAGAGGCAAGGTCTTGATACCACGATCGACTGGAAGAACACCGGGGACAACTCGTACGATGGGGAAAAACTAAAGATATTAGTACACGATGAAAGTGGTAAATGGGAAAGACCTGACAATATATTAAATAACTGGAGGGTTACAAAAACATGTTTACGACTAGGTAAAAGAATTGTAGGTAAGTGTATGATGGGTTCAACATCAAATGCTTTAGATAAAGGTGGTGCTAATTTTAAAAAATTATATTATGCTTCAGACGTCAGGGAGAGAAACCGCAACGGACAGACTAGCTCAGGACTATATTCTTTGTTCATACCTATGGAATGGAATTACGAAGGATTCATCGATGCTTATGGAATACCTGTATTCGATACGCCAAGTGAAAAGATTAAAGATCCAACCGGTGAATTAATACCCACAGGAGTAATAGAGCATTGGGAAAATGAAGTTGATGGTTTAAAAAACGATCAAGATGGTTTAAACGAATATTATAGACAGTTTCCAAGAACTGAGAAACATGCTTTTAGAGACGAAGCTAAATTATCTTTATATAATCTAACTAAGATATACGAGCAAATAGATTACAATGAAGAGGTTAGAAATAAAAGTTTAGTTACAAGAGGTAGTTTTCAGTGGAGAGGTGATGTTAAAGATACTGTCGTTGAATTTAGACCAAACAGTAATGGTAGGTTTTATGTGTCTTGGGTTCCATCAATGAACTTGCAAAACAACGTTATTGTTAAAAATGGCCTTAAGTATCCAGGTAATGAGCATATTGGTGCTTTTGGATGTGATAGTTATGATATATCGGGTACAGTAGATAAAAGAGGATCTAACGGAGCTTTACATGGTTTAACTAAATTTAATATGGACAACGCTCCATCTAATATGTTTTTCCTTGAATATATAGCTAGACCTCAGACAGCTGAGATATTCTTTGAAGATGTACTAATGGCTTTACATTTCTATGGTATGCCTATATTAGCAGAGAATAATAAACCTAGGTTATTATATTATTTAAAAAGAAGAGGTTATAGAAACTTCTCTATAAATAGACCTGATAAAGCATACAATAAATTGTCAGTGACTGAAAAAGAAATAGGTGGTATACCAAACTCTAGTGAGGATATTAAACAAGCTCACGCGGCTTCTATTGAAACATATATAGAAGATTACGTTGGTTACACTGGTGAAGGGTATGGGCAAATGTATTTTCAAAGAACACTAGAAGACTGGGCAAGATTTAATATAAATAATAGAACAAAGCATGATGCTACGATAAGTTCTGGACTTGCTGCTATGGCTTGTAATAAAAATAAGTATTCGCCAGTATACAAAACACAAAGGAAAAAAGTGCAATTATCTTTTAACCGATATGACAACAACGGAAGTATTTCAAAAATAATAAAATAAATGATTTATACTAATACGAACAGTTCTTTCCCCAGTCAGGTAGTACCAGACGCAGAAAAGCAAACCTTAGAATATGGTTATGCTGTAGGTAGAGCTATTGAAAACGAATGGTTTAAGGGTGATAGAGGGACTAACATTGGTGGTAGATTTGCTGGTAATTGGCAGTATTTCCATAAGTTAAGATTATACGCTAGAGGAGAACAATCTGTTCAAAAATACAAAGATGAGTTATCTATAAACGGTGACTTAAGCTACTTAAACCTAGACTGGAAACCTGTAGCTGTTCTATCTAAGTTTGTTGATATTGTTGTCAACGGTATGACAGATAAAGGTTACGAAATAAAATCATTTGCATCAGATCCTTTCGCTGTAAAAGAAAGAACACAACATGCCACTGATTTAGCTGAAGATGCTTTTTCTCAGGATTTAATACAAGAAGCTCAGCAGAATTTTGGTATAGATTTAAGTAGGACTAATACACCTAAAGATCAATTACCTAAAAGTAAAGAAGAACTAGAGTTGCACATGCAGCTAACATATAAGCAAGCTATAGAAATAGCAGAAGAAGAGCTTATAAACAATGTATTAGATTACAACAAGTACGAAGAAGTTAAGAAAAGAGTAGCTTACGATTTAGTTGTGTTAGGTATAGGTGCTAGTAAAACTGACTTTAACCTAGCTAATGGAGTTACTGTTGACTATGTAGATCCAGTTAATTTAGTACACTCTTACACAGAAGATCCAAACTTCGAAGATATATACTATGTAGGAGAGGTTAAGAGCGTACCGTTAGAGGAGGTTAAAAAACAATTCCCAGACTTAACAGACGAAGATCTTATAGAGATACAGCGCTACCCTGGTGATTCAACTAGGACTAGAAACTTTAATGGACAGGACAGTAATAATGATAATGTTCAGGTTTTATACTTCGAGTATAAGACTTATAGTAATCAAGTATTTAAGATAAAGCAAACTGATCAAGGCTTAGAAAAAGCTTTAGAGAAAGACGACACATTTGACCCGCCTGAGAGTGATAACTTTAACAGAGTTAGTAGATCAATAGAGGTATTATACAGTGGTGCTAAAATATTAGGTTACGAAAAAATGCTTAAATGGGAACTAGCAGAGAATATGACTAGACCTTTCAGTGATCAGACTAAAGTTAATATGAACTACACTATATCTGCTCCTAGAATGTACAAAGGTAGAGTTGAGAGTATAGTTAGTAAGACTATTGGTTTTGCTGATATGATACAGCTAACACACTTAAAGATACAACAAGTATTAGCACGTATGGTACCTGATGGTGTATTTGTAGACGTTGACGGATTAGCTGAGGTTGATCTTGGGAATGGAACAAATTACAATCCGCAAGAGGCTCTCAATATGTACTTCCAAACTGGTAGTATAGTTGGTAGATCATTAACACAAGATGGTGATCCTAACAGAGCTAAAGTACCTATACAAGAATTACAAACATCGTCAGGTATGAGCAAAATACAAGCGCTTATACAAACTTATCAGTATTATTTACAGATGATAAGAGACGTGACAGGACTTAATGAGGCTAGGGATGGTAGTCAACCAGCAAAGGATTCTTTAGTTGGTTTACAAAAACTAGCTGCAGCTGCTTCAAATACAGCTACTAAACATATATTACAGTCCTTAATGTATATAACTGTAAGAGTGTGTGAGAATATAAGTTTAAGAGCGGCTGATATGTTGAACTTCCCATTAACTAAAAACGCTTTAATGAATTCTATAAGTAGCTTTAATGTTAATACGTTAGAGCAAGTGGAGAAATTAAACATGCACGAGTTTGGTATATTCTTAGATTTAGAACCTGATGAAGAGGAAAAGCAGATACTGGAAAGAAATATACAAATAGCATTACAGTCTGGAGGTATTGATCTTGAGGACGTTATAGACTTAAGGCAGATATCTAATATTAAGTTAGCTAACCAAATGCTTAAAATAAAGCGTAAGCAAAAGATGGAGGCTGATAGAAAAGCTCAAATGGAGAATATACAGGCTCAAGCCCAAGCAAATGCTCAGGGCGCTGAAAAAGCTGCTATGGCTGAGGTTCAAAAGCAACAAGCATTAGCTCAGACGACTCTTCAGATAGAACAAGGTAAATCTCAATTCGAGATGCAACGCATGCAAGCTGAGGCTCAAATTAAAAAAGAGCTTATGGCTGAAGAATTTAATTACAATATTCAGTTAGCTAAAGCAAGGGCTGATGCTGAAAAAGGAAAAGAAAAAGATATAGAAGATCGTAAAGACGAAAGAACTAGAATACAAGCTACACAACAATCAGAGCTTATAGCACAACGTCAGAACGATGAATTACCTAAGAATTTTGAGTCTTCAGGTTTTGACTCGCTAGGTGGTTTCGGATTAGAACAGTTCGACCCTAGATAAAAAAACTTTATTAATTTTATATTATTATATTATGTCAGAACAAACAGTAAAACAAGAGGGTGAATTTAAAATAAAAAAAAGAAAGACACCTAAGAAATTAGCTACACCAGAGAACAATGTTACTAAGGTTAGCATGAAAGAACCTTTGATTGAGACAGAGCCAGAGGTTACAAAAGTAGTAATAAAAAAAGAAACTGATGCCATTCAAACACAAGCGACAGATGATAGCGATGTTATTGTCAAAAAACCCGAAAACAGTTCAAACGGCGAAGCAGTGGTTAAAGAAATACGGGAGTCCGAAGAAGAAGTAGATTCACCAATACAATTAGTAAGTGAAGATGATAACGAAGGGGCTGATAAAGTAACCACTGAATACAAAGAAGCTATAAGAGATGAAAAAGTATTAGGCAAGCCTTTACCTGAAAATATCGAAAAACTAGTTTCTTTTATGGAGGAAACTGGTGGTAACATAAGTGATTACGTTAGGCTTAACGCTGATTACTCTAGTGTAGATAACGAAACATTATTAAAAGAATATTATAAAAAAACGAAACCTTATTTAGAAGGTGACGATATAAGTCTAATGTTAGAAGATTTTTCATATGATGAAGATATTGACGAGCAAAGAGACATACGCAAGAAGAAACTTGCATTTAAAGAAGAAGTTGCAAAAGCTAGAAACTTTTTAGAGGAAACTAAGAGTAAATATTACGATGAGATCAAGTTGAGACCAGGCGTAACTCAAGACCAACAAAAAGCTACTGACTTTTTTAACCGATATAACGAAGAGCAGAAAGCTGGTAAAGCAAAACACTCGGAATTTTTAAAACGTACTAATGAACTGCTAACTGACGATTTCAAAGGTTTTGATTTCAACGTTGGTGAAAGTAAGTTTAGGTACAGTGTAAAAAATCCACAAAAGGTAGCAGAAGCACAGTCTGATATTTCTAACTTCATTGGGACGTTCCTAAATGACAAAGGAGAAGTTAAAGACACTAAAGGTTACCACAAAGCTTTATATGCTGCTAGAAACGCTGATACGATAGCGCAACATTTTTATGAGCAAGGCAAAGCCGACGCTGTTAGAGATGTTATGGTTAAATCAAAAAACATTTCAACAGAACCTAGAAAAACTAGTGGTGGTGATGTGTTTATTAATGGTTTAAAGGTTAAAGCTATTTCTGGTGCTGATTCTTCAAAATTAAAGATAAAAACAAGAAAATTTAACTAACAAAATTAAACAAAATGAGTTTAACTCCACAATTTGGTTCATTGAAACCATCTCAAAAACAAGAGATTTTAGATAGCAATTATCTAAAGTTTAACGACGGTGCTGCTGGAACAGACACTTTCGCACAACAATACTTACCAGAGATCTACGAACAAGAAGTAGAGCGTTACGGAAACAGAACATTATCTGGATTCTTAAGAATGGTAGGAGCAGAAATGCCAATGACTTCTGATCAAGTAATTTGGTCTGAGCAAAATAGATTACATATTTCTTATGAAGCGTGTACTAACGACCAAACAAACACAATTACAATACCTGTAGATTTAACACCAGCAGATCCTTAGGATTATGTTGCTAATGTTGTATCTCCTGGGGCTACTATCGTAGCTATAGATGCTTTAGGTGCTGAATTAAAAGCTGTTGTAACTGGTTCTAACTTAACTACAGGTGCTTTAACAGTAGCTCCTTACAACGCTACAACTACAGCTGCTTTAGCAACTACAGGCGTAAAAGTATTTGTATTTGGATCTGAATACGGAAAAGGTTCAGTTACTCCTAACTCTACTGTTAATGCAGGAGCTGCTGACGGGTATGTATCTGTTGATCCTTCTTTCACACAATTCTCTAACTCACCAATCATTATCAGAAATAAATACGTTGTAAACGGATCTGATATGGCTCAAATCGGTTGGGTAGAAGTTGCTACTGAAGACGGAACATCTGGATATTTATGGTACTTAAAAGCTGAATCTGAAACAAGATTACGTTTTGAAGACTACTTAGAAATGTCTGTAGTTGAAGGAGAAAAAGCTGGTGTAGCTGGAGCGGGATCTGCTGCTGCTGCTGGGTATAAAGGTACTCAAGGTTTATTCGCTGCTATCGAAGATAGAGGTAATGTAAATGTAGGATTTACTGCTGCTGCGGGTCTTGATACTTTTGATGACATCTTGAAAAACCTAGATACTCAAGGAGCTATTGAAGAGAACATGTTATTCTTACAAAGACAAACGTCTTTAGATTTTGACGATATGTTAGCTGCAATATCTGGAGGTGCTCAAGGTGGTACTGCTTATGGTTTATTTGAAAACTCTGAAGAAATGGCATTGAACTTAGGTTTCTCTGGATTCAGAAGAGGTTCTTATGACTTCTATAAGACTGACTGGAAATACTTAAACGACGCTTCTACACGTGGTGGTATGACTGGACCTTCTTCAATCGAAGGTGTATTAGTACCAGCTGGAACTTCTACAGTTTATGACCAAGTATTAGGTACAAACATCAGACGTCCTTTCTTACACGTAAGATATAGAGCTTCTCAAGCAAATGACAGAAGAATGAAGCAATGGGTAACTGGTTCTGCCGGTGGTGCTGCTACATCTGATCTAGACGCTATGGAAGTAAACTTCTTATCTGAAAGATGTTTATGTGTACAAGGTGCTAACAACTTTGTATTATTCAAAGGAGTGTAATCACTAACAAATGTAATTCTTACCCTCGTTGAACTGACGGGGGTAATTATTACTCTTATAAATTATTTAATTATATTATATTATGGCTGCAAAAAAAGCACCAGCAAAGAAAGTTGAGGTTGCTCCTCAGCAAGAAGTAGTAGTTAAAGCTGCTCCAAAAGTACAAAAACCAGCTAAACCAAGCTGGGAAATAAAAGATAGAACATATATATTAACTTCTAATAGATCACCAGTAACATTTACAATACCTAGTAAACATACTTCTAAACATGCTTTACTATTTTTTGATAAAGAAGCTCGTGAACAAAAAGAAATAAGATATGCAACAAACCAATCTTCACCATTTGTAAAAGAACAACAAGGGGAAGCTACTTTAGGTCACATTATATTTAAAGACGGTTCGTTATTTGTTCCAAAAGAAAAACAAAATCTTCAAAAAGTACTATCTTTATATCACCCTTTAAAAAATAAGTTATATAAAGAGCTTGATCAGGTTGAAATAGCAGAAGATGAATTAGATATATTAGAACTACAGATTGATGCTTTAAATGCTGCTAGAGGTATGGATATAGATCATGCTGAAGCAATACTAAGAGTTGAGATAGGATCTAAGGTATCTAAGATGAGTTCTAAGGAGCTTAAAAGAGATTTGATGTTATTCGCTAAGATGAGTCCAGGTTTATTCCTAGATTTAGCTAATGATGAAAATGTACAATTAAGGAATTTTGCAATACAAGCTGCTGAAGCTAATATCATAAAATTATCAGATGATCAAAGATATTTTACTTGGGCTAGTAATGGTAGGAAACTAATGGAGGTTCCTTTTGATGAAAATCCATATTCAGCATTTGCATACTTCTTAAAAACAGATGAAGGTGTTGAGATATACAAATCTATAGATAAAAAGATTAATTAATATGTAATAATATAGAGGGTAGTGTAATGCTACCCTTTGTATTATAATTCAAACAAATATGGCTATAAATGTAAATACAGTTTATCAAACAGTTCTGTCTATACTTAATAAAGAACAGAGAGGGTTTTTAACACCGTCAGAATTTAATAAGTTAGGTACACAGGTACAGTTAGATATATTTGAGAAATACTTTGAAGATTTAAATCAACAATTAAGAGTTCCTCAAGCAGATGCTGACTACTCTGACAGAGTTATGAATCTTGATGAAAAATTAGCTATATTTAAAACATTTGGCACGGCTATATACAATAACTCTTCTAACCCTAAACTAAAATCATTTTCATTACCTACTCAAGATGACTACGGGAATAATGTAGACTTCTATAGGTTGGGAGCTGTAACATACAAAGATGGCAAGGGTGACATAACAGAACTACAAAGACTTTCAAGAACAGAATTCTACAACATAGAAAGATCTCAACTTACTAAAGCAACAAAAAGATTTCCTACTTATTTATATGAAAACAAGGGTAATGTAAATATACCTGGTCAACCAATAAATAGTAATATTCAGAATATCATGTATATCAACCCAGTTAGTATCACTGATGGAGTTGAAGTTGATTACATAAGAAAACCTATAAACCCTATATGGGGATTTACTACAGGTTCTAGAGGTCAATATATATATAACAGTAATTACTATGATTCCTCTGACGGGACTGGTTCTATAGACTTTGAGTTGCACGAGTCAGAACAAGTTAATGTTATATTAAGAATATTAGCATATGCCGGTATAATAATAAGAGATCCTCAAATTGTGCAAGCAGCTACTAGTGAGGTACAACAAAACGAAATAAATCAAAAAAGCTAATAAGATATGCCTTTACCAAATGGTGGTTTAATAACCGAAAACAATAGACAATATTACGAAGGCGCACAAAGTTTTGCAGGTGATGCAGGTGGTACTTCAGGACAAAGCTTTTCTACTACTTTCGACACTGATTTAGTATTTTACTCTACCGTCACTACAGATCCTCAATATGATTTAAACAACTTTAAAGTATATGTAAGCCCAACCGGTATCAGTGGTAGCTTCACGGAAGTTACAAACTACACCGTGTCAGTGAATACTGTTACTATAGGTGTAAACATACCTGCAAATGCAGTTGTGGTTGTTCAATTAAAAAAGTTAGATGGAGGTGTTTATGGTAATACGCCTTCTGAAAAAGCTTATGGAAACACCACTGAAGATAATTATGGGTCTTATGCTTATATAAAACTTAATGACGTAATAAATAATTTCATAGTTGCATATGTTGGTAGCGGTAAATTGATACCAAGTTGCAAGAGAACAGACATTATATTTCACGCTAAAAGAGCTATGCAAGAGTTTAGCTATGATACATTAAGAAGTATAAACTCTCAGGAATTAACAATACCTAATAGTTTAAGTATTATAATACCTCAAGATTATGTAAACTATGTTAGCATGTCATGGTACGATAGTCAAGGTATCGCTCATAAAATATACCCAACAAAACTAACCACAAACCCATATCAAACACCTGTACAAGATAGCGAGGGTCAACCAACTCAAGATGCTAATAGCAACAACATAGAGGGTACTTCAGTCGTAGAGGAAAGATGGAAAACAAACTTTTACAAAAACGATCGATCGACCAACGTTGACGATGTTCTTGCAAATGGTCCTTATGGAGGTGCTTTTGGTTATGGTTACGGAGGCGCTTATGGATTAGATCCTCAGTACGCAAACGCTAATGGTTGGTTTACTATAAATGACAGAGAAGGTAAATTTTCTTTCTCTTCTAACTTAGTTGATAAACTAATAGTATTAGAATACATATCTGATGGTTTGTCTTCTAGTTTAGATACTAGAGTACCTAAGATGATTGAAGAAGCTATGTACGCTTATATATCACATGCTGTAATTTCTACTAGAATAAATCAACCAGAGTATATTATACAAAGACTCAAGAAAGAAAAGTCTGCAAAACTTAGAAATGCAAAGATAAGATTATCTAATATAAAGCTTGATGAAATAGTTCAAACAATGAGAGGTAAATCTAAATGGTTAAAACATTAAAATTAAATGGCTAGTTTTAAAAATATTTTCATAAAGTCCAAGATGAATAAAGATCTTGACGATCGATTATTACCTCAAGGAGAATATAGAAACGCAATAAACGTACAAGTTAGTAAATCAGAATCTGAAGACGTTGGTGCATTAGAAAACGTATTAGGTAATGAAATGGTGTTTGATTTTCAATCAGTTACTAAATCTGAAGAAGATGATCTGATATGTGTTGGATATTTAGTTTCTGAAGTAGATTCTAGCATATTTTTATTTCTGACCGACAATACAGTTGCTAAAAACCCTTATGGTGCATATGAACCTCTAGCTCAAAATTATATAGTTAAATTAATAATATCACCAAACACATCTATACAAAGCACTGTATTAGTACAAGGACCTTTTCTGAATTTTTATGAAGATAATCCTATACATGGTGTAAATTTGCTAGAAGATCTTTTATTCTGGACTGATAATAGAAATCAACCTAGAAAAATAAGGGTTAGCGCTGCAGCTGATGATAGTGATTATTACAACGTAGAAGATACAATATCTGTGGCAAAATATATGCCCTACAGTGCGCCTGTGCTTTGGCAAGAAATAACAGCAGATATGGCAGCTGATAATCCAAATTTATCACCAGCTATTGGTAGTTACGAGACAACTATGAAAGATGTTGTTAGTCAGGATTTACCAGATGGCAGTACAGGTAATCCATATTACAACACTAGCTATCAAGGTGATCCTGATTACTTAGAGGATAAATTTGTTAGGTTTAGTTATAGATTTAAGTTTGATGACGGTGAATATTCTGTATTTGCACCGTTTACACAAGAGTGCTTTATACCTAAACAAGACGGTTATTTTCTATACACGAATGATGATGATAATGATATGTCGGCGGCTTATAGAAGCACTGTCGTTGATTTCATGGAGAACAAAGTAAATCAAATCGATCTATTGATAGATTTACCTAAATTAGGTGATCCAAATTATTTAACAACTTTACAAAATGTAACTAGCCATTTTAAGATAGTAGAGATAGATATATTATATAAAGAGTCAGATGGTTTAGCTGTATCAGTTGTAGATACTATAACACCTGCTCAAATAGCAAGTCAATTTGACGCATCAAATCCTTCAAACACATATAAGTACACATACTCTGGAACTAAGCCTTTTAGAACACTTCCAGAAGATCAATTAATTAGAGTGTATGATAAAGTTCCTGTAAAAGCTCTAGGTCAAGAGATAATAAGCAATAGGATCGTATATAGTAACTTTCAAACAAAGCATACACCACCAACTATAAACTATAATGTTGGTGCGGGGGCTAAAAAAAGCTTTGATGTAACTACTAGTCCTAATAACCCAACTTCTTGGAACACAAATATAATAGAATATCCAAATAGTACTTTAAAACAAAATAGAAACTATCAAGCTGGTTTTGTTTTTTCTGATAGGTTTAGTAGAACTACGTCAACTGTATTGTCAAACTCAAGTGATACCTCAGCGTCAAGCTTGAGCGCTACTCAGTTGTCAACGGTTTATTCTGGTTATAATCCATCGGGTGTAGATATAGGTTTATGGCCGGGTGATTCTTTATTTGTTGATGTACAAGAGCCAATACAGACGGTACCTGTTGGTTTAAATCTTTATCCAGGTGTGTATAACGGAGATCCTAGCGATGCTAATTATAATCCTTTAGGTTTTTATACTTGGAAAGTTGTTGTAAAACAACAAGAGCAAGATTACTATAACGTATATCTTCCAGGGGCAATAACATCATATCCAATTACAACTGATTTAGAGGTTGGTGTAACCTCACATATAACATTATTAAACGACAATATAAATAAAATACCTAGAGATTTATCTGAAGTAGGACCTGATCAAAAACAATTTAGAAGTTCCGTTAGGTTGTTTGGTAGAGTTGAAAACACTTTAGGTGTAGCAAATGGAACTGGAACACCACCAATAATATCAACTAATTTTGGAGTTGTTAATAAACAATATTTCCCATCAAGGTTTGCTGATACAGTTTCTACAGTGTCTAACATGTTTGATATGTTTAATATCGATTCAGGTACTAGTTACAATAACGACTATGATGCAGCTTTTTACGAAGCGGAATCAAATCCTTTGATCGGTAGAGTCAGTACGTCAGATAGATTTGGTCAAATAGACCCTAGTCCAAATACCTATAATATACAAAATTTAGCTGTTTATGAAACAGAGCCAATAGAATCTAGACTAGATATATACTGGGAAACTAGTAGCTCAGGCACAATAAGCGATTTAAACGATCAAATAGATGCTGATGGAAACCAAACTATATTTAATATAGCAAATCTTGATTGGTACGTAAACGAATACTTTGGTGTATATAGTGGAAATCCCTCTAGTCCAGAACCTGGCGGCACTACAGATCAACCACTACCAGCTAACGGTCTTCTTGGTAGATTTAGATCAGTTGTAACAGGTCAATTTCAATTTGAAGACTCTGTAACAAACCCAATACAGACTATAATAGACGCGTCTTTCACTGTAACTGATGTTCCAAATGGAATAGATCGAACATCTGATTTTGAATTAATAAAGATTCAAGGCACTAGCAATGGAGGAACAGGTAGTTACACTGATTATCAAGGAAATTCAACACCTGCTTTAGCAGATGACTCTTTTATAATAGTAAATAAAGTATATAGAGAATATACCACAGCTAATGCGAATCAAATGAATTTCGTTGTTACAATAAGTGGTAGAGATGGTAGTGTGACAGACGCGCCTCTATACACTCAAACTTTTACATCATCACCAACGCAAGGCGAGACTGAAGTAGACAACTTACCTACAATAATAGTCGGAGGTGAAACATTTAATAGTGTTGATATTTGGGGACGACGTCAATTACCTGTTATTAATTATGAAAAAGTATGTCCACCTGCACAGCTTCAAGTACCTCTTTCAACAGATTGGCAAATTAAGTTTTATGGATCTAATGGAGCTAATAGGAATCCAGATGACAATCAAAACGGTCTTGTTTGGAATATAGCTACCGGTGATCAAACACAAAACGGTCAAGTGGTTAATGTTTTTGAGTTTGATACTGATCCTAGTAATATTGGTATATTAAAAGTAATAGATCCTATTGGTAATCCTGCTAATGGTGAATACAATATAACAGTTACTTTAACAGGTCTTGATGGCACATCTGACAATTGTAACTTTAATTTAACCGTAGGTGAGGAATTAGCTGATGGTAGTTTTAGTGTTAAAAATAGATTAGATCTAGATGTAAACTATGCTTATATATTAAGTGCACATGACTCAACAACTAATCCTTTTAGTCAATTAACTTCAGGGCCAGGCAACTCATTTACCGAAATGTACCCAGCACCACAAAATATTCCTGATACTAATTTAGTAGGAATAAGCGCGCCAGATAGCACTACTTGTGGTCAACCAGGTGGTCAGCCGTATAATTATCTTGAAAGAAATCAAATACCTTCTGGAGCAAACACTAGTTTAGCAGGTCCTTTAACCAAGGGTACAGCTTATATTAGTTTGCAAGGCGCGATGCAGGCTTTTACTCCTAGTTATATAAGTAATATTGATAATCACAATGACATTTCTTGGGTTATAGAATATAGACCTACTGCTTCAGATCAATGGGAGGCAGCTATAGATATAGAAGGTAATGTTTTATCTTTCAATAGTGAGGTTAGTAACTCTAGTAATAGTCCACAGATAAGCAATAACACTGCTACTAAGGCAACATATCCTATATCTAGTTCAAACACAAAGACTAATATTCAGTTTGGATCATCTGATGGAGATGTACCAGGTAATTCATATGCTAACTGGTTTAGAACATCTGCTTGGAATAGATCTGGGTCTAGTTATACATTTGGTAATGGTAAACATGGTAAATGGGCTGTAGTGGGTAAAAGTCCTTATGGTACCGCTTACGATAAATTTGGTGAATACAGAGTGGTTATACAAAGAATAGGTGGAAAACAGGCTGATTGTCAGTCATGTGAAGCTCCTATTGGGAGTGGTAATACTAGTCAGATAAACTACGCAGGAGCTACAGCTATTTTAGATACTGGAGATTTTTACTATGACTTAGGCGATAAAACAGCTTTTGGTTATAGGATAAAAGATGAATTATTTGAGAATAACTCTACTGGTATAATATCTGCTAAGAACAACACAAGTTACGACCGCACGGTTTTTGCTAGAGAGGGAATACATAGGTATGTCACTAAGTTCTACACAGATGCAACGCTTCAAACAGAGTTTACTGGATATATAAATAACGGAAACTCTAATAAAACAATACTTTCTTACGCCGCTGTTGGCTCAGCTGGTACAGATGTATCAGGTACTCCTTACACTACTCCATACAGCAATGGTCCAAGTATTACACAGGGCTTAGCTTTAGCGGCTGAAGGAGCTAATTTTGGTACTAGCACTAATTACTCAACGTTGAGTCAAGAGAATAGAAATTGGATTTGTGAAATGGATGTAAACACTAACACAAAAGTAATAGCAACGGCACAAAGAGCTAATACGTAGGTGGTAAAACACTTATAAACATGTAATATAATACTATGGCACTAATAGAAGTAAAATACTATAACTCATTCACTTTAAGAAAAAGTGTAGACTCAGCTAGCGATATGAAATGGTTTGGCTCTAGAGGTATACCTCAATCTATAGGTGGTTGGTATCAAACTGGTAATGTTCCAGAAGATGATAATGATCTTAACTGGGCTATTGAAGAGTCTAGAATTAGAGGTGGTTATAATAATACTTCTACTTCTTTAGGTGCTAAAGCTTACTTAGTTGAAGATGAACCTAATGGTAGTATTAGAGGTAATGCTATGATATATTCTGGTATATATAATTCTAGAACAGGTATAAATCAAACAAATCAATTCTCTGTAGGTGAAGAAATAACTAAAGCAACTGATCCGGCTGATGGTAGCATACAAAAGTTACATGCTGAAGACTCTAATTTAATTATATTATCAGAGAAGAAAGTTAGTAGAGCACTTATAGACAAAGATGCTATATACACAGCTGAAGGAGGTGGAGTATCTGTAAACCAACTAAACCTTGTTATTGGACAAATAATACCTTACGCTGGGAACTTTGGAATAAGCACTAACCCAGAAAGCTTTGCTGTTTATGGATATAGAAAATATTTTGTAGATAAAAATAGAGGAGCTGTTTTAAGGTTATCTAGAGATGGTATAACTGAGATATCAAACTATGGTATGATTGATTGGTTTAGAGACAATTTAAGTATTGTAGATTCATCTAGTTTTGGACCGGGTAAAATAATAGGTGGTTGGGATATATACACTAAACAGTATACTCTATCGCTACAGCCAAGCACGCCTATAAATTCTAGACCAGGTCCTGGTTACTATGACTATACCACACTTCAATTTGATGAAGCTGTTTTAGGTTGGCCTTCTTTTTATACATTTAAACCTAGGTTTACTTTTAGCTTAGCAAACAGAATGTATAGCATAGGTGGATATGATAGTGCTGGATGGAATAAATTATATGTCCATAATAGCACGAATGTTGATAGAGCTGAATTTTACAGTGAATCTAATAAATCAAAAATTACTTTTGTAGTAAACCCAGATATAAGTACTAGTAAAGTCTTCAAAACTATAAACTACGAAGGTAGTAATGGTTGGGAAGTTTCAGAGTATATTTCAGATGTTACTGGTGTTGACAGTTTTGAATTAGATAGTGGCGGAAATCCTATATGGATTTTACCACCTAGTTTAAGAGATACTACCAATCCAATAAATAGTTATTATGAAGGTGAGTATATAATAAACCCTATACAATCAAGTCCTACGTATAACGAACCTGTTTATAGACCAGACTACGTTAGTACTTTCGCATCTAACAATCCACCTTATAATAAAGAATATGCTGGCTTTGTTAGAAAAGAAAATAAATACTACGCTAATCTAGTTAATAACAGCGAAGGTCAAACAATGCCTGGAGAAGTTATATTTGGAGAAGATATGACAGGTATAAAAGGTTACTATTGTACTGTAACTTTACAAAACGATAATAGTACTAATCCTGGTGGAGCTAAAGAGCTTTTTGCTGTAAACTCTACTTTTGTTGTTAGTAGCTAAACAATTAAATTAAATGCAATTAAATATTAGAAAATTAAAAGAGAGCGACTGGGAAACCTTATGTTCTTGGTGTGATGAATGGCCTGAATGGCAAAGTCCACCTAGAGATTTTTTACCTGATAATGGTAAGGGAGGTTTGATGGTTGAAAAAGACGTGCCTATTGTGGCAGGTTTCATATATTACACTAACTCTAAGGGAGCTTTATTGGAATGGGTTGTATCTAATCCAGATTACAAAGAAGCTGACAGAAAACACGCTATAGCGCTTTTAATAAATGCAGCTGAAGAAGTTTGTAAAAGTAACGGTGTGAAGTACATGTTCTCTATAGGTAGAAATGAATCATTAATAAATATACACGAAGAGCTTGGTTGGAATGTAGACGACAAGTCTTCTAAAGAATTAGTAAAAAAAATATAAATTATGGGTGTAGTAACAGCAATGGCCGTAGGAGCAGCAGCGAGTTTAGCAGGTGGCGCTATAGCTGGCGGAGCGGCTGGTAAAGCGGCCAAAAGAGCTAGGGCAGATAAGCAGAGGGCTGAGGCTGAATTAGAATCTATAAAAAATTCTAGGGAAGAAATAACAAATCCTTACGCTTCTACACAAGATCTTAGTGGTTTAGCATCTGATTTAAGTGGGCAATTGTCAAATCCTTTTGATGACTTAGGTGTAGCAACTAAGGCGGCTGAAATACAGATAGAGCAGGCTGACATATCTCTAGCTAACACTCTAGATACTATAAGAGCTACTGGAGCAAGCGCTGGTGGTGCAACTGCTTTAGCTCAAGCGGCTCTGCAGAGTAAGCAAGGTGTTGCTGCTAGTATAGAACAGCAAGAAGCTCAAAACGAAAAATTAAGAGCTCAAGGAGAACAAAACTTGATGAATGCAAAAATCTCTGAACAACAGAGGTTACAGAGTATTGCTATATCTGAAGGGCAGAGAGTACAAGCAGCTGATGCCGCTGGTCAACAGTTTATGTTCCAAGCTGGTGAAAATAGAATAAACATGGATCTTGATAGAGCATCTGGTCAAATATCACAAGCTCAAGCTCAAGAGGCTTCTGCTAATCAAGCTAAAGCGCAAGCATGGAGTGGCGCCATAAGCGGCGTTGGTAATATAATTAGCGCAGGTGTTACTGCTGCTGGTAATAGCTATGATCCAGCAACAGGTAAAACAATTTTTTCAAAAAGGGATTAGATTATGAGTTATAGAAACCCACAGATAATAGTAGATAGATCAGCTGAGATATGGGCTCAAGGTGTTGGTAAAATAGGTGAAACTGTTAGTGCTGGTATAACAGACTATTATAAAGCCAAGAAAATTGCTGAAGAAAAGCAGAATAAAATAGATGAAGCTAATAATAGATTCTTAGTAAATACAGAGTTACAGTACGATAAAGAAATATTGAAATCTGTATCAGGTGTAAAAGATGATAGGGTTAGATCAGAACTCACTAAAATATTCCAAGATAAAAGCGCTGCAGCTATGGCAGCTTCAGCAGAATTAGGTATAAATACTAATTTAAGTAAACAGCAAAGGCAAGAGTATAGAAAATCTATTACTGATTTTCAGTCTTACATGATCAACACTAAAAATCAAATAAACAATATATCTACTGGAGCTCAAGAGTTTAATGAAGCTACTATAGACCAAATAGTAAGTGGCCACGCACCTGCTAGTGGTGATGAAGTTTCCAACCTAATAGGCGTAGTAGCTATTAGTGGTAGAAAAACACCAGGTATTGAAAGTGAGGTAAGCGTAATTGCTAATGATAACAACTCAAATATACTAACAGTAAACTCACGAATAAAAGTTGGTAGTGAGGTGTATAATAGGTTTAAAGAATCTGGTCAACTAGATGAATATGAAGAATCTGACGGCTATGTTAATGTAAAATTTGAGCGTGATCTATCTAAATGGGATGGTACATTTTTTCAACCTATAATGAGCTTTAGTGATAGAAATAAAAGATTTCAACAAGTTGGTATAGTTGATGAGAAAGACAATCTTACCAAAGATTTTGTGTTTCAAAACATAACTACAAGAACTGCAGGTGGTTTTCAGTATAGAGAGCAGGTTATTGATGAGCAATCATTAAGAAGTAATGTTGCTTATATGGACCTATTAAAAGCTAACGCAAAAGGGTTAATGTCTCAAGATATTAAACAACAAAAACAGTTTATTACTGGTAGATTAAAATGGACAAGTGATACAGCAAAAGCTTATGAAAACGCTACTATGAAGCAAAGAGAAGCTTTTTTAATAGATGAAGTCACGCGAAAAGATCTTGAAGCTATGGGTGAGTCTAGAGAAGTTACGGATGAAGATGTAAAAAATATACCTGGTCTTAAAAAGTATATTGAAAAAGACGGTGAAAAAATACCAAACAGAATATACACCAAAAACATACCTCCAGCTGTAAAAGTTAAAAAACAACAAGAAGGTAATAAATCAGAGGCACCTATTATAGCTAAAAACTATATAGACTCTTTTCTTAAAGATCCGGTCAGCTTCTTGAAATCTAGATTTTCTGTAGGAGAAGAAGGTAGTTTTTATAAAGAAATGTCATTTAAAGATGGGTTAATAACAGTTAGACCACCAGATAAAGAGTTTAAAGTTGGAAAAGGAGATGATGCCATCATAGAGTTAGAAGAGCAAGAAGAGAAGTCTTTTCCTATAAATAGTTCACAAGGTAAAAGATTACTTAGAGACTTAATAAAAGGTGAAGTCGGCGGTGATAAAGAGAGTAGAGAAATAATGAGAATTATAGACAAAACTTTTCCAAAAGGCTCTAAAAATAGTTTTACAGAAGGGTTAAAAAACAGTACGCCTCTTTCTCCAGAGCAAAGTAAAAAAGATTTTGAAGATTTTGTAAAAAAACAGAGTAGAGATGGTGGTCGTAAAGCTAATCAAGACTTTAACATATAAAATTAAATAAAATATGCCAGTAAAAAGATATGAAGTTGACGGTAATCCTTATGATGTATCTGATGCCAAAGAACAAGAATTTTTAAATAAATTCAGTAATGCTGTTTTTATAGGCGTTTTAGATGAAGAAGGTGTAGTTGTAGAGCAAGAAATTAAAGACGAGACACAGGATTTTCCAATAAGCGCTGCAGCGGATGCGGATGTAGTGCAGCCAATGACAGCATCACAAGCGGGCGTTACGGAGTTACCTTCGGAAGATACTTCTTCGGAATTACCAGAAGCTAAGGAGCTTGAAGAAGAAGAAACAGTACTAGATAAAATACTAGAATCTGAGGCTATTAAGAAGTTCAAAGCAAACACCTTTAGAGCTGGATCAAACATAGCGCAAATACCAGCTTTTGTCAACAGATTAAAAATGACCGCGCTTATTGGTATAGCTGGATCTGCTTTTGAAGAAGATATAAAAAAGTTTCAAGAATCAGACAGTAAAACACAAGACGCGGTAGCTCAAGCTTTAGGAGCTTTTTCAGGTGCCAACGACATTGGTTCAGCTGGTGTTAAAGGATTGGAAGCTGCAAATCAGCTAAAAAATGATGCTAAAAAAATAGAAAAAACACTTACACAATACGACACTACAATAGGACAAGACCTTTTAGAGTTAGACTTTTCTCAAGCTATTTCTCGTACTTTTAACGAGGTTGTTGGTACAATACCATCTATAGCTCAAGCAATGATACCTTACGTAGGTATATCTTCTATTGTAGCCGGCTCAGCAGCTGATTATTCTACAGAAGCATTAGCTGAAGGTAAAAAGCTAGATGCAGCTAACATGGCGGCATCTACTTTGACAGGTTTTTCAGAGGGTTTATTGGAGATTGCTACTAAAAGAATAGGTAAAGGTCTATTTAGAAATTTAATTGGAAAAAGTAGAGATGTTATAGAAAAAACCTTAAAAGATGCTACATTGCAAGTTGTTAAAGAAGCTGGAAAAGAAGGTTTTTCCGAAGCAACTACTGAGGTATTAAATAGAAACATCGATGCTATTTACTACAATAAAGGAGATGAGTTTGATAATTTTTGGCCAGAACTTGCTGATATTTTTATTATAGGTGTAGCAACTGGTGGTAGTATGTCTGGAACTGGAGCCTTAGGTGTAGCTGGTAGATCTATAAATAGAGCTGTTCAGGTTAATTCTGTAAACAAGACATTAGAGCAGAATAATTCTAAATCTGTTTTAAATGAGTTTGAATTAAACCCTTCTAGCGATAAATCTATAAATATAGCTAAAAACAAATACAGTGGTAATATTTTAGATATAGAGCTTAGAAAAAAAGTATCTGACGGAGATATTAGTACTGAAGAGTCTAATTCTATTAAGCAAAAGTTTAATATAACTCAAAAAAATGTCAAAATAGCTGATGATTTAAATATAACAGAAAGCTTATTTAAAGAAACTGTAGATTTATTAAATGAAAGACAAGATGTTGCTTCTGAAATAGCAAAAGCAGGTGATAATAAATCCTTAGTAGAGACTCAAGATCAGAGGTTAAAAGAAATAGATGCCAGGTTGTCAAACATAAGTGCTGAGAACAAATTAAAAATAACTACAGAGAAGGTAACTGACATAGTTAAAGGCATTGAGTCTATAAATATAGAGATAGCAAAAGATCAAGAACAAGCTGATAAAATAGCTAAAGATAAAGACCTGCAGAAGAAAGCATCGACAGAGCAAGGTTATATACTACAAGATCCTAAGACTGGTGAGCAGACTATAGTTATAAACGAAGAAATAGCTAAAAAAGAATTTGCTGTAAATGTAGCAGCTCACGAGCTTTTACACGGTGTTTTATTTAAAACTATAGTAGATAGTCCAGATACAGCTGTTAATTTAGGTAATGCTCTCAAGTTAGAACTAAATAATATAGATGCTGGTAAAATAAAAGATAGCGACTTTAAGAAACGTTTAGAACTATACAAGCAAGATCCTGATGCTATAGTTGGAGAAGAAACATTAACTTTATTTTCCGATGCTATTGCTACTGGTGATTTAGTTTTTGAAGAAAACTTATTTACTAAAATAGGTGATACTATAAGAAGAGTGTTGCAGAAAGCCGGTCTTACTGGTATTAAATTTAATAACGGTAGAGATGTTTATAATTTTATAAAAGACTATAACAAGAGCATAGAAAAAGGTAAACTAACTAAAGCTCAGACTAAAGCAGTAACTAAAGGTGTAGAGGGTGAGCTAGTTGCGCCAAAAGTAAAAACTACTGACGAAGCGATAGTAAAAGAGGCTAAATCTGAAGAAGCTTCTCAAGAGGTACAAAGAATATATGATGAACAAGGTGTTGCCGGTGCTTTTGATATACTAGAAAAGTTTAAACCAATAACAAACAAAATAGTAGAGCGTAGAAGAGATGCTCCAAATTTTGATAAACAGTTATTAACTGACGAAATAGAAACAGGTAAACGTGGTATATTTGATCTTATAAAAGAATATAAGCCAGAATCTGGAGTGCCATTAGCTGCTTATATAAATAAATTCTTACCTGCTAGAGCAATTGAAGCATCGAAAAGAGTATTAGGTGAAAAGTTTACAGATGATGTAACAGAGGCTAAGGGTGTAGCAGCTGAAGAAGTTGTAGTCGAGGCTAAAGACAAACCTGTTAAAAAGATAAGTCCTAAGAAGCTTAAAACATACACTGGTGTTGTAGCAAGTAACCTAGGAGTTAGTGGCTCAGAAGTTGCTAATACAATCGATAAAGCTATAGAAGCTGATCTTAAAGATAAACCAATTAAAACTTTTGGTGAGAGTAGAAACATCGGTACTAATTTAGCTAAAACTCTTGGTAAAGCTTTTGGTTTAAACCCTGAGGTATTTACTAAGAAGACTAGAAATATACAGAAAAAAGAACTTGATGGTTTAAGAAACTTAAGACAGTTCTTAGATAATAATGCTGCAAAAGATTTTTCTTTATTACCAGATGCTTATGCTGGCCCTAGTACTATAGAGGGTAAATCAACATTTATACCTAACAACATACTAAACGCTTTATATAGAAAAAACGATAAAGGTAAGTGGGAGAAAGATCCTACTAAAACTGTACAAGACTACAAAGATCTTTTAGGTAAAATAGATGGTAGCGTTTACAGAGCTGCTGAAGCTCAAACTATAAAGGGTCTAGCTGCAATGTCTTTTAGAAACTTAATAGTAGAAAAAGCTGCTGAAACAGCAGAGCCTAAGGCTAGAGTAGATATTAAAGCTGGTGCTAAGTTTAGTAAAGCAAAAGAGTTTAAAAAACTAACTAAAGGATTAAGTGATATACAAGTTGCTCAAGAAGTTTTAGCAATACAGAAAATATCAGAAGAATTAGGTATAGAACCTCGAGATGTATTATTAAATATAAACGATAATATATCTAAATATAAAAAACTTAGAGGTTTACTTAATATAAAAGAGGGTGGTAAAAAAAATATAACTTCAGTTGAAAACTCCGAGAAGTTAAAATCTACGTATAAATTTTTTATTAAAGATCTAATACCAAAAGGAAAAACATTTGACGATTTACCTAAGTCTGTGCAGCAAGCTATTGTTGACTCTGTAGGATTTGGAGATACTAGAATAACTTTAGGTGGAAGACCTTTGACCTATAAAGAAGTAACTAATGGAGTAAAAGGTTATAGTAATTTACTTAAAAAAGTTTTTGGAGATGATGTTATTGTAGGTACTGGTTCTGATTACAGTAATAGTAGGGCTGTCTTTGCTCCGAGAAACTGGGGTGGTTTCAGAAGAAAAGTTGAAAACATTGTACTAAAGGAGGGTGTTACACCTAGCGAAGCTAAATTACAGGTTGAAAAACTATTATCAGCCGAAGGAAGCACTGTGGATGAAACTATAAAATCAAATAGAGAACTTTTAAACAGAGGCTATTCATCTTTAGTAAATTTTGTTATCAAAAATAAAAGCAAGGAATCTTTAGGGTTTGTCGCTGATGTTTTAGAGTCTCAAGTTAATAGAGCTACCGGTTTATTTAAAGGGATGGTCCCTATGACAAGTTTTAGTATGAAGCCTGAAAGAGGTGACACTAAAAACCAAAATAAGCTAATGCATAATGAGCATTTAATTGAACTTTTTAACGCTAACAAGGACTTTTTAATTACACTTAATAAGTTTATTAATGGTAAAATATCGGAAAGCGTTTTAAGAAAAACAGTAAAGCAAAACGTTGATAAGTTGCAGCAGGCGGTAATATCAGAAAGAATGAGAGTTCAAAAAGATGCTAGTGGTGCTTCTGTTAGAGATTTTGTAGATCCTATAACATTCTTAGGTAAAGATGCTGTTAACCAAATACCTATAGGTACTTATAAATTAGATATAGGTAAAGATTTTACTGGCATAAATATGGCTGAGTTTATAGCTCAAAACTTAAACTCTAGTCAAATTCAAAAAATAGGTAGTGTTAGTAGAAATAAACTTAGTGCTGAAGGCATTATGGTTAGAAATATACTTGAAAATTATAGAGATTACGTAAAAACAAAAAATACAAACAATAACAAGGCACCTAACAGTTTAAAGTTCTCTAAAGTATCTAACAAAAACACTAATCAAAACATATTAAACAACTTAGGTAATATAGACAAAGCATTATCTATAGCTAGAAATGCTGATGCTCCAGTTAAAAAGATTAGAGTATTTGACTTTGATGATACATTAGCTACTACTAAAAGCAATGTGTTGTATACAATGCCTGATGGTAAAACTGGATCTTTAACAGCTACTGAGTTCGCTAAAAAGGCTGGTGAAATGGAGGCACAAGGTGCTGAGTGGGATTTTTCAGAGTTTAGTAAAGTTATGAAAGGTGCTAAAGGACCTTTACTTGATGTTGCTAAATTTATAAATGATGCGAAAGGCGAGAGAGATGTATTTGTTTTAACCGCTAGACCTCAAGATGCTGCTGGACCTATAAAGGAATTTTTAGATAGCATGGGATTAAATATTCCGCTAGAAAATATAACAGGCTTAGGTGATGGCACTGCTCAGGCAAAAGCTAGATGGATGGTTGATAAAGCTGCTGAGGGTTATAATGATTTCTATTTTGCAGATGATGCTACTAAAAACGTTAAAGCCGTTAGAGATGCTCTAAGTGTTTTAGATGTTAAATCTAAAGTACAACAAGCCTACGTTAAATTCAGTAAAGCTAGTAAACTAAACAAAGACTTTAATGATATAATAGAAGGTGCCACTGGTATTGCTTCTGAGAAAGTTTATGGAAAAGCTAAAGCTCAAGTAGCTGGAGCTAGTAGAGGTAAAGTATTTAGAGGTATAGCTTATTCTGCTCAAGACTTTGTAGGTTTATTGTACGAGACATTAGGTAAAGGAAAAGAAGGTGATGCTCAAATGGCTTGGTATAAGCAAAACTTACTAGATCCTTATGCTAGAGCTATGAATGATTTATCTTCAGCAAGACTTGCTATGATGAACGATTATAGAGCGTTGAAAAAGCAATTAGGTATTGTGCCTAAAAACTTACGTAAAAAACTACCTGGAGAGCCTTGGACTAGAGAACAAGCTGTTAGGGTGTATGTTTGGAGTAAGCAAGGTACTGAAGTGCCTGGTATAAGTAAAAATGATCTAAAAGATTTAAATAGTTTTGTAGCAAACAATGCTGAGCTACAGGTATTTGCAGATCAATTAATGGCTATACAAAAAGGTGATATGTATCCAGAACCTGGAGAGAGTTGGGTATCTGGTAGTATATCTACTGATATGTTAAGAGGTTTAAATACTATTAAAAGAGTTAAGTATTTAGAGCAGTGGCAAGCAAATGTCGATGCAATATTCAGCAAAGAAAATAAAAACAAATTAGAAGCTGCTTATGGTATAAATTATGTTAAAGCTTTAGAAAACAGTTTAGAGCGTATGAAGACTGGTAGAAATAGATCTTTCTCTGATGATAGCTTAACCGGTAGATTCACCGATTGGCTACAGGGTAGTGTTGGTGCCATAATGTTCTTTAATACTAGATCTGCTGTACTTCAAACTTTATCTGCTGTTAACTTTGTTAACTTTACAGACAATAATCCTTACGCTGCGGCTAAAGCTTTTGGTAATCAAAAACAATATTGGAAAGATTTTACAACATTAATGAACTCAGACTTCTTGAAAGAACGTAGATCTGGGTTACGTATGAACGTAAATGAGGCTGATATAGCGGATATGGCTAAGCAAGAAGGACCAAGAGGTGTTATAAATAAATTGTTACAGTTAGGTTTTGCACCTACACAAATAGCGGATAGTTTTGCTATTGCATCTGGAGGAGCTACTTTCTATAGAAACAGAGCTAAAACATACATGAAAGAAGGTATGGATCAAGCTCAAGCGGAGGAAAAAGCTTTTCAAGATTTTAGAGAAAATGCTGAAGAGTCTCAACAGTCTTCTAGACCAGATAAAATATCAGCACAGCAAGCCGGACCACTAGGTAGATTAATATTAGCTTTTGCTAATACACCTGCTCAGTATGCTAGATTAACAGATAAAGCAATACGTGATCTTAAAAACAAAAGGGGTGATGCTAAGACTAATATAAGTAAAATAATATACTACACTACAGTTCAAAACATTATATTCAACGCTGTACAACAAGCTTTATTTGCTATGGCTTTCGGTGACGAAGAAACTGAAGATGAAAAGAAACAAGAAAAGTATGTTAGTATTGCTAACGGTATGGCTGATTCATTACTAAGAGGTACCGGCATCGCAGGAGCTGTTGCATCTGTAGGTAAAAACGCTGTTATAAGAATAATTAAAGAGTCTAAAAAGAAAAGACCTAAGTATGAAAAGGTTGGATATGAGCTTCTTAAAATTTCACCACCTATATCAGCTAAGATCTCTCGTATAAATCAAGCTGCTAGAGCTTATGAATGGAATAAAAAAGAGATGATGACAAAAGGTTTTAGTTTAGATAACCCAGCTTTTTTAGCTGGTGGTAATGTCGTATCTGCTCTTACAAATATACCTTTAGATAGAGTTGTTAAGAAAATAAACAACGTAGTTAAGGCAACAGAAAGTGATATGGAGCTATGGGAGAGAGTAGCATTATTTGCTGGTTGGCAAGACTGGGAATTAGGTATAAAAGAGGAGGAGAAACCTAAAAAAAGAAAGCTTATAAAAAGAAAACAAACTTTTAAAACAAGAAAATTTAAAACAAGAAAATTTAACTAAGATATTATGAGTGAAAAATCACCTTTACTAGGAAAAATAAGTGCAGCTTGTAAGTCTGCAGCAAAAAGTAAATTTAAAGTATGGCCATCAGCATACGCATCAGGATGGGGAGTTCGATGCACTAAAGCTGGAGGACCAGGTAAATTTGGTAAAAAGAAAAAATAAATGTACATACAGCAATCACCATTTAGTAAAAAAAGTAAAGTCAAAGGTGGAGGTACTAAAAAAGTATGTCTACCAGCTGCTAAAGTAAGATCAATGAGCTCTAGTGAAAAGAGCAAAGTGGTTTCTGCTAAAAAGTCAGCTGCTAGTTCTGGAAAATACAAAAGATCTAGTAAGTCTAATGTTAAAGGAGCTAGAAAAAAAGGAGCTACACTAAGAGATTGGTTTGAAAAAGAAAATTGGATAAACGTAGAAACAGGTGAACCTTGTGGAAAATAAATAACTATGACTAATAAAATATCAGAAAGTACCCAAGTTACATTAGATTTAAAGACAATAGGTATAATAGTTGGTGGAGCTATATCTTTAGCTTCAGTGTATTTTGCTTTACAAGAAGACATACAATTAGCTAAAGAACTACCTAAACCTCCTATAGATAGAACAGAGTATGATTTAAAAGATCAACTTGTTCGAGAGACTATAATAAACATAAATGAAAAAGTAGACAATAACAGTAAAAAACTAGACAAAATAGATGAAAAGCTATTTGAGATCATAAACAAATAATCATGAAAAGTATTTTAATTTTAATCGCATTTATATTATCTTTTAACTTGTTTTCACAAGAGCCTACACTGCTCTATATGAATTCAGACTGGAACCACAACAATGATTACGAGTTTTTAAAATTAATAAAAGGTGTAAAGATACTTGAAGTAGACTACGATTCACAGCCTAAAAAATTTAAAGAAGTTATAAGCTCTGTACCTGCTATAATATTGTTTGATGAAAACAAGAAGTTGAAGAAAATATGGCAGGCAGGATTAAAAATGAGGTTGACTGTAGATTATAAAGATATACAAAAAGCTATTAATGAATTAAATAATTAAAACCAAAAATAAGAAAAACCAAAAACAAAAATTATGAGTTATTTAAAATTAACAAACGTTCAACTTAGTGACGGTAGAAAAGAAATAGTATTAAACCTTGATAATATAATTACTATTTACGCAAAACTCGACGAAACAACTTGCTATATTTTCTGGAGTGACTGTGCTACAGATAGTATGATGGAACAATCTACAGGTGTTGGGTTGATTACTATTACGGGTGACACTTACGCTAATTTCGCTAAACAAGTAAATGCAGCTATAACATCTTCTCCAGGAGGTAGAGTAATAGAGCTTAGAACAAAGGGTAAAGTAACCAACATGTCCAAAACATTTGACATATAATATTAATAATAAAAAAAAAGATATAAAATGGCATATTTAAAATTAACAAACGTAAATCCAAGTTATAAAGAAGGAGCACCTATAGTATTCAATCTAGATTATCTTCAGTATTTTGAAACATATGATGTGTACGGTGCTAATGTTAGAAGTACAACAATGCAAGGTCCCGCTGATGTTCCTGGTTTTCTTAGCGTAGACGATACTACTGCTACTCAAGAAGAAGTGGTACAATTTGGAGAAGAGCTAAACAAAGCTATAACATCTGCTCCAAGTGGTGGGGTGATAAAGCTACATACAACTCTGCAAATAACAAAATGGACTTACGGATTACCGGAGTATTAAAAAAAAATAGGGTAAAGATTATCAGGCGTACCATACCTGCAATTCCTATAAAAAAAAGGGGTCTCATAATGAGGCCCCTTTTTAATATTGTGTATAGCATAATGCTTATATGTATAAATTATTCAATTTTTTATACCTATTAGTAATCGTATGTATAAAAAAGTTATAACTTTTAGCCTTTAGCCATCACAAGCTAAACAATCTTCACTCATAGCTTGCTGAGCTATGTCGCCGCGTAAAACAGATTCTGTTCTAGTATAGTACAGAGTTTTAACACCTTTTTTCCAAGCATCAAAATGAACTTTGTTTAACCACTTAGGTGTAGCTTCAGATGGAAAAGCTAAGTTTAAACTAACTGACTGATCTACATACTGTTGTCTAAGACCAGCTTGATTAACTAACTCTAGTTGATTAATCTCTTTAAAAGTTTTAAAAACTTCCTTAACAGGAATGCTATGACCCATAGTAACATTATCCAGAGCATCGATATCTTGTATGCTACCTCCATCAGCCAATATTTTATTCCACGTTTCATTTGTATTTAGTTTATGTTTCTTTAACAGTTTAACTAACGTTGGGTTCTTCCTAATAAAAGTCCCTTTTGAACTTTGCTCCGTAAAAACATTCGCAGCCCACGGCTCAATACCAGGAGACACGTTGCCGCTAAGCTTGCTATTAGAAACGGTAGGAGCAATAGCACGCAAATGAGTATTACGCATACCGGTGCCAACACACCATAAAGGCTCTCCGTAAATTTCCGCCAGATCTCTCGAGGCTCTTTCACTTTCGATCTTAATTTGCGAAAATATTTTCCTAGTCTCAAACTGAGCAAGTAGACCTTCAAAAGGAATACCTTTCTCTTGGAGATACGTGTGCCATCCAAGTACACCCAACCCGAGTGCTCGTCCTTTTTGAGCAGAACGAATGGCATTTTCAAAACCTCTAAGTCCTTTTGCTCTTTGAATAAATTCCTCCATGACCCCATCAAGAAACCAAGTGGCGTCGTATATAAGGTTAGTGTCTTTCCACTCTTCATATTTTGCTAAATTTAATGATGATAAACAGCAAACAAAGCTGTGGTTCTCATCTGTTGTTAATGTTATTTCTGAACATATGTTAGTCATATGAACTTTTAGTCCGTTTTCTTTATATGCTGCTGGATTTGCTTTGTTAACATTTCCTTTAAACATAATATACGGCTCTCCAGTTGCTTTTCGTTTTCTAAGTAATTTACTCCATCTAGATCTCGCTTCCTTATCTCCTTGTTCAAGCTTACGCATAAACTTATCACCAATAACTGCGCACTGATGTAGGTTAAGCGATTGTCTGTTAACATCTCCTTTAGGTTCCCTGATTTCAAGCCACTCCTCGAAGTCATCATGTTCAATGTTGATATTAACTGAGGCAGCTCCACGACGGACACTCCCTTGATTAGTTGCAAGAATTGTTGAGTCATATATCTTGCAGAAAGGTACGACTCC
>Ga0228673_1000027_pt1 | contig 31961 bp, 49 predicted proteins | sample 91DmetaG_FD_182783 | JGI IMG/M metagenome (GOLD analysis project Ga0228673, IMG submission 182783) | Seawater microbial communities from Monterey Bay, California, United States - 91D | ecosystem: Environmental > Aquatic > Marine > Coastal | place: USA: California | collected 2016-11-11
AGAAATTGCAGGAACAACCGTGACGGCTTCAAATGTCATCGCGCAATTAGGAAGCATTGTGGATTCAATTCCTTCAAGTTTATATGGAAGTGAAGATTTGAACATCTATGTTTCACAAAACATCGCACGTGCTTACGTACGCGCCCTTGGTGGTTTTTCAGTAGCGGCGACATCAAACGCCGGTGTTGGATCACAAGGAACACAATGGTGGAACGGTGGGGCACTTTCGTTTGATGGCGTGAAAATCGCAATTGCAAATGGCCTCGCTGACAACACTGCAATCGCAGCAGAGAAATCAAATATTTTCTTTGGAACGGGAATTCTAAATGACACGAATCTTGTCAAGGTTTTGGATATGTCCGACTTAGACGGAAGCGACAACGTTCGTGTGATCATGAAAATGACCGGAGGCGTTCAGTATGCAGTGGCTGAAGACATAACTACTTACGGAATCACAAATTCCGCGAACTAAGAATAATTAATTAATCGAAAAAGGGGTGGGCGATCCAAACGGTTCACCCGCCTTTTTTTTTATAAAAAAACAAAAATATGGCTTGCGATTTAAGTTTAGGAAGAAAGGTTCCATGTAAAGACGTTGTCGGCGGAATTAAGGCGGTTTATTTCATCGATTACGGTGATATATCAATCTCTTATGATACGACTGACACGGACGTAATTGACGACCTTGGTGCGGTTACCGCATACAAATACGAATTAAAAGGAAATTCATCGTTTGAACAAACATTCACGGCATCACGTGAAAACGGAACAACGTTCTTTGAACAAGCATTGAATTTGACTTTGACAAAATTGTCAAAAGAAGACCACAAAGAATTGAAACTTCTTGCGTATGGAAGACCACAAGTTGTGGTTCATGATTACAACGGGAACGCGTTCTTGATGGGTGCTGAACACGGTGCCGAAGTAAACGGCGGAACAATCGTGACAGGTGGTGCAATGGGTGACTTGAGTGGTTACACATTAACATTGAGCGCACAAGAACAAGTTCCGGCGAACTTCTTGGAAGGTGCAACCGAAGCAGATCCATTTGGTGGGTTAACTTCAACGGTTACCGTAACGGCGGGAACGAATTCATAAGAATTTTTTCATTTGATTTTAAAGGGGTGTCCATTTGGATGCCCTTTTTTATTATAACAAATTGAAGGTTTTTTTATTATATTAATATGATAATCTTACAAGAATCCGGATCGTCGCAAACGATAAATTTTATCCCTCGGGAATATACCCAAGGAACGACATACAATGTCAAGATCACAAACGAATCTTCAAATTCAAATGTGTATAATCAAGACGTGACGACATTTGCGGAAAATCTTTATTATTACCAACATTCCGACACATTCAGTTTAAAAGAAGATACATTTTATCTTTTAACAATTACATCGTCGGAAATTGTGTTTAAGGACAAAATATTTTGCACAAATCAAACCGTTTCAACATATTCGGTCAATGAATCGGAATACACACCGCACACAACAGAAAATGAATTTATATTCTTATAATGGATAATACACACATCATAAATTTGTCGTCATATGTTAAACCCAAAGTCATTGAAGACAAAAGGAAAGATTGGGTTGCTTATGGGGACGATAATAATTATTATCAATACCTTATTGATTTATTTGTCAATTCAACGACAAACGGCGCAATCATAAACGGTATTTCTTCAATGATTTACGGAAAAGGAATTGACGCGCTTGATTCATCTTACAAACCGGATCAATATGCGGCGATGAAATCGATCTTTAGTCATTCATGTATACGTAAGGTCATTCTTGATTTTAAAATGCTTGGTGAAGGCTCATTTCAAGTTTTAAGACGTGATGGTAAGGTTGTAAGTGCTGAACATTTTCCAAGACAAACTTTGCGCGCTGAAAAGATGAACGAAGACGGTCAAATTGAAGCATATTATTATCACCCGAAATGGAATGAGGTAAAACATAACGAGAAACCAAAAAGAATTGCGGCATTTGGTTTTGGAAACGGAAAGGAACCCGAAATCAAAATCATCAAAAGATACATTTCTGGTTACGATTATTATTGCCCACAAGATTACGAAACGTCATACGCGGAACTTGAGTGTGAAATTTCCGATTATCTTATCAATGACGTGAAAAATGGTTTTTCCGGTACAAAGGTCGTGAATTTCAACAACGGAATTCCGGACACCGAAGCGCAAATTCGTGTCAAAAATGACGTAATGAACAAACTTACCGGTTCCAAGGGTGAAAAGGTAATTGTTGCATTCAACAACAACCAAGAATCAAAAACCACGGTTGACGATTTAGCATTAAATGACGCGCCAAGTCATTATGAATATCTTTCACGAGAATGTCAAAACAAACTTATCATTGCGCATCGTGTAACGTCACCGCTTCTTTTAGGAATGCGAACGGAAAACAATGGTCTTGGATCAAATGCCGACGAAATAAAAACGGCTTCATTGTTATTTAACAACGTCACGATAAGACCATATCAAGATATGATTTGTGAAGCAATGGACGACATCCTTGCGGTCAACGACATATCTTTAAAATTATACTTCAAAACACTTCAACCGTTGGAATTCATTGAAACTGACAACGCAATCACAGACGAAGCACGTGAAGAAGAAACCGGGGTAAAATTATCCAAGGATTTCAGCGACGAAGAAGGCGACAATATGATTGATCTTCTTGTTGGTGAAACAATGGAAGAATATGAACTTATTGGAAAACGTGAACACAAAGAAGAAAATGAAGACTTGGAAACTTGGACGAAAAAAGTCATCGACGGAATGGTCGAACTTGAATCCGTAAAATCAAAACCAAGCGATGAATCGTATCTTGACAAATCAGTTTACAAGGTTCGATATGCTTACGAAGAAAAATATACAAGCGGCAATTCAAGGAAGTTTTGTAAGGACATGATGGCAAGAACGCGAAACGGTGTTGTTTATCGTCTTGAAGACATCGATAAGGCGTCACGTGAAGGATTAAACAAATCACACGGACACAAGGGACAACCTTATGACATTTTTAAGTACAAAGGCGGGGTTTCATGTGGGCATTTTTTCGAAGAACGATTATATCGTCTTAAAAAGAAAGACGGCGAATATGTCGAAGATAAGGCATTGTCATCGTCTGAAGAAGTCGACACAATACCAAAATCATATCGTCCAAGACCGGCGGGTCACAAGGAAGCCAAGAAGGCACCCAAAGACATGCCGAACAACGGACATCACCCAAATTTTAAATAATGGCGAAAGGACTATTCATTTCACGGAAAGACTTGGTAAAATTCACAAGTTTAGGTGGTAACATCGACACCGATAAATTCATTCAATATGTGCTTATTGCCCAAGAGATAACAATTCAACAATTGCTTGGAACGGATTTATATGAAAAAATTCAAACCGACATTGAAGGATCGTCATTGAGTGGTGACTATTTGACATTGGTTGAAATATATATAAAACCCGTTTTAATTCATGCCGCAGCGGTTCAATATATTCCGTTCGCTTCTTATACATTCGGGAACAAAGGTGTTTTTAAACACACATCCGAAACCGGGGAATCGGTATCAAAAGAAGAAATCGATTATCTTGTCGAAAAAGAAAGATCGGTGATGCAATTTTATGCGGACAGATTGATTGATCATTTAAGTTTTGAAGCCCCTTCGAAATATCCCGAATACAACACAAATTCAAATGATGACGTGAATCCAATCACGGGACAATTTTACACTGGATGGGTATTGTAAGGACATATAAACCAAAAGAAAAAAACGTCGTCAAATTAAAAACATTTTTGACTTCGTTATATAACAAAAAGGACAAAAAATAATTATTATAGTATGGCATTTGGATCAATTTATTCGGTTACTTGGTGGGGAAACGCAAACGAAGCGAACGGATGGGGTATTGTTTACCCATTGACCGCCGGTGGATCATATTTGACGGTTGACACAAACACAATTTCAGCCGACACAACATCAATAAAAGCAGACGCAACAGAAATATAAAAAAAATAAAATGGCTAAACAAACAGTAAATATTGGAACAACTGCGAACGACGGAACGGGAAGTCCCCTTCGTACTGCATTTGATTTTATTAATGACAACACGAATGAAGTTTATGCGCTTCTTGGAAACGGGACAACTTTGTCAATAAGTGGTGACGCAACCATGTCAGCGGGTGCAGTTACAATCGCAAATGACGTGATTGATCACGACAACCTTTCGTCAAGATATTCGACAAAGATTGAAACATCACACGCAACGGGTGCATTGTCCGTTGATTGGTCTGCGGGAACAACGATCGAATTCACAACTGCGATCACGGCAAATATTGAACTTGATTTCACAAACTTCAAACAAGGTCAAGTTTTAGATATTTATGGATTGACCGGTGCGTTTACGGTGACATTAGATTCCGACGCGGCAACATCTGAAACATTCAATCTTGTTGGCGGTGGTGCTTACGATGGTGCATCAACAAATTATTTGCAAGTTGTTTGCGTGGACGATTCGGCGGATGCGGTTTTCAATTATTCAATTTCAACATACGCAAGCGACACAATTATTGGTGATTAATAATATTTAAAAAAAATAAAATGGTAGCAATAGACATAAACGGATCAATCAAAACTTACAATTCAGTTCCAAAAATATGGGGAAACATAATTGGTGTGAATTATATGTCGGATTCGGATTTGGAAACAATTGGTTTTTATTCAGTAGTAAGACCAACAACAAAACAATCCGAACAACTTGGCGACATATATTTTGATACTGACAATCAAGTGTTCACTTATCCGGTTGAATCAAAAACATACACCCAAACGGTTGCGGAATTAAAAGAACAAAAGATTGAAAATCTTAAACATTTATACAATTTACAACTTGCAAAGACTGATTGGTACATTATTCGTGGTCAAGAAGGAATTTTGGTTCCACAAAGTATCGCAGACAAAAGGTCGCAACTTCGTGAAGAATGTACTTCAAAAGAAAATGAAATTAATAATTTAACAACAAAGGCAAGTATTATTGATTACGAACTTCCAAATTTTATATAAATGGGATTAAATAAAAGACTTTTTGGACACGAAGCAGCTGCAGCAAGTTCTGACGTTGATCCGTTTAATGATTCAAGCGGATTGGCATTATATAAATTTGATGGAACTGCCGATGATGACGGCGGTAATTACAATGGGACTTGGTCTGGTGCAACAAGATACGCAACTGGCAAAATTGGTCAAGGAGCAGATTTTCGAGGTAGTACAAGTGATTATATAAGTTTGGGAACAAATTTTGGCTTACATAGTATAAATTTTTCAATTTCATTTTGGGTTTATGCAACAAATACTGGAAATAATCAATATTGGATTACTTCAAACGGTGCGGGAACAAATTGTCACACGAATCTTCATATCGGTAGGGATTCTTCACTTGGCAAATTAAGATTTGCAACATTTTGTTCAGATGTTATATCAAGTGCTAATATGAATTTTAATGTTTGGGAACATTGGACATTAACTTATAATAGGTCATCTGGAGGTGAAAGAAAAATTTATAAAAACGGAAACCTTGATAAAACTCAAACTCAAGCACAATACATAGGTACTGACAACATACAAATTGGCGGTGGACGTTATTGGTTTAGTGGTGGTGACCCAGCTTATGCAATTCTTGATCAAATTAGGTTTTTTAATAAGGTATTGTCGGCATCTGAAGTTTATTCGTTGTATACTAGTATAGACATATAAAATGGAAGATTTAAAAATTGCAATGACGAACTTGTTTGCCCTTGGATTAAGTGTTTCCGATGCGAATGAACTGCTTCAAGGTTTCAGTTTAGGACTTGCGATTATATATACATCAATCAGTATTTACAAAAAACTCAAATAAATGGCTGCAAAATTCGATATTAATAATGACGGCAAACCGGACTTCAGTATTTCAATTCCACAAATTGTGACGTTGCTTGCGATGTTTGCTTCAATTGTTGGTTCTTATTATACATTAAACGCCCGTGTTGATGCCGTGGAAACTGCGACAAAAAAACTTAAAGAAAACGAACAAAAATACACTTGGCCAAACCAAAGGAAAACGGAAGAAGAAATCCGTGATCTTGAAGGTGAAATGCGTGCATTTATGAAAGACATTGAATATTTAAGACGTGACGTCGATAAAAAGAAAAGATAATGGATAAAATAAAAGATTACGGTCGAAAGGCATTTGAATGGACAAAAGAATGGTATGTCACAAATTGGAACGGTGGAATTTTTGATCGTGGGAAAACGATATTCATTTCATTTGTTGTTTTAATGTTATTGATTAAAATCATTTCTTCTTTATGAAATACTTCAATATTTCTGAATTCGATTCAAACGATCACCCCGGATCGGGGACAAACATGGACACAAGATTCCTTGAAATGTTGGACAACGCTCGTGAAATTTACGGAAGGTCAATGCGTATCAATTCGGGATATCGCACGATTTACAAAAATCAAGAAGTCGGTGGGAAACCAAATTCAACGCATTTGCAAGGAATCGCGGCGGATGTACATTGCAACAATTCCCGTGATCGACACGATATGGTTAACGCATTCTTGCAGGCCGGGTTTTCGCGTCTTGGGATCGGAAATACATTCATTCATATCGATTCCGGCGACATACATTCAGATAAGGACGCAAACGTCATTTGGACATACTAACACCACGGGATCAACGATATGGATAAGAAAAAATTCAAGGACACCGATGTCGGAAAATTCTTATTAAGTAAAATCCCAAACGTTGTCGGTGCGATCGCCGGACAGTCACCCATTGGAAATGTTATTCAAGCAATCATTGGTGGATCAGATATGTCAGACGCCGACAAACAAGTTGCACTTGAAAAATTAAAAAATGAACGTGCTGAAATTGACGGCATCACAAGAAGGTGGGTTGCAGACGCAAGAAGCGCTTCGTGGTTGGCTCAAAACGTTCGTCCCCTTACATTGGCATTTTTTTCAATTTCTTACGTTGTAGGGTGGTTTTATGGTCTTGAATTGTCTTCAATTACCGGTCTTTTGTCAGTTATTGTGGGTGGGTACTTTGGATCAAGGGGGGTCGAGAAGGTCTTTGGAAACAAACTTCACAAATAATGGCCAAGGGTATAAATTATAAACATTCTTTAAAACCTAAAAAGAAACGTCCCGGAATTCATTCGAAGTCCAAGCAATCACAACTTAAAACATCAAAAAATTATATTAAAAAATATAACGGTCAAGGTCGTTAATGTTAACAATATATTTTTAAAACTTATTGATTATTAAAAAAAATTCATCGACCTTTGGTGGGTAAGTGGTAAACAAATGTTTAATTTTATAATAAATAAAAACAAATGAGTGAAGAAATGACGATTCGTAAATTAGCAGAAAAAATCGCAAAAGATTTTAATTTAAGTGTTCTTGAAAGAACAAATCAACTTTTGGAATTGGATGCAATTCAATACACGAATCTTGGAACAGATTCAAAAAAATACGAAAAAAATAAAGTCAAATCCGATTCAAAATTTATTTATAATCAATTAAAAGGTTTCAATGAAACCGACGGCAATTTATTGCTTAATCACTTGGATAAATAGACTTAATCGGAAATTAATTGCTTAATCGTAAAACGATGCCGAAGAATTCAAAGAAGCCGACACGATCAAAAATCGTTAAAAAACTTGACGTAATATTCAGCCAATATATAAGACTTAAATATTCGGACAATCGTGGAATGGTAAAATGTTGGACGTGTGATCGCGAGTATTTTTGGAAAAACATCCAAAATGGACACTTCCAATCAAGACGTTCTTATGCTACGAGATGGGATGAAAATAATTGTCGTCCCCAATGTTTGAAATGCAACATGTACGATCAAGGAAGACAATATGAATTCGGTTTAAAACTCGGTGAAGAACTCGCACAAGAAATGCATATTAAATCACAACAAATTGTTAAATTTACATCCGATGAATTAATCGAAAAGATTGATCATTATACGTCGGAAGTTAAACGGATGACGTAATTGTGTTTTTTTTTGTTCATACTGAAGGGGGTGTTTTTTTAAGCATCCCTTTTTTTTATTAAAAATTTTTGTTATATTAGCATAAAATATAAATAAATATGAACAATTTAAATGTACACACAATGACACGATCCGAACTTATCGGAATGTTGTTGGAAAAATTAAACGAAGTTGAACAACTTAAAAAACAAGTAAGATGAACGAAACACAAATTCAAATTATTAGACAATCAAGCGCAAAAACGGCATTTGATTACATCAAAGGAAATCCCGGGTTAAAATCAAGTGACGGATTCGCATTGGCAAAATCAATCGAAAATTATGTCATCACTGGGAAGTAAAATCGGTAACATTTATTTTAAATTTAAATTCAACAATTATTATGTCAAATTCAGTAAAAGGAACAATCAAACAAATCACTCAACAAGCGACTTTTGGGAAGACGCAAAAACAATCCGTGATAATCTCGACAGATGAAAAATACCCGCAATCTTTGGAAGTTGATTTCATCAATGATAAAATTTCATTATTACAAGGATATGATCAAGGCGAAAAAGTTGAAATCGCAGTCAACATTCGTGGACGTGAATGGACAAGTCCAAAAAACGAAGTTAAATATTTTACTTCATTAACCGGTTGGAAAATTGATCGAACCGTCGGATTAACAAACGCAACTCAAAACCAAGATCGCAAAGAAGCAAACGTTGATTTGCCGTTTTAATATCAAGGGGGACAATGTCCCCTTTTTTTTATGATAATAGATAAAAACACAATTAAAGACGAAATCCTTAATATCAAGAATGGAAAAATCATTCAAGGTTTAAGAATGGGAATCCCGGAAATCGATGAACATTTCCGCTTAAAACTTGGGGGTTCCTTGGATATTTACGCAGGTCATGCAGGGGTTGGAAAAACAACATTTTGCTTGTACCTTATGACATTGTTTGCACACAAATATGATTTGAAATTTGTTGTTTGGTCTTCCGAAAACACGGCGGGATCAGTTACACAAAAAATCATTGAATATAAAATGGGCAAACCAATTGACAACGCGACAGAAAGTGAAATTGAAGAATCAATCGATTGGACTTATGATCATTTTAAAATTATCAAGGTTGAAGAATTATGCACTTACAAAGATGTTCTTGAACAAATTCTTGGGGTTCATAAAGCCTTGCCAATGGCTGCGGCATTTATAGACCCTTATAATTCACTTGCGAAACCAAAAGAAGACATGAAGGCTTACGGAGCGCATGAACTTGATTATATGATTGCAAGTGAAATGCGATTGTTTGCTGAAAAACACAAAATCACTTTGATGGTATCAATGCACGGTGTGACCGAATCAAGTCGAAAGGTTCACCCGGTAACACATCCGATGGCCGGTTATCCGATGCCATTATCATATTCACAAGTTGAAGGGGGTGTAAAATGGGCAAACCGTTGTTCATCATTCAATACGGTACATCGATATTTTCAATCAAAAGAATCTTGGAACATCATGGAACTTCACGTTTTGAAGGTGAAGGAATATTCTTCCGGCGGTCGTCCCACTGGACTCGACGACCCGATAAGGCTGAAAATGCTTCCAAATAATATCGGTTATGAATTTGGTGGAATGAATTTGATGCACGAACAAAAAACACAAAAAGAAGTTTTATTTTGATTTATTCCTTGATTATATTATTGGCAATCATTTTGATTTTTGGTCACATCAAAAAGGCTGAAATTCAAATGGCTCCGGTTTTTGGAATAATGATTGGATGCTTATATTCTTACAATGATCTTGAAGATTGTCGTGAACATTGGATTCAATGTTGTGTTTTTTTTATTTCAATAACAGTAATATGGACAAGTCCGCCGAATGGCTCAAATTAGTTGCGAAGCATCACAATAAATGGATCAAGATCGTTGAATCATTTGGTGAACACCAATACAAGGACGACATCGTCCAAGAAGCATATTTGGCCCTTTACAAATACACGACACCCGAAAAGATCATTCACAATGGCAAAGTGTCCGAAGGATATATGTTTTTCACCCTTAAAACGATCACATATCAGTTTTACAACGCTAAAAACAAAATCAAAAAGGTTTCCTTGGATGACGAAGAAAACGTTGTTCATTTAATCGCTGAAGACACAATCGAAGAACAAGAAGCATTTCACAAGATATGTGTTCTTATTGATCAAGAAATGGAATCTTGGTCATGGTACAACCGACGATTGACTGAATTATATCGTGACACGGATATGTCAATTCGAAAAATTGCAGCCGCGACAAACATAAGTTTTGTCAGTATATTTAATACACTTAAAAATTGTAAAAATGAAATCAAACAAAAATTCCAAGAAGACTTCGAAGATTACAAAAACGGGGACTTCGACAAAATCCAAGAACCAAAAATTCGAAACATTCAAAAAGAATCATGAACAAGGTTCAACCGGACTTGGCGACACCGTTGAAAAAATAACAAAGAAGACGGGAATTAAAAAGGTGGTCGACACCGTATTCCAAAAACTTGAAAAATCGTGTGGATGCGATGAACGGAAAATCAAACTCAATCAAATTTTTCGATATGAAAAACCCGAATGTTTCAATGAAGAAGATTTTAATGTTGTAAGGAATGCAATCGAATCAAAACAAAATAAGTTTACAATTGAAGAACAAGAAAAATTTGTCGATATTTACACACGTGTCTTCACAAATTTAAATCGTCCGGAATGTACACCTTGCAGTTTTGAAAGTGAAGTTTACAATCGACTTGTCAAAGTTTACAACACTTATAAATAATAACACAATGAACAAAAAAATGCAAAACCTTAAAGAAATGGAATATTATTCAAATTTTAATTTGGTGGGTGAAGTACTTCTTAAATTAAAAAAGAAATATCCAAACAACGAAACATTGAAGGATGCAATATCCGCAATGACTGAAATCGGTTTTTTCGCTACTGAAATGATGCAAGCGCAATATTTTTATGAAAAATCACTTGAATCATATCGTTCCGACAAACACCGAGCAATTGAACGCGCACGACGTGTTGAAGATGAAATTGAAAAATTGAGGGAAAAATGGGAAGTTTAATCGTTGGATATATTGTTTTTAGATTCCTTGAATATATAATTAAAGAAATAATCATATGAGTGATTCAGTAAAAAAATGGCATGAAATGAAAGACGCCGGTTGGATTGAACCAAGATACGTTCAACAAGAAGACGAAATTGTCACAACCGTGATCCGTAAGTTTAAGAAACGATCACAAGAAGGAATTCAAGAATACGGAATGACATTGGCTGACAACCCGGACGGATTTTATAAATGGATCGACGAAGCGCAATCTGAAGCAATGGATTTCATTTTGTATTTAGAAAAAATTAAAAATTTAAACAAATGATGAATTTAATACCAATATCGTTTTTAATAATGTCAATCGGAATCCTTTTAATTGGAATCGGTGTGATTAAAGACGCATTCAGATGAAAGAAGCGACACTTGTAAAAATGCAAAGGGACATCAAGAACTTAACGATCACCCTTTCGATTTTAATTGAACGTCTTAAAAAATTAGAAGATGAAAAAGAATAATGACATGCCATATGATTTTTGGAATTACGGGATCAATCCAATTCTTGGATATCGATATCTCACAAGATTAAAAAAACGTAAACCAAGAAACCAAGAAAAAGACGACGAAATTAAATAATTTTGTTTATATTTACTTAAAGAAACACAATTATGACTTACGAAGAAATATTTTACAGATCATTGACCGAACAAGAATTGAAACGAACAATCACTTCCGGTGGTCTTGATGCGTATGGTAAAAGATGCCAACAAGAACTTGACAGACGACACCAAGAACAAAAAGAAATTACATCCTTATGATTACCTTATTCAACGGCGAAAAATATCTTGAAGGCGAAATCAATGCAATGGCCGCAGACGATAATTTTTATTATGGTCACCTTGGCAAGCACGCATTGTCTTCTTCAGTATTAAGAAACATTTTTGACGATCCGGACAAGCAACTTCAATATATGAAGGGGAAAGGTGGGAATACCGAAGCATTGATGCTTGGTAAATTGACACATTGGTGTTGGCTTGAACCGGACGTTTTTTATAGTCAAGTTTATACGGACTTACGTGGTAACACAAACGCATACAAAGAACTTGTTTCGCAACACGGTTCGGATAATGTATTCAAAGAAAAACATCGCAACATCGCGGAATGGTTGTGTCGTCGATTAGACAACAACGAAGATATTCGTGAAATACGAAAAGATGCCGAAGTCGAGGTTGCAAGTGTAAAAATGATCGACGGATTTCCGACACGTGGAAAAGCCGACATGATTAAAGACGACACAATATATGATTTGAAAACCGGTATCGTAACACCACAACAATTCGAATGGAAAGTCGATGCAATGAATTACGATCTTCAAGCGTGGATTTACATGCAGTTATTTCCCGAATTGAAAAACTTCAAATTCATTTATATAAACAAACACACACGCGCTCCCGGTATTATTGAAATGCCACAATCAGTCATTGACCGTGGTGGGGAAAAATACAAGATCGCAGTCGATGTTTATATGAAGGTTTTTTATGACAAAGAAATTGATGAAATTGAATTCTTGTTGGATCAATACGTTTACCGGGGGACTGCAAGATGAACAAAGACGAAATACTTGAATATTATTTTTTGGCAATCAACGACATCCGGAACGGATCGTCAATTCAAGAATTGGAAGAAGCAATCAAGATATATGAAAAGGAGCAGCAATTTGAAGCATGCGCCGGCATATTAAAGGCAATAAATGAAGTAAAATATACAACAATTAAAAACTTAAAGAATGGACATTAAAATGATAAAAAAAGTCGTTTCGGAATCAACCGGTATAAATTTAGACGACAAAGAATTAAATTCAAGACGAATATCGGAAAACGTCGAAGCACGAACAATGTTTTTCAGTCTTGCAAGGGAATTCACACCGATGTCACTTGCCGACATAGGCAAATCAATAAAACCAAAAAAAGATCACGCAACGGTTTTATATTCAATCCGTAAGGCAAAAGACGCAATTCGTTTCGACAAAATATTCAGAAACAAACTTGACGATTTAAGGTCAAGAATTGAATACGTCCGAGCACAAATGGAAAATTCAGAAATTGACTTTTTGACCGCGTTGAATAAACTTGAACGCATGGAATTAAAGAACAAACAACTTATAGAAAGAAACACGGAATTAATCGAACAAATAGACAAATTAAATGGCAAAATCAAACGACAAAATAAATACCTTATTGAAAACGGTTACCAAATCAACCGAAGTATCTTCAAAGAAGATTAAGGACGAAGTATGTCCAAAGTGCGGAATAAAACCCACAAAGACATTCTTTGACGGACAAGTAAGTGAACACTTCAAAGGTTGCGATATGTATATCGGTGATCTTGATTTCAAACTAGCGGACGACACCAATGTCATAATCGCCGAAATTAAATATGTCAACTCAAGTCATAAATTCGTCGGGAAGAAGATATCATTCAATCAAGCGCGTGAATATGCAGCAATGACCGGAGTGATTGACAATCTTGGAAGGGAACAAAGAACTTATGTTTTCGAAGCACACGAAGTTGAAAAACCTTACATTGCAATTGTTCCATTCTTAAAACCCACGGGAAAAGAACGACACGCATTCGACTTCATGGACATCGACAATGCAAAACTTGTATATGTATTTAAAGACGATCAGTTTGGTCGTTGGTTGGCCGGTGACAGATATGTCGGAACAGAAATGCGAAACTCATTAAAATGTGTATAAATGAAAAAACTTAATTTATTAGATTTATTTAGTGGAATCGGCGGATTTCACAAAGGATTGGAACAAGCGGGATTCAAAGTGAATTCTTATTTTTCCGAAGTGGACAAACACGCAATATCAGTTTATCAAAACAATTTTAAAAAATCAACTTATGTCGGATCAGTTACAGATGTTCAAGGAACACAATTACCAAGAATCAACGCAATCACCTTCGGAAGTCCTTGCCAAGATTTCAGCATTGCTGGAAAACGTCAAGGAATGGACGGAAAACGATCAAGCCTTATCCTTGAAGCAATTCGACTTATTCGGGAATGCAGACCAGATTTTTTTATCTGGGAAAATGTTAAAGGAACGTTCAGCTCAAACAATCGCGAAGACTTTGCGGCAATCTTGCAAGCGTTTGCCGACATTGGGGGTTATCGACTTGAATGGCAATTGCTTAATTCAAAATGGTTTTTACCCCAAAACCGTGAGCGAATTTACCTTGTCGGATATATTGGAAACAGACGTGGACGATCGGTATTTCCTATCGGAAAAGACGACACAAAGATTAATGTCATACAAGAACAAACAACAAACACCCTTACCACAAGATACCGAGCTGACGGAGTCGGATCGTACATTGTTGAAAATAAACTCAAGGCACAAATAAAAAACGGAACAAAACAAGGATACGACATCGCCAAGGAAGGTGATTCAATAAATTATTCAAATCTAAATTCAGAAACAAGAAGGGGACGTGTTGGCAAAGGTGTTGCACAAACACTTGACACAGCTTGCAATCAAGCAGTCATTGGTGACTTCAGATACGACGAAGGATTCCGTTGGCGACAAAATAATATATCACCAACATTGACACTTAATGATCCGACATATCTTAAAACACCAAAAATAAGAAGATTAACACCAATTGAATGTGAACGACTTCAAGGGTTTCCAGATAATTGGACAAAGTACGGCACAAACGGTGAAATAAGTGATTCACAACGTTACAAAATGTGCGGGAATGCAGTCACGGTCAATGTGGTTGAAGCAGTCGCAAATAAGATTTATAAGTTGTACAATAAATGAAAACCGTGAATTCATTATCGGGTGGGAAAACGTCTTCTTATATCGCGGCACATTATCCCGCGGATTATGATGTTTTTGCACTTGTAAGGATTGAAGATAAGAATTGCAGATTCCCGGACAAGAAAATCCGACAAATGGTTGAAGACAAAATACAACAACCATTCATTGCAACCGCAGAAGACGACATGATCATTTATACAATGATTGATCTTGAACAATACATCGGAAGGGAAATAACTTGGGTAAGCGGAAAAACATTTGATGAAATTATTTTAAGGAACGGAAAAAAATACCTTCCAAATGTCACACAAAGATTTTGCACGACAGAAATGAAACTCAATCCAATATTTAATTGGTGGCATCAAAACATAAAAGAACCAATTGAAACACGAATCGGATATCGCGCAAATGAAATGCGAAGGGCAAAGAAAATGAATGATCGTTTAAATGAAGAAGGATTGTTGACCCACAAAACAATTGTCGGGAAAAGAAAGTCACAAAATAAGTGGGCGGAAATTGGTTGGCAAAAACCCGTGTTCCCATTAATTGATGACAAAATATTTAAAGACAATGTTGAAGAATATTGGAATGACAAAAATGTACGTTTTGCTTACATGAACAATTGTATTGGTTGCTTTCATCGTAATGAAGTATTGTTGAAATTAATGTCCGACAAAAATCCAAACAAATTTCAATGGTTTATAAATGCAGAACAAGAAACCGGCTACAATGTAAGAACATTTAAGAATGGCGTCACATACGAACAGATAAAAAACAGTTTTAAACAAATAAATATGTTCGAAGATGACTTCAATGAATGTGATTCGGGATATTGTGGCATTTAACAAGAAATGATTTTTTTTATTATATAATTAAATAATTAATTTATATTAATTCATGGACGGTCGGAAAAATAACGGTGGACATTCAACAAAAGGATTCGCGGGACGTAAACCCAAGGCGGAAGAAATCGAACTTATTGAACGATTGTCCCCATTGGATGACATGGCATTCGAAGCATTAAAAGACGGCATTGAAAAGAAAGATTTCCGATACGTCAAATTATTCCATGAATACCGATACGGTAAACCCAAAGAAACCAAGGACATCAATCTTGATCAAGATGTTCCATTCATCATTGAAATGGACTAACCATTCCCATTTCGTGATTCCAATTTGGAAATAAAACGCACACAAGCATTTGACAAAATATTCAAACTCGATAAACGTATTCGTTTAATTCGTGGGGGATCGGCTGCGGGAAAAACAATTTGTATTCTTACGGTAATGATCAACGAATGTATGAAGCCGAATAAGGGGTTCGAAATGTCCGTTGTGGCAGCAACATACCCAATGTTGAAAAGGGGGCCTGTAAGGGACTTTAAATTGATAATGAAGGGCATCGGACGTTGGCGTGATTCACGTTGGAATCAAACGACATTAAAATACACATTTTCAACCGGGTCAACAATCGAATTCTTTTCAAATGAAAATCCGGATCGAACACGTGGGGCGCGTCGATCACATTTGTTTGTGAATGAGTGCAACGTCGGAATTGACTTCGAAGCGTTTAATCAATACGCAATAAGAACGTCTTCGACAATATGGTTGGATTATAACCCGTCGCAATTGTTTTGGGCGGATCGTGAACTTGTTCCAAGGGACGACGTGGATTTTATAACGGTAACATACAAAGACAACGACACACTTCCTGACACAATCCTTGATGAATTTAATATCGCAAGGGAAAAGGCAAAAACATCCGAATATTGGAAGAATTTTGTAAATGTTTATTTAGAAGGTAAAATCGGAAGATTGTCCGACGTGGTTATTCCGGATTGGATTGAAATGTCAAAACTTCCGGAAGACGCAAGACTTCTTTGTCACGGCTTGGATTGGGGTTACTCAATTGATGAAACAAGTTGTGTGGCATTGTACAAGATTGACGGGGGTTATATATTCGACGAAGTGTTGTATCAAAAAGGAATGCTTAATTCCAATATATCCCAATATTTACAAAACAACAATATTAAGGGTCAGTTGTGGGCGGATTCAGCCGAACCAAAATCAATCGCCGAATTGCAATCGTATGGTCACACAATCAACCCGGTTACCAAAGGACGTGATTCGATAATCTACGGCATCAACTTAATAAACCAAAACAAGATATTCGTCACATCAAGATCAAAGAATCTTATTTCTGAACTGAACGGATATGTTTGGGCAACTGACAAGGTCGGAAACAAAATACAGAAACCAAATCCCTTATCCGGGGATCACGCAATCGATTCCGCACGATATGCGTTAATGATGGAACTTGAAAACCCCAACAAAGGAAAATATTACATTTATTAAAAGAAATTGTTCATTATTCAATTATTTTGTTTACATTTGAATATTATTAACAAACAAAGAACATGAAAACAATTATCACCGACATTATGAATGAAGAACAATTCGACGGAAACGAATGGGTCAGCACAATATCCATTTGGTTGCAAAACGAATTCGGAATCACTAATTCACAATTTGAATTGACACACGAACACAAGATTCAAGATCAAGACAAGAATCGTTTTCGTACATTATCAAAATCCGTTGGGTTATCACAAAAAGATTTTAAAACAAGAATCTTCAACGGCACATTCATTTCAATTCAATAATCATGAATAAATTTACAAAAGAACTTTACAAATACGACGGGGAATTATATCACGTTATAAGAGAACCCGAAATTAATGTTGCCATTTTCGAAGATGAAATTGGATATGATGTCACCGGGATGACTGAAGTGTTTGACGGCGAAGTGTTGGAAGAAAGGGAAATACGAACCTTGTTGAACTTCGAAGAATACACACACGAATTTGCTTGTAATTTTAAAAAAATTAAATAATGGAAAATAACAAAGTTGAATGGATAATGATCAAGAAGATCACATCCAAAGAAAACCGTAAAAATCTTATTAAATTAATATCTCAAGGAATCTTATTTTTTTGCTTATCTTATGTCTTCATGATATTCATGTTGGAAACAATGGTTTGGTTTTGGGAATCCGAAGTTCTTGAAGTATCCGCTAAATATTTACGGGAATGGGTAAAATAGAATATTGGAAGGTTTTGGACACGTGTTGGAACAACGACATCTTCGTTCATCAAAAACCGACAAACATCGGAATGATCCGCGGAGGACATAAAGTAAAACTCAATCTTGAAATCAATGGAACGATCGTAAAGTTTGGAACAATGGAGTTCCGACAAAACACACAAGAACTTTCCGACAAGATTGAAGAAATATATCGATCCCGTCATGAGTTAATCGCATGACACTTTTTTTCATTTGTTTTGTTATGGAACGGCTTCTTAATTGAGGTCGTTTCTTTTTATACATAAAGGACACTTTTTTATTATTATAATATGAAAGTGAAATTAAATGTTCCCGAAGATTTAAGTGAAATCACACTTGGTCAATATATGAAGTTTTTAAAACTTGAATTCGATGACGAAACAAAGAATTCATTTGCACTTCAAAAGATGGTTGAAATATTTTGCAACGCAAATTTAAAAGATATTGCCGACATTCGTTTTTCGGACATTACAAAGATCACAAACCATCTTCAGACCATATTCACCCAAGAATGTAAATTAATCCCGGAAATCAGTTTAAACGGCGTCAAATACGGTTTTATTCCAAACCTTGATGACATGACACTCGGCGAGTATGTCGATCTTGATAATTACTTCCATGATTGGGAAACAATGGATCGCGCAATGTGCGTTTTGTATCGTCCGACAAAATTTTCAAAGAATGGCAAATATTTAATTGAAGATTATGAAGGAACGGATAATCACATTGAAATGCGAAACCTTCCTTTGAATGTTGTCATGGGTGCAAAGGTTTTTTTTTATCATATCGGAATCGAATTGCTGAATCTTATCCCGAATTATTTAGTGGATCAGGACATGACGGATCAGCAAGCGCAAATTTTGGGGCAAAATATGGATGGTATTCAAGCATTTACGGACTTGCTTCGGGGGACATTACCCGGTTCGACACCGTAACAAAAATGAACGTTCATCAATGTCTTATGTATTTGACATTTGAAAAAGAAAAAAACGAATTGGAAAAGAAAATGATCAATAAGAAATGAAACAAGTCTACGAAATAACGACAAAAATAAAAGACCAACTTCAATTGGAACCATTCATCAACACGGTGACATTCGGTTCACTCAATGATGTTGATCTTGATAAACAATCAATTTTCCCGCTTGGACATTTGACAATGAATTCCACAAACGTTGCAACAAACGTATTCCGTTTCAATATGTCAATTCTTGTCATGGACATCGTCGACATATCAAAAGAAGAAACAACGGACGTGTTTGCAGGAAATGACAATGAACAAGACGTTCTCAATACAACCCTTGCAGTTTTGACACGAGTTCTTAATATAATGCAAAAGGGTGACTTGTATTCACAGAAATATCAAATCGAAGACACGGTTTCATGCGAACCATTTGTCGATCGATTCGAAAATAAACTTGCGGGATGGGCGGCGACATTTGATGTTGTGGTTCAAAACGACATGACAATTTGCGATTAATGGAATTTAAGAAAACACAAGAAGCACTCAAAACATTTGCCGAAACCGTTGTCAAGGAATCGAAGAAACTTGCACGTAAAAAATTCAAAAACACTTCTGGAAATTTAGAAGGTTCAATTGGTTACGCACTGAATGTTTACGAAAATTCTTTTAGTCTTGAATTCACCCTTGCAGCCACAAAAGACGGCGTCCCTTATGGAAGTTTTGTTGACCTTGGTGTGAAGGGTTCAAAATCAAATTATATTACAAACAGAGATTCCCCTTATAAATTCAGCGGAAATAAAAAATCAATTCCACCGCAAGCACTTGACAAATGGTTGGTTCGTAAAAAATTAGCACCACGCGACAAAGAAGGAAAATTCATTGACCGAAGATCAATCAAGTTTTTAATTGCACGGTCTATTTATGAAAAGGGAATCGAAGCGAGAAAATACTTCACAAAACCATTTGAAGATAATTTTAACAAATTGCCAAATGACGTTATTGACGCGTTTGGATTAGATATTGACGAATTTTTTGAATTGACAACATGAGTACAAAAATAAACGTAAGGTCACCCTTTTATTTGAATTTAACGGAACCACAAGTCCCGCTTCCAACATTTACGTGCGGAATTGCGGAAATCAAGAATTTAAGCATTGACCAACAAGGTCAAATAAATCAACCTTCATTGACTTATGGATTTGTTGATTCAATCACATCAACCGACGCGGGTTTTTCAAATGGTAAATACTCAACCGTTTCAACGGCAACCGTAAGAAATATCACGGTAAGAATTTTAATTCCCGCAGGATTTTCAAATGTTGATGACGTTTACATCGATTGTGATAATGTTGTCACACAACCGGCACTTGTTACATCCGGCCCCGCTCCTTCTTGTAGTGGTGGCCCGACAACAAGTGGTTCAATTCCAAGTCAAACTTTGAATGTTGACGGTGATTCGACAACAATCGATTTATCGTCTTATTTTACACAAGGAAGTGAAGCCATCGCAGGATATACAATTTACAATCCTTCAACGGTTGTGAATGCTTCAGTAAGTGGCGACACCCTTACATTGTCATCAAATGCAATTGGCGGTTCAACAACGGTTCACGTTTCGGCATATGACAACGAAGAAAATACGTGTACTGCGACACAATCAATAAGTGTGACAGTAAATGCACCGGATCAAGACTTCGCTTGTACAAACAACGGAATCAATGCATTGTCGGGTGGTTCAATAACACAAACCGGAACAATCACAAAACCAAATTCACCGGGAACAATAACGGCAATAAAAGAAACGTCCGGAGGTTCTTCAATCACATCTTATTCAGCAAACAACACCGGAAGTGATCGAAGTGTGACTTTGTTTTTTGATATAACCGCACCGGGTGGATATGGAAATGCAGGTTCAACAATTGAATGTTCAGAAACATTTAATCAACCCGCGGGACTTCCGACGTTTGATTGTGCGGCTGCAAATTTAAGCGGTCAACAAATATCAAGTGACGGGACAATAAAATCCGGAAGTGTATCACTAGGAACAATTTCAGATTGGACACCAAAATCATTTGATTCAGTTTCGTCCGACACACCAAGAACGGTCACTTTCACAATTGACGTTCCAAGTGGATATTCTAATTCGGGAACAATAAGTTGTCCAAAGACAATAACGCAACCGGGATCAACCCCTTTGTGTGGAACAAATGAATTCAAATTAAGTACCGGAAAAGTCAATTTTGACGATTTTTGTGACGCGGTTTATTCTTTGTCATTAACGGTCACAAGTACCGGAACAAAATTCACACTTGGTGCGCAAGTTTGCAGAAACGGAAGTCCATACAATGGAAGGAATTTATATTATGCAGTCAACGAATCGATCGTGAATGTCGGCCCGAATTACGGTCGTTTCATCGCTTGGCAAATTGATTCGAATGGTATTATTCAAGACGTGGCGGAAATGACGTGTGTCGGTCTTAAAAACGCAAGGGGTGCATCACTTTAAAAAATAAAAAAATGGCATTAGGAAGTATCACATTAAGACTTTACATTTATTCGGGAACGGAAGGTTCTTATTCCGAAAATGATTTAAAATATACATTAAGCAAAAACATCATATCTGGTCAAGACAATATAATTCTTGAAATCGCTGAATTGGTTCGTGATTATTTAGAAATAAATTTTGACGGAACATATACATCACACACAAAATGGGTTTCGGCGGTTGTGAATTATTTTGACACCGAAGGCGAACCGTACACATATTCAAATCCTCAAACATTTAATTATATTGCATTTGACGGATATGGATATTTCGAGGACGAAATCAATCCGGAATTACAAAGACATGCATTAATAAATTCAAACAACATTTATTTGCCCGAAGGATATCCGGGAACACTTCCGATTTTTGCTGAAGGTGTTGGCAAGGTGAAAATTGATTCATTTGATGTTGAAATTATTGACACCGGTGATTCAAATCAAAAGATTCAATATATTACAATTCCCGCGGATTCATCAACGATTCAAGTTTATGACACGGACGACACAACCATATTAAAAACAATCAAGGTCATCAATATATGTGAACCAAAATTCACACCTTACAAAGTAATTTTTCAAAACAAATTGGGTGCGCTTCAAGATTTGTGGTTCTTTAAAAAGACAACCGAATCGTTCAGCGTAACAGACGAAACATTTAAAAGAAACATCATAAATTCGGGGTCGGTCACTTACGACTTGAATGAATCCCAAAACCAAAGATATAATGTCAACGGAAAAACAAAATTAAAATTAAACACCGGTTTCATAAAAGAAGACATGAACCAAACTATTGAAGAATTGTTTTTGACGGAAAATGCTTGGATCGATTATAGTGGAAACATTAATGAACCGAATATTCTTCCAATTATTCCAACAACAAAATCAATGACATTTAAAACTTCATTGAATGACCGTTTGACTGATTACACAATTGATTTCGAATTTGGATTCGATAAAATTAATAATATCCGATAAATGCTTCAAATACAATTATACGTTGAAAATGATCAAGGGGTTCTTGAAGAAGTGGAACTTTACAAAGACGAATCCGTCACCCTTACACAATCAATCCAAGATATCATGGACATTGAAAAGGTGTTCACCGATTATTCAAAAACGTTTAATGTACCGGCATCAAAAACAAACAACAAATTCTTCAAACATTTTTACAATTATCACATCGACGGATTTGATGCGAGAAGAAAAAAGAACGCCGAACTTCACCTTAATTATAAGCCGTTTAAGAAGGGAAAAATTAAACTTGAGGGTACACAACTTAAAAACAATGAACCGCACACATACAAGCTGACATTCTTCGGAAACACGGTCACATTGAAAGATTTAATTGGTGAAGACAAACTTGGAAGTCTTACGTATTTGGATTCATTAAGTTTTTTGTTTAATGACACAAATATTGCAAGTTATATGACCGACGGTCTTGACGGACAAATCGGAGCCGACACGATTGAAAATGCAATTATAATTCCATTAATCACACACACCGATCGTTTAATATATCACGGGTCAGATGACACCGCGGGAACAAATAATCTTTGGCCGGGTATCGGTGACACAAATGCACGTGGTGTGAATTTCAATCAATTGAAACCCGCAATTCGTGTTTATACCATAATAAAGGCAATTGAAAAGAAATATCAAATTGAATTTTCTGAAGATTTTTTCAATCAAACGAATTTACCGTTTTATAACTTATATATGTGGCTTCACGCAAAAGAAGGTTCTTTGTTTGAAGATCAAGAAGCACAATACACAATTCAAGGATTCACGAACGTTCGAGGCGACACGAATCACATAAACGGAGTTCACACTTCTTTTTTTACAAATTCTTATGATGAATCAAAAGAAAAACGATCGATTCGTGTAAAGGTCACACCGTCATCAAATGATGAATATTCACTTGTTATAAAACAAAACGGTGAAGAATTTAAAAAGTTTTCGGGTCTTACCGGAACAACAACAAATGGAGTTTCAAACAATGTTCCCGAAATTGAAATTCCAAACGGGGACTATACTTTTTTCATTGAAGCCGAAAATGCTGCGACATTTGCAATTGATATCACAATCATTCAAACGGGTGGTGGTTTTTTAGGATTAAGGGGTGAAAAACAAATTACATTTTCCGGAACCGCCGGTGTTCTTACTGATCAACTTGTGAATGTATCTTCGAACCTTCCAAAAATGAAAACCTTGGATTTTATAACCGGGATTTTCAAGATGTTCAATTTGACTTCATTTGTGAAAGATGACGGGACAATCGTCGTGAAGTCTTTGGATTCATTTTATGCAGAATCAGTAAACACATGGGACATCACAAAACACCTTGACAAAGAAGAATCAATTATTGATTCAGTCATTCCATATCGTCAAGTAAATATTGGATATGAAGGCGGTGACACGTTCCTTGCAAAGAACCATGAAAATCTTGCAAATAAAAAATGGGGAACTTTAGAATTTGCGGCTTCAGATAATTTTGACGGCGATGAATATAATATTAAAATCCCATTTGAACACATGAAATTTGAACGCCTTCGAGATGTTCAAAGTACTGCAAAAACAAATATTCAATGGGGGTGGTCAGTTGATTCAAAACAAGAATCCACAATTGGTGAACCGATTTTATTTTATGCGTCACCAATGATCGGAACGATTGCAGCGGTTACAATTTCGGGAACCCGTCAAAATATTGTTGCTCCATTTGTTCCGTCAAATTCATTGACATTGACGAATTTCTTCGGCACTCAATCACAATCATTAAATTTTCACACGGAATTTGATGAATTTACAGAAGTCCCAAACGAAAACACTTTATTCCAAACATATTACAAAGATTATGTGAAGGATTTATTTGATAAACAAAAAAGATTGACTTTTGTTTCGGCTTATTTACCGATGTCAATCACGGAACGTTTATCACTTGCGGACAAAATAATTGTTTTTAATAATTTATATCGAATCAATAAAATAACGACAAATTTCGAAACCAACAAATCGGAATTGGAATTGTCAAACATACTTCAAGAAAAAACTTTTAAGGTTAACCCTTATGAAATAAATGTTGATTTATCGAATGATTTAATTACTGCGGACACGACATTGTTCACGGCTGACATTGGAAATATATTGGCGGACGGATTTACAATCATAGGATCACCGGTAATTGCTGACATAATCGCTTCAAATGATCCGGTAAAACCAACCACAAACATTCCTTGTGTTGTTACTGCGGCGACAATTAGTTCGATAAGGGCGGAATCATTTTGTGAAGAATTAAAATTTTATTCAACAATTGCAACCGCGGGAAAAATATGCGATGAATCAAACATTGACGAATATGGTTTCTTATTAGCGACACAAGAATCTTATTTGAATGCAAGCGACGACATTGATACATTAAAGGCAAATTCAAACATTCAAGTCGTATCGGTCAAAAAACTAACAGGATATCCTACTTTGACAACCGGTGAAAAGGTTACAACAAAAACCGGATTAACTGATCCACAAACATATTACGCAAGATTTTATGTAAGAACAAACACAACCGACTTACATCCATTTTCAGACGTAATATCACAAGTATTTACTGAAACAACAAATTGCGGTGTATTGGTTACGGCTGACATGACGATTTGCGTAACGGCTGACAATAATCCAATTTTGAATGGAATGAGGGTCGATTGTGATCTTGACGGTCAAGTTGATCCAACTGTTCAAATTGAAATATTTGTAAAATATGCGGGTGCGGGTGATAATGACGGTTATTTGACACAACCAACGCTTGACACAATCACACAAAATGGATTCGTTTTTTGTGACGACATTGTGAATATACAATCAGTTTATCACAACGGTCAAGGTGAATATCCAATCGTCGGGGATAACATTAAATATTCATTGTCCGACAATTATTTTGGCGGTTCTAATTCATTACCTTACGACGGATCACCAAATGATTTTGGTTCATTTGCCCTTGCTGACAATGACACAATTTTAAACGGTCAAGGAACAATTTTCAAATATTTCGTGTTTAAGATTTCAACCGCTGAAGTTGTTGCCGTTTATGATTGTCCACCCGCCCCAACCGGGCCAACTGACAATTGTGATTCATTATTTTATGAAGCGGGCGGAAGTTTAGCTTCAGCACAAAACACCGGTGGACTTGGATTCATTGGAATTGGTTCAAATGTAAGTGGATTAAATTCAACAACCAACAACAAAACAACCGTTGCAACATTTGTTTCGCTTGTTTATTCTAATAATTACAACGACTTGAATTCTTTGAGTGGTGGACAATTACACGACGCGGTCGACAATTATGTTGCTAATGGAATGACACCTTCAAACGTTTTTATTCAAATTATTGAAGAATCAAATCCAACTGAAGACAATTCTTCCGTGACATTTAATTCGAACGGATTCATTCAAAATGGTAACGTAACGGTACGCAAAAACATTCAACCGGGAACATATTACGCAAGAATGACAATGGGTTGGTGTGGTCAATCGCATATCGCGACACAAATATTGACAACGCAATCACTTGCGCCGGTTGTTCCTTTTAATAAATGTGACGCAAATTTATTTGAAGTCGGCGGAAGAATTAAGTCTTCAAGATCAAAAAGTGCTTCGGGTCAATTTGGAATTTTAGCACTTTTGTCAAATCTTGATGTCTTCAACGTCGCTGAAAACAAAACCGTGAATGCGACATGGATCGGAATCATGTATTCAAAATCATACGGCGATCTTGTGGTTGCAACAAACGCTTCGACAATTGAGGCATATCTAGCAGACGGAACGACACCAAGTAATGTGTCATTCGAAATTTATGATTCCGAAACAACAATCACAAACAACACTTCAATTTCATTTGATTCAAACGGATTTATTGAAAATGGAGTTGCTGAAGTTTATACAACAACAACCGACACATCTGTATTTTACACACGAATGATCATTGGGTGGTGTGATGAATACGCTTATGCCGGTGGAATCAAAACAACTTGGATAAGACCATGATAGACAATATTTTAAATCTACTGCAAATCGCAAAAGAAGAAGGGTGGCAAGATGAAAACATCGACATTGCCCTTGGAAAAAATAAATTCCCCCAAACGCTCAAGGAAGCAATTAAACAAATAAGACATGAAACAAATTGAAGTTGAATTAATTGCCAAGGCTGACAAGGCAATCAAAGAAGTTCAAGAACTGAAGAAGGAACTTGAAGCAACTCGTAAGACAACCGAAGAAATAAATGATACTGGCAAGAAGGGATTTTCAGGATTAAGAAAATCTTTTAAAAATTTAACAAAAAGTATTTCCGGCATCAAGAAAGGATTTGGTGGTGTGAGTGCGGCTGCAAAAGGATTTTTGGTTGTATTGGGTGCAAGGGCAATTTTCAATAAATTTATGGAAGTTGCAAAACAAAATCAAATTGTTGTTGACGCGCTTGGTGTTGCATTTGGAACGGTTTCTTCAGTTGTCAATCAAGTTGTGAATGGTTTGACGAATGCTTATAAATCAGTTCAACAAGCAACCGGCGGTTTTGATGCACTTGGAAAAGTCTTAAAAAATGCGTTATTAATTCCATTAAATATTGTCAAAACACAATTCTTCGCAATACAAAAGGGATTATTATTGACACAAGCTGCATGGGAAATGTCATTTCTTGGTGGAAAAGATCCGGCAAAACTTGCCGAATTAAACACAAAACTTGAAGAAGTTGACGCAAACCTTAAAAACGCAACGACATCTTTGACAGATAACGTCAAAAACATTGGAACCGGTTTCGGTGAAGCAATTGAAGAAGTAAAAACATTTGGAACCGCTGCAATTGAAAACATAAAAGAAATCGATGTTGCACAAACGGCGGCAAATCAAAAAAGAATTCAAGATTTAAGAAATGAAGCAACGCTTGCAATTGCCGAAAACGACAAACTTCAATTTCAATATCAACTTGCAGCGGAACGACAAAGACAAATTCGCGACGACGTAACGGCATCAATTGAAGACCGTACGAAGGCAAATAACAAACTTGGCGAAGTATTAGAAGAACAATCAAAACTTCAAGAAGCGAACGCACTTAAAAATTTAGAACTTGCGGAATTAGAAGCAAAAGAATTCCCAAATTCAATTGAACGAAAAGTTGCGCTTATTGAAGCTGAAAAGAATCTTGCAGATGTACGGGAAAACATTGCAGGTTTTGAATCTGAACAACGTGTCAATTCTGAAGCATTAGAACTTGAAGCGATAGAACTTGTTAATTCCAAGAAGGAAGCGGAAAATTTACGTTTCATTGAAAAGAAAAGATTCAACGCCGAAGAAATTGAAGACGAGCTCCTTAAACTTCAAGCATTAAAATCCGTCGCACAACAAGAAAAAGAACTTGAAGAAACAAGACTTCAAGAACAAATCGATCGACTTGGAATCGGTACACAAGCGCGTCAAGATGCGGAACAACAACTTCTTGATTTCCGACAAGAAAAAGATTTGGAAATACAAGAACTTGATGGGCAAATTGAAGATCAAAAAAAGAAAAACGAAGGCGAAGAAATTGCACGTCAAGAAATACTTCAAAGTCAAAAACTTCAACTTGCAAGTGACGCCCTTGGTGCCGTTTCTGAATTATTGGGTGAAAATTCCAAGGCGGGAAAAGCTGCGGCAATCGCTCAAGCAATTATAAATTCATATCTTGGATTCACGGAAGTACTTAAAACCCCTTCGTCACTTCCGGAACCATTCGGTTCAATCCAAAAGGGAATATCCGCGGCGGGTATTCTTGCAAGTGGTTTAAAAACCGTTAAATCAATTGTATCAACACCGATACCCGGTGGAGGTGGTGGATCGGCTCCAAGTGCTTCGGCACCACAAGCACCGGCATTTAATGTCGTGGGTGCATCACCCGAAACACAACTTGCAACCGCCTTGGGTGATCAACAAAAACAACCGGTCAAGGCTTATGTAGTATCGGACGACGTCACCAATGCGCAAGCAATGGATCGAAAGATTGTCAAAGGCGCATCAATTGGATAACAAAATTTTAAAAAATTTATTATATTAATATGGATATCATTGAACTTTTTATCGACGAAGAAGACGAAGTTTCTGGAATCGATGCAATAAGTGTCGTCGAAAACCCCGCAATTGAAGAAGATTTCATTGCATTAAAAAATCAAGAATTTAACCTTGCCGAAGTAGACAAGGAAAAACGTATTTTGATGGGTGCGGCACTTGTACCAAATAAACCCATATTTCGACGTTCTGGTGAAAATGAGTATTATATATACTTCAGCCGTGAAACGGTCAGAAAGGCGTCCGAATTGTTCTTTATTCGTGGCAATCAATCCCGTTCGACACTTGAACATGATATTCCGTTGAACGGACTTACCGTTGTGGAATCTTGGATCGTTGAATCTGATCAAGACAAATCACGTCAATACAATATGAATGTTCCGATCGGTACGTGGATGGTTTCCATGAAAGTATTAAACGAAGACATTTGGGAAAATTACGTCAAAACGGGCAAGGTAAAAGGATTTTCAATTGAAGCATACTTCACCGACAAAATGGAACGTCCACAAGACAAGTCAGTCAAAGACGATCTTTCGGCAATTGAAGAAGAAGAAAAACAATTTATCATTTCTGAATTAAAATCAATTTTAAACGAAGAAAAGGTTGAAATGGAATCTTATTCCGATTATCCGGATGCGGTTTCAAACAACGCGCAACGTGGGATTGATTTAAATGAAAAGAACGGAAATAAATGCGCAACCCAAGTCGGGAAAATTCGCGCCCGTCAATTAAGTCAAAACAAACCGATTTCAAAGGAAACTTTGGTTCGAATGTTTTCATATTTAAGTCGCGCACAAGAATATTACGACGAAGGCGACACGGAAGCGTGTGGAACAATTTCATATTTATTATGGGGTGGCAAAGCCGGTCTTCGATGGGCAACATCAAAAATGCGTGAATTGGATTTGTTATCTGAAGAATTAAAGGAACCATGTCAAAAAGGATATGAAATGATTGGTTTTAAAACAAAGAACGGACGTCGTGTTCCTAATTGCGTACCCGAAGAATAATGTCGACAACAAAAAACACATCATATAAGGTTCACGTACATCATACCGATCAATCGGAAGTTGATTCCGTAAATATTGAAGACGGTGCAATGCTTCACACGAATGACGCGTTGTACATGGGTCACAATGATCAAAACGTGATTGTTTATCCCCAAGGTGGTGTTAAATCACTTGGATGGGTAAGATATGACGACACACAATATGATTCAGATACAAAACTCACTTTGTTGGACGGTATCGAAGTTGTTTCACCTAATAACGCGGGTAATATTGTCAAAAGTCATTCAAGCATTAATTTTTATGATTCAACGACAAAAAAGATTCTTGGAATAAATGAAAACGACACTTATTTGTTCACGGTCGCATTTAAGGCATCCGCAGCAAATGCAAATCAAACTTATTTGGAATATAATTTAGAAGGATCGGGACAAATTTCAAGGGTTGCCGGGACAATTACATTTCCAAAAGGAAACGACACGGAACACGTTGAAAATTTATTTATGCAATATTATACGGATTCCACATTTATAAGTGACGGCGTTCAATTAAAATTTAATTCCGTTGGTGGTGATTCCAAAGTTTGGGACATCATTTATTTTATACAACGAACACAAAATGCAGATTTAAGCTAATGAAATACAACGTACCATCACACGATCAACGTGCGTGCTTATGCCGTGACGGATCATATTCAAGAAAATGTTGCAATCAAGAAGATTATTTTGCACAAGGAATCGGAAGCGTTCATCAAGGTGAAACAGATTCGGCGGGAACAATTACGCAAGTCGACAACACAAGAACAATCACACGATCAAACGGTTAAAAATACAACAAACCTTAATTTTAATTATTAAATAAATATGAATTCAAATGTTATGATAAATCAAATCAAAACTTTACTTGGAATGGAAACAACACTTGCCCAAGTAAAACTCGAGAACGGAACGGTGATCGAAGCGGAAGAAATGGTCGAAGGAAAAGAAGTTTTCATTGTGACCGAAGAAGAACGAATTGCAATGCCAACCGGGACTTATAATCTCGAGGACGGGTCAATTTTGGTCGTCGAAGAAGAAGGGATCATTGCATCCGTTGGCGCGGCTGAAGAAGCACCGGAAGAAGAAGTTGAAGCTGAAGTTGCTGAAGACTTATCTGAAGAAGTGACTGAAGAAAATCTTGAAGAAGAAAAAGAAGAAATGGGTTACGCGACAAAAGAAGAACTTGCCGAAGTTAAATCAATGATTGAAGACATCAAGGCAATGATTCAAAAAGAAGAAATGTCGGAAGAAGTTTCTGAAGAAGTACAAGAAGAAGTTAAAGAAGAATTGTCCGCAGTTGAAAAGGTGACACACAATCCCGAAACTGAAGACAAGAAAATCAATTTCTTATATGGTCAATCACGTCCACAAAACACAATGGATCGTGTAATGAATAAAATATCACAAATCAACAAATAAATTTTAAAATAAATCAATTATGAGTACAACAACAAGTTTGACAACGTCATATGCGGGTGCTGGAGGGAAAGAATATATTGCCGCGGCACTTCTTTCGGGATCAACAATCGAAAACGGATTAATCACAGTAAAACCGAATATCAAACACAAAGAAGTTTTGAAGAAAGTTTCTACCGATGCAATCTTAAAAGATGCTTCTTGTGATTTTACTGCGACATCAACTTTGACATTAAGTGAAAGAATCATTGAACCAAAGGAATTAAAGGTCAACTTACAATTGTGTAAGGCAGATTTTCGCGGTGATTTTGAAGCGATTGACATGGGAATGAGCGCACATGATTCATTACCCCCAAATTTTGCTGACTTCTTAATCGGACACGTTGCCGGAAAAGTAGCGCAAAGAATCGAACAAAACATTTGGGCGGGTGACGCTTCAACAAGTGGGGACTTCGATGGTATTTCAACACTTATCGCAGCGGACGCACTTCTTCCAAGTGGACAAGAAATTGCAGGAACAACCGTGACGGCTTCAAATGTCATCGCGCAATTAGGAAGCATTGTGGATTCAATTCCTTCAAGTTTATATGGAAGTGAAGATTTGAACATCTATGTTTCACAAAACATCGCGCGTGCATACGTGCGTGCCCTTGGCGGTTTTTCAGTAGCAGCGACGTCAAACGCCGGTGTTGGATCACAAGGAACACAATGGTGGAACGGTGGGGCACTTTCGTTTGATGGCGTGAAAATCGCAATTGCAAATGGACTGGCTTACAACACTGCAATCGCAGCAGAGAAATCAAATATTTTCTTTGGAACGGGAA
>Ga0228673_1000039_pt1 | contig 25863 bp, 50 predicted proteins | sample 91DmetaG_FD_182783 | JGI IMG/M metagenome (GOLD analysis project Ga0228673, IMG submission 182783) | Seawater microbial communities from Monterey Bay, California, United States - 91D | ecosystem: Environmental > Aquatic > Marine > Coastal | place: USA: California | collected 2016-11-11
CACCATGATTAGTGTTTATATCAACTCTTTTATTAAATTCAGAATATCCTTCTACGCTTAATTCTTCAGTAACATTTAAATTGTTAACGAACGTGGTGTTCGAAGCACTTGATGTTAAACCATTACCAACGATGAATGAATCAGCGTGACTTACTGTATTATTAGAACCACCTAAAATGCCTGAACGGTTACCACTAGCAATATTATTTTGACCACTGCCTATAAATGAACTACCACCACTAGCAGTATTATCTTGACCACTACCTATAAATGAACTATCGCCACTAGCAGTATTACGGAAACCACCTACAACTGAACTAGTCTTACTAGCAGTATTACGGAAACCGGCACCTACAAATGAACTACCACCACTAGCTGTATTATCTTGACCACTGCCTACAAATGAACTACCACCACTAGCTGTATTACGGACACCACCTAATACTGCTGCGTGGTCTCCACTAGCTGTATTAGTTCCCGTCCCACCAATAATTTTACCAAAAGCGAATAACGCTGCAACTGATAATGAATTCGTAGTCGTATTACCATTATCTGTGACATCCTGTAAATCTGTATTATCAATAGCACCACTTAAGAATGTTACATCAGCATCTGTATTATCAATAGCACCACTTAAGAATGTTACATCAGCATCAATTTCACCAGATAGATATAGAACATCTGATTCTAAATTATCAATAGCAATACCATCAGCATCAATAGCACCACTTAAGAATGTTACATCAGCATCTGTATTATCAATAGCACCACTTAAGAATGTTACATCAGCATCTGTATTATCAATAGCACCAGATAGATATAAAACATCTGATTCTAAATTATCAATAGCAATACCATCAGCATCAATAGCACCACTTAAGAATGTTACATCAGCATCTGTATTATCAATAGCACCACTTAAGAATGTTACATCAGCATCTGTATTATCAGAAGCACTAGATAGATATAAAACATCTGATTCTAAATTATCAATAGCAATACCATCAGCATCAATTTCACCAGATAGATATAAAACATCTGATTCTAAATTATCAATAGCAATACCATCAGCATCAATTTCACCAGATAGATATAAAACATCTGATTCTAAATTATCAATAGCAATACCATCCGCTGCAATATCTCTACCATCGACTAAACCGTTAATACTCAGATCGCCGGATAGCGTAATATTTTCAGTAACATCCATGTTACCGCTTATTGATACATTACCGGTTACATTAAACCCGGATAGCTCATATTCCTTAATATCAATATATTCGACGAACGACGATACCGCGTGTATTGTAGTGGCTGATAATGTATCAGTAATTACTGAATTCTGAGCTGATAAGCTATTAACAAATATTTCATTAGTTGTTACATTTCCGTTATCCGTAACCGTCTGCAGATTATTTAAATTGTTTACGCTAGATATTTCAGCGCCGTAAGTAGTACCATTCTGTACTATAGGAAATACTGAGTTTCCAGAAAGAGGCGATATTCTTGCAAGTTTTGAAATAGGTGTCAGAGCCATATAATTATTTATAGGAACATCAATATAATTCTATTATGCTCACAGAAGATAAATTACTACAGGCAAGAAATGTAATTCAAGACCTACAACAAAGACAGGATAAGATTTATTCCGACCTATATGATGAGATTTCTGATAGACATAAAGCAGATCACCCGGATCTTGGTATTATGCTGGAAGACTTCTGCTATAACAATATATATTATTCCGGTAAAGATATAAACAATTTTATTAAAGATTTATATTCTAAGGAAATATTACTTGATAATATATTGGAACAATAATATAATTGAGTAAATGAAACTTAATTTTACACAAAAAACCGCCAATCATATGCGAATTGACGGTTGAATGAACTATAGAGAGATATAACTAACTATTAATAATATTAGTAACAGCAGTTACAACGTCAGCATTAGACCATTCAGCAGGTGTATCGTAATTGTCACCGCTAAGCTCGTCCAATTCTAGACGGCCAATACCTTCGACAAAAGCTACGACTTGTTTTTCACCAGGAATATCAACAATACGACGGATAACAACTTCCCCTTCAAGGGTTACTGATTCTTCTGGTTGGGTTACGACAGTCTTTGCAGACGATAGATTGATTGATAAATTACTCATAGATAATTATTTAATAAAAAATAAAAAAATAAAAAAATTTTTTAAAAAGGAACTCAGATATAATAATAGAGTAAAGAGATTTTTATAACAAAAATAACCAAAAAACGAAAGAAAAAATATGGCTCATAACATAACAGAGCGTGACCGTCAGGTCGGATTGAAACAAGCATGGCATGGACTTACTGAAGTAGTCGATACCATTGATGTGAAGGATAATTACCTCACTAACTGGGACGTAGAGCGTAAACCGCTTACATATATTAATAACGCAGAAGAAGAAATTGAGACCGGTTTCGGTATCCTTGTTGGTTCTGATGATGATCAAATTATCGGGCGCCCGATGAGCCCTTCATATAAGGCTGTTACGAATGAGATGTTTATGGATCTTGTAAGCGATACTATTAGTCGGCTTCCGAAAGCTAAGATCGAGAGTATCGGTAGTGTTTGTAATCGCGGCAAGGTATTTGTTACTGTGAGCTTAGACGATCACGGTAAGTATAAAATTGGCGATCGTGAGTTTAATGATTTCTTGAATTTCGGAAATGCTCATGACCAGACATCGAAGCTATGGGTTAATAATACAAATATCTGCACTGTCTGTGATAATACATTTTCGTTTAACTTAAATTCCGCAGAAGGCCGCATTGGTAGTGTTGTGCACCGTGGTGATATCGAGCTTAAATTAGCTGATATTTCTAATCTAATTGATACCTATCTAGGTACTCAAGAAGATTTTCGTAAGAAGTTTGAAAAGCTTATTAAGAAGAAGATCGATAGTAAGAAAGCTAAGCAGTTGTTTACCGGATTTCTTACACGTAATAATCCTCGCGAGGGTGTGAGTACACGATGCTTGAATACAGTTGAAAGCTTAGATAATCTATTCAAACGTGGTGCTGGTAATCGCGGTGAAAACTACGCTGATGTATTTTCCGCTGTTACTGATTATTATACACATAATAGCACTCGAGGTGGTGGCAAGAATCGAGCTAATCAGTATGTTTCGTCTGAGTTCGGTCTAGGTCGGATGAATAAGCAGAGCTTCTGGACAGTTATTAACAACGATCAACTAGTAGATACCACGATTGCTCGAGGTGAGAAACTTCTTAATATTGTTAACGCTTAAAATAAATATAATATATGTATAAAGAAATTACATCTGGTCATACGTTCATCCAAGAAGATGATGAATTTATTAAGGTATATGATAGTGTTGGTAGTATTACCGGGTTAGAACCGGTATACATCAGCAACTTCAAAGCTCAATCTCAGAAGCAGTTTGAGATGGAAGTAGCTTATATCTTAGTATATCATCTCGATAGAGACGGTATGAGTTAAAATTAAAAGATAAATATAAATGAAGCTCCGTTATAGAGTACTTAGCGGAGCTTCAATTAGTATATTAACCCAGTTGTAGGATATAACTTCTACTACTTTGCAAAAAAATAAAAAAATTATGGAAAATAATATTACAGAAGTTATTATAACTCAAATCGTAATAAAGCTTGAAAGGTTTTCGAATCTCATCGAAAGCGGTGAAATTGATGCTCTTAAAACAGAGATAGATATGCTAAAAGAAGAAGTATCAAAACATGGACGTTAAAATTAAACAGTTATTAAATCAATACTTTACTGAGCATTTTTCAACAGTGTATAATACAAAGCCTGAATTACATTCTGTAGAGGAAACAAACTACTATTATATAACTAACCCGGATAGTAATGTTATATGTTTAATGCCGTTGGAAATGGTGGTAGGAACACTGATATAATAATGGTATGGTGAATGTAGCAGATAAAAATGTAAGGGCTATTTTAGGTTTAGATGAACCTGAGCCTCGTGAAATTACGAAGAACCGTAGAGGGGTAATGAGTTACTCAGCTAAAGATACTGGTAACTTGCAGATCTTTACTAATGAGAGTTGGGAACGAAATAAGCACTACTATCAACCAAATGGTGCGAGAAGCGCAGTTAAGAATTTCAGTAAAAATATCTGCCGCTAAATGAGTAAATTTTCAGATAACCCGGATAGAAAACGCTTCATTAAAGTAGAAGGGTTTGATAACTGGCAATGTATGGATTATAAGACATTCTACATGAATGTACGAAGGCAGGATCAGCATATTGATGAATGTCATAAGCGCGATAAAAATAAATATATTCTTTATATAAGCTGCGGTACTGAGAAAATTAACTTTAACACTCCGGAATTAGCTTTCAAGGAAGGCTATAAAATAGCTGATGAATTATACCAGAGACGTCTTAGATGTAAACCAAAAATCTACAGAACTGTAGTTGAATCTTAACCTTTATAAGTTATAATATTATTATGAACGCAAAATATAAAGAAGGTCAAACGGTTAATTATCGATGGGGAGATATGCACGCAAACGGCGAGGTAGTATCAGTTAAGCGAGAGATGGTTATGGGTAAAATGGAAAATGTTTATCTTGTATCTGAAGGTAACGGTGCACAAAATATGACATACGTACCTGAGAGTAAAATACTAACATTATTAAACGGTTAAAAAAATATGAGTAAAAGAGCAAAACCAGGTGTAGATCTACGATCACCGAATCCAACTAAAACAAAACGTATGGGCCGCTCGCATGGTCCATTAGTTTATAACGAGCATGTAGGTGTTAAAGTTACGCAGAAGATTGATAAAGCTATTAACGCAAAAAAAGGTTAAACCAGGAAATACTAAATGAAAGAAAATCATAAGCAGCAAATAATTAAAGCGGTGACAGCGTTAGCGGTGATCACTCCTTTTATAGATATTCAGTACGGTATCTATTTTGGTATATTAACAATTGCACTGAGTAGTGTAATTCAATTCCAGAAACCTTTACAGTCTAAATTGACATCTACTGAACTACTAAATGAAAAAACCGAAGAACCCATTCGACCTATTATTGACTAGTCATCAAATATAAACATATAATTTAAATAGCGTAATCTCGAAAGAGGTTGCGCTTTTTTGTTGATTTAATGTAAAGTTTAGATTATAATATATGTATATGAGTAAACAAATCCTATTTGATGAAGATGGTCGTAAGAAGATCCTAACAGGTGTACAGACACTAGCAAAAGCGGTGAAGGTTACTTTAGGACCGAAAGGTCGTAACGTAATGATTGGCAAGTCGTTTGGTGTACCTGCTGTAACGAAAGATGGTGTAACAGTTGCTAAGGAAATTTCGTTAGAAGATCCATTTGAAAATATGGGTGCACAGATGGTACATGAAGTTGCATCACGTACTGCTAATAGTGCCGGCGATGGTACAACAACTGCAACGGTACTTGCTGAAGCAATCTATAAACAAGGTATTAAAAACGTAGCTGCCGGCTCTAATCCAGTTTATATTAAACGTGGTATTGATAAGGGCGTTGCTGCAGCTGTTGAGAGTATTAAATCACAAAGTAAACCAGTTCAAGATATGAATGATATTCGCCAGATTGCGACCGTATCAGCTAATTGGGATACAGAGGTTGGTGATATTATTGCTGATGCAATGGAGAAGGTTGGCAGTGATGGTACTATTACAGTTGAGGAAGCTTCTGGACTCGAAACGACATTGAATGTTGTTGAAGGTATGCAATTTGATAGAGGTTATCTAAGCCCATTCTTTATAACAAACGAAGGCAGTAACGACGCGGTATTCGATAATGCTCTAATTCTACTATGCGATAAAAAGATTACTAATCTTAATGAACTACTACCACTCTTACAGATTGTAGCAAAGAAAAATAAACCTCTACTTATCGTTGCAGAGGATGTAGAAGGTGAAGCTCTCTCAGCTCTCGTTGTTAATAAGCTGCGCGGTACTCTTAATGTAGCGGCAGTTAAGTCGCCGGGCTTTGGTGATCGTCGACGTGAAATGTTAAAAGATATTGCAGTATTAACTAACGGTTCAATTGTAACAGGTGATGATACTCTTAAGCTGGAAAATATTAAACTCGAAGATCTCGGCCAAGCTAAGAAAGTAACAGTTACTAAAGAGTCAACAACGATCGTAGAAGGTAAAGGAAATACAACTGCAATTGAAGCTCGTGTTAATATGCTACGAGAACTTATTTCAGAGTCAAGCTCTGATTTCGACCGCGATCAATTACAGCAGCGCCTAGCTAAGTTATCTGGCGGTATCGGTGTAATTAATGTAGGTGCTCAGACAGAACCTGAGATGAAAGAGAAGAAAGATAGAGTTGATGATGCTCTCGCTGCAACAAGAGCAGCAGTTGAAGAAGGTATCGTGCCTGGTGGTGGTACAGCTTTATTACAAGCAAAATGTGCAATTGCAGATGTTGTTGATACACTTGAAGGTGATGAAGCAATAGGAGCAAGATTAGTTGAGAAATCAATTGAAGCTCCTATTCGACAGTTATGTAAGAATGCCGGGGTAGATGGCTCGCAAATCGTATTGAAGATTTATGAAAGCAAACTAGGTTACAATGTAGCTACTGGAGATTATGTTGACTTACTACAAGCTGGTATTGTAGATCCAACGAAAGTAACTAGATGCGCATTGCAGAATGCAGGCTCTGTAGCGGGAATGCTATTAACGACAGAGTGTCTAATCGTTGATGAACCTTCAGCAAACGTCGCTGAAGCACCAGCAATGCCGCCGATGGGAATGATGTAGATAAGGCAAGATTTCAGTAGTCGGAACAATGATATAATAAAGGTATGGATAGTGAAACATATATGGATATGCTCGAGCAGTACGGTGATAAGATCAAAGAACATCGCATGCGGAAGCTACTTTATATGAGTAGCTCAGAATTCAACCACGCTATATTCGAATCAGTTCCGACTACTGAACATCGGTCACCGTCAGATACTTTTACAGAAGATGAAATGATGTTCATTCTAGACTGGAATGAATCTATAACTGAAAAGGACCGTCAGTGGGTATATTCGTGCGTCGACCATGCGTTTTTCTTCAATAAAGAAACGACAGGAACATCTATATAATAGACATATGTACAAATATTCATTAGATTATTCTGATATTTTTAGAGGATTTGTTTTAATCGAGCAAGGTACTTTAACTGAACATATAATTTCGAGGGAGCAAGCTGCAAAGTTTATGAATAGATCAGATACATGTATTAATACAAATGCAAAGAGGCAATTTAACTGATAATGAAACCGTCACATAATAATCAACATAATAAAAATCCTAAATTATTAAAATCGGAAAAAATAATTATATGGATATTCACGGTATGTACGAGCGTTCTACTTTGCTTCTGGTTAAGCCAGCTTTAATATAATAGCGTAGGTGGAACCATGATATAATTACATTATGAAAATTACAATAGAACATCACGAAGAAAAGTTTACATATGAAAATAAGTGGGATTCAATAGATATGAGCGCGCTTACTGACCAGTTGTACGGTCTGTGCATTGCCGCTGGCTATCATCCAGACGCGGTAGGTGAGTGCTTTTATGATAAAGGTCGAGAAATGACCGAGCATCTTTATCCAGATGATAACATCGATCATGATGATGATAATTCTATGATTGATTGGATGAAAGAAAAAGATGTAGTATCCTCTGGTGTATATGATCCAAAAGTAGATGAATCAATTGTGGTTAAAAGTCGGTATGGTGATGAAAGAAAATTCACTATCGTTGCTAAAAATTGTGTTGAGTATTCCTTTGAGGACGTTGACTATGATCTCCCTGTTGGATGTTCTCTACCGATAATGTCTAATGGAGGCATTAATGATGATGGTAGCCTACACTCAGTTGATCCAAGTGGCGGACCATATATCGCTATCGGTACAATGCTCGGTAATGTGCATAAGGAATTAGAAGGCTTAACTGTCACAAAGATTAAAGCAGACAGATGCAAATCAGGTGTATTTTACCTTACAGTAAAATGAGTAACTATAAAGAATGGCAAGAAGCAACCGACAACTGGATTAAGTTAACGCTTGAGAAGTACGAGGGCTTTGAACCCAATGATCTAACACAGGTTTTTATGCGCGGTCCATTCGCTGGATGGAGTGAGCGTATGGTTTATGAGTTAGCTGAGAATATGGACAAGTCAAATAAACAAGTACCAAGACACAATGTATAACACACCAGACAATTGGGTAGTAGTAAAAGTCGATGAAGATTTCTATAAAGTCCTTGCGGGGTGGAGTGGAGGTTATCTCGATGGTGATTGCTGGAGACTCAATAGCGGTATCTCTGAAGTAAAAGATGATGGAGACTATTGGCTATTCATTGGTGAGAGTGGTAGTGTTTATCAATGTCATAAAAAAGGTTACGGTGTGAGAATGAATATCGCAGGACAAGTGAAGCAGTTGAAGGAACTTGGCTATGAATTAATGGATGAAGAAACAGATTGGATGAAATTGACGTAAAAGGAACAATGATATAATAAGATCATGAAAAACATAATGAAACTCTTACAACAAAATATGAAACCTCTATGCTTCATTACGATTTGCGGATGTATCGGATATGGTTTCGGCAATCCAACAGCAGGAGCTGTTTTCGGTTTAGCGATCGTAGCGCTTGTCACATTAGTATTATAGCATGTACAAACAGTGAAACTTAGTATATAATAAGATTATGAAAACAACAATAAAACAAATTAAACTCTGGGGTGTTAGAGATTGGCTGCGTTACTTTGCGCCGAAACCCTTTAGCTATATTGGTAATCTTTTTGCTTGGGCTTTTCCAAGGTATCGTGAAACCTTTTTAGATAAAATAAGCTTTTTCTTTAAGCCTCGGCAGCGATGGATTAATAAGCACATTGAATATAATCGCTGGTGTGATAAGGTTGAACTTATTCCGAAGTTTCTTTTTGGTTGTGTTATTCACTATGTTGAGGAAGAGCAATGCTTTGAGCGTATTAATTGGGATGATTTGCCAGAACATAAAAAGTTCGCTAAAGAACTAAAGAAGTGTTATGAGTATGCGAAGAATGGTCGCGACGATCTTGAAAAACAGATTGATAAGGCTTATCCAAAGATTGGTAATCTGGAAGAAAAACCCGATTTAAGAAGCTATAAAGAAAAATATGCTGAAGTGCATCGCTTAGAAGCGGAGATTGATAAATTAGATAAACGCTACATGACTTGGATTGTAGCTAATAAAGACTTTATGTGGGTATAATTATGAAGGAAGAATATTGGAGAACTAAGGACGGTCAACTGATCGCTGTTAAAGACATGGACGACAACCACCTACGAAGCGTTTTAAGGATGTTAATTCGTAAGGAGCGCGAACGATGCGATGATGCATATTCAGAATGCGATGCCACATCAATCGACTTATACTAAGATTTATGAAGAAACGAGGAATTAAAGACCCGGACTATTTTTATTGACATTTTTAGCAATGATTGCTATTATTGAACTCATAACAAGATGAAATTTATAAACATATATAAAGCGGCAATATTAGATGAAACAGTCGCACGACATGATAGAGGAAATCATGAAATACAGTATTCTGCATACGACTTTGAGGATGCCATCAATCAAGCTAGGTATATCGGTTCTCGCTATGTAGCAGAACAAGATCCTGGATGCGAGTTCGAGTGCAAAAAAATCAAAATCGTTAGTATCGAACTCATCTTAGGTAAAGTAATGACAAAATGAATGCGATAGACACAATTAATATGTATATAGCTAAGTGCAAAGAAAGCTTAGCCTATCACAAACACTTAAATAATGCAATGGCGTGTCAGAAATGAGGTGACCGTTTAAAAAATCTAGAATCAGCAAAGCTCGTTATTAAACATATTGGTAAAGATATATGAAAAATATAATCACAGGTAAAACACTTATCATTCCAGACGTACATCAAAACATTGGGTTCGTAAATGCTATTCTGAAAAAAGAAGACTGGTTCGATCATTGTGTTTTTCTTGGCGATTGGTTTGATACCTTTCGTGGTATCGATAATAAGGTAGCTTATTCGATGAAAGAGACATGCAAGTGGATCAATTCTAAACTGGATGATGATCGCTTTACGTGGCTACTAGGTAACCATGATCTTTCATATATTTCATCTTATAAGCAAAATGCCTTTCAGCCAAAAGGTACACACTACTGTTGTTCGGGCTGGACAAAGAATAAAGCAAAAGACTTCAATCGCACCATTGACCCTAAATGGATAAAGAAGCTTGAATTGTGCTGCAAGGTTGGAGATGCTTATTGTGTTCACGCTGGCTTTTCTCGCGAACAGTTTCAGCCATACATGACTGAAGAGCAGAATATCAATTTGATGTATGCTGATTGGGAAAAGTCAAAGTCAACTTTTATGTTCGATGCTGACCACTGGATTGGGAAAGTCGGTCCTTGCCGATACGGTACGGATAGATATTCCTCGCCTGTTTGGCTAGACTTTTTTGGAGAGTTTAAACCTTTAGATGAAGTGAGAATTATATGCGGTCATACAAATTCTGCGCATAATCCTCAATGCAAAACAAGTTCGAGTGGATTAGACAATTGGTGTATTGACAACGAACAGAAGATGTATATGGTGTACCACAATGGCAAATTTGAAATTAAACCAATATAAATTACGGATATAAAAATATGAGAACAATGCTATCAAGAATACTTTTTCATATAGGAGATATATATTCTCTTATATTTTTACGATACAATTTTATGGCGCAATATCTATATAAGCCATACAATATCTTAATGATTCTTTCGTGTAATCTCGATAAAGACCACCAAATTTGGAAAAAGGTTTACAACGATAAGGAACTGTGATACAATAATAGCATGGAAAGATTAAATGAGATAAACCGAGAAATCGGCGAAGCCATGGAGGCTGAAAGGCAAGAATATGAAACTGCCAACAATGAATGGTGGAATAGTCTTTCAGAAGCTGAGCGTGAGAGTGCTTTCTACGCTGTCGTGAAGAGAATCCATAAAGCAGAGCTGATTGATAAAGGCACGTATCGCTGGACTTTATATGATGTGTTTGGATTTGACTCGAGCATGTATACTCGTGGAATGGACTGCGGTTTTATGGATTTACACAATGCAATTGAAATTGATGAATAAAAGAAACTATGAAAAATAACAGTATGATAACGCAAAAAGAAATATTCGAAAAATACCCAAAAATCTTTGGTGATAAAGATAAGCCAATGACTGAGACTTGCATGTGTTGGGGGCTTGAAGTTCCTGATAGTTGGTTGCCTATTATTGATGAACTTTGCGACGCTATGACTAATTGTGGATATACTCAATATTGCTCTGAAGTTAAAGGTGGTGTTAATTTTCCTCAAGTTGTAGCAGATCAAGTGAAATCGAAGTTTAATAGTTTGAGATTCTATTATCATTTAGAATACGAGCAAGAGAATATACCTGATGATGTTGTACGTCAGCACAGCAAATATATCGACGGAATGATTGCTTATGCTGAAAATAGAGTTTATAGATTAGAGGAACTTTGATATAATAAGTACGTTGAAATAATTATGATGAGATATAACAATGTAGAATTTAGACAGCCGGGTCTTGCTGACTCTCACGGCCATAGAACCGATGAGGATAGACCAAGCGAGATCATTGCTTGGGTTTACATTGAAGATTATGATAAAGAAACTTGCTATACCATTTGCTGGCTAAAGAGTGATAAAGAAGGTTACTATATGCAAACTATTGGTGACCGATATGTTGAGTATGAAGACATGGAAGCATTAAATCATGTGACTAAATATGCAATGAGAACTCTTAACATTCAATTTGAATTTGAAGAAAATAAATATTAATTCTTTTATAGATTTAGTAGAAAAAACAACATAAACGTATAAATATATTTTATATTCAATGAAACTAGTACAAAAACTTACAGCAATTATAACGGAGTGGTCAAATTTAGATCGCCCGTATGTTAGTGTATGTGCATTGCAGGTGAAGTAGAATATATATATATATAAAATATCATTTTTTCTTCAAATCCTGCTTAATTAAGTGGGATTTTTTTTGGAACAGTGATATAATATAGAAGTAAATTAGTTAATGGCTCTCTAAGCCAAATATCAAATTAGAGTTAAACGTCTTATAAAATTGGCGTCCAAACCAACTTCGGTTGAGAGGGGCGAGAAAGAATTTTTTTGTTCTTTAATAAGTTCGGTGGACGTAGCCATCGCGAAAACAAATCTACGATACTTTTAGAACATACTACACGGTCATATGGGCGATATATTTATCGAGCTAGGCCTAGCACCTCTTCGTTATAAAGTGCCTCTGGTATGTTCACAATTTTTTGGTTCCTTAGCTCAGTTTGGTAGAGCGCGAAATTTGTAATTTCGATGTCGTCGGTTCGAAGCCGTCAGGAACCTCCATTTTTAACTCGTAAAGGGTACGATTGCGATGAAGTTCGAGTCCCTCTCTGAGTACCATGGGAATATAGTGAAACGGATATCACGATTCGCCACGGACGAATTATTAGGGGTTCGAATCCTCTTATTCCTACCATTTTAAATGGCGCATGTAGCTCGTGGTCGAGCAGATGGATTTATATCCCATTGACTAGATAAGTATCAGGTGCGGTTCAATTCCGCCTTGCGCTACCATTTAATAGGAACCATGTCGGTGTAGCCCAACGGGAGAGGCATTGCACTTAAAATGCATTCAGTGTGGGTTCGAATCCCACCACCGATACCATTTAATATTTTTTAAGGAGGAATGGCTGAGTCAGGTTTAAGGCGCCACTCTTGAAAAGTGATGACGTGTTAAAGCGTCCGTGGGTTCAAATCCTACTTCCTCCGCCATTTATGGAGATATGACTGAGAGGTTTAAGGTAGCTTTTTGCTAAAGAGCCGAAGTTTAATCGCTTCCGTAGGTTCGAATCCTACTATCTCCGCCAAATTTTGATTCACCGTAGTTTAAGCGTAAAAACGCCACATACGAGTGGAAATGCTAATGACGTAAGGTTAGCCGGGAATCAATTAATTTCTAAGCAAGTGAGGCAGATACGGTTAGCTGCACCAGACTGTAAATCTGGCACCATTGGTTTTGCAGGTTCGAATCCTGTCACTTGTACCATTTTTAACGTCCAGTCTAGCAATCATGCTTGAAGCGAGGTAATGATATCACTCGTGGAAGAATGACAGTTGATATCTGTCGCTGGACTCCATTTCAATGTTCAGTGGTAGATAGGTAATACAGCGGACTGTTAATCCGTGCTTCGGCAATGCTGGTTCGAATCCAGCCTGAACAGCTTTTTAACACACCCAGTGATCCTCTTCTTCATTGAATGATCATAAAGGCTGGGTACATTTCAATGCATTTGTCGTATAACGGCTATTATGTCTGGCTTCCACCCAGAAGATGAGCGTTCGATTCGCTCCAGATGCACCACTTTATGTATAAATAGCAAGTGTAATCGAAGCAGTAAACGGTTATGGAGTAATGTTCAGCGTCAGTTACTTAATAAGCTGGATTGATTTTAACTATCGAGTGTAACGACCTCAATTTATACATACAATTTTAAGCATCCTTAGCTCAATCGGTAGAGCAGTGGTCTTTTAAACCATTGGTTCTGGGTTCGAGTCCCAGAGGGTGTACCATTTATGGTCTGTTAGCTCAATTGGTTAGAGCACTTGCCTGTCACGCAAGAGGCTGTGGGTTCAAGTCCCATACAGATCGCCATTTTATGTTGTGTAGTTTATATGTGGTTCAAAAACAGTCTGGTATTATCCGACGGGATAGGCAGAAAGAACCGAGGTTCAATTCCTCAGCGCAACTCCATTTTATTTTAAGCCCCGTTAGTTTAGTGGTTAGAACATTCGGTTTTCATCCGAAAGACAAGGTTTCGATTACCTTACGGGGTACCATTTCATTGCAGAGAGGTTAGGTAGCCAAAGGAGTCTCATAAGCTTCTTGAGCAGGATCGTTCCCTGCCTCTGCAACCATTTCATATAGTAGTAGCGCAGTCTGGTAGCGCATCTGGTTTGGGACCAGAGGGTCGGGGGTTCGAATCCCTCCTACTATACCATTTAAAAACCGACCATCAAACCAGAAGCAGAACTGGGACAGCTTTAAGTGCTGCGAAACAAATGTTACGAGGTTTCCATTGTTCGGTTCCTCAGCTTTTTTAATAGGAACATTCATATAATGTATGTAGTTCATTGATAGTATTATTTTTATGGCTCGATAGTTAAACGGATATAACACATGACTTCTAATCTTGCGTTCCAGGTTCGATTCCTGGTCGGGCTACCATTTTATTTTAAGGGCAGTTCGTATAACGGCTATTACCTTCGGTTTTGATCCGAAAGATAGATGTTCGATTCATCTACTGCCTGCCATCTTGTCCTATATCCTATCCTGCATACGAGCAGTGATGGTTACTCACCTGAAACAATTCTGCGGAATACAACAGGGAGCAATGGGTTGATCACCATTGGGGCGTTTCTTTCATCTTGACCCCTAATGCCTCTCATCTAAGTAGCCTTGATGATGCACACTACAGGAGCAAAAGCAGAGAATATACCGCTCTGTCATAGGTCGTCAAATCGGTATCGTGAGGAGCAAACACGTTAACATATCCGGCAGTGCAAGTGATGTAGGCTATTGCTCACTGCTGATCAATTTAATAGTTCCAATGCGTCGAACGACGCATTGGGTAATGATCCACCATTCCAAATAGGGGGAAACTAAAAAAGTAGTGTAGAACGTACTAGGATATGAGGCTTGTGGAATAGGCGTTGGTTGAGCGGCATGCTGTTAGATCGATCATTTGTCATACAAGGTAACTTCTCTACGTCATCTATTGGGTTAACTATTATCAAAGTAGACCTGCCATGCCTCTGCACTCTATGACAAAATTCGGACATATGTGCCGTGAGAGTTGAAAGACTCCTATATCATAGAGTATATGCATAATTTGGCGAAAAAACATAAGAATCTGATCAAATCTTATATTGGTGTTTAGATTGAGTTTGTAATTCCTCTGCGACGGTGGAGGTTGATAACGAGGATAAGGATTGTGGTTTTTGCGGTCGACTCCCTCACACTTTTAAGGCCTTATGGCTGATCCCCAAAGCCTTATGGCTGCGGTATGGCATTTCCCTCTTTCGCCTGACAAGTAAAGGGGATTAAATTTTTAGGAACTATGATATAATATATGTAGTTCATTGATAGTATTATTTTAAGGGCCTGTAGCTCAGTTGGTCAGAGCAAACCACTCATAATGGTTAGGTCGCCGGTTCAAGCCCGGCCGGGCCCACTTTTTTACACCTTCATAGCTCAGTTGGTTAGAGCGTTCGATACCCTATCGATAGCTATAAATATTAATATGAGTATTACAAATCAAAAAGGATATATCGGTGAACAAGCGTTCGCATTAGAAGCTGCAAAGAGAGGTTATTGGGTTGCTCAAATGCCTCAAGATTGCCCATATGATTTTATTTTAGATAAGAGAGATGGTAATTTAATTCGCGTTCAAGTAAAGTATAGATCGTTACAATTAAATGGAACTATCTCATTAAGATTGAAAAACGGTGCACGGAGCAACAGAGCTAATTACAGTTCTAACAACATTGATATGTTCGCAGTATACGTTGCAGAGAAAGAAGAAACATTTTTAATACCAATTAGCGAAATTCAAGATATGGATGAGATAAGCATTCGTGTAGAACCTCCTAAAAATAATCAGAAGAAGGGAGTAAGGCTTATACAAGAGTTAAACATTTGGTAATAATTTTTTTATACCTTCATAGCTCAGTTGGTTAGAGCACTGAGTTGATAACTCAGAGGTCGTTGGTTCAATTCCAACTGAAGGTACCATTTTAGGGCCATTAGCTCATCTGGTAGAGCGCCTGCTTTGCACGCAGGAGGTGATCGGTTCAACTCCGTTATGGTCCACCATTTTATGTCGCAGTGTTTAAGGTAAACAAGTGGTCTCCAAAACCACCAAAGGGGCTTCGATTGCTCCCTGCGGCGCCATTTTAAAAAAAATTCTTTCAAACATATGTGTCGGTGGCTCGAATGATTAGGCATCTGATTGCAACCCAGATTTATGCAGGTTTGAATCCTGTCCGGCACTCCACTTTTTTAATTTGTTTTTTATAATTAATATACTATAATATAGAGTATGGAAGAACAGATAATAATTTTAATATCATTTGCCGGACTTTTCGGTGTACCACTAATGTGTGCAATATTTTGCCTTTGTGTAGATAATATGGATCGTAGACCCACAAAAAGAATGACACAGAAAGAAATCGATTATTATGATCGTCTTCCTCTTAAATAATTATCTTCTTCTTATTGCGATATAACTTAGAGCCATAAAGCCCGCAAATAAAGCATATGTTCTAGGCTCGGGTATAAACGTCTGCTGAAGTTGAATATTATCGAGTTGGATTAGAGCAGGGCCAGTATATGCTTGTGGAATATTCTGAACAAACGACATAGTCACATCAGAACCAACAATATTTTGGAAATTAATACCTACTGTTTGGAATCCACTATCAAGAACTAAATCACCACCAGAAGCGTTGAATAAACTTTGTGATACTAATGTTTCTTGCGTATTATTGTCAGTAATGACAACTTTAATTTCTCTATCTAATACAACGCCATTATTATTAACTACATCCGTTGCTTGTGCAGAATATGTTTCTAAATCCCAACCAGCACGAACATCAAATGAAACAGCAGTCGTGAATTGGTCAATGACACCAATGTTTTGCGATAAGGTGATCTCTTGAACTGGACCATCAAATCCACTAAAGAAAGAATAATTGCCTTCCATTGATTCAGGTGTAAAGAAATTAAAATTTGATGCCCATGCGGTAGCACCAGTAAACTCTCCACCTTCAACACGAGAATTAAATGAATTTTCTGTTTCACCTGTAAACGTCCAACCGGTGAGATCCCCAGTTTCGAAGCCACCGTTTATAATAGTAGCGCTGTATGATATGATTGGAAATAAGAATAGTGGTATTAGTTTTTTCATTTTTTAAAGAATGCTTTTACGAAGTTGAGAATTTCACCTACAAATCCAACCGCGCCTTCTTTCTTTTCGCTTTTAGGTAAGATATGGAAAATTAGTCCAAGTATGGCAAATGTTAAAATGCCAAGCTTGAGTAGTTGAGAATCAATTTGTTGTAATATTTCTTTGATCATTGTTTTGGTCCATTCGGTGAGGTTACAATAGCATCGTGAGGGGTAAATACTGGTTCAAAAGCATCATCCCCAACCATTGAATGAGGTTTAATATTATCGATGGCATCTATGTCCCCGCCACCATTTGTTTCGCTTTGAATAGAATCTGTTTGTATGTTAGATTTGGCTTCACTACTATTAGTTTCGATACTACTTTCTTCATTTTCCGACTCTTCTCGTTGTTCATTATTTTGTGGGTTGGATTGTTCTACTTTATTTTCAGAAGAAGCTTCTTCTGATTGAGATTCTTCAGTTGATTCTTCAGTTGATTCTTCAGTTGATTCTTCGGTGCCTTCTTCAGTTGATTCTTCAGTTGATTCTTCAGTTGATTCGATCATTTCCGTGATTATACCACCAACATAACTCATTAAGGATTGACCATAATCAGATTCTACACTACGAATGACAGAACCAATTTCGTGTGTTGTCTCAAAGGCTTCAATAGATTGAAAATACGCAGCGGATGAAAATGCTACTATACCTGCAGCACCTAATGATTGAACATTATTTACAATCTCTTTGCCGTAGTCTTTAGCCCGAGAAAAGAGACTTTCATCAGACTTTTCAACTGATGTTTCCTCTTCGACTTCATATTCATACTTGAAACCTGGATCTTTTTCATCGAGGAGCTTTGCAGCAGCAACTTTAAAGAGTTCATGCTCTTCGTTAGAATAGTCCGGGTGAATACATTTAGCAATTATTTCTTTTGCTTCTTCTATATTAATTTCAAATTTATCTTTTTCACCCATTGACTATTTACCAATATTTATTAAATAACCGGTTAAATTTCTTGAATAAAAAAGTTATGGGTATATAATAAATATATGCAAACATTTTTACAATATTCATCTTCTATCGTTAAATTATAGGACGTTTCTTTTTTTATTATGAAACACGTACAGTCATCAGATAGAACAACGCTTCTTTTAGATTACGCTTGGTTACCAATCGGAGTTTTAACAGCGAGGGCTTGTTTCAAGCACTTCATTCGTGGAAGAGTTGTTGGCTTAGATAAAGATAGAAACCAATTCGGATTTAATGATTGGTATGACTATGCTAACTTACATAAAGATCAACCATGCATAGCATCCACAAATGAGATATGGACATTGCCAACAGTGGCTATTGTAACAGAAAGATTCTTTCGTAGACGTAGGAATAAAAGCTATTCATTTAAAGAACTGTGTGTATTCTATGATCACACATGTCAGATATGTTTTGATAAGTTTCCTAAGCAACAGCTTTCTATTGAGCATGTTGATCCAAAATCAAATGGTGGTACTAACTTTATTGAGAATAAAACTATCACTTGTCGCAAATGCAATTGTAAGAAAGGAAGTCAATTTCCTTACTATGATAAAGATGGTAAAATCCTACAAGGCACCAAAATACCTCACAACTATATCTTTATTGATAGAAGTGTGTTGAGACCCGAATGGGATGATCTTGTATGGGTTAGCGGTACTAATAAGGAACTGTGATATAATAGTAGTATGAAAATTAAAATCTTACACCCATTTAGTAGCCACGATAACTATTTTAAATTTACATTAAATGCTGAATTCTATTGGCTTCCATGGTATCGAAAGTGTCGCGATGAAGATATTTGGACGGAAAGTAAAGATGCAGTTTATTATAATTACTTCGGATGGGCATGGCTCACTATGTCTTGGATGAGCGTTAAATAAGAAATAAGATATGGATCCTTTTGATACAATTGATATAACTGAAGATGGAGAGTTTATCTCCTTTAAGCACGGCTTTCCTGTAACGTATGAAGAAGCAGAAATGTACTATGATGCTGGTATATGCTTTACAAGAAAAGCTGAGAATGAATTAATGGCAGGGTCTGGAGAGTTTCTAAGAGAAAGGTAAGAATTATGGAACTCGATATGATTATACATCAGATAAAAGAGCGGCAAGCTATTGATATGCATCTTAATAATGCTATAGCTTTACAGAAATGGGGCTCGTATCTTAAAACCTTAGAGGAAGCAAAGAGGATAGTAGAGAGAGTTAAAAAGGAACTATGATATAATAGTAGTATGCAACATATTCTTAGAGAAGATTCGTTATACCTACGATCAATGGCGCATATCATCGATAGCTCCGCTGATGAAGAACGCGCATTAACATATATCACCCTACTAGTAAAACCTTACTGTAATGAACTTAAGCTATCTTTACCGGTAAAGGGTAAGACTGCAGCAGAGGTATCATCCAGACTCAAATATTTATCACGTAAGCATTACAAAACTGATATGGTTACTTTATCAGGTAGAATAAATGCTCCTAGCTTTCGACGTAAAATAACCGAAGAAGATATCGATGAACAACAAATAGATAATAGCATATCTAACTGGCAGAAAAACACATCAAGTGAGTATGAATTGATAAAGGGCAGTACATCAATTGGAATTGTTAGAATATTAAAATTAGACGATAAAAAGGTAGAAGACGGTAAGCGATATGAATGGAAGGTATACGGTACCGACAAGCGAGGATATGAAAAATACCTATACAAAGCTCAGAAAAACGTAGAGCTATCAGCTATTCAGTTGTAAGGGAACAGTTAGATGATATTCAACAAAATAATTTATGAAAGAGAATAATATAGATAATGGAGATAACATGGCACCACCGACTTTGTTTATTGACATCGACGGTACATTAGTTTCTTTCCCAGATACGGGAGAGGAGTATAGAAAGATTGCTCGAGGTGAGCAAAAATTATTCCTCCTACCTGGAGTAAGAGAAAAGTTATGGGAATGGGAAAGCAAAGGATATAAAATTATCCTAACAACTGGGCGTAGAGAGATGTTCAGATATGAAACAGAGTGCGCTTTAAAGTACGCTGGAATAGGCTATGAACAGCTTATTATGAGTGTCGGGTGTGGTCCAAGATATGTAATAAATGACCGTAAGCCTGGTATAAAAGGTGGTAAAAAAGATACCGCATTCGCAATCAATGTTGATAGGAATGAAGGATTAGAAAATGTAGAAATATGATAAAAGTTTTTATAGTTGCATACATACAGATACTTCTTATAGCAACAAATACCATCAATGTAGCTAATGGTAAGTTGGTACCGGCAATGATAACTTCATTGCTTATTGGCGTGGCTTGGTGTGTGGGAGTTACTGGTGTAGCTCACGGTAAATTGAAAGAAAAAATAGCTTACTGTGTTGGCGGTGCACTAGGATGCGGCTCCGGAATTATTGTAAGTAATTTTCTTTCACATTATCTCGTAAACTAAAAGGAACTGTGATATAATTATATTATGAATAAAGAAGTAGTAACAAAAGTAAGTATTAAGTCAAGCAATTCTGATTGGAATCCGATCTATAACAGCATTCAAGTTGGACCTGCAGACGAAGCAGCAGGATCATTTCTTAGGATTACTGGAGAAGATGAACAAAATGGTGGTAACATCATTGATCTTGATTGGGACGAATGGGACACTCTAGTGAAAGTGGTCACTAAGTATCGTAAAGATTGGGAATGGAAATAAATTATGAGGAAAGCGAAAATAATTGAAACGGAAAATGGCGAACCAGCTATCGAATTGACAGATGAAGAACTCGCAGCACTTTCGTCGCAATGCTGGAAAGAGGGTGATGAATTTGAATGGATTAAAACAGAAGATGGAGGATATAAACTTATGAAGGTAAACACAGAACAAGAAGGTATTAAGGTTAAAGCAGAATTAGATGATAGAGCATTTGCTGTTGGAGATTTTATTCAGCAGTTAAGTGAAGTGCAAGACCAAAAGTTTGAAGCTCTTTGGCAGGAATGTAAAGAAAAAGAATGGATTAAAGGTATGGACGAAGCTACCGCAAAGGATTGGCTCTTTGATTATGTCTTTAATGGTTGGGAAAAAGATAGTCTTGGTTTTCAAAAAACCTTTAGTGAATATGCTGGTGCAGAATGGGAATAGAATAATAAGGTTATGCCGATGAGAGCGGAACATTGATATAATATATGTATGGAAATGCCGCAACCTGATCAAGATGTACATATCTTCTTAAAAGAAGTAGATAAGCATAGATATTATATTACTTTTAATATGTACACTACTCTGGAATGTCCTGAGTTTTATAACTACTTTTTATGTAGGAGAAAAGCTCCTAATAGTAAACCATCATCATATAAGCAAATCTTTGATAAAGATATTTTACCTCACTTTGAACTTTGCTACCACATTCTCGAAGAGAGCGATATAAACCCATTTTAGGAACACTGATATAATAGTATTATGAAATTAAAAATTATTACAGCTTGCATTTTAACATTTGGATTAACGTTAGATTTTTTAACTGGCCATCCTTTAAATATGATTTATCTATTCGCTCTAGTAGCAGTTCTCTTTACAAAGTAATAGCATGAATGCATATAAGGAAGCAATTAAACTAGCAAACTCACAGCTATTTGAATTAACTGAACACGGTGATAATTCCTTTGTTTTGGAGGGAGAGTATTTTACTTTAGACTTTCGACCGATGCATGCAGATATCCAATTACATGTACATGAAAAGATTGACGTAATTATCGAGTGTATGATGGAAGAACTAGCAGAAATGACCGTTATAAGTGAACAGCTCAAACCATTCATGCGCGCATTGGTTGAGAGTTCTAATAAGGAACAGCGATATAATATTTGTATCGATCGGCTGCGACGCCGGACGATAAAGCGAGAAGAGGCTCTTTAAACTAGACCACAAATTATAATAATAACTACAGTCTCTTCTCGCTAATAATTTAACTAAAACAGGAACAATAATATAATAATAATATGAAAAAAGTAGAAACAAATACGCGTCAACCTAATCTCTTCAACGTAACGCTCGAGCGTGACCCAAATACAGGTGCATTTACTGTTGTTGGTCATCAAGCAAAGCGTCTTGTAATGAAGAATCAATACTCAGGCACCTGGGAAAAGGTAGCACCGCGAGATCTCGCAAAAAGTTTGCGCAATAACGAAATTCTTGCGAATTAAATTTACGTAAAGGAAAGGAGAGAGCTCAAGAGATTTTGGCAAAGTTAACCGCTCTTGGGCTCTTTTCTTCTTATTTTAAATTATGAAAACATTACTTAAATTAGTATTCTTCCCACTTCTATGGATTGTATGTGCGGCTAGAGTCGGTACCGGTAACGGAACTGCATGGGATTCCGTAGTAGCTGTACTATCGATGGCGTCGCTTGTTGGCATTGCCTTTGTAGTACATGTAGTTCACCGCGGTGGGTTTTAGATAACCGGGGATGATTCAGATTCGACAGTTGTCAATTGACGCTGAACGGCGGTGCAACTCCGCCCATCTCCACCATTTGGAACTCTGATATAATATTAGAGTAACAGCAATTAATAACCAACCAGAAAGTAATACATTATGATGAATCTAGTAACAAGCGAAACTCAATTTAAGCCGGTCAATGAAATCGAAATTCCATCAACGTTTTATCGCAGGTATAAGAGTGGTATCAGTACTGTTGATGATCTATTCGGTGAAGGTATTCTGCCTGGTTCCTCTATTACAATGTGTGCTGCAGCTGGGTGTGGTAAGACTACTTTCCTTCTGCAGGTCTTGGATGCTCTAGCTCAGAACGGGTACTCTACTGCATATGCTTCCGGAGAAGAGAACGAGTATCAGTTAGCATTTACATGTAACCGCATTGGTGTAAAGCAAGTTCAAGTTGCTAATATGACCGACGTCGATACTCTCGTTGATCAAATGGAGCACTTTGATTGCTTAGTCGTTGACTCGTTCCAGGCTCTTACTTCTGAGAAGAAGATGAACTCTCGTGAGTTTGAGTCATACGCTGTGTCAAAGCTTACTAAGGCCGCTAAGGATACTGAGTGTACGATTTTCTTTATCATGCACCTTACCAAGGATGGTAAGCTTAAGGGGTCGACTTTGGTTCCGCACTCTGTGGATGTTAATATGCAGATTGAAGTAGATGCAGATGTGGATGAAAGTGCTCGTAAGATTTACTTCAATAAGAATCGCTTTGGAGCATGTAATGAACTTACTGTATACCTTGGAGCTCAAGGTTTTGACTTTGCTACTCCTGTAGTTATTGAAGAAGCAGAGAATAAAGCTCCGAGTAAGAAGTCTCGTAAGAAGGTAGAACAGGCAAAGATCATGGATATGAAGGAACCACCTCATATTACTACAGAGCGAGTAATGAAGGAACTAGAAGTTGATTACAATCGCGCTTCGTTTGTACTGCGCGATCTCGTTAACAATGATAAGCTAGTAAAGTTCGGTCGCGGGAAGACTGCGATCTATAAGATGGTATAGGAACTCTGATATAATAATAGCATGTCAAGTTCATCTAAAGGTAAAGGATCTGTGAAGACTAAATTCTGGAACAAACATCATAATAAGTTCCAGAAGAAGGTTCAGGAGAAGATTGTCCGTGAGGATAGTAAGAAGCAGATCAAAAAGCAAATTCTGGAACACTGATATAATATAAGAGTAACAGAAATTAATAACCCATTATATATATGAAATACATAAATGCTAAATCAATTATTAAGTCAACCGATAAGCAGAGCTCTGAGAAGAACGATTGCTCAGTACGTGCATTTGCTACTGCACTTGATGTTAACTACGATGCAGCTCATAGCTATGTTAAAGAAATCTTTAAACGTGAAGATAAAAAAGGCTGTAAGCATATGGAATCCACAGGGAGAGCGATCTCTATAGAAGGTAATACACAAGAGATCGATGGGGTGAAATTTGATCTAGAAGTATTACCTGAAGAAAAGGTAACGAATACGTATAAGCTTCACGGCGAGGTAATTGCTCGTAAGAAGACAGTTAAGTCATTTCTCAAGGACTTTAGTAAAGGTATCTATCTAGTACTAGTATCCGGTCATGTCTTCACTATAAAGAACGGAACGATGATCGATAACGTTGGAGAAGAATGGAGACCTACTCGTAAGATTGAGAGTGTTTTCGAGCTCAAGCTTAGGAACGTTCTAGAACAAATGGAATTTGGATTTTAGTATTAGGGCCTAGTTCAGTATTAGAGCTAGGCCCTGTTATTCAGGAACAGTGATATAATTAAAGTATGATAAGAATAATACGACCCACAAATAGTAGAAATCAATTCGGCGATGGAGCAGGTTATAAGGGCCCTCGCACAGAAGTCTTTAAATGCGAATCTAATGTTGGACCTGTTCAACTCAAAGAAGGTGAGGAAGGAGCAGAGCAGATGTTCCATATCTTCAACGCTCCGGAAGAAATGCTTTCGAACTGGGAACAAGCGCTCGCGAAAGACTTTAGAGCTCCTGGTAACGTCTCGCTCTTTGTTGGTGATGTGGTAGAGGTGAAAGGTAAGCAATTCCTCTGCGAGTCATTTGGCTGGAAGGAGTTAGAAGAGCCTTGTCATGAAGTAGATGAAGAGCTCGTATACGGGGTATAATCCGGAAACAGGAACAGTGCTATAATAATAGTATGAAAAAACTAAGTGAAACACTAACAGAACTAGGGATTGCATTCAGCTTCCCTATCGAAATTAACGATTCCAACGGTAATGAGACCTACTGCGAGGAGAGTAATGGCTTCTGGCGTAAGTATGAGTACAATGCTGACGGCAATGAAACTTACTACGAGAACAGCACTGGATACTGGCATAAGTATGAATACAATGCTGACGGCAATGAAACCTGCTGCGAGAACAGCACTGGCTACTGGCATAAGTCTGAATACGATGCTGACGGCAATGAGACTTACTACGAGACCAGCACTGGCTACAAGCGAGGAACACCTAAGTCAGCTAGGACTTGTGAGGGTAAAGTTGTCGAAGTTGACGGAATTAAATACAAACTAAAAGCACTATGAAACTACTAAGCGAAACATACAAAGAACTAGGGATTGCATTCAGCTTCCCTATCGAGATTAACGATGCCAAGGGCTATGAGACCTACTACGAGGACAGTGATGGCTACTGGCAGAGGTGGGAGTATGATGCCAATGGTAATGTGACTTACTACGGGGCTAGTGATGGCTACTGGTATAAGCGTGAGTATGATGCCAATGGTAATGTGACTTACTACGAGGACAGCACTGGATACTGGCATAAGTATGAATACGATTCCAACGGAAATGAGACTTACTTCGAGAACAGAGATGGATTAAAGCGAGGCACACCCAAATCAGCTAAGACCTTCGAGGGTAAGGTCATTGAAGTCGACGGAACTAAATACAAACTAACAGCCCAGTAGTGGCCACATTATGGAACTACAAGATATCTCAAACCGCATTCGTCTCCTTAATACTTTCTGCTAATTCTTATTGTGAGTCATATTATCAAATAGAAAATAACACTATGAAATCGACAAAGAGGGACTGGTTACATTTTATCGTAGGATTTATCACTGCAGTAATTATGTGTATAGCTGTAATAGATGCTTTATATGTATAAAAAGATATAAGGATATATAAAAAAGACGTTGAAATAATAAGTTTATGTATCTGATAGCGTAATGTATATACGAGCAGGGGTATGTGTGTATATATTAAAGAGAGAGAAT
>Ga0228673_1000060_pt1 | contig 20599 bp, 10 predicted proteins | sample 91DmetaG_FD_182783 | JGI IMG/M metagenome (GOLD analysis project Ga0228673, IMG submission 182783) | Seawater microbial communities from Monterey Bay, California, United States - 91D | ecosystem: Environmental > Aquatic > Marine > Coastal | place: USA: California | collected 2016-11-11
CCATTTAGGCGACGATTACTTCCTACCTAACCTTAAAGGTCGTGTAGCTGTAGGCGCTGGTACAGGTAACGACGGTACTGATAGCTGTGCATTTGCGCAAGGTGCTCTCGCCGGTAAGTATAATCATACGCTTTGCATTAATCAAATGCCTAGTCATAGTCATACATTTAATATCGACGCGGATTATGGGTATAGAGATGCACTAGTTAGTCCAGCAAAATATATAGCAGGGCAAGTACATGATTCTCCGATTGGCCCGGCATGTTCAACACTTAATGACCAAAACTATATTAATACATGTGGTAGTAACCAAGCCCATAACAATATCCAACCATACGCGGTAACTCGATATATCATTAAAGCTAAGCCTGACGATATTCAGCAGTTTGATATGAATGTCGGTCCTGGATTATCCGCTCTTAATGCATCAGGCGGTCAAACAGCAAGTATAGATTTATCTAGCTCTGAGATCGGATTAAAAGTATCTGATGATTTCGAATTTGATGGGGCAGGTATACTTACATTAAATGATAATGTATCTGCTTCTAGTATTAGGTTTGACGACGGTACACTGCAAAGCACGTATGAAAAAGCAGCGTTTTATACATTAGAAGTAGCAGGTGCTAATAACTACACTACCCCATCGCAATTTACAGGAAATATTATATCAAAAAGCAGTGAATATTCTAAAGGAACTATTTCCACAGGTACTAATAATAAAACCTACACATCAAATAATTCTTTATTATATACGATGAGCGTTAAAGTATTAGCTAATACGACAGTTACATTATATAATTATGTTAATGATGATGCTTTTTATGTATACGTAGATGGTACGTTAGAATATACCGGTAATACCAACTACAATAGCGCCAATTCCCCTCGTGTGGTTACATTTAACCTTACAACGGGTAATAGAAAAGTTCAGATTGTCAAGAATGATTCTGGTGGTGGTAGCAATTCTTTCGATCTACTTGGCGATATAATTGGTACTAATGTCCTCTTCCTTTCAGGTAACTAAAAAGTCTGAATACTTTTTAACTCTTCTACCTCAGCGCTAAGACGCTTGACCTCTTCGATAAGAACGGGAATAAGCTTAATGTAATCTACTGCTAGATAACCATTATCCCTTTCTTTAACAATAGAAGGTAGTACCTTCTGAACGTCCTGAGCCATTAGTCCTAGATCGGATCCTTCTTTATCTGATTTGTCATTCCAATCGAATGAATAACCAGAAAGACCGTTTATAATACTTTGAGTATTGCAGATTTTATTGAGATTACTCTTAAGATTGCAATCAGATGTAGAATATGCAACTATATCAGCACAGCTTCTTATCTCACCGGTAACAGTTGTAACACCTTTTACGAATAGGTTTATTGAAGTATCTGACTCATCTGCCCCTACATTCAGTGTACCCTTAATTGTAGTATTACCAGTTGCTGCATCCATTGTTACGCATCTGCTACTCGTTGTACCACCTACAAAAAGGTCACCACACGAGACAGTATAGCAGTTATTATCGGATCCAATAATACTCGAACCGGTAATAGTCGCGCAACCGTTTACTGTTGCTGAGCAGCTAGTAAGAATACCGCAAATATTAGCATCGCTACCGACCGTAATACAACTAGTACCGTTAATTGGCCCGTTTACATCAATACCGGTACCAGAGCCTCCGATACATATCGAACTAGGTATACCGAAACTATCTGTTACACTGCATTTATTACTTGTAGTTAGACATTGGTTGCAACCATCAACACTTCCAATGTTAAGTATGTTAGTGTATGTAGCGCTTATATTTTGACCGGTAAATTTAGACATAATAATATTTATTCAATTTACGTAGCTATATACCTAACTTCCGTTCTTGTATATTTTTGATTTGTCAGCTGACCTTGTAAGACAGATAATAGATATTCCTGATAATCTATTACCTTCTTTGTGCATCTATTTAATACTTGAGGTGTAACGACTTCGTTAGGGCCTACAAACATATTATAATCTTTTGCGAATGTCGGGGTAGCTGTTAGTGCAGTTTTACCGGTTGATTTTAAATCATTAAACTGGTTATATTCCAGTAAGAATTTTGACTGTAAGTATGATGAAAATATATCCATATTAAATATTAATTTCTTAAAACTCTTATTAAGTGTTAAACTATTAAAATATTGATCGTTAACTAATATATCATTCAAATCAAATGACCTAAAAAGTTCATTCTCAAGCAGTTTTATTCTACCATTTGCTTCGTTGCATCTTAAAATTTTATCAATCCCGGTAGCAGAAATAAGACCTGTATATTCATGCTGCGGTACATTTTTCTCTAAAATAAACAGCGAATCGTAGTTATTGTTTTCCTCTAATATAGCTGCATCTGATAGTATATCATCTGGTCTTAATAAGCCGTCTGATGTTAGTGACGTTACATTAGTTTTTGCCCAGTTAAATTTACCAATCGGCACGTTCGAACCTACATTAAAATACTTATATAGATTATATGTGGTCATGATATAGTATATATTACTATTGTTTTTCGAGAAGAATATCTTCTTCGGATCCTCGATAGGGAAGAAAGTATTATCATGAGTAGTAGTTGAGATCTCTTGCTTAAAATCCGTAGGTATCTTTAATATTTTATAACTGTTCAGAAGCACATAAAGATTTTTATCAACTGTATTAACTGCAAAACTCACCGGTTCATCATCTTTAATTTCCTTACTAGTAAATCTCCTTTTAAAGGATAAATCTTCACCAAGAACTACAAAAGTTTTAGTGCCTCTATTATAAGTGTATACTTCTCCCAAGCCGTACTCTATTATATCAGCTCCAGATAATATACCAGCGCCTGTAGTATTAATTTCAACTCCTCCTTGATTTAGGTATTCTAGATCATTACCGGTAATTCTTGAATCATTCACAAGAGGATCGATATATAATCTATATATCTGGTTATGGTGAGTATCGCTTACAAATAAGAGGTCCTTACCGTTTGTGGTTATATCAGCAATAGAATTATAAGGTCTTGTGTTAAATCCATCTACGAAGGCAGAGGAAGATCTAAAGGTAAAGGTTGTATTGATATCTACATTAGGGCATGTAAATGTATACAAGGCGCTAGCTGTAGCGTAAATTGATAGAAAGCTACTTGGAGTCGTTTCTACTGGTCCTAATTTTTGAGGTATCACTTCAATTCTTATTACGTCCTTTAATCCATCAGCAGTCCAATCTAAAGAGTAATTAGCCCGTGTAGGTGGAGTAACATTTAATCCAAAGCTATAATCATTCTGAGCACTTGTACCAATAAATCCAACAAACCCTTCAGGTAAGTCATTCGTCTGAGTTGAGGAGAAATTAAAAAGCTCTAAATAATTGCTATTGAGTTTTTTAAGCTTCTCGTTTATACTATTTTGATTTATAAAATCTCCTGGTTCAAACTTCACATCTGATTCCGAATATGGTAGTAGCAACTCCTCTATAGGTATTCTATTAAAGTATAGTTTTTCTTTGACAAAATTACCGAGAGCGTTATCTGATATATCAAGAAAGCTAGAGTTAGATGTAATCTGTCGCCCGCTGTAAAAGTTTCCGTTCGTTACATTATAATAACCTGTATATGGTACATCATTTAAGGTGAGTATATTACCAGTTGTATAGTTGAATAGAGTTTGCTCAATCATTTGATAATATTATTTAATACTATAACTACGAAGTATAAACCGATGCAGTAATATAAATAATTATATATGGCAGACACCGGTATTAGAATAAATGAAATCCCACGTGATAGTGAGTTGAACGATGGTGATTTATTACACGTGTATAAGGATGTTAATGGTGTGTTTAAATCCGTCTCAGCACCTGTTGAATCTATAGCTTTTAGAGGACCGAAAGGCGAACCTGGCCAACCAGGTGAAGATGGTTATGAGGGCGGTACAATAGCTCAATTAGTTGTATATAGGAGAATCGACCCGACGACGATATCAAACGGTGCAGTTGATCTTCTCAAACCCGGGTACGGTCAAAACGATGACGGTAGTTATGATTTTACGAATAAAGTATTTACTCCTCCACAAAACCCGCGGTGGTATAAAAATGTACCTCCTGTTGAAGCGGGGAAGGAAGATTACGTTCTATATTCAGCGAGCGGCGTAGCTCAAATTATAGGTACAACTGGTATTGATAACAATATATTGTGGTCAGATCCAGAGCCTGATGGTATACAGGGGTTACCTGGTTCACCAGGTAAATCAACATACCAAGCTGTTATATTTACAAGAAGCGCTACCGTACCACCTACCCCTACAGGCGGTACGTTCAATTTTGGAAATGATGAATTGACACCACCGGAGGGTTGGTTTATAGATGTAGGTGGTGATCTAGGACCAAAACTTGGTAATGGAGCGACTGACGATGAAGAGGCTGTTTATCAGAGTCTTCAATTATGGATGTGTAATCATCAATTCTCGATTGTAGGGGATGAAGGCATTGGTACAGCTGGTCGCTGGTCGTCGCCTCCAACGAGATTTGCTTCAGATGGTGCAGACGGGTTTTCAACATATTTTGGTTCGATTTATAAGAGAACAAATGAAGTAGGTCTTGTAAGTTTTACTGATAATATTTCTGAAGGATTAAATTATATGCCTAGACCCGGTGAAGGTGACCCTACTAAAGGCGGTGAGTATGATTTTAGATTAAACAAGTTTATACTGCCAGATGGGCCGGGCGAACAATTTGAAGGGTGGACTGAAGAAGTACCAGACGACTATAAAGTTGCCGGGCGCTCATCAGATTTATGGGTATCTCATACAGTCGCATCCGCGCGTAGTAATTTTATTGGCAATGAACCGGTTAGAGATGACTCTTTAAAATGGACATGGCCTAAAAAAGTTTCTCAAGCTACAATTGACGGTAATCAAGGCAATGCAGTAGCTCAGGTAAAAGCATATATTCGCTCCGTCGGTGATGCTCCGCTTGTAACGTCTCTCACTGCTGCTGAGTTTAATTTTCAAGATAAAATACTAAACTTGCAAGGCACAGGCTGGTCGAGTGAGCCTTATAAATCAACTTTAGAGGATAGTAATGCAGATTATGGTCGTGATTTCTTATATGTAGCTGTAGGTGTAGCAGAATCAGTCTATAATCCAGAGACTGCTCAATATCCAAATGATACGGATATTCAATGGGGTGATCCTGTCCCAGCTCCTGACGACGGTGAAGTTGCGGTATCTACATACCTCGCACAAGTTTATACGCGATATAGCGGTAGTGAAGATATACAAGTCGAAGGCTATATACCCACCGGTGGGTCATATAATTTCGGTGAAAATAGCTTAGGTCTACCGTCAGATCCAAATAGTGAATTAACATGGTCTTCTACTATACCTGCAGGTGCAGGTCAGATATATGTTAGTCAGCGTAACTTTAACGTAAGAGGTAACACTGGTACAGATGTGGCAGATTCTGATAACCCATGGTCGATACCTGCTATACTAGCTTATGATGGTGTCGCTGGGTTTGATGGAGTAACAAACACACGTATAACTCTTTACTACGGCTCGGATACTCAATTAACAGGTAATAATATACCGACTATACCAGCCGATGTTAATATAGCTGTTGATCTAGATAGGAATTCATCGAATTTCGGTAATGTACTTAGAACAGAAATAAATGGAGAGGCTATAGATGTTACATCAGATCATAAAATCTTAACGAAGAACGGTAATAATAACGTTGATACTGGCTGGAGAACGGAGATGCCGGATAATGACTGGATATATAGTATACAGGCTTTAGCTTCTGATTCAGATGAAACTGATAATAACTATATAGATATAATTGCTAGTCATGAATGGGGTGAAACGGCTCCGTTCCGCAAGCCTGGTGGGCAGGGGTTAACTGGTCTAGCAACTTCAATAGTAAGTCTATATAAGAGAACATCATCATCAAGTACACCATCACCATCAAAACCTACTGGTTCATTTAGATACTACCTTGGTGATGAAGGTTCAAATAAGAGAGGAGAGTTAATCGAGATAGAAAGTGCAGATAAGCAAGGATGGTCACTTACTGCACCGTCATATGACGGTTCAAATCATTATCTCTGGCAGATTAATGCAACTGCATCGTCGAGAGATAATTACGATGTTATACCCGATACGGAGTGGACATCACCTATTATATTTTCTCAAAACCCGTTTGATTTAACTGAGACAACTGTATCTCATATAGTACAGGCGTATATAAGGTCGAGCGTGGTACCTAATACAAATCCTGGTACCTGTACAGTTAATCTATCTGGTGAGACAGCTGGTCAAATTACCGGGGGATTGCTAAATGGTTGGAGTGACGTGATACCCGATGGCGATCAGCAAGTATATATTGTACATGCAACCGCCAGTGGTAGCGTGTCAAATATAAATGACATCGATACCATAGCAGCAAACGAATGGAGCGCGCCTGCTAAATGGGGTATTGTCGGTGAGCGAGGATTACGAGGCGCGTCCGGTGGTATAGGTAGACCACTTACTCTTTTCAAGAGAACCGATCTTACTCCTGTTGCAGGAGAGTTAGATTTACCTACATTAAGTGGTACGTATGATTTTGTATCTGATAACTGGACCTTTGGTACTTATCTATCAAATGGCAACGAAGGAACGATAAACGGCTGGTCCTATGAACTACCTAGTAAAGATACTACAGATAGAGTATTATGGCAAACATTTGCGACAGCAATTAGTACACAAGATTCAAGCTCTGATATAATATTAAGCGATGACTGGTCTTTACCGAGAGCAACATCACAAGACGGTGCCGTCACACCGATTTATTCAACAGTTGAAAATCCAACTACAGTAGCGCAGTGTTCGTTAACACAAACTAATTCCGATTTTGCGTTTATATCATTCTATAATTACCCTATTGCCGATATTAGCAGCCTAACTGATAATGTTATTGAGGGGTTAGTATTTATAAAGATGCTTGGTCAGGATGGTACATCCATTAACATTAAAGATAGTCTGGATTCGGTAGATAATCTACCTTCATCAAATAATTCACAAGGCGATTCATATCTGATATCCGGTGACCTATATGTATACAATGGAACTGAGTTCGTAGACGCCGGTACAATACAAGGCCCGTCGGGCTTAAAAGGGGAACCCGGGGCTGATGGTAGTAGCTCTTACCTACATATTGCATATGCAGATGACGAATTTGGTACTAACTTTACTACAGATAATACGCCAGGAGATCGATCGTTTTTAGGTACGTATACGGATAGTACTGAACTTGATTCTACTGATCACGACGATTATACTTGGGTAAAAATTGTAGGTAAAGATGGATCAGCCGGTCGACCTAATGGATGCGAAGCGGTATACGGTTACGGTAATTTTGAAGGACCGTCTTCTATTACATACCTTGAGGATGAAAATGTCTTGCAGTTAAAGGGAGAGACTGATACGACTGTAGGCATGGTGTATCCGGCTTTTGATGTTAGTGATGGTCGTAAGCTTAGATTTAATATCACATATAAGACTCCTGATACACCTGCTTCAACAGGGATTTATATACGACTATACGAAGCAACAACTGATCTCGCTGAGGGGAAGGATAGAGTCGGGCACAGATCTGGCGGCGATGATCATAATTCATCTCTCATACAGCAGTATAACCGCCAACATCTCTCAAATGGTAACGATGCATCGTATATAAAGATCACCCCATCTGGTAGTGATCTTGAAAACGGCCCCGTACCAGGTGAGTATACAACGAGAACTATTGAATATACTCCTCAGTCAGGTTCCAGATATGTAAGTTTAACTATTTTAAATTGGTCCGGTCTAGGTACTAAGAGATTATGGGTCAAGCCAGTCATAACAACTGTTATCGGTGAAAAAGGGGATGCAGGTGAGCATGGTTTGACCTCTCGTATTGTTGAGATATTCCGAAGTGTTCCTCTCACACAATCAGCTCCATCATCGCCAACTGGAATTGCTTCATATAATATTGCTGATGGTAGTTTATCTAATATACCGAGTGGGTGGAGTGTAGCTGCGCCTGACGCGACATCTGGTACTAAGATATACAGATCTACTACATTAGCGACATACAGCGCAGATAGAACAAGTGGTACGATAAATGTATCTGACTGGTCTGATGCAAAAGCATGGTCTGTAGGTGCAGGTAGAACAGCTCCGGTAGTCTCAAGACTTGCTAATTACAAGTATTTTGATAGTAATTACAGTACATCTAATAATAGTCAGTCACCTACTAATGCATACTACTCATTTAGACAGTCGGGCGGCGAAAGCGGCGATTATAATAACGGGTGGGGCCCGGGGGTAACGACGTCGACTGCTCCTATAACTGATATTAAACAGATATTATTTAATATAAGAGGGACCGATAATGTTGATTATACAGATTTCTGGAAAGGTTTTGATACAGCGAGTGAATTATTATGGAAATACGGTTCGAGTTGGATTATATTTAAACGTACAGAGCAGGTAGATACGGCTGGTGTTTGGACTGGTGTTAGAGTTGAAGTTATTGATCATTCTGATGATATTAACCAAATTAAAGACCTACCCGGGTTTCATACTTCGCAAGATGACCCGTTAGAAGCAGATGTAGTTTTCGGGTATACACCGACTATTATAAGAGAAACTGTATTCTTGCACAAGAGAAGTGGTGCTACAGCTCCTGGAAAACCAACAAGTAATCTTGTATATAACTTTAACACGAGCTCATTTACAGGCGCACTAAATAGCTGGACGGTAGATGTACCTAGCAGTGGTGGTAAATATCTATGGCGTATACAAGCTACAGCTGATGCTAAGTTAAATATCGGCGATGGGGTATATAAAGACGATATACCATCGTCTGAGTGGTCATCTCCTAGAATATTAGCGCAAGATGGTATCGACGGTAGTGTAGGTAATACATATTTTCAAAAATTCTTATATACACGTACCTCGACGAGTGCGCCAGATTTAAAAACGAACTGGGTAAGCGGAAATAAACCTAAACAGGTACAGGTCACAGTCGATGGTACCGGGGTGAGTGAATCGATTGGCGATGTTAAATCCGGATTTCGTTCTAATCTTACTAGTACATATGGAGTTGTTTGGTCGGAAAGTATACCTGATGAAAGTAACGGTCAATTCCTATGGGTAACAGTAGTACCTGTAACATCATCTAATACATCTACTAATTATATTACTATAAACAGCTCGCAATGGACGGAGCCAGTTTTACTAACAAAAGATGGTGTAGGTCTCAACTCTGCAACAGTTCGCCTATATAAAAGAACATCAGGAAACGTGCCAACTGGTGGTGTAACTAATAATAATTTAGGATTTAAAGTTAACGGGAATCCAAACCCGAGTAATAAACCTACTTTCACATATAACTTCTCTAACGGTAATATAGATAATAAGAATGTTAATATGAATGGATGGTCTCGAAATATACCAGAGACAGGAGGATCGACACTATGGGTTTCACGAGCGGTCGCATCTAGCACCGGTACGACTGATAATATACCATGGAGTGAATGGCAGGTTCCGGACAAGTTAGTCACAGACGGTACATCGTTAATTTTTATAGGTTCTTTCGCGACCCGGACTGCTTACAAAAACCACATTAATAGCAATTATGATGGTATACCACCGTATAATTCGTATCACATAGAGACAGTATCTGGGAGAAATGTTTCATATCTATACATAGGCGGTCAGAATTTAACCGATAAGAATAGTAATTCTAATTTTCAACAGCTAACAATTGACGGTGCGAATGGTACGAACGGTCAAGATGGATTATCATTCGAGTTTAAAGGTATTGTAAATCGTATAACCGACGTCTCGAATCCACAAGTAGGTGATGTATATCGAGTAACAGGTAGTAATAATAGTGAACAGGGAGATCCACGTGATAATAGTGCACCGGCAATTCTAGTTTATAAGAATACAGGATGGGCGGTATTGACTACTGATGGATCTCCTGGAGCTGATTCGACAGTCCGAGGACCGAATGGTAATAGTGTATTTATAACCTATAGCTCTAAGCTTACTACAGATAAACCAACTAAACCGGCAAATAGTAGCAATGGGAATGTAAGTGGCGTGTGGACCACAACACCTAGTGGTAATACACGGTATAATTGGATGTCGCAAAAGATAGCTCAAAATAATACTAGTGGTGCATGGGGCCCACCGATTCAGATATCCGGTGAGGATGGCGAAACTGGGTTTAGAACACTCGAAATAGCGGTATATAAGAGGTCAGAGGTTAAACCAGGAACTCCATCTGCCTCGGGCAATAATAGAGGAGCTTACGATTTTTGGAATAGAAGATTATTACCACCGAGCGGCTGGTCTAGTACTATAAAAAATGCCGGTATTGATCGTGAAAGCTCAACCGTTCCGAATGATCCTAAAGATTCATACGGATATGAATATAAATACGCTCCCGGTCATAACTGGAATAACTCAAATACATGGGATGTATTGAGAGTTAACAATAGTAGTAAAGCTAATTTACCATTGTGGAAGATGGAAGCCACAGTATCTGTAGTAGCAAACACTTCTAATATCGGTCAAATCGATGCAAGCATATCGTGGTCACCACCAGCAATTCAAGAATTGAACGGCGTCGATTTAATTGATAATTCCGTTGATGTTGATAGAGTATATCAAGCGGTAAAAAATGGCGGCGGAGTAGAAAAGATAGTCGCAACTGATAGACAGGATCCGCCGCAATTGCTGACACAGGCTGCGTATGATGCTTTATCTAATATAGGGGATCCAACTCGATCTCAATATGGATGGACCAACAACGCGACACAGGGCTATGACACAGTTCATGATGATACTCTTTATATAATCTTCTAAAAATAAGGTAATATTAAGAGATTGTATATATCTAAACAACCGTTATAAAAGCCTGTTCGCCAAAGCTATCAAATAATACCGGTTGTAATTTTGTTGTAACTTCAATTGCCCCGCCTTCACCAGGATCAAATACATTGCTTGGGTTATTATTACTACCGGGCAGTGAAGGTTGAAGTTGCGGCAATACATTACCACCTGTCTGTTGCTCATTACCTATACTATAATCAAATTCAACATCAGATATATTAACTGTAGCTGGTAAGAATCTCGATATTCTTTTCTGTAAAGCGTCTGTTATAACAGCCTGTTCTTTTAAATTAAGATTACCATTTTTAATTAATAGCTTTATTTTATTGCTTAAATTACCTGGAATTTTATATGTATAAAGGCTATTAATAGTTTCGGTGTTATTGCGCGCTGATGTCGTAATATCAAAATTAACACTATCAATATGATCAGTGCAGTTAAGATATAGATACTTCAAAATATCAATATCCAAAGTGGTATCAAAAACATTTATATTACCTAAGATAGCGTTTCTTGCTAAACTAACGCTATTGGGCTTATAATCTAGTATCGAACCAGTACTAAAGTTAGGGGCACCGATATAGAAATTATTATATAGATAATTTTTTAGAGGTTTTATACCAGCATTTATTGTAAATGCTGTTGTTTCAGTCCCGTCGATAAACACTCTAACCATACCTGTTACTAAATCTAAATCTAGACTAATACAATTATGACCGTCGCGTATACCTTCAATAATATGTACACTACTATTATCTACTAAGGTAGCGCCTGTACCTATATAATTAACATTCCAGTTACCGGATTCAAAACCAGACCACGGTTGATTGAAAGTATCCCATGGGTTCTTTTCATCTTGTGCAGCCTTTTCATTATCAAATCTACTTACAAAACAAAATTTATCTTCATACGTTTTAAATGTATCTTCCAAACTATGTAAATTTGTAGGACTCGTAAAACGACCTGGAGCCTGTTCATGTGCCCATCCGATATCAGTTGATGATATACCTAACGAATAGGTTGATACAGTATTATTTTCTGTAGTTATAATTTTATCTACTATTAAATTAGAATTAGCATCTAATGAAAATACTACTGGGTTAACAGTATAATCTTCTGATATAAAATCAATTTTATAACCGGAGACGGCAGAGGTTGATAAATTTATGGTAGATAATAGCTCCCTCTCGGTATTAAAAACATATAGCTTATCAGATTGGACATACAACTTATCATCAAACGCGTTTATATCCCATATACGACTATTTACAGAATTAATTGCATTAAACTGCTCACCGGTATTATATTCTGTAAATAAGACAGATGATCCGTTAGCGGCTCCTTGCCCGGTAGCTGCGCTTAACGAAGCAGCGTATATACCATCAATATTAACGCCTTTTGTACCTGAAATAGCGCCTATAGGTGTACCTACAGCTGATAATACACCTGATTCCCCAGTACTAGGAGGGAGTAGATCTATCGAGAGAGTCTGTAAATCTAAGTTAAATGTAGCAGTTGGGCTGAAGAACATTGCTCTTGAACCAACCCCGTAAAACACTCTTGATGTATAACCACTAGTAGCTAGTTGAACAGCTAATGAATGTGACGATTCTCTTATTATATCGCCATTATAATTAACCCTTAAGATTTTAGCACCGTTGCTACTTTCACAAATCAATACCATGTCCCCGCTCTGCGTCATATAACATACATCATTAATTGCAGAAATTGAATTAAATGCAGTTGTTCTTACCAAATTAAAATCATTATCATAATATTTTAATGCATTACCGTTAGCTAGTATTACAAATGGTGTAAAGTAAAAGTTTTTTATAATTGATATACCTGTATTATATAAATTTCCAATTAATTGATGAGCTTTAGTTGCCTGTATACTAGGTGTATTTAGGCAAAATGACATAGACAATGCACCTTGATCTGCATCCAAAAGTGAGGGGAATGTAAACTCATCGTATACGGTACCATCAAAAAATATCGTATTCTGATTGGTAATAATGCTTTCTGTTTTAGTACTGTTTATATTAAAGTTGCTCTTAATAACCTTATCCGTTAAACCCATTAAGGTTTTTGAAACATAATTCTTACCAATGCGCGCGTAATAATATGCGTTGTTTGGTTCTATTGACATTGTACTTACGATATCATAATAATACATATTATTATTACCGAGACCGTACGAGCTAGATATATTTTCTATTTGAGTAGTGTACGGATTAGCTGTACCGCTCAACGCTACTAACGGTGTACTAAATTTAGGTAAGTAATAACGATCGTACCATATACCTTTATCGTTATCATCATATAACCAGCTACATAAAAAGGTACCATTCTCTTCATTTCGGGTATTTAAGTTTGACTCATCTTGCAATTTATATATACGATCGCTATAGTATGGTGAGCCAGCAGCGTAAGCTCCAGCAGCTTGAAAATTAGCGTCATTTATATTAATACTTTTAAAAGGAGTTATATTATCAGGTATTACAAATTTGGTATATTTATCCGGATCGAATTTAAATTCCGTTGTATAAAAATTATATCCAAGTTTTAAATTCTCGTCAGATACTTCTGATGTTTCGTTATTCAATATACTTGTATAGTATCGATGCTGTTGAGGCAAAGCAAATGGTAATCTTTTATTGACGTGATTGTTATTTGATATCTGATTTTTGAGATTAAAGTAACTTAGTTGACCATATATATTGTTACCTGATAGGTAATTTTCCTCATAGTTATTATATAGTAAGAAATTATATGACTGATCAGGTAACGAGACTGATGAATCGATAGCGGTACCTGATGTGTAATATACAAATGTGTTGCTATAATCACTATAGCTAGTATCAATAGTGTTATAATTTTGAATAGAGAATGATGATCCTGAAAGAGCAGCAGCATCGAACCCGGATATGGCTGTTAGTCTCGATGACGTTGCCCCCACGATATACTGAGTTTCTTTAACTGCTGTGTTGGTACTAACATTGGTATCACCATAAAAAGAGATCATAGCTGTATTACCATCTAAAACTATGTCAAAGACAGCTCTCTTATCTAGATTACCGTTTAATGTATCGAATACTACATCTGGGTAGATCGTCTGGTTTACTCCTCTCTGTACAAGGTATTTTTTATAAAGACCATCATATGTCCATATCTGACATATATTACTATTATCATTTCCACTACTAAGATCGATGACGAAACTCTGAGTAGTAAAAGGATTAATATCTGCTGCAGAAAAAGCCGATAGTGTGGTTTGAGATGATAAAGATGTATTATTTTTTGAAATGGTTAGATACTTATTATCGTCATTATTAAATTTGATAGTTGTTATAAAACTATTGTTTATGTTTTGATCAAAATTTAAATCAAAGATCTCTGCTTCTGTCTTTGTATCTGTAAGATAATTAGATGTATAATTCTTATTCTTTACATCATTTATATTTGTGAGAAACTCATATTCAAGGAAGCTACCACCTTGCTGCGAACTATACTTTGCAGGTATACATAAATCTAGACTTCTATCTCTATCTCGTAGATTAAATGTAATCGGTATTATATCACTATAACTCTTCTGCGTGACTGTAGCCATTATTTATATTTAATAGATTTTAATATAAATGCAGTTTATACAGTAGCTGATAAATCACCGGTTAGTGTATATATTTGATTATCTATATACGTAAGGTCGATCTTTGAATATTGACCGGCGGATGATAATGAATTATTTAAACTACCTATAGTCACCCCCGGGCCAGCAGATACTTCGATAAAAGCTGTACCTAACTGTAGGAATGAAATTGTCCAGCTGGAATAATTCGGTTGATTAGGCACATTAACGTATATTCTATCTACCGTATCAGCGGATAACGCAAAGGTAGAGTGACCTTGACTTGAAAGTACTGAATATGCATTTGTCGATTGTATAATATCCAACCCATTACCAGTATTTGGGGTAAAGTTAGTATATATCTCGTTATAAACGTAACTTGAATAATCATTGCCATTTATAAAGATCTGACTTGACGGTGAAAGTTCTATATTACCGTTAATATTAGCGTCTGTTGTAGTTATGTTAGGTAGATTCTGAGCAAGATCACTTACCGTTATATTTTTTGATAAATTATTATTTACAATATAAAGCTTGTCATCTGCGGACGGGACTGTAATATTTGGTAGATCTGTTAATTTAGCATCAGGCATATAATTATTTATAACAGCTGTTATGTAATACTATCCGATATAGAGCCGTTGATAGTTATGTTCTTCACTTCCATCGGCATAAATCCAGAATAGCTTAATCCGAGACGTACACTCGACGGTAAATTATTTAGAGGTATGTCGGTATTTATCGTACTAATTGATTCAATTAATGAATCGGTGCGATTGTATATTGTAACATCCTGTAAATGCCTCTTAAACCCTATTGAAAATATATTGAATTTTTTATCTATTATTTGCCTTTCCATTGAGCTAAGTGGTACGGATCCTTTGAAATCAAACGTACTAGGTAGTGCTGTTAATGTCGTACCTCTATTCGCAGTACGGATAACAATATGACCCGGTGTTAAATCTGTATTACCGGATTGGAATTGCGGTAAAGCTCCGTTAGCTCCATTTGAACTTAACCCGAAATATCCAGTGTTATCTATTGCTGCTATAAGCATAATACCAGATAATGCACTTAAATCAGATGTTGTCGTATCTGTAACTAGATTTAATCCAGGGTTATTAACAGCGCTGCCGCCTCCGCTTAATGTTGTTCCAGGCTGATCGTTAATTAAAAATACCGATAACCCATCGACGAGACCACTACTAACATTTAATCTAAAGTCCGACCCATCCTGTAAAAGTAGAAGATCGGCTGATTCAGTACGTAGTAGCCCGAGATCTTCTGTATCTAGAGATGTATGTAAAAATGAGAATGTAATATCAGCAGTTGGATCAAAAGGCTGCGTATATAAAACGTTACTCGAGAACTTACCTGTATCTAATCCTGTAGGTGAGCTCGGTAAACCGGCGGGAGCTGGAGTAGTTGTAGTTGTCGTAGTGGTTAGAGACGGCTGCGGAGGTAGTGTTGTGGTCGTCGTAGTGGTTAGGAACGGATTTGGAGTTGTAGTTGTAGTAGTCGTTGTAGTAGTCGTTGTAGTAGTCGTTGTCGTTGTTACATCCGGCACCGGTGGCTGATAGTTTCTATCTGGTGTATTAGCGTTTACCGTGGTATGATCATCAGAAACACCTACCGCGGTATATTCTCTACCTGAAAGAGTAACTTTATAGACATTTGATGTCTGATTATCTAGAGAAATTATATCAGTTCTTCTTTTCATTTAAATGTCTCCTTCCCATGGTTCAATATCCAGTTCGTTTACTATGTTTTCTATCGTTACACAGGCTCCTTCCGCATCATTTGCAGGGGTTGGTGAGCCAGCAAAGATTAAACCTACACATTTCCATGCGCTCGCTGCTGGAACGGAAGAGCTAAGCTGCGCAAAAACTGCTGTACCAGAATCTCCACCCTCTGCCACTGAAAATATTTTTTCCTTTGACTGTATGGTAAATAGATTTTTAAAGAAAATCGGTGCCGGTAAGCCAAAATTAACGTTTGATGTCGTGTCAACGCTATTTACTATTAATTCATCCTTATAGTAACCCGTATTACCAAGAACACCGTTGTAATTTGCCCCAATAGCAGAAACACCGTTACTGTCAGAAAAATATAATACAGCATTATACCCAGGTGAATCATCTCCAACATTTATTGCACCGAAATGACCGGCAATACTATCAAAATTAGGAAAATTATCATACTTAAAAGCACTAGTACCGTTACACTCTGTTGTACCCCATTTATCGAGAATAGGTAATAACGGGTATGTAGTATCCCTACCAAACTCTTCCATATAACGCCCATCATCGCCCCCGGGGCGGTCTATTTTTACATTTCTACCATACATGAATATATTTCCACCTGATATAAAAGCAGTGTTTTTATAGCCGTATGGGTCATCTCCAAGTTTTTTACATGTACTATCCCAAATAACGGGTTGATTGTTATGTTTTATATATACTGCATTATTGGTCCCGTCTCCGATACTCCGTTTACCGTATAAATTAATTAACTTGTCATCCGTTGTAACTAAGTTTATTGCATTGCATCCATCTATTAATTGAGGCCTACCTAATTTATCATCTATAGTTATAATTTTTTTAACAAAAACCTCATTATCGTCAATGGTTATAGGTATAACATTATCAGTTAAATTATATGACGCATGGAAAAGATAGTTACTAAAAATAAAACCAGTTGTGTAAGCAGATGCTTTATGTGTTACGGTGGTGTAATCATCTACTAAACCACCATCACCATTACTTCCAAAGTAATCATAACTACTTATAGGGTCGTTTAATACATCAGTACTTCCTCCAAGAGGACCTCCACCTAAATTAGTTGTATGATTAAAAGCAGCACATAACCTGTTGTCACTCGAAATAGCGAGAATTACAGTTCCAAAATCTGCAAAATCCAGCCACTCACCCGGGACTTGAGTGAATGATGTAAATATTTGAGTGCTATTACCATGCCCGAGAGAGTTATACTCATAACCAGGTAAACTAGAGCTATTACCGGGTGGCTCTGCATTCCAACCTTTAACAAAGAGTTTATTGTTGTTTGTTAAGATATAATTTCTCCCAGAACCTAAAAAGATTTTTTTAATGCCCGGTGTTGTTATATCAGTATTATTTAAAACCATTTCCGTCCACGGGTCAAGATAAACCTCGCCTCTATTATTATTAACATTTTCGAGGTGACTGAAATATGGATCAGCTGATATCGGTATTACTCCGGGAATTCCGTAATTAGGCCTCTGCCCGCTGCAGTATATTTGATTATTATCATTTACGTAAAACGCATCATAAACCCCCCTGTAAAAAGTTTTTATACCGTTACTGTCCTGAATAGCTAATTCAACATCTTTAAAGTCTCCAGTTAGACTGGGAAAAAGATTTCCCGGGCCGATTAGAGTCGAGTAATCTGGTCTATTAAACCACCCGAAATGTCTATTGCCTTGTATATAAACTTTTTGATTATCCGAGCTTTTATAAAAAGTTGTAAAATATTCATTATCAAACGCTCTAAAAAGACGTGTTTTGATAGAATTTATTCCTGCGCTAAATATATTCGTTCCATCAGATGCGGTTAAACTGGGTGTTAAATTTATTGCTGAAACGTAAGAAGTTATTGAAATTGGAATGGTCTTATCCTCTCTTACATTACCGGGATATCCGAGAGGTCCGAGCGTTCTACCGCTTCTAAAAACTGGACTTTGATAATTTAATGATGATGGATCTACAAGAGAGTAAATTTCTTCTGCAGTAGCAAATTGATACGGTCCTTTTTCTTTAAACCAAATAACAGAATTAGAACTTTCATCTATTAAATTACTAGATAACTCCACCGTACATGCATCAACAAAATTATTTTTATCGTTTAATATAGATAAATAACTAGTTCTTTTTGGTATACCAATATGATCTATAGCCGGGCTTAAATTACCGAAAGCGTTATATAAACTATTACCAGGCTGTCTAGCTGACAACATTAACATATTATTTTCTGTACCGTATCTAGCCGCTTCTTCACCGATTAATAATACATCTGAATAAACATGACTATTAGATAAAGCTACGATACTTCTATCTTGCGTATCTCTTACCAATAAACCTAAAGTAGCGTCTGTACCGTTATCGTAGTATATAGATGAACATCCACCGGAAAGCGGTCTTGCCTTCTGTCTATTACTTTTAACCGGTTCAACGTTGAATGTTGAGTTAAACCGCGCCGCAGTAGGGATGATTGAATCTTTACCTAATAACTCTGCTCCTTCTAGTAAAGGCAAAAAATTATTTTGCATTTTATCAAACTCATCATGTTTAGCAACTATACCGGTATAATTAATTATTTCATCTATTTGAAATTTACAGTCAATTGACGGTACTAACCTCTCAGTTACTTTTGTTTTTACATCTATATCGAATGCAGATAAGCTTTTAGGTAATAAATATTCTCCTTTTATACTAAATTTATCTATTTTTTTACTTACATTAAACTCCACTACCAGTTCATCATTACCTGTCTCTTTATTAGTTTTCGTGGAAATACCATATCCGTTTATAAACGGATATGCTGATAGTAAATCTACCTTTGATAATTTTTCTCTTAATTCCTTTATATTCATTAGCTTACAATAATTTGACCGTTAATTGATGTGTTGTTTGTATTAACGTAGTAATATGTACCGGTAGTTGTAGGCGTCCACATTAATATCTCACCTGTCTTACCATTAACAGTATCATTATTATATACCCCTTCAACATCACTAGTATCTGAAACATTATTTCTTATAGCAGTACTAAAAGCAGTATCACTTAAAACTATATCATAATTTGCACCTAACTTTAAATCTAAAGTAGGGTTATTGCCAGGTATATCTGGGGACCCGTAATCAGAATCAGATGTTAAAGTATATACTATCGTACTAGCTGTAAATAACCACGCCATATATTTATATTTAAGTATAGGCTATTTGTTCAACAACATCATTTATAACTTTAACATCTAAAACCTCTTTAAACTCTTCTATAACGTCATCGTACGGTAAATTTAATTCTTTTCTTCCGACAATGTAATTATGTAATCTATCCTCTAACGTATTTGGAAAAGGTATTCCGTTAGGTCTATTAAATCTATGCATCCATTTAAAATCCTTTACACATATACACCTACCGCCTTTTTGCTTATATTTTTCATGAATATAATATTCTTCGCCACCGAAGCCTCTAAAGCTTTCGTTAAAACCTAACCATTCTCCCTTTTTACATGAAAACGCTCCCATACCTTGTGCTGGAATTTCCGTAAATGTATTTTTAATTTCCATTGTATCCCATATTCCAAAAAATTGCGTACCCCAGCCCTCCTTCAAATGTGTACTCTCACTTGATAAGTTATCATAAAGTAGAGGCCCTTGAACGAGATCATGTGGTATATGATCGTTAAGATAAAACGCCCTCAAAGCTTCGAAGCTATGATCGGTGAAAAGTACATGGCAATCACAAACAACAACGTACTCATTGGTTGAATGTTTAAATACCTCACCTTTAACGGATGAGCTGGTTTTCTCACTAAACGGTATATATTTGATCATGTCACTTATTTGTGATAATCTCTCACATTCACAACCGTGAGTTGAGCCTGGATTGTTATCTATTATGATTATCTCCGTTACAAGAGGATGGTATAATCTCAGGGCCTGGACCGTAAAAAAAACTCCATCGTAATCATCGTATGCTGCCATTCCAACTGTAAACATAATTAATATTTAATTTTAGAACTTGATATATAAACTTTATACATTATAATAAACTATATATGAGTAAGTATCAGAGCATACGAGAGCAGCTTCGAGTAGAGGTCGATAAAAAATATCAAGGTAATATCGATACCTTTTTGAGAGATATTGAGAGTAAACAACAGCAAGATGAATTTTGCGATCAATACGTTAAATTATTAAATGTTGGCTTTCATCCATATGACTGTCTAACTGCTTATATGAAAGGCATAAAATAATGAAAACATCATACAGTTA
>Ga0228673_1000072_pt1 | contig 19378 bp, 18 predicted proteins | sample 91DmetaG_FD_182783 | JGI IMG/M metagenome (GOLD analysis project Ga0228673, IMG submission 182783) | Seawater microbial communities from Monterey Bay, California, United States - 91D | ecosystem: Environmental > Aquatic > Marine > Coastal | place: USA: California | collected 2016-11-11
TCTGATACAATTAAAAGTCAGCTAAAAAATGTAATCGGTAATATGGCAGATTTTATTAACTTCTTTAAGCAGGTCAACTACAGAGATCAGGACCCGTCTAGAAAAGCGTTGTTACTGGCTTACAAAGCTAATGTTGAAGGTATAGAAGTAGCGATTGATATATTAAAGAATAAACTCGATAAATCCGCGCCAAATACTCTTACTGTTACTCAAAGTACAGATGAAAATATAATTACTACCCCGGTAACTACAGTAGATACAGCAATCACATAATTAATCTGCAACCTCGGCGTCAATTACTTTCGCATCATCGATTAATTGCTTCATTAACTCTTCCCGATTAAGAAGCAGTTTAGTTTTATTGTCATCTTCTTGCAATTGCTTCTTGCTTTCAATATCCATAATCTTCAATTCCTTAGAAGATTTATTTTTCTCGTTAGCTATATGAATTTTATTGAGAGTTTCAATAGCTGCAGCTGAAGCTCCGACTAATTTACTCAAACTCTCAACATCTTTTGCGTCAGGAGCGTTTGTTATATACTGCGTAACTTCATCGACAAACTCGACACTGCCTTTAATAAGCTTACCAGAGTACTGCAGTAGAAACTCCTGTAAATCCTCGGATTCTAATTTAAAATTATCGTTATTTTTAATGTCTCTAGTGACCTGTGCCGATGTTTGTAATTGATCTAGTAAATCATCGACAGAACTATTAATATCATCCATATAAAATATTTAATAATATAGTTGAAGAACTACACTATCAATAAATATTTATATATTATGAAAATAGCTTTTATAGGATCGTGTAGAATGAGGTTGATCGCTTTTTATATGAGCGTAATTAATAGAGTAGAGTCATCAAAATGGGGATGTGCTCTTAAGGATGATACGTTAACAGTAGCCCAGCTTCACGAGTATAATATGTTTGATAAAAATTTTTCGCATGCCTATAAATTTAATTTAAAAGAAATATTTTTATACAATATACCTGAAGTATCGTCGTATATAGGTGAATGCGACTTTATATTCTGGGATAGATTTGGATTTCGCCCATCGTTAGAGGCTTGGAGTGGAAGTGATTGCGATGATGTGTCAGATCCAGAAAAATACATTTTTAATAAACAGAAAATATATAGTTTAAAGAAATCTACAGCTCAATTACATGAAGTGGGTAGATTATTTTATTCCTCATCTGAAACGGCTCCTATGAATGAAACTATTCGTTTAGAAAATCTGCATAAACCATCAATATGTTGCAGTGAGATTGTCTACGAAAATATTGATAGAATGAAATCATGCCCAAGCAGTGAATATCATGCCCATTTCCCATCATTTGTGTATTTACATACATTAAATAAGATTTTAAATTTACTTAATCTCGAAGAATTAACAACAGCTGAGTTTAGTAAATTGGACAACATACAATGGAATAGATCAAATGATAAAGGTTTTTGATAATGTTTTAAATTTAGGAGAATTAGAAGCCTTTGCTTCTGATATGAATATGCTAGCCGGGGTAATTACCTGCCCGCATACTGATAGATTATTGAAGTCTATCATTATAGAAGACTCTTTAAATAATTTAAGACCTAGAGCGAACTGTTTAAAAACTGGTATAGATTATAATGTTAATGCGAATGAAATTAAACGTATACTCGACGAGAGAGATGTTAAAATGCACGACGCGTCACATTTTGGTCAATGGTTAACAAAACGACATTTCCCTGAGTCGCTACAAAAAATAATATCAAAAAACCCTGTAGAGCTTAAAGGGGTTGAATGGTGGGGATACGACTCAATAGATGTAAAGGTAGATGGAAAGATAGCAATACCGGTGCATGTAGACTATGACGGTGGTTTAGAAATGCTAACAGGCGAGGTCGTATGCCCTGAGCTAACGTATGTTTTTTATGATATGGTTGATGAAGATTTAGAAGGTGGTGATCTCGTCATTTATGAAACTGATCGAAATAATATTATCGATACGATTAAACCTAAGAGTAATAGATTAATTGTTTTTTCTGGTGGACTACCTCATGAAGTTTTAAGTTTTAATGGCCGCAGGAGATCTTATATAATTTTACCGTGGAAAAATAGACCGAGAGAATTCCTCTAGATAATATCTACTTCCTACCTCGTCTACCTTCAGCTATGCCATGCTCAAACCAATGTAACATAGCTGATAATCTCGCCGCTCCACCCGTACTGCCGAATGCAGCTCGTAAGTCTGCATGTAGGTCAAGATAATCTTGAGCTAAGAAGTCAGTACTATGCGTTCGACCATTCTGTACGCCCCATGTTTTGTAATGATACCACGCGCCTTCGAAATCAGACGGGCCGTACGCGTTCATAAGATCAGTGTAAAACTGCATATACGCTAAAGGGTTAAAACCTGCCGGCCAGGATCCGTTTATATAGTCGTAAGTTACCCCTGACCCGTGCATGGCTTCAAAATTAGGTGTATTAGTTATTTGGACTTTACTATTACCGTTTTTATTAGTTGTAGTGTTAATATAGTTAGATTGTATAAGTTTAAGTTCTCTCTGTGACTGGGATTTAATATTACTAATATTGATACTATTTAATTCTACAGCCTGTATATTACCTTCACTGTCTGTATTATTAAATAATAAGTTTTTAAACCACGTACCTTGATTCCCAAAGGCATGTTGACCTGTATTACCTACTATTAAATCAATTCCCTGGTTACCGTTCCCGGTAATATTGATTGCATTTCTATCAATAGCAGTTCTAAATACACTTAATATTGATTTACCGTATGTAGCTGACCTTCCCCAATCAGACCATCCATTCAAAATAAACGTCGTGTAGAAGTAATCGTGCGGTAACGTTGTACTTAAATCATTGCCGCTGAATTGACGAGCATCTAAATCTGGTTTGAACTCGCCGGTATTAGAAAAGTACATACTATTACTATTATTGTTCCAGTCGCTTCCCCAGATGCTTTCGCCAAAGCGGTAAGTCGGAGCTACAATGCCTGTGACTGTACCATTGCTATTTGTTACCATGTTAAAAAAAGGCTGCGTGTATTGTTGATAGAAGCCACTTTTAAAGCCCTGAAACCACGTTTGCACGTTAGGTATAGATACTTGTATAGTTGAATTTGCTGGGTACCCGATCCCGCCGTGTAAAATTTTAAAGAAAACCTGCGCTACTTTATAACCCCAAAGACTAGTAGGATTATAACTACCAACTGTTCTTAAATCTACCGAAATAATAGCTTTAGGCCCGTATGCGTTAGTATAATTATCTAAAGCTTCTTGCTCCGTTAAACAGTATACTCTGATAGTGTTATCAAAACTACTGGTGGATTGACCGGAAGTGAGCAACTTCAATGTTAAACTTTGTACCTGTATACTGGCAGAAGTATCGTTTACAAAAACAGTAGTATATTGTACATCATTAGCTGTTAAATTATTAAGGGTAACTGTATATGTACCTCCACTCAGAGACGAAAATTGAAAATCTATTCTAGAACCAGCCGGGCAAGATTTAGTCTGTGTACCTTTACCGGATACTGAAATGCTAAAACTAACTGCAGTATCAAACGGGTTAGATATTCTAACGTTAATGGTACCTTTACGTAAATCAGCTCCATATCTTGCTATTGATGTACCGGTACCTGTAATAGTAGCTTGGCTACGTCTAAACAATGGTAATGATATGTCTATAACCCTATTAGTCTCGCTTACCCTATATAAATCGTTAGCTCGTATAGTGTTCTTAACAGCACTACTTGTAGAATATATATATACATCAGAATCATTAACAGTGCATGCTACATACGGTGTATCAGAACTTACTTTAAAATTTAATTCACCACCGACCTGTGGTGTATCAAATGAAAACATAGGTGATGTAGGCCATACATGGTTAGCGCCTTTCATAATTTTACTAACGTTATTATTACCTTTATAAACGTTAGATATATCAAAATTTGTATAGGCTGCGATCGGCATATTAATATTTATATACATATACAGTATCAACTATACTATTAATAAATAATAGTGTGAGGCAATACCTTAATCAAAAATCTCTTGATAAATATAATACATCTACCCCTATATATTTTTACGATACGGTTGATAGTGTGATGCTACAAACGCGCCGATTATTGAGCGAGGATAACCCCTCACCGCTTGCTGTAGTAGCATCAAAAATGACTAACGGGCAAGGTAGGTTTGGTAAGAGTTGGCATAGTGAATGTACTGACAACTTGCATCTCTCTATAGCTTTACCGTCTACAGATATAACCTCCTTTAAAAATCTTAGCATATGGAACGGCATCGAGGTTTGTAAATCATTAGGCAGTGTAATACCTAATTTGGATTTTAGCGTAAGATGGCCTAATGATATTTACTGTAATCGGAAGAAAATCTCTGGAATGATGGCGGAGGCTAAGATAATTAACGACTCTGATAGTCTGTTAAAGATGACCGAGTATATCATTGTCGGTTTAGGCTTAAATATTAACACTAATCTAAATACTTTCCCTATCGATTATAGAAAAATTGCTACTAGCTTGAAGATTGAATCTGGTATAGGGTATGATATGAATTATATCGCTGTTAAAGTTATTGAATCACTAATAAATAGCCATTTAAAATGCCAATCTTCGGAGAATATTATTACCGCTTTTAATAGTGTAGATTATATTAAGGGTAAAAATATAATACATCCCGTTAAAGGTGTAGGTACCGGAATTACATCTGAAGGGGCATTACTGATAGAAACGCGAGATAAGAAAATCGAGCCTTTTTATGGTTGTGATTTAATTCTAGATAACGAAGATAAATTATATGATATTTTAACGGATACCGGGTGTAATTTTTTCTGCAACTATAATAATAAATAATATAAACCAGTATATATATAATATATAGTTGAAAAGTTAAACTACACTGGTATTAAATATTTGTATATTATGAAAATAACTTTTTAGGGTCGTATAGACTATTTAATAAATAAAAAATATAAATGCGTGAATTTTTACAAGAAATTGCTGATGCAAAAAAGTTATTAGCTGAGCAAGCTGGTATTAATATTAATGATATCAAAAATCCTTGCAATCTTTTTAATCTCGAAACTAACGAACTTGCTGGGGTTTATCTATACAAATATGATAACCAGATACTTGATCATTGTTTCGGGTATAAGGTTTGTAATAATACATTAACAGATTTTTATATTTTACGTACAAATAATATGGAAAATAATTCTAATAAAGTTCTTAATAATTACCCGAGATATCACTGTATAGAATATATACCTCATAACCATATTGTTAAAAGTAAATATTTGTATAAAGGTAAATATTTGACAAAACGTGGCATTAAGAGGGTGGAGATAAAGTATGATACTAATGACGTAGAATTACAACGCAATTATCTATGTCGCTCCGACCTTATTCCGAAGGAATATTCTAACACTAACATAGAGACCGATGTAATTATAGGTTATACCTGTAAGAGCGAAATAAAACATCTCATCATTGAAGGTCTTGAATACAATTTTCGCAATCAAGGGAGCTAATTACAGTAAAGTTATTACTATATAGGTCTTGGAGACCAAGTTGTATCTGGCACTGGCATATCGATAGGTATTAACGGTGAATTAATCGATGATATAGAGTGTATAGGTAAGGAAAATTTCGAATATATTACAATTTAAAATAATATCTACTTCCTACCCTGTCTACCTTCAGCTATGCCATAGTCAAACCAATGTAACATAGCTCTCGTTCTAGCCGTTCCGCCCGTGCTACCGAATGCAGCTCGTAAGTCTGCATGTAGGTCAAGATAATCTTGAGCTAAAAAGTCATGACTATGTGTAAATCCTTGCGCAGCTCCCCATGTTTTATAATGATACCACAAACCTTCAAAATCAGACTGATTGTACGCTGCTCCTATAGTATTAGGATAAAACTGCCAATACAATAAAGGATTAAAACCTACCGGCCAGGACCCGTTTATATAATCATAAGTTACACCTGCTCCGTGCATAGCTTCGAAATTAGGTGTATTGGTTATTTGGACATTACTGTTACCGTTTTTATTAGTTGCCGTGTTAATATAGTTAGATTGTATAACTTTAAGTTCTCTCTGTGATGTAGATGCTATATCTTCAACATTAACATTTTTAAGTTCTACAGCTTGTAAATTACCTACCAGGTCTCTATTATTAAATAGTAAGTTTTTAGTCCAGGTACCATTAGTATTATTGACAGAATCAAACGTATTGTGCTCTATTAAGGATATCGAGGCATTTGTACCTATAAAGTTAATTCCTGCTGAACCGCCTTCTATCCAATTCGATGCAAACGTTGCCCCAGGATGGGCATCATCTTGCGGCCTTCCATAATACTTATCGTTCAAGTCCGACCAATCTTCAAAGGCCATTGTGTTTTTTTTACCGGATGCTTGGATCGACCAACTCGGAGACTGAAACTGATGACCTTCAGAACCCTGAGCCTCCCCGGTGCCATTCCACCTCCACCCGCTAGGTATGAGCGACCGCACGACCGGGTCATCGTCGGCTCTAGTCCCCGCGCCTAGTCGGACTACTTTACCGACGCTATCCGTTATTAATGTTACCATGTGAATGCCAGCGATGTAGGTCCCATGTCTTCCGGTGCGGTTCGCGAAATTTCCCGTAACTATAGGGATGCTGTCATCCCATCTAACTTGTATGTCTGAATTAGGTGGTAGTCCGGCTCCACCGGATATGATTCTAAATATAAGCCGATAAGACCTAAATTCGTACAACCAATCTACCACCGTTCCATCGTAAATTTGCTCTACAGATATAACCGGTGTTGTTCCATGTATACTATTTAAAGCTTCATCTTCTGTTATGCTATACACCTTAATATTGTTTAATGCGGTACCGGTACTATTATCTGCCGTGTTATTTAAACCAAGCGTGAGGTTTTGTATACTGATCGGTGCAGAATTTGTATTGATAACAACTTGTGTACTGGTAGTACTACCGTCAGTCAGGTCCGTTAAAGTTACTGTACGCGTACCTTTAGGTACAGAAGTGAAAATAAAACTCGTCGTAGTACCAACTGGGCAAGTCTTAGTTATACTACTCTTACCGGTTAAATTTACTGTATAGCTTATATTAGAACCAAATTGGTTACCTATTTCAACAACTACCCTACCGTTATTATAATCGCGGCCGTATCGTGCTAACTGTGTACCGGAACCACTAATTCTAACATACTTACGTTCATATAATGGTAGCGATACATCGATGACTTTGCTTGTTGATTCAAGTTGATGTAAAGTATCATAGGCATAGATATTATTAGCAGTAGTACCCGATGTTTTGTATATAAATACATCAGAATCATTAACTGTACATGCTATATAATCGGTATCTGATGTTACAGTGAAGTTTAAATCGCCACCGGATCGATACGTATTAAATGAAAATGCCGGTGATGGTGGCCATGCATGTACATTTCCTTTCATAATTTTACTAACGTTATTATTACCTTTATATATGTTAGATATATCAAAATTCGTATAGGCTGCGACGGGCATAAAAATATTTAATATGTATAGTTGAAAACCTATACTAATACATTATAATAGGTTATATGAATATTGTAAATTATACTGAGGTAGTAGACGTAGAAATTAAATTTGTTAAGACTCATGAAGATGCTAAGCTTCCTGAAAAGGCACATGCAGATGATAACTGCTTTGATTTATTCGCAGTTGAAGATACTGTTATTCCTGCTAGCGACTCAAGTCCTACCGGTAAGGTAAAGATCGGTAGTAATGTTGTACCTGTCGGTATTAAGGTAGGCTACATTACACCTGGATTTGGATTTGTAATTAAACCAAAGTCTGGTCTCGGATTTAAAGCAGGTTTACAGCCGCATCTAGGTGAGATCGATACAGGTTATAGAGGTGACTGTGCAGTTAAAATGTATAACTTCTCTGATACTGATTATCAATACAAGAAAGGTGATAAAGTAGCTCAAATTAAGATTGAAAAGAATTACGCAACATCTGTTGAATGGACCGATGAAGTAGAAGAAGCTGATCGCGGTGAAGGTGGGTTTGGATCAACAGGTAAGTAATTAACGGAACACTGATATAATAAATTATGGCAAAAACAACTAGACAAAGAATAACGGAAAAAAAGGTAGGTAACGCTAAGATTCGTAAGACTGTTACCGTTACTGTTACAAAGCCGTCAAAAAGAAAAAAATAATGTTCAATAATCTATTCGTAGAAAAGTATAGACCGCAAACATTATCAGATTTGGTATTATCTGATAGTAATAGAAAGTATTTTGAATCTATTACTGATGAGATACCGAATCTACTCTTTGTCGGTACTCCAGGTTTAGGTAAAACGACTCTAGCTAGAATTCTTGTTAATGATGTACTAGAGTGCCAATATCTTTATATTAATGCATCAGATGAAAATGGTATTGATACCATTAGATCTAAGGTAGTTGGCTTTGCTCAGACTAAGTCTCTCGACGGTAAAGTAAAGGTAGTAATCTTAGATGAGTCTGATGGAATAACCTTAGATGGTCAGAGAGCATTGCGTAATACTATGGAAGAATATAGTAGCGGTACTCGATTTATTCTTACTGCAAACTATAAGCATAAGATTATACCAGCTATTCAAAGTAGAACTCAATTCTTCGATCTCAACCCGCCGTTTGACGATGTTGTGAAGCGTGTTGTAGATATTGTTAAACAAGAGGGTATTAAGATTGAAGCTGATCAAAAAGCTAACTTTGTTAATGTTATCAAGCAGAGCTACCCGGATATTCGTAAGATTATCAACAACGTTCAAAAGTCAACTATTAGTAATATTTTTACTGTTGATCATAGTGTTGATAATAAAGATATCATCAATGTGATTCATAAACACGTTACATCTAACGAAGTTCTAAAACTACGTAAATATCTAATTGAGAATGAAAACGAGTTTCAAGGCGATTATCACAATCTTATGAAACAATATCTAAATTATGTATATGATTCTAGTTTAGATGACAATAAAAAACGTCAATATATAGTGACTATTTCAGATCACATGTATAAAGACGTATTTGTATTAGATAAAGAGATTAATGCTTTTGCTTGCTGGGTTAATCTTGAGAAGATTTAGAATCATCGTTTGATTCAGAATCAATGTCACCGTCTTTCTTCCTTTTAAATACCTTTTTAACTATAGCCATTAAGCCTGCTCCAATCAAACCGGATACCCATCCCCATACAGCTGATATAGCTGCTGCGGCAGTTTTACCTAAAAACATAAAAGAGTGTAATGCAACTCTCCCGGCTAACTTCAATAGTTTAAAGAGTTTCTCAATAGCGGTTTTAAGTAATTTTTTAAATTTCTTCGGTCCATTGTTTTTATAAAACATATAACCACCACCTGCTGCAATTGCAGTACCGGCGCCGAATATTAAACAGACATCTAATGTTGATAGCCCCATACCAGCTGCATATGTTAAGATAGATTGCACAGCTTGGCTTGGTATATTTAACATACTACCTATGGCGGATGACGACTCCGCTGTAGCGGCAACAGCACCTTCAGCAGTAATGTGAGGTGCTATAGCATCAACAACTACATCTGGCGAGGCTTGTGTTAATGGTTCGACAGATACACCGCCATTTGAAATAGCATCAACCGCATTCGATACCGAATCGGATGTTAATGCATCATGACCTAATTTTGCGACCACTAACGAAACTGCGATATCTGACAGTACTTTTGCTCCACCTACAATATACGGGATAGCTGGTAAAGCTAAAGGTACCGCTTCATTTAAGACTCTTTCATTGTGAAACTCAGCAAACGTCTTCACTAGCAGCTTTCCTCATCGCTAATTTTCATCTTACCGGCTTTATCTAAAGCTGCTTGTCCGAGTTTCTGAAGCTGTTCTGATGTAAGGTAGTTTAAAGCTTTCATCAAACCATCCAAGCCAATTCCAGCACCTTTTGCTATAGCACCAGTAGCTGCAAGCCCTGTTTTTGCAGTAGCCTTACCTGTCATTTTAGCAGCGCCTTTTGCGAAATCACCAAAACCCTCCTGTACTTGTGTATAAGCTTCTTCTAATAGTTGTGTGTCTTGGTTTTTCATAAAATTATCCGTTAATTGGCATATACTGTGCAGTATAATTCTCGTTAACTGCTGGAGATGGTGTAGCAGGCTTCGAAGGAATCTTAGTATTCTTTCTAGCGTTCGAACGCTCTGACTTCTTAAGGCTATCACCTTGTTGTGTCATAGTTTGTTGTTCGTTTTCATCTTCTTCATCTACCTCGACTGGATCGATCTGTACTTTATTATCATATCTCTGAGAATCCGGTACAGGTGATCTATTAATACCGTCATCATGTACTTGAAGAATACTAACCGGTACTGTCACAGCATTCTTATTGTCATAAAGTCCGTTTGCTAACTCTACCGCTACATCAGCAAAATACGATGATCCACGATTATCTTCATTTCCAGGAGCTCTTGAAGGCATTTCTGTCTTAATATTGATAACCTTCTTATTAAGGTCATTATCAGTGAATAGACTAGTGATGTACTCTTTAACGCTGTCAGGTAAGCTCTTAAAGCATTCCTTACTTTTATAGCCGTCTATTAATGACACTCTATCTCCCACGAGAACACCGCCGTTAGTCATTTTTTGAATAGTACTTTCGATTAAATTTAAAAACTTATGTGACATATTATTATTTATTAGACTCAGTACATTATTCTATAGCTTAAATATTATTATAATGGCAACTCTTAATCTAGATATTTTAAAGCAGCAAAATACCGCAAAGGGCAACGAGGAAGCTATTTATACAGACTTACATTTAGATGTTAAACAAAAATTTCCACTCCGAAATGAATTAGAGAAGACATATCAAGTTAGAGATATTGTTTCAGACGTTAATTTAGACGCAATTAGTAATGCTTTTGTTAGTCTGTTAACTACAAGCCCTGGCGAGAAAATATTAAATCCACTATTTGGTATAAATTTCGGTGATTTGCTTTTTTTACCAGTGACAGAAGAACGTGCAGGTGTCATCGGTAATACTATTATATCTAATATTGAGAAATTTGAACCGAGGATAAAACTTTTAGGTCTTACCTTAACTCCCGTCATCGATCAGCAGGAGTATATATGCGATTTTGTATATACTATCCCTCGTTTTAATAATCAGGAGTTAAATCTTAAAGGTAAGCTTAGCAGCTCAGGATTTTACGTATAAATATTAATATGGCTTTCGCTGATACAGATTTTACTCTACCGAGAGATGCATATGCTACTTTCGATGCACTAACCTTAAAGAAGCTTATAAAGCAGAGATTGACTCAAGGCGGTGTTTTTACAGATCAAGATTTTGAGGGTAGTAATATTTCATCTATTATAGATATTATTGCTTTCTCATACCATTTATCGTTATTCTATCTTAACCAAACAGCGTCAGAGACATTATTCGATGAAGCTACTCTCTTTGAAAATATTAACAGAGTAACAAAACTTATAGGTTATAATCCTACTGGCTATAAGACATCAGTACTATCATTTAATGCTACGGCCGGTGAATTGTTACCGGTTAATATATATACAATAAAAAGATTTTCCTTTTTCACAGTAAATGGTGTCAATTTCTCGTTCATAAAAGACGCTACTTTTAGTAAGACAAATGACGTAAACGAGGTATTAACTACGTTAACTGAGCAGAATTTATTATATCAAGGTAAGTACTTCGAGCACCCTGCGCAGATAGCTATCGGAGAAGATTTCGAGACTGTATCTCTTATTGTTAAGGATAATGTAAATAAAACTCCTATTAATATAGAGGATAGCAGTATTAATGTTTTTGTGCAGAGATTTGAGGATAATAAATATATCGAATTTATTGAGGTTGATTCTATCTTCACGCAAAATAGTTCATCATATGCTTATGAAAAAAGATTAAATGAAAATGGATTTTATGAATTAAAATTCGGAAATAATATTAACGGTGTTAAGCTAGGAGCTGGTGATAAAATATTTATATACTATTTACAAAGTGATGGTACAAAAGGAGTAATAGCTGCCGGCGCTTTGGATGGTAATAATATTAATATTTTTACAAGTAATCAGTTTGAAAAAATATCGAATAATATATACGAGACTGGTACTGTATTTTTGACACCTAGTATTGCGACAAATATATCGTTTGTAAATGATTATGCTTCAACTGCTCCAATGGAGATCGAAACTGTCGATCAAATTAAAACCAATTCACCGAAGACTTTCTTTGCACAGAACCGATTAGTCACAATAGGAGATATCGATACCTTTATCGATAAGAATTATTCGAATATAGTATCTAGTTCTCGATCAGTTAATAATACATCATATATTGATAATGTTATAAAATATTACTATAGTTTAGGACTCGATCGACCTAATGACGATCCGCGATTCCTTTTTAATCAAGTTAAGTTTGCGAGTACATCCCAGCTAAATACTGTACATGTATTTCTCGTACCTAAATTAAAGACAGTAAGCAGCGATAACCGGCCTTTCTTTTTAACTAGCTCGCAAAAATCCGAGATAATAAATTCTATGAGCAGTAGTAAAATGGCAAATATGGAGATCGTACCTCACGATCCAATATACAATGGCATTACTGTCGGACTTGAAGATAGTACCAGTGCAGCTAGTGTAGCGGATATTGATCAGAGTTTTTTAGTCATTCGACGCGTGTTAAATGAACGATTTAGTGCAACTAAAATTCAAGAGAATGTAAATATTATTTTTCAAAACGCGTTTAAAACTGGAGAAGCAAACTTAGGACAAACTATTAATAATAGTGACATTACAGCTCAGATACTAAATATACCAGGGGTGCAGAGTATATTAACTAGACGGGTTAATAGTCTAGGAGAGATTGTTAGAGAAGTGCCGTTTTTAAACTTATACTCATTTAACGCTATATATAGCGATGTAGATATTATATCAACTTCATCAAATATCACATTACCGTTCTTTAAATATCCGTTTCTATATAATGGTACATTAGCTGATAGAATATTAATTGAAACTGTTGAATCATAATGGCATTAACAATCCCAACATCGCCTAGTTACAATTTTGATAGAAGTTATGACTCTCTACCGCCAATAGTAGTTCCTATTACGATAAAGAACTCAAATTTTACATTCGATCCAGGTCAGGTATTATCAGCTTATGCGTGTCCTATAGATAAATTATTTATATACCCGGAATTTACCTATAGTCAGGGTCTATGTACAACTAATATTGCGGATGACTATAGATACTTTCTTGATTTAGGAGACGGTACAATAAGCGATGATTTAACCGCTCAACACTTTTACTCTACACCAGGTGATTATAAAATAACGCTTGTCGCTGTCGACAGCGCCACTAATTTTTATAAATCCGTTGATCAACCTGTTATACGCGTTGTGAATGCTGTTGAAGATTCGTTATATATGACATATAAGCATACTGGATCTGCCTACGAGTCGACATTTGAAAATCCTATCATTATAACAAGGTTCAACTCATACCATTCGTACGCATCAGTGTCTGCTAAAGGTGGGTATACAATAAATTTATCCGTATCAGGTAATAAAAGTGAATTTAAAACGCAAGAAAGCTACAACAGTGATCCTAACGTTCATCTAAATACATTTTCTACATTTGCCTCTGCTACCTCAAACGGTTTTGAGGTCATGACATCTATACAGACAGATAATACTTTTATATACGCAAGACGTCGCCGGTTAGATCCTAAGGCAGGTTTAGAATTCTTTAGCTTCCCGGCACCCGGTACAATATTTATAGGTACATCCGGAACTGCTGAAGTTTATTATTACGAAGATTAGAGCTGGTTAATAAATAATCATATGGCAGGCCATAATACAATTCTATTTGCGTCATTTGATACTCAGCAGTTTCAAGATCCGGAGTCGAGATTTATTAACTATAATAATGAGAGCGATTTTGCTATTCTTAATGATGTACCGGCTACTATACATTTTGCAATCAGCGCGCGTGATGTAACGTCATTAATACCTACCATTAACTTCACATCTAACGGCGTTGATGGTTTCGGTGATTTTATTGAGACGTTTAATATACCGAAAATTAATTTTACTAATCAAAAAATATTCTTTATAGCTCGATTTAAAGACGGAATTATACCACTTAAAAGAGAGCCGTTAATAGAGAGTACGATAGATTTACTTATTACGCATAATAGCAATGATACAATACGCATATTTAACACGGATAATAATTCCCTTATTATTAATGAAGGAGACCTGACTCTTTCGCTTATAAGCGCATATAATACCCCAAACAGCGGTACCATTGACGAGTCATATGCAAAATTTAGTAGCAACTTTAAGAGCCTAACAGGGAATGATGGTGGGTTCTTTAAAGGCTATCTTACAAGTACTTTAACCGGCAGCGATCTTAGAATTCGACTTATATACGAATCAACTACGCAAGGCCAAACCCTAACAGCTTTCTCAACTCCATTTGATATCAACGCTAATACTGGTATATATGATGTTAGAAAGGTGAATGAAAATAATGATCAATCTCAAAATTATAAAGATCTAATATACCAAGACGCGATACTAAATAAACCAATGTTCTTTGACAATCTACTCGGTCAATCAGTTGGTACGCGAGATAGCTCAGTCGAAACATTAGGTATAAAGACGTTCGAAAAGACAGCTAATTTTGTTCAAAATAACGCTGATCCTGATTACTGTAATTTAAAAGCTCTAATTTCAATGTTTAGAGAGTTAAATATAAATTTTGAAGATTATAATCAACAGTTTCCGCCTAGCTTGACGAGATTAGTTGATATACTATCTGTCAGTCCATCTAAGCAGACACTTAAGAAAAATCAGTTCCAGGGAAATTTTGATGATAAAGGATTTACATCAAAAACTGTATTTGGTAAAAATAAAGGAGATGTCCTTCCAGTCAACACAACTATTTTACATACCGGAGATCAATCGAAGTATATATTAGCGTTTGAGAAGTTTAGCGAAAATTATACGTTAGTTAATACCAATCTGCTTAGTGCCATTGAAGTTGATTATAGAACATCGAGTACATACGCATTATCGAGTTATAATGATACGTGGGGCTGGGGACTAGTTGTACCGATAGATACCACAGGCATTGATATACAAGATTACTATGAATTCTACGACTATGACAACACTATCGATGGTACTTTAATAGAGGATTTTATTGATTATACTAATTCGAACTGTACATATTTACAGACAATAACATCCTATGATGAAATTATGGAAAAGGATGGTGTTGCTGAAAATTTATTGCAATATAATTTATACACTAATTGCGGCCTCATTTCAGGTCTTGAACGCATTGATTAAATATTTTATATGGGTGAGATTGTATCAGATACTTTAGTATACAATAGTATAACTAATACGCTAGGAGACGAAAAGCTCGATGCGCGAGCACCATTCTCGTTAATTGAATTTTTGAATTATAGTGGGAATATGTCTAGATCGATCAACGATCTTAGTAAATACGATATTTACCTTCGCCGGTGGCAGGGTGTCGCAAATGTTAATTTAACCGAAATTAATGCAGATATAAAAACGCAGTTTACTGCATTTCTTAGCGAAGTTAAACTTTTATATTCATCATCCGAAGAGAAGAGATATCTAGATAATATTAATTTGCAGGATGAAGAGCAGCTCTCAATTGCGATCCCATTTTTTGCGAGGAAAATTAAAGAGATATCTCAATATTTTAGTACAAAGAGAAAGCAGATAAATAAGGATCTTGCACTTATCAAAACGAAAGGCTCTGATACAGGGTTAATTGACTCTATAAAGAATGAGTTACTTGATTTGTATAGCGGGGATGACGCATTAACAGAATTAGAAATTCCAGATAATATAGGAGAATTCATTGATAGTTTATCTATTGAAGTGGAGCCTATATATGATACTTTTAATGATTACTATGATTTAGATCCTGGTAAGGCTCCAACCTTTTATGATACGATTTCTGGTGACCGGTTCGAGTACCATACATCAAATACAAATATAATTAGCGGTGATTTCTTTTATGATACAGAACAAGCGATTAAAGACATTATAAATACGCAAGGTATTGTTCTACAGGAAATACCCGGCTTATTAGTAGATTTTAATAATACCGATATATCAACTCTACCAGAAACGTATTTTCAAGATTATAATAATTCCGGTAAGTCAAATTTAAAGTATATACTGCAAGCGGAGCTAGTTCAGAAGTTTATGGGTACGGATATGTATTATATATCCTCTAATTCTTCTAATGAGATCTTATCCGGTAAGATGTTTGATGCACAATATCCGTATCGAAATCTGCTTAATATAAATAACCCATCAACTATACAAGTACCCGGTAATGATTATAAGACTGAACGTGAAGTTGGGCTATTCTTCAAACCTACAAATCACGGTATACTTAAAATTGACGCTGCTTTCGACCCGGTATTGGATAAAAGATCCATAGAAGCTGATAAGGTTTATATGTTTCCGGACCCGTCGCGGTATGGTAAAATATCCGGTGTAGGTGAATCTGCTAGAGAGTCACCATTTATCTTTGTTTTAAAAAATTCTGAATTTAAAAATAATTCATCATCTTTCGGTAAATCTCTCGTAAAAAGCGATAATGATAGTCAAAATTTCTACAGTTATTCATCGCTAGAGCAGAATAATTTTGCCCAGACTAACGAAGGGTGGTCAGCTGGATTGCAAGCTAGTGACATACAAGGCGATATATTTGCTGAAGTAGGCGATATATACGGTAATATATTCTATACATACAATCCAACGACAATCGCAAATAAAAATCTCGAAGGATTTACGCCAATCGAAACTCCTCTTGGTATAGCACCGACAGAATATATTTCATTAACTGCAGATGATCGGCAAACTATAGACACCAAGAAAAGACTCGTTAAACCTATATACGTATATAATACTTTAAAGGATGAGTATCAGCCTATAGCGGTCGCTCTTAAAAATGTATTTAGTAAATATGTATACCGCCCTGCAATCTACAACGAGTTACAAAACTCTATTACTGGGGTAGATATATATAGGAATACATTTTACATCCGTACCTTAAACTACCTCATTATCGATAATATCATTTATAACGAGGATGGTACATTTGACTCTAAGATGTTTGTATCGCGTGTAAAAGAGGTTAACCCTGCTATAGCTACATCTCAGAACAATACTCAAATCTCCAATATCAGTAATAGTGTAAGAATTGACAGGGATGTTTATAATATCAAAATAGAAAGTGATTTAACAACATCACCGATCAACTCTCGTATATTTTACTTCTCTATTTTTAAATACGAGCTGGATACACAAAATGAGATTAATATAATCAGCGACAATACAACAAATAGAAGTTATTTTGCCGAAAACTTTACTTTCGATGTTGGTACAAATATTACCCAGGTTAGAGATATGAGACTATCGTATAATAAAAAGCAAGATAAATTCTTTTTATTAACGGATTTTGCTGATCTTAATAATACAGATTTTTACCATGTACTTGTTTTTACAATAAAAGGTAATAAATTAACAATATCAAAAAACTTTGTTATAAGTCCCGGTAATGATAATCTAACAAGTAATTTTTATAGGTATAATGAACTTGTAGATAACTTTACTACTCAGTCGCTCGATTCAACACCAACACAAATAACACAAAATGGCACATTTAACTTCTAGACATAGTTTAACAGTTACATTATCAAACGATGTACCAAATGTAGATAATGTAATATCGTATTTATATGCTATTCAAGGACCTACAGATGTATGTTTCGATATAGATAATATAGATCTAGGTAATGTTGGTATATATTCGTTTACCTTTAATTACGGTGACTCTTCAACAGTTGAAAGCATCTCACCGGTATTCTCTAATGGTCTTCCTGTAGAATTACCGGTAAGCGCTGTAGAACATACCTATTACCAGACTACAACCGCTGCATCCGAGTTAACCGCTGTTGCAACTATCAAATATATGTCTGTTAACGGTGCAGCTCCACTAACAACAGAACATAAGATAGTATTCAAGCAATCACCAGCAAATATGATTGAGAAAAATCTAGAGATTATTAATACACAATTGTTTACTTTATCAGGTGATAATACCCCATTTTTTAATTTAGAGTCTGATGAAAATATCATATATCCATGCGCTTTTTTAGAGATTGATGACCCGGTAATCTTTGATGATAATATATATTTAAATACTGATCCGGAGGTAATTAACTTAAGCGATACGTATTTATATAGTACGGAGATTACATTAGAAAACGACATTACAACTAATGGCCTTTCAGCTTTATCAGGTTCTGGGTTTACCATACAGGGTAAGAGCGGTAATATATATACAGTAGCATTTGGTATATCTGGCCATGATTTACGATATACATATACACAAAATACTACTTCTATCTTATTATCCAGCAATCTAGATGTATATACTGGGTTCGAAACATTACAAAATACTGTTACAGGTCTTTTCGCGCAGAATAATTTAATAGGTACAGAATTTAGCGCAATTACAAAGGATATTGCGAGTATACAATTCTACCAGAGTAATCAGTTACCGCCGGAAGCGACTTTATATACAAATACAACCATGGTTTCATCGACATCGAGCGGGGTTGTGAATAATTTCACTGCGTTTGATTTCACAGATCAAATATATACCTATACATCTAACGCCTACGGCCCGTCTGGATTAATTGGGTTAAGTGCTGTTAATAGAATGAAGACTGACCCAGACGGTGTATTAATTAGAGCTTTATAATAAATAATATTATGGCAACTGATATAAAGATCTCAGAATTAAATGAAATAACGAGTAATAATGATATTAATCATATTATCATTAATGATAGAGAGAATCCCGGTGATGAAGGTATTACAAAGAAGATTAAACTAGAAAATTTTCTAACGCCAAATATAGTCCAAGAAACTAATATCTTAGACAGCGCTGTAACATGTGATAAGATTGAGCCATTAGCTGTAGATTGCACGAGAATAGCTAACAACACAATAACATGCAATCAAATTAGAGAATGCACTATTAATAACCCTTTACTAGATAGTAATAGTGTAGATAGTAGAGTTTTAAATAACGATTGCGGGTTTACAGTTAAATGCTTAACTGTTTGTAACGGCGCTGTTAATATTAACAATGGCTTAAATGGATGCTTAATCGTTGAATCTGGTAGAACAAAACTAAACACTCAGACATATACATGGCCTCA
>Ga0228673_1000106_pt1 | contig 16457 bp, 15 predicted proteins | sample 91DmetaG_FD_182783 | JGI IMG/M metagenome (GOLD analysis project Ga0228673, IMG submission 182783) | Seawater microbial communities from Monterey Bay, California, United States - 91D | ecosystem: Environmental > Aquatic > Marine > Coastal | place: USA: California | collected 2016-11-11
CCCCAGGTCCAAGAGCAGATAGACGACGCTTGTGGGTGATTTCCGCTAATGGATTTGTTTGGTCCATAAACTGAGATAACTGATTGGTTCCAAAAAATGAATTGATTACTGAAGATAATGTCTTCGCATTGATCAGGTCTATTGGAGTAAAGACTTCGTTGTCGCGGACATTCATGCGTTCGCGAATGGTACGGGCCATACGTGCTAATCCTACACCAAATTGTGAAGATAATTGCTCTCCTACTGTTCGAACACGACGATTGGAAAGGTGATCTATATCATCAATTTCTGCTTTAGAATTAATCAATTCTATCAAATATTTGATAATGGTAATGATATCTTCTTTGGTCAAGACTTGTTTGTCCATTCCTATGTCAAGGCCAAGTTTTTTGTTCATTCTGTAACGACCTACCTCACCTAAGTTATACCGCTGGTCGCTAAAGAATAGCTTATCGATAATACCTCTTGCAGTCTCTTCATCTGGCGGCTCAGCATTACGCAACTGGCGGTAGATGTGCTCGACAGCTTCCTTTTCGGAGTTTGTCGGGTCTTTCTGCAGTGTATTGTGAATGATCGCGTAGTCACCTTGTTGTGATGTTTCTTTGTGTAGTAAAATAGTTTTAGTTCCAGACTCAAGAATTTCGACTGAATTATCTTTATCAATAATTGTATCTCTATCAAGTACAATTTCATTTCTTTCAATAGACACAACTTCTCCTGTATCTTCATCTACGAAATCTTCATGCCATGTGTTAAGAACACGAGCCGCTAGCTTTCTTCCAATGACTTTTTTCAAACCAGATTTGGAGACTTTGACTTCCTCGGCAAGATCAAAAATTTCTAAAATGTCTTTATCGCGCTCGAATCCGATGGCTCTAAAAAGAGTGGTTACCGGTAATTTTTTCTTACGATCGATGTACGCATACATTACACTGTTGATATCTGTCGCAAATTCAATCCATGAACCTTTGAAAGGAATCACACGTGCGGAGTACAACTTAGTACCATTCGCATGGAATGATTGTCCGAAGAATACACCAGGCGAGCGATGCAACTGAGATACCACTACACGTTCAGCACCATTGATACAAAAAGTACCGCTTGGCGTCATGTACGGAATTGTTCCTAAATACACATCTTGTACAATGGTTTCAAAATCCTCGTGTTCTGGATCTGTACAATAGAGTTTCAAACGTGCTTTTAGTGGCACAGAATAAGTTAGACCTCTTTCAATACATTCTTCAATAGAGTATCGAGGTGGGTCAACAAAGTAGTCTAAAAACTCTAAAACAAATTGATTACGGGTATCTGTTATTGGAAAGTTTTCCATGAAGGTATTAAATAAACCTTCATCGGCTCTTTCATCTGATTTTGTTTCTAACTGGAAAAAATCCTGGAAGGATTTTATCTGAATATCTAAGAAATCTGGATATTCTGTTCTATTGACTATAGACGAGAAATTTAATCTTTCAGCTTTTTTTGCTAGCATCGACGGACGAATTATTGATTAAAAAATAAAAATTTATTGGTGCATATGTCTTTATACACAAAAGGGTTTAGGTCTCAGAACGTCTTGTCCTGTGACCTAAACCGTTAAGTTTGGAAAGCTAAAACTTACTTCAGCTCAACCTCAGCTCCAGCCTCTTCTAAAGAATTTTTAAGCCCTTCAGCTTCATCTTTAGAGACACCTTCTTTGATTGCACTAGGTGCTTCATCTACAAGACCTTTAGCTTCTTTCAAGCCAAGTCCTGTAAGCTCTTTAACTAGTTTTACAACTGCAAGTTTAGAACCACCAGCTGCTTTAAGTATAACATCAAATTCAGTTTGCTCTTCGGCGGCTTCACCACCTCCAGCACCACCACCAGCAGCAACTGCAACTGCAGCAGCAGCAGGCTCAATACCATACTCGTCTTTTAAAATTGTAGCAAGCTCGTTTACTTCTTTTACTGTTAAGTTTACTAATTGTTCTGCGAAATCTTTTAAATCTGCCATTTTTCTATCGTTTTAATAATGTGTTTAATAATAATTTATAATTGTATAAGTGCGTACGCGTTTAGGTTTATCCCTCTTTTTGAGATAAAGTTTTAATGATCCCTGAAAGTTTTCCACCACTCGATTGAAGAGCCGAGACCACATTTTTGGCTGGCGACTGAAGTAATCCTATGATTTCTCCAATTAATTCTTCTTTAGATTTGATGTCGACTAACATGTCCAGTTGATCGTCCCCTATGTAAACAGCTTCCTCTATGTAAGCACCTTTCAAAAAGGGCTTTTCAGATTTTTTACGGAAGGCTTTAATTACTTTTGCGGGAGCGTTTCCAGTCTCAGAATACATTACTGAAGTATTACCTTTAAGTGTTGTTGGTAAATCTCCAAAATCTTTATCTGAAGCTTCCATTGCTTTCTCAAGCAAGGTATTCTTAACTACAGCCAGACGCACATTTGCTTTGAAACATGCACGGCGTAATGCTGAGGTAGTACCTGCGTTTAGTCCTGAAATATCGGTCAAATAAAAATTTGAACTTTCAGCTAATTCGGCAGTTAATTCCTTTATTACTTTTGATTTTTCTTCTCTTGTCATAATATATGTTTAACGCCTAACTGACTGCTTTTGAATCAACTGCAATACTAGGGCTCATAGTGCTTGACATGAAAATACTTTTCATGTAAACACCTTTTGCTGCGGTTGGCTTAAGTTTCATTAAAGTCGATAATAATTCTTGGGCATTGCCTTCAATTTTATCTGCAGAAAAAGAAACTTTTCCTATTGCAGCATGAACAATTCCTGTTTTATCAACTTTAAAATCTATTTTACCTGCTTTAACTTCGGACACAGCTTTTGCAATATCCATTGTCACAGTTCCAGTCTTTGGGTTAGGCATGAGTCCTCTTGGTCCCAATACGCGACCTAATGGGCCTAATTTTCCCATTACGCTAGGCATGGTAATAATTACATCAACGTCAGTCCAACCCCCCTTAATTTTATCAAGGTATTCGTTTAGACCAACGTAATCCGCACCAGCGTCTTTTGCTTCCTGCTCTTTATCAGGAGTAACAAGTGCGAGTACTTTAACGTCTTTACCTGTACCGTGTGGAAGAGACACAACACCTCTAACCATTTGGTTTGCCTTCTTGGGATCAACCCCAAGACGAACAGCGATATCTACAGAAGCATCAAATTTTGCATTTGATATTTCTTTTACTAAAGCAGAGGCTTCACTTAGAGAGTAAAATTTACTTTTATCTATTTTAGCTACTGCTTCTTTTTGTTTTTTTGTTAATCTTGCCATTTCAAATACAGTTTATTTGGGTGCTTCACCACCTTTTACAGTTATACCCATAGATCTGGCAGTACCAGCAACCATTTTCATTGCTGAATCAATTGTAAATGCATTTAAATCTACCATTTTGTCTTCAGCAATAGTTTTCACTTGATCCCAAGTGACTTTAGCTACTTTTTTAACATGTGGTTCACCAGAACCTTTTTTTACTTTGGCCGCTTCTAATAATTGTACTGCAGCTGGAGGAGTTTTAATAACAAATTCAAATGATTTGTCTTTATAAACTGATATCACGACTGGTAATACTTTACCAGGTTTATCTTGAGTTCGCGCATTAAACTGCTTACAAAACTCCATGATATTGACCCCAGCAGCACCTAAAGCGGGTCCAACCGGTGGCGATGGATTCGCTGCACCTCCCCTAACTTGTAGTTTGACTACTTTGTCTAGTTCTTTTGCCATTTTTAATTTTTAGTGACTTGTACCCTCTAGTGGAAGCTGAAAATACAAACCGTGTTAATTGTAACAATTATTAAATTTTATCTACTTGCATGTAACTGAGCTCTAGTGGCGTTTTTCTTCCGAAAATCTTCACCATAACTTCAAGTTTACGCTTTTCTTCGTTAATTTTTTCAACAGTACCGTCAAATCCATTAAATGGGCCGTCGATTACTTTGACCGTTTCTCCAATAACAAATGGAATAATAACGTTCTGGTCAGCCTCTAACGCTAACTCATCTACTTTACCTAACATTCTATTGACCTCTGATTTTCTCAATGGAACGGGTTCTCCACCTTTTGTTTCGCCTAAAAAGCCGATCACATTGGTGATGGATTTTATGATGTGTGGTATTTCACCACTTAGATTGGCTTGAATCATGATGTAACCGGGAAAATAGACTTTTTCTTTTTGTACTTTTTTTCCGTTACGAATTTGGATTACATTTTCAGTAGGCACTAGGACTTGGTCCACAAAATTATCTAAACCTAAGCGAGAAATTTCTGTCTCAATATAGTTTTTAATTTTGTTTTCTTGCCCACTTACCGCACGGACAACATACCATTTTTTATCTTCCTTTTGCTCTGCCATGAGTGTAATATTATTTAATCCAATTAAAATATGTTTCCACAACACGTGCAAAAACTGTATCAACACCCCAAATCGCAAGTGAAAATATAATGGAGAATAACGCGACTAAGACTGTTAGACTTTGGCCTTGAGACCATGATGGCCAGCTGACGTTGTTCTTTAATTCTTCAAATGATTCTTTAATGTACTCTATCATTTTTACTGTAATTTGAGTTGACTTGGATTTTAATTAGCTTTTCTTGGTTGCATTTCTAGTACCTTGCACGGGTTGAGAGGCTCGAACTCCCGACACCTGGTTTTGGAGACCAGTGCTCTACCAACTGAGCTAAACCCGTAAATACAAGTGAAGGTATCCTGAATTTTCAGGACACCTTTACAAGTATTAATCTAACAATATTAGTCTAAAATCTCAGTTACTTGACCAGCACCAACTGTTCTACCACCTTCACGAATTGCGAAACGTAGTCCAACATTCATGGCGATTGGCTGAATTAATTCAACCGTGATAGTCAAGTTATCACCAGGCATTACCATTTCTACTCCAGAAGGCAATGCAATGTTTCCTGTAACATCTGTTGTACGCACATAAAACTGTGGACGGTAGTTGTTGTGGAATGGTGTGTGACGTCCTCCTTCTTCTTTCTTAAGGATGTATACCTCAGCTTTAAACTTAGCATGTGGTGTTACAGAACCTGGCTTGCAGATTACCATACCTCTAGAAATTTGAGTTTTCTCAATACCTCTTAGTAGGATTCCAGCATTATCTCCAGCTTCTCCTCTATCAAGGATTTGACGGAACATCTCGATACCCGTAATTGTAGAGGTTAATTTTTCTGCACCCATTCCGATAATTTCTACTGGGTCACCAGTGTTTGCTATACCAGTCTCAATACGACCAGTTGCAACAGTACCACGACCAGTAATTGAGAATACATCTTCAATTGGCATTAAGAAATCTTTGTCAACGTCTCTTTTTGGTAACTCAATCCAAGTATCAACAGCTTCCATTAATTCCATCACAGTGTCTACCCACTTTTGCTCACCATTAAGTGCTCCGAGTGCAGAACCAGAAATTACAGGTCCGTTATCACCATCATACTCGTAGAAGTTAAGCAAGTCTCTTACCTCCATGTCAACAAGCTCAAGAAGCTCCTCATCATCAACCATGTCTACTTTGTTAAGGAAGACAACGATTCTTGGAATACCGACCTGACGTCCTAAAAGGATGTGCTCACGTGTTTGTGGCATTGGACCATCAGTTGCAGCAACCACTAGAATTGCACCATCCATTTGAGCAGCACCAGTTACCATGTTCTTTACGTAATCCGCGTGACCTGGACAGTCAACGTGTGCGTAATGACGATTTGCAGTTTGGTACTCTACATGAGATGTATTAATTGTAATACCTCTTTCTTTTTCTTCAGGAGCGTTGTCAATTGTATCAAATGAACGTGCTTCTGATAATCCAGCATCTGCCAATACTTTAGTAATTGCTGCTGTTAAAGTTGTTTTTCCGTGATCTACGTGTCCAATAGTACCGATGTTTAAGTGCGGTTTGGAGCGATCGAAAGTTCCCTTTGCCATGATTTAAATTTTAGTCTTTGTTATATTAATAATATTAGTGTTCTTGTTTATGTGTCTTAAAAAAAAGAGCCAATGACGGGATTTGAACCCGTGACCTCTTCCTTACCAAGGAAACGCTCTACCCCTGAGCTACACCGGCCAAAAATTTAGAGCGGGAGACCGGGTTCGAACCGGCGACATTCAGCTTGGAAGGCTGACGCTCTACCAACTGAGCTACTCCCGCAATATTTTTTATCCTATCAATTTAATGTGGGGAGAGCAGGATTCGAACCTGCGAAGTTAAAAAACAACAGATTTACAGTCTGTCCTCGTTGGCCGCTTGAGTATCTCCCCAATTTGAAATTGGTTTCAGTATTTTTAAGAACTTGAGCCGATGGAGGGACTCGAACCCACGACCTGCTGATTACAAATCAGCTGCTCTAGCCAGCTGAGCTACATCGGCTTTTTAATGTTTTTTGCACACAAAAAAGCCCGCTATTTCTAACGGACTGCAAATGTATATATATTTTTTTTGTTTCAAAACATTTTTTAAATATTTTTATGAGGTTTGTTTGCGTAATTTTTCTTTTCGTTTTTTAAGCTGACGTTCTAGAATATGAACCGCTGTATCAACACCCTCTTCAAAGCTTTTGCATTTTTTCTTAACAACCAAACTATCACCAGGGACAGAAAGCTTGGCTTCAAATATTTTATTCTCCTTCTCCGAAGTGTTTTCAACCTTGAGAAATACATCTGACTTAATTATTTTATCATAAAATAAATCAAGTTTATTCATTCGCTTTTGAATGAAATTGATAAGTTTTTGATCAACATTAAAATTGATGGACTGGACATTTACTTTCATAACGGATAAAAATTAATCTTAATTAAACTTTTGTTTGTCTTGGGTGTGCTTTAGCATATACCTTTTTTAGTTCTGAAATATTGTTATGTGTATAGACCTGCGTTGCAGCTAAACTTGAATGCCCCAATAACTCTTTTACAGCATTGAGATCAGCTCCGTGATTCAAAAGATGGGTTGCAAAAGAATGCCTCAATATATGTGGGCTCTTTTTTACTTTTGAGGACACTTCAGAAAAATATGTATTGATAACCCTGTACACAAGTGTCCCGTATATTTTAGTTCCTTTTTGCGTTAGAAAAAGAAAATCATGGGCTTGAATATGTGCTAATTGCTCTCGTACTTTGATGTATGATTTTAAAGTGTCTTGGACTGTAGTTAGCAATGGAATGTAACGCTCTTTATTGCGTTTTCCTAAAACTTTGATTTGGCTTTGCTCAAAATCCAAGTCAATAAGTTTCAAATTGACAAGTTCTGAGCGGCGAATTCCTGTGGAATAAAACAATTCTACAATAAGCTTATTCCTAACGGCTTCAAAATCATGTGAAGGTGCAGCAGTTAAAACTGTCTCAATCTCTTGCTCAGAAAAAGGAATATGAACCTTTTTTTGAACCTTCAATGCTTTGTGCTTAGCCAATGGAGAGTGGGATAGATCACCTATCTTAATTAAGAATTTATAGTAGGTATTAAGCGATGATATTTTTCTATTAACAGATCTATTACTCAAACCACTTTCTACAAGTTGAATCACCCAACTGCGTAAAATGGAATGATTTACTTCTTTTAGATTATCGTCAGAAAACTCTTTGAACAAAAAAGCCTTAAAGTCGTTCAAATCCTTGTGGTATGCTGTTATGGTGTGTGCAGCATATTTTTTTTCTAAGGAAAGATAATCTATGAAAGATTGAATAGACATAAGCATGTACTTGGTCATCCTAAGATACAAAAAAAATAATATCTTTTTGAATGGACTTGAATAGCATCATAAACTATAAACAAAAAAAACACCTCGAAAAGAGGTGTTTTGTATTTTTAAAAAACTCTGTATTTATAAGTTCTCAGCGTCTCTCAGGCCTTGAATATACTGTGCTTTTTGAATTTCTGCTCTTCGCTTTACGGAGGGTTTTGTAAATTGTTTACGTGTTTGTAATGAACGTTTTGTTCCTGTACGATCGAACTTACGTTTAAAACGCTTTAGTGCTCTATCTATGTTTTCTCCTTCTTTTATTGGTATTATTAGCATAAATGTAAACCTCCTTTCTTTAGAATTAGTGTGCAAATATAATCTTAATTATGATATTGCAACAATTTATTTTAAAATATTTCTAGCGATCACAAGCTTTTGGATTTCGGTAGTTCCTTCACCAATGGTACAAAGTTTTGAATCTCTATAAAACTTTTCAACTGGGTATTCTTTAATATAGCCATAGCCCCCATGAATTTGAACAGCTTCGTTGGCAATGCGTACACAAGCTTCACTCGAATACATTTTAGCCATTGCTCCAGTAGTAGTTACTTTTTCGCCTTTGTTTTTCATGGACGCCGCTTTGTGAACTAAAAGCTCTGAGGCTTGTATTTCTGTAGCCATATCGGAGAGCTTAAAAGACACTCCCTGAAAACTTGATATGGGTTTTCCAAACTGAACACGTTCTTTAGAATACTTTAGCGCAGCTTCATAAGCGCCCTTGGCGATACCAAGGGATAATGCACCAATAGAAATTCGGCCACCATCTAAAAGCTTAAGTGATTGTACAAAACCTTCTCCTTCGCTACCAAGCATATTGTCTTTGTGTACTCTACATTGATCAAAAATGAGTTCGGCTGTTTCACTTGCACGCATTCCTAATTTGTCTTCTTTTTTACCTGAGCTAAATCCAGGAGTTCCTCGTTCCACAACAAAAGCTGACATACCATGAGAATCCCCTTTTTCACCAGTGCGCGCTATGACAACAGCTATATTTCCACTGATTCCATGTGTGATAAAGTTCTTTGAACCGTTCAAAATATAGTAATCCCCGTCTTTAGTTGCAGTAGTATTCATTCCTCCAGCATCGCTACCGGTATTGTGTTCAGTAAGCCCCCATGCTCCTATCCACTGACCGCTTGCAAGTTTAGGCAACAACTTTTTCTTTTGTTGTTCATTTCCAAAATAAAAAATATGGCCTGTACACAAGGAGTTGTGCGCAGCAACAGACAAACCAATCGAAGGGTCGACTTTGGATATTTCTTGGATGATTGCTACATATTCGTGATAGCCAAGCCCAGAACCTCCATATTCCTCCGGGATAAAGATCCCCATAAATCCCATCTCGCCTGCTTTGTGAAGGACTTCTTTGGGAAAATGTTGCGCCTCATCCCAATCCATTATATGTGGTCTGATGAACTGCTCAGCAAAATCACGGGCAGAATCTGCAATTAGTTTGTGTTCTTCTGAAAATTCAAAATTCATGAAAATCTATTTTATGTGCAAATATAACTTAATTATGTCTAATTTATTTGTAGGAAAATCTTTAAGTTTTGTTAATTCATCAACCGTTTTAAACCCTTCTCTTAACACACGCATTTCTATGATAGAATATGCCAATTCGTAATCTATGTAAGGAACCTGAACCAAATCTTCTTGTGTAGCTTTATTCAAGTTGATTTTTTTGATATATCTGGGTTGTTTAATATCAAAAATTTTATTTACATTACTAATAACTTCATTGGTTAATCCATAAATACTTTTTAACTCAAACATTGAAGCAAAACCACCCTCAAATCTGTTTCTATAATTTATAATTCGTTCAGCCAATTTGGGACCTATACCATAGACATCTTGGAGCTGCTCATTGGTAGCAGAATTTAAATCTAATTTTTCAATTGGCTGCCTGTTTAGTTTTACCTTGTTTTGGGCTTGAACCCAATCTGGAAATTTAAAATAAGGAGCGATTAATGCCAGCAATGAATCGGAAACCCCTGTAACGGCCTGAAATTCTGCAATAGAATTGATCCATTTATTATCAGACCTGTAATCCTTTAAACGCTGGATCTCTGAAACAGACATCCCCATAACATATCCCTTATGTGGTGTAATAAAATTAGGATTGAATGGAAAGAGTTTCAGATTACCCTTTTTTTGGGTTTTTTGCTTTAAGGCCACAAATTCTTTATTTAAGCGGTTTAATGAAATTTCATCAGGTTGTAGTGACAAAAATTCACTATGTGGCATAAAAAATAATACTAATTGAAGCAACACAATAATCAAAAAGAGGATTAAGGCTCCTATTCGTTGACGTTTTGTGAAATGAGGAAACACATCTAAATAGGTGAATATTATTTACCGATTGCGCTCAAGTATTTATTAAGTTCCTTTTTGACCTTGGGTGCAAGAATTACTATACCAACCATATTAGGCACCATCATGGCAAAAATCATTGCATCTGAAAATCCAATAACAGATCCTAAACTTGCTGCAGAACCAACTACAACAAACAGGCAGAAGATAATTTTGTAGGTATATTCCATTTTTTTGGAACGTCCAAACAAATAAGCCCAACCTTGAAATCCGTAATAAGACCATGATATCATTGTACTAAATGCAAACAAAACTACTGCAACAGTCAGTACATACGGAAACCATGAAATAGCAGACTCGAAAGCCCCTGAGGTAAGCAGTATAGCCTGAGCATCATTTAAGGATGCATTTGCAGCATTCACATTTCCAGTGATGATAAGAACCAAGGCTGTCATAGTACACACGACGACTGTATCAATAAAAGGTTCCAACAAAGCTACCATGCCCTCTGAGGCTGCGTACCTTGTTTTAACAGCTGAATGAGCGATGGATGCAGAACCAATTCCCGCTTCATTCGAAAAAGCAGCTCGTCTAAATCCTTGTACAAGAACACCAACAGCACCACCAGCTACGCCTTCAGGGCTAAAAGCGCCATTGAAAATTTGGACGAATGCATCGCCTATCATATTAATATTTGAAAAAATCACAAAAAGTGAAGCGGTAACATAAATAACAACCATAAAGGGAACAATCTTGTCTGTAACCTTAGCTATTTTTTTTATTCCGCCAATGATAACGATTCCAACCAAAGCAGCCATAACAACTCCAAATAACCATCCTTTTCCATGCAATACCGATGCTTCACCTCCAGTAATATTTTCTACCAATTGAAAGGCTTGATTAACTTGAAACATATTTCCTCCCCCAAAAGATCCTCCTATTACAAAAATAGCAAACAAGACAGCAAGAATTTTTCCAAGTTTTTCTAAGCCTTTAGATTTTAATCCTTTGGTAAGGTAGTACATAGGGCCACCATAAACCACGCCATTTTCATCAATATCTCTATACTTTACACCGAGTGTACATTCCACAAATTTTGAAGCCATTCCCAAGAGTCCAGCAATGATCATCCAAAAGGTTGCTCCTGCACCACCAATGGAAACTGCAATAGCCACACCAGCAATATTTCCAAGTCCTACTGTTGCTGATAGGGCTGCAGTAAGCGCTTGAAAATGTGAAACTTCTCCTTCATGCCCCTCAACAGCTATAGTTTCTACACTATCACCTCCCGGCGTGGCATCTCCAGCAGCTTCTAGTGTTTCATGATGGTCTACACTATCGTATTTCCCACGAACAATATTGATGGATGTTAGTATACCACGAAAATTAATGAACTTAAAATAAATAGTGAAGTACGTTGCTCCTATTATAAGCGGAAACAACACCCAAAATACTTTTATATCCTCAGTAAATTGAATTTGATAAAATATAAAGTTAACAAACCAGCCAGTGGCATCACCAAATTTCTCATCAATAATTTGATCGATCCCCTTGTCTTGGGCAAAAGATAAAAACGGAAAAATTAGAGCAAAAAGTGTTTGTATTTTGAATTTCATAAGAGTGTAGTTATAGACTTAAAAAGTGGCAACAAGATGACAAAAAAAAATGAGTTATTAAAATTAACGATTAATAAATTACGTTCAGAAAAACAAATAATAAACTAACCCACAGCTATATTATACATGGTATTGAGCGTTTGTATTTGCTCAGGTCGTCCCAAAACAATGACTTTAGACCCTGGTACTAACTTCTGGTCTGCTTCTGGATTGATGTGGTATTTCCCATGTTGGTCTTTGTAGCCAATCACATTACAGCCTGTTTTTTTGCGTAAGTCTAATTCCAAAATTGTTTTTTGTTTGGTAGTATCATACAGTTGTTCTACTGAAACTTCTTCAATATTTATTGTTTGATCACCAACAATCGATAGATTATCGACAAATTCCAAAAGATCAGGAACAACAACTAAAGAAGCCATATGATCTCCTCCAATGCGGTCAGGCAGAATAACATTGTTTGCGCCAGCAAGCTTTAGCTTGCTGTAGGATGTTTCTTGTGAAGCGCGACTTATAATCCTAATCTCAGAATTCATTTGGCGGGCGGAAAGGACTACAAAAAGATTTTCTGAATCATTAGGTAAAGCAGAGATTAGGCAAGAAGCTCTTTGAATTCCAGCAGCAATTAGAACTTCATCCTCATTGGCATTTCCATTCACAAAAAGTTTAATGTCATTTAAGTATTTCTGAGTTACAAGTTCGTCCTTTTCAACCACAACAAAAGTGCGGTTGTGTGTTGCTAATTTTTTAGCCGCTTGTTTTCCATTTCTACCAAAGCCACAAATGATGACATGGCCTGAAAGTGCATCAATTTTCTTTTGCATTTTCTTTTGTTTTAATTCATTTATAGTATCTCTTGAAATTATGTATTCTGTAATAACTTTAATGGCATATCCAACTATGATGACACTTGTCAAAATAAGAAATATCGTAAATATTTTCGATTCTTGATCCAAAGGCTGAACCTCTCCAAACCCAACAGTTGTGATGGTAATAACGGTCATATAAGCTGCATCAATCCAAGAAAAATCTGAAATAATTTTAAAGCCAAAAACTCCAATAACAAAAACAAAAGTGAGCAGAATTATAGCTATATTAAGTCTGGATCTGAAAATTTTTACAACAGGACTGGACATAATTCTAGATATCAAAAACTGAGGTGCGTTTAGAAAAAATTATATCCTTGATGCGTAACCAAAATGCCAAAAATAAATACAGCGCAAAACCAAAGCCTACAGTTACAAAGGTGACATAAATAAAAGAGGTGCGTACAACTTTAGCGCGCATTCCAAAACGATCGGCTATGCGCTGACAAACATAAAATCCATGCCGCTGGAAATAAAATAAAAGTTGATAAAATAACTTCACATTGCAAGTTAAGCATTTCGGTTCAAAAGAGCACTACCAATTCCACATTGTACACATTTTACTTGCGTACAATAATTGCTTTTAAGTTGTATTAAAGCTTGGGAATCTAATGCAGTTTTAGCAATCGGTTTAAGCCTATTATATGCATTAACAATATTATTTTTTTCTGAGGGTATTGTTTTAATTATTGAAATGATGGCGTCTTGATCTACGCCTTTAAACAAGCGATACGCATACATCATTGGTAAAACCGCGTTAATAATGAGTAAATCTGCAAAAGATTTAGATATACGCTTCGTTTTTTCTATAGATGTGTTTTTGAAAGTGTAATGGGATCGCCAAAAATCTGAAGTTTCGCAGATTAGAATTTGATGTAACTTATCATAAGTATTTGCTTGCATTAATTTTGAAAATAAATGTGTGTTTTTGTGGTATAATTGAACCAGTTGTGAGAGTCTAATTGTAGGGAAATTTGGTGGTCTCAATCTAAAAAATTTAAGAGAAAATAATTCAAGCTTGATTAGTTTATATTTTTGTTTTAAAAACTGATAGGTTATAACCAAATCCCTGAAATAAGGGCCTTCAACATCATCATCCAATAAGCCAGATTGTCCAAACAACAAGGCTTCCATGTAAAGGGGATTATTTTGAATTTTCCTAAACACTGAAAAAGGAAAAGACTTTGCTAATTGCCAAAATTCTTCAGCATTTACTTTGGCTCCAAATGCACGTGCCAATTGCCAAAACATCACCGCTTCCCAATCTTGATTTGTCTTTAAAAGTTGTATTTGGATAGGTTTGAATTTGTGTTCTAAACGTTCTAAGTACAGTCGTTCCAACCAGTTTGAAATTTCAAAATCACTGACTGTAGAAAATTGTGTTGCACATGGTATCCATTGATCTTCATTTTTTTTTAAAGCAGTATAATTTTTTAAAAGTTGCAGATGTACAAAGGGTTCAAGAACCAAAGTTGGCACTACAGAGTTATCAGCCCTAAAGACCTCAGTGGTATGCGTCCAAACAACATGTAAAATCACATTGTCATAGGCAGGATTTTTTTCGTGATGATGCACGTACCAATCCGAGGATTGAACATGGATTTCTACTGTCCCTACCCACAATTGATCGTCGATATAAATTTGTGCATTAAAAAAATCGGGGCCTGAATTGCAATTTGGCTGACCAACCGATTTTATTACAATCGATTGGTTTTGTGTAGTATATAACGATTCGAGGGCGAATTTTTTATGCAACCAGACGTAATGTAAAAAGTCTTCTTGCATGATTTAAAATTAACCATTTTAGAAGAATAAAAAAAATCAGCTTAAACAAGCTATGAGAATTTAGTCCAAATAGCCCATTTCGCGCATCCAATCGTCATTGAACATTTTACCGACATAGCGGCTTCCATGGTCATGAAATAGAACCACTACGACATCCTCTGGTCCAAAATGTTCTTTGAGTTGCAATACACCTTTTATGGCTGCACCAGCAGAGTTACCCAAAAACATACCCTCCTCTTTGGCTAAGCGTTGGGTATAGACTGCGGCATCTTTGTCTGTTACTTTGGTAAATCCATCTATTATATCAAAATTGACATTGGCGGGAAGAATATCTTCTCCAATACCTTCAGTTACATAGGGATAAATTTCATTTTCGTCAAAAATACCTGTTTCGTGGTATTTTTTAAAGACACTTCCATAAGTATCGATACCCCAAATTTTGACATTTGGATTTTTCATTTTTAAATAACTACCAACTCCTGAAATTGTACCACCTGTTCCAACACCCACTACAAAATGGGTTACCTTCCCATCGGTTTGTTCCCAAATTTCAGGGCCTGTGCTCAAAAAATGTGCTTTACAATTGCTTGGGTTGTCATATTGATTTACATACCATGAGTTTGGTGTTTCTTTGGCCAAACGTTTAGATACAGAATAATAAGAACGAGGATCTTCTGGCTCAACAGAAGTGGGACAAACGACTACTTCAGCACCAACAGCACGAAGTATATCCATTTTTTCTTTGGACTGCTTGTCCGCTAAAACAAAAATACACTTGTAGCCTTTAACAATTCCTGCCAAAGCTAGACCCATTCCCGTATTTCCTGAAGTCCCTTCGATTATTGTTCCTCCGGGCTTTAAACGGCCATCAGCCTCTGCATCTTCAATCATTTGTAACGCCATACGATCCTTTACAGAGTTTCCAGGATTAAAGGTCTCATATTTTGCTAATACTAAACATGGAAGCTCTGCAGTCAATTTGTTGAGTTTAACAAGTGGTGTTTGACCTATAGTTTCAAGAATATTATTGGCGTAATTCATATTAGAAATTTGCACAAATTTACATCAAATAAAAAATCAGGGCAAACGAATATTGATGAAGTTTAATTAATCAAATTTTATGGCCTGTACAGGGTTTATTTTTGCAATTAGATAAGAAGGAATGACAAGGACAAGAAAACAGACTAAAAAAGTCATCAAATTCAAGCCTAATATATATGTCCAATCTATGTAAACTGGAGCTTTTGTAACATAATAAATTGACGGATCAAGCGTAATTGGGCTAAAGAACTTTTGAATAAACAAAAGGACTAATCCTATAAAATTCCCTATGATCAAACCTGAAATAGCCAAATAGCTTGCAGTGTACAAAAATACTTTTTGAATACGCCAATTGGTACATCCTAGAGCTTTTAAAATCCCTATCATTTGAGTACGCTCGAGAATCAAAACCAACAAGGCTGTAATCATATTGATCACCCCTACTAAAATCATCATTCCAATAATACCATATGTATTTTTATCAAAGATTGAAATCCACTCAAAAATAAGCGCATATTTTTGCTTTATGGTTTCAGCATTTAAAGACGATGGTGTTTGTGCATAAACCTCCTCGCCTTTTTGATCTAAGGCCGAATAATCCTCAATAAAAACCTCAAATTGACCCACTTGATCTTTAGTCCAACGGTTGAGGCGTTGTACATGTTTTATGTCCCCGATCAAAAATGATTGGTCCAATTCTTCAAAACCAGAATTAAAAACTCCAACAATTTCAAACTTAACAATTCTAGGAGGGCGACTTGTATCCGATTTTAAAAAGTACATTTGAAATGTTTGCCCTACAATCAAATTTAATCTACGGCTTAAATAATCTGAAATAATAACCTCCTGACTGTAGTCTTTAGAGTATAATGGTAAGCGTCCGGAAATCAAAAAATCGTCAAAATAACGCCAATTATAATCTTCACCCACACCCTTTACAAAAAGAGCTTCAAAATCAGTTTCTGTTCTAATAATCCCAAATTTATGAGCTACAGCTTGAACGTAATCAACACCAGCTACAGACGAAAATTCAGGATAAAATTCTTGATTTTTAGAAATAGGGATTTGAGCACCCTCTG
>Ga0228673_1000146_pt1 | contig 14201 bp, 10 predicted proteins | sample 91DmetaG_FD_182783 | JGI IMG/M metagenome (GOLD analysis project Ga0228673, IMG submission 182783) | Seawater microbial communities from Monterey Bay, California, United States - 91D | ecosystem: Environmental > Aquatic > Marine > Coastal | place: USA: California | collected 2016-11-11
ACATCAGACTTCGCCAATCGCATTTTGCTCCAGTAGGCATCAAGCTTAGCCGCTTCGATATTAGCCTGAACCTTAGCCTTTTGCGGAGAAGAAGTTTGCAGCCCTTGGACGATACGGGGGTAGTTATAATGGCACTGCAAATCAGTAGGAACACGGCGGGAGAAATAATAGTAGCCGCCTCGAACAAACGTATAAGGGATTCGATTGGTCAGTAATTTGGTCTGCATTTTGGTCAGTACTCAGATGCGGCACGATGAGCGCCATGTTAAAAAGCTGAGTATTATCTGATGCTTACTTGTGGGTCGGCCCTGTTAATCTAGGGCTTGGTGGCGGAGACGAAGTCCCCCGTACCATTATCTGTAGAAATACGATAAAGTCTTATTTAATTGGCTATGATAGCATATTTTATGCACTTAATACACTACCAGACCTATTAAGACCTGCTGTAATCTGCTACTTTGTTGTGGGTAGCGTTGTGGGTAGGACAGATCATCATGGCTTTTCTGAAATCAGCACGAGGCGTAGAGACGGTGGCTGAAATCGGTTACCACCGCTGTGATCGCGGTCTGTATCTACAGGTGGCTGGGAGTGGCACAAAGTCTTGGTTGTTCCGCTATAAATCCCCCGTTACCGCAAAACAGCGCGAGATGGGCCTAGGGTCACTTAATCTTGTCTCATTAGCAGCCGCACGCGATATTGCCGTGGAATGTCGTCGGCAAGTCCTCAGCGGACTGGACCCTTTAGAAGAGCGCGCACGGAATAAGCGGGCAAGGCATTTAGAACAGGCACGTTCAATAACGTTTCAGGAAGCCGCAGAGCTGTGCATTGCCAGCAAAACGCCCGAATGGAAAAATGCTAAACACGCCCAGCAATGGACAAACACGCTTACGACTTATGCTTACCCAGTCTTCGGCACACTATCCGTTTCCGATTTAGATACGGATCTCGTCCTAAAGGCTATTGAACCAATATGGATATCCAAGGCGGAGACCGCCAGCCGCGTCAGGCAACGTGTCGAAACAGTCTGGGATTGGGCACGCGCGCGAAAATATGTTGAAGGAGAGAACCCTGCCCGCCTACGCGGTCATCTTGATAAAATCCTCGCCAAGACTGCCAAAGTAAAACGGGTCAAGCATCACGCAGCGGTGCCATACAAACAGATCGCTACGTTCATTACAAAGTTGCGAGACCGCAAGGGAAGCTCCGCTTTAGCAATGGAGTTTATGATACTGACTGCAGCGCGAACAGGTGAGGTCCGTGGTGCAAGATGGCAGGAGATTGATCTGACTACTAAAGTATGGATCATTCCAGCAGACCGTATGAAAGCTGGCAAGGAGCATCGAGTGCCGCTCTGCGATCGAGCGTTGCAAATCCTTAACAGCATGAAATCTAATCGAAACCCTGACGAGTTTGTATTTTCCGGCTGGAAGGCTAGGACCGGGCTAAGTGATGGGGCCATGCTTGCATTATTGAGAAAGATGGATGTGGGACCATACACACCACATGGCTTTCGCAGTACCTTTCGAGACTGGGCAGCCGAGAAGGCTCATCAATTCTCAAACGAGACTGTTGAGCTAGCATTAGCTCATACTATCAAGAATAAAGCTGAGGCGGCCTACAGACGTGGTGATCAGTTGGAAAGGCGCAGGGAACTAATGCAGACATGGGGCGCTTTCATTGAAAAATAATTTTTCAAAGCTGACGCTTATTAATAAAAGGACCAAAAGAGTGGCCTCTTCAAATCATTGGTGGCTGGCACTAGGCGCTCACGCTTATTTACGCAGAGACACGCGGGGCATTGCTGGATTATTACCACACATAAAGGGTCAAAAAGTTCTTAAGAAGAATTTTTTGACACTGAAAAACAAAAGGGTCGGAAATAAAGAAACCAATAGAACGCTCGCACGCAAGCAGGCTTACTTAATTCTTCCTGAATTAGAGTATATTTACAGAGCCAATTTAAGGAGCCACCAAAAATTCCAAAAAAGAAATTTTTGCTCATGGATAAAAAACGAAATTAACAAACCTTTAACTCCAGTTAATCAGTTAGCGACAGCTGCGAACATGTGTTGCATTGTGGAACAGCACCATAGTGTCCGATGGTGGCTCGACCAGTTAAAAAAAATGCAGAGTTAAGGACGACATTTCTTATATTTCCTACAAGAACGCTGAACAAATATCATAGGAGTTGTTCAGTTATGGAAAATCTTAAGACTATTCGCACATTGCGGATGAAAGACCTGCCGTCAAAGGTAGGATTTCAACCTTCCACGATTTACGGCTTAATTGCCCAAGGCAAATTTCCAAAACCCTTCAAGCTTGCGCCTGGCGGCCGCGCTGCAGGATGGGATGAGGCTTTAATCGACGCATGGATTACTGCGCGCGTGGAGGAATGCAAATGACATGTCAGGCACAAAATGAAGATGTCGCATTGGCTGCTGCTAGCTGGAGCGCGATGGGCGTCGAAATAGAACTTACGCATAATGGCAAAAGAGCAGATGATCCTCGCACAAAAACAGAGCGTGGGGACGCATACGCTACATATCAGGCCATTTTGAAGCACCCCCAAAAGTTGGGTATCGCGGTAAAAACTGGCCCCAAATCTGGATTAGTAGCCCTGACAGCTTACACATATGAGCCTGGTGTTGGCATGCATACTTTAGAAGACCAGGGCTACTTCTGCCCATGTTGCGACACTCTTATTAGACATGAAATTATTGTTAATGGAGTGTCAGAGGGGCGTTTCCACACATGTCTTTTCTACTCCGGAAAAGATCAGTTTCTTGAAAGTGGTTTGGATCAGTTTCCTGGCGTTTTCGTCCGGAGGTCCGGTGAACTGATTCCCATCCCACCTACGGTTGAGAAGTTTGTTTTAGACGAACAGCAGCATATGAGGTCGTGCTACGAACAGCAGGACGTATTGGCTCCAGCCGGGATCACAATTATCCCAGACGGTTTACGCAAGATAATCCGGGCGTCAGAGCGCCAGTCCCTTACAGCTAAACGTCAAACGCAAGGGAACGGTGGCGTTCGCAAAGAACTTTATGACACTGTAACCGAGGGAGGTAGAAATAATGCCCTTGCTAGAAGAGCTGGATTTCTGATTCGTGTTCACAAGCTCACTGAAGAACAGCTTCTTGAAGAGCTTATGATAATCAACCAACGTTGTTGTCAGCCTCCTCTTGGCTTCTGTGAAGTTCGGAACACTGCCCATTCCATCTTTAAAAAGCATAGCCGTCATGGTTGAGGGGACATCAATCACTGCACATCTTGAAGCGGACAGCAATGCAGCGCGGGAGGCGGCCGATCTTGCGGCGGCTAATCTTGAAATGTCGCGGCAGTATGCAGACTTTGGGGGCGCTTTTCACCTGTTGAAGTTTGACAGGAAGGGAGAAGCTAAGCCAATCCGGCTATGTAATTTTACCGCAGAGATTGAACGTGAGGTCGTCAAAAATGACGGCCTCACTACATCCCGCCACTTTAAGGTGTCTGGCATACTGGAGACAGGTGAAGCAATGCCCACCATTGATGTTCCTGCATCTGAGTTTGACCGCTTAGACTGGCTTCCAACTTCGTGGGGAGCTAGCGCACAGATTACCGTGGGCAGTCGCTTCAGAGACCACGTCGTTGCGGCCATAAAGGAACGCTCTGACCCCAAAATTGAGCAACTTTGCCAACACACTGGCTGGGCCCAATTCAATGACGAACTCCTGTATTTGACCGATACAGGGGGGATTGGCACAAAAGGGCTCAACCGAGATGCAAGCTGCGAGCTCCAAGGACCACTGGCCGATTTCCAACTGCCAGAACCCATCGATCCTCGAACCTTGGATCTCGAAGCGGTATTGGACGCATTTTACCTGTTACAACCAGATGGCATGGCGCTCTTGCTACTCGGTACTGTTATGCGCGCGCCTTTGTGCCACTTTCAGCCGGCTACGTGTTCCGTCTTCCTCCAAGGCACCACAGGAACGTTCAAGTCAGCTGCAGCTGGTGTATTGCAAGGTTTTTGGGGGTCGAAATTTGATGGCGCTAACCTCCCAGCAAACTGGTCCAGTACCGGAAATGCTTTAGAGAAGACCGCGTTTTTAGCAAAAGACTGTCTCTTAGTCGTAGACGACTTTGTAGCAAGAGGAACGCGACAGGAAGTTGCTTACACGCACCGAAACGCTGAGCGGCTCCTGCGCGCCCAAGGCAATCAATCAGGCCGCAGTCGAATGACCGCGAAAGCTGAGATTAGAAACGCCTTCTATCCAAGAGGCATTGTGATGTGCACTGGAGAAGACGTACCCAATGGCCACTCCCTTCAAGCGCGGTTGGTCATTGTCAACATAGCAAGAGGAGCCATAGACACATCGGTCTTGAGCCAGCTTCAAAAGCTCGCACGTAGCGGCCACCTCGCTACTATCATGGCCTCATTTGTTCAATGGCTCGCGGCAGAAGCCAAGGCAAACAAGCTCACCGATTCCATTGATATGGCCTTGGAATGCGACCACGAAAACATTGGCAGCGGAGGGCATGCGCGGACGCAAGATAATCTGGCGAACCTCTTAACCGGTCTACGTGTATTCCTTGATTTTGCAGAGGATGCCGGTGAGATGAGTTCATCAAAAGTTCAGGAATTCATGGACAGCGCAACCGATGCGGCGCGCAGCCTTGGAGCTATGCAGGCAAACATCGATCAAGAAGCATCAGATGCTCAGCGTTTTATAGAATTAATTCGCGTAGCGGTCTCAAGCGGGAAAGCACACATAGAAAGCAAGTTTGGCGGTGAACCCGAGAACCCACGAACGCTCGGCTGGCGTAAAGTGGAGACCTACGGTGGGTTTCGGAGTGAGGCCATGGGCAGCAGAATAGGATGGGCTGATAAAGATGCCATCTATATCGACCCCGGCGCGTCTCTAAGCATTGTGAAGGCAATTGCGTCATCTCTCGACAACCACCTCGGCTCGAGCCAACTCGCCATAGGCAAAAGCCTAAGTGAAGCGGGTTTGCTTACGCAACATGAAAAGGGGCGCAATACTGCAAAGGTAAGTATACTCGGCCATCGACCCAACGTTTTCGCGCTGAGGATATCGGATATATTCGAGCTAGACGGCAGCGAGGTAAATCCCATTGGTTACTCAGATGATGATATACCTTTTTGACCTTCGCCTGTCCCAGTGTCCCGACTGTCACAGTAATGGAACAGCACCCTTGTAAAACTGTTCACCTTTAGAGACAGATTTGTGGGTAGGTTAGTTATAGAACTGTGACAGTCGGGACGCTCCAATGTAAAACATTGTATTAAAACAATTTAAAGCCGCCCCACAAGGTGGGGCAAGTCGGGACAGTTGTGACACCCTGACTTTCTTGGACACTGATCACAGATATCGCAATCACTCTGGGCTTATTTGAACTGATCCCGCCAGTCCTTGGACAGATGACCGTGGTCCACGAACCAAGCCTCCAGCTCCTTCAGTTCGCCGCGCATTTGCCTCCCCTCCTCTGCAAAGCGCCGTGCTTCTGCCCGCTTCTCTTTGGTGAACTTGCCGTGCTTGGTTCTAGCCTCTGTGAGTCGCGCAAGGCCATCCTTGGTCCTCGGACCGGTGCTCGCCCCTCCATGGAGCTTGCAGCGCCCCACAGGGAGTCTAGCAGGACGCTGGCACAAAGTACCCCGACGGGTCTGGGCCTCGCAACGAATACCCTGCCAGTTTGGACCGTAGAGCCATGGTTTGGGATTGGCTTTCATAGTGCTCAACTCGCATCGGTTTATGGGGTTTTATTATACCCCATCTTGGATGGCTTTGCTAGGCATGCGTGGCTTGGTTCCCGGTCCACGGGCCCAGCAAAAACATCTAATACTGATTGGGCTCATGCAAAACTGACAGTAGGTCGACGGTGCGTGCTCTATTGTCCGATAGTGGACTGGCTCCGTATCTCAAAGTTAGTTGTTGGGCTAAAACGGTCATTCAATCAAGTTGCGGCGAACGGCGGCTTGGAGCCCGAAGTGACAGATGCTGCGGCATGTACATTTCTACATGAAGGGCGGATTGCTGCCATTCGCTGCGCTCGCATGATTTATCTCTGCCTGAATCTAAAGCGGACCTTCTTCAGATTTTCATTTGTGACTAAAATATCTGTCGACTGCCATTAGCTAACGGCACTTTGTATTCTATCCCCTGCAGCCTTAATATCGGATCGAATTTCTTTTCCCAAAACGCGAATAGGCGTGATACCGAAATCTATAAGCGCCGCATTGATGCGTTGGTCCTTTTCACGATCTTTTTTTCTGCGGTGGTGTTTAGCTCCATCACAAAAGACAGCTACTTTTTCATCTGGGAAGAACATATCTGCCTCCGTCAGCATTTCCGAACCATGTCTAAATTCCACGTCTTTGTAGACGTCATAGAGCGACTGGTAGGACTGTCCTGACTTGTAGATGATCCACTGAAGTTGTGGACGAAGTCCTCTGGAAAGGAGCTCCTGGAGCAATAAACGTTCGATGTCTGATTCAACTCCCCAGATGTGTCGGCTTTCCCATCTCTTAAACGGAGTATAGAGCTTCTTTATCCTGTTTCTTTTGTATGCTTTCTTGTGCTCGTCAGGAATGAAGCTATCGAATTCAGCAACGTCATCTCTGTCAAACTCGCTGGCCAAAAAGTAGCGTTCCAGTACGAAACCCACACCAGTTAGAGGGCGCTTTTGGCGAGACCAAGCAACATAGTCTCCCCCCAAGGTCGACATGCTGTACTGGCCACTGAAAGGGTCGAAGTCGGCGTACACGTCCTCGAATTCAGCGCGTTCGCCGAGGTCCGCGAGCGATGCGACAGTATCGATTTCACAGTACTGCACCTTCCCTCGTTTAATCGAAGGCAGGACATGCAAGGAACAAGGCACACCAAGAATTCTTTCGTCCACCTCTTCCCAAAAAGCCATGGTGAGCACGAGACTAATCATCTGGAACTTGGTTCCTTTTTCCCGAAAAAGCTTGATCTCTTCTTCGGTTGGCTTTGTTCGCAGTTCTTGACCAGCAACTTCGAACATCTCGGTGGTGAGCGGCTGGATTCCGGAGAGCGGCATCATACTGAAACGGACAACCTCAGGTATGGTCTGCCAAGCAGCATCAAACGGGCGAGGCGGTACCAGAATTTTCTCAGAGGAATCGTTAAGTCGTTTCGGAGGTTTCATAGGAAATGGCTATCATAGGGGAGCTGCAGCTGTAAGGGATCGCGATCTATAAGCGCGTACAAAAATTGTTTCTAAACAAACCCGTGTGACAGCGATGCTTTCGAGAAAATTTCCGACTTCATCAGAAAATACGGCAGAGCTCGTCGGTCAAGTGAAATTCTCGAATTTGCTCATTGTGCATCTGCAGCGAACGGCCGGTTCGGAGAAGCTGCAGCGCAGAAGCAAATTATATCCTAAAGGGCAGCTCAGGGCCGAAAGCAGACCTGCCAACCCGTCCAGCTTTGGGAGCAAGCCAAAAACGTCACTCTGATCTGACACATAAGTCTGGACCGCTTTCAGGACCGCTTTGTAATTTCAGAATCAAAATAAGTAACTGTAATTAAACAGAAGTATAGAAAGTTCGACGTCCTCTTCTGGGCACCACTTTAACCAAGATCCGTGGACCAAGTACCTGATTTGCAAGGGACACGGACCATGGCCCACGGATTTCGCTGCAAGACACTTCAACAATGCGGCTTACGGCCCAAAGCCGCCGCTGAGCGTCTCACCAGATAATGTCCGCTCCCAAGTTTTCTGCTGGTGTTGATACCCACGCAACCACTTGTCTTGCAAACATGGCGAGACTAACACTACTGTGATCTTATCCAGAATTATTTTCGGGTTTTCCATGCAGTACATTCCCAACGGCCCGGATATTCCTGAAGCCCTTCTAGAAGCTCATGAAGATGGGAAAGTGGTTTTCTTCTGCGGCGCAGGAATATCTTACCCGGCAAAGCTGCCAACCTTCTACGGTTTGGTAAAAGCTGTATACGACGAACTTGGGGAGGCGCACGATGACGCCGAAGCCGAAGCACTAAAGGCGTACAAGTATGATACGACCCTTGGCTTGCTGGAACGAAGACTGCCTAACGGGCGTTTGAGAGTGCGTGAAGCTATTGCTAACGCCCTTCGACCAAATCTAGCTGGGAAGAAATCGACGCAGACACATGAGGCGCTCCTCCGACTTAGCAAAACACGCTCCGGTTCAACGCGGCTCATAACGACGAACTTTGATCGGGTATTCGAAGAAGTCATAGAGACGAAAAAGACCAATACACCAACCCACGCAGCCCCGCTGCTACCAGTTCCAAAGAACAGGTGGGATGGGTTGATTTACCTTCATGGCCTTTTGGACGGCACGGGCTCCGAAGCGAACCTAAATAGTCTCGTTGCTACAAGTGGCGATTTTGGCTTGGCTTACCTCATTGAGAGATGGGCTGCGCGCTTTGTGTCTGAACTGTTTCGCAACTATACAGTCTGTTTTGTTGGGTACAGTATCAACGATCCCATTCTCCGCTACATGATGGACGCTTTGGCAGCCGATAGCATGATGGGTGAAAATACCCGGGTCGCATATGCGTTTGGAAACTATTCACCAAGCAATAAGGATCAAACCGAATCCGAGTGGGCAACCAAAAACGTAGTTCCCGTACTCTATAAAAACCGCAGCCATCACTATTATCTTCACGAAACGCTCCATGCATGGGCCAACAGCTATCGAGATGGCATCAATGGCAAGTCGGCCATTGTGGCGCGTCATGCGCACCACAAACCAAGTGGAAGCACAGTGCAGGATGATTTCGTGAAGAGGATGGTTTGGGCGCTAAGCGATCCTACAGGTCTGCCGGCAAAACACTTTTCTCAACTCGATCCTGTTCCACCAATCGAATGGTTAGAGGAGTTCTCCAACAGGAGATTTGGCATTGATGATCTCCCTCGATTTGGTGTGCCTAGGAGTGATCTCTTCAACACAAGTCATAACCCAGAGTTCAAATTCAGCCTTCTGTCCAGACCTTCGCCATCCTATTTAGCTCCTCCAATGTCGCTGGTTGATCCCCATGCTGGACGTGGACCGGATTGGGACAAGGCAATGAAAGCTCTAGCGAAGTGGTTGGCAAGGCACCTGGAACAACCCGAAGCCCTTTTCTGGGTTATTGGGCAAGGTAGCAATCTAAACCCCCGTTTCGAATGGCACCTTAAGAGAGCATTGGAAGATGCAAACCACCTCAACCCGACCATGCGAAAGCTTTGGGAATTTATAGTTTCAGGGTATGCCCGATCACGCCACTACAATGGCGGTCTTTACGGGTGGGACGATCGCTTCAAGAAATACGGGAATACACCGGTTGTAAGGCAGGAATTCAAGGATGCACTGCGCCCCTCACTTAAGATATCACGTCCATATTCTTTCAGAACAGATCGTTCAGGTGATACTAGTGAAAGGATTTCTACGATTGCCAACGTCGAAGTGGCGCTGGCATCCGATCACGTTCATTCAGCATATGAGCGCATTCTGAAAATCGAAGGATTCGAAGGATTTCTAGCGCATATCTTGACCGACATGTCGGAGCTGTTGTCAGAAACGCTCGGGCTTATGTGCGAAGCTGAGATTTCATCTGAGCTTGACGACTACAGCTACATTCAACTCCCGTCGATTTCAGACCATGATCAAAACAAGGATTACAACGACTGGACACTCTTGGTGACCCTGTGCCGCGACGCTTGGTTGGCGACCACAGACCACAACAGCGAAAAAGCAAAAGCGATGCTAACGATCTGGGCGAGTTCCAAGCATCCCGTTTTTCGAAGGCTGGTCTTTTTCGCGTTGGTGCAGAGGCCCAACCTCGTTTCGTTTGACACATCGGTGTCGTGGCTATTGGCAGACGACGGGCATTGGCTTTGGTCGACCTCGACAATGCGAGAGGTAATGCGCTTGCTGGTTTCATTCGGTCCAATTTTGACTGCCGGTCACATGCAAAGACTCCAAGGTGCAATAGTCGAAGGACCTCCTAGAACGCGGTTCAGAGATGACGTTAGCGATGATGAGTTTGAGCGTTTTTCAGATCGAATGCGCTGGTTGAGATTGAAAAAACTCCTTTCAAATGGGGGAACCGCTACAGGAAGCGTAGACGCTTTCATGGCATCGGCGGAAGAGCGCTATCCTGCATGGCAATTGGCGCCTGATGACCGCGATGAATTCCCTATGTGGAGTTCCAATGGTGAAGAACAACCAATCGAACAATCACCTAAGAACATAAAGAGGCTGGTGGAGTGGCTTCGAAACAACCCTTCATCTGAAGGTGTTCTCACTGGAGACAACTGGTCTGAGCGGTGTCGTGACGACTTTAGGCGATCGTTCTTTGCCCTTAAAAAATTGGCAAGCGAAGAGGTTTGGCTCCCTCAACGATGGGCTGAAGCCTTGCACGCATGGTCTAGTGATGAGCTTCTAGATCGTTCATGGAAACATGCTTCCTCCGTTATTGTGGGAATGCCAGAAGAGTACTTTGTTGATGCTCTGCACGCGATTGCGTGGTGGGTAAGTCGAATATCAAAAAACGTTGGGCGGCATGAACTGGCGTTCTTTCAAATTGTTGATCGAATAATAGAAACTGGGACCAAAACCGTCGAAGCTTCTCAAGATTTTTCGCTGAATCACGCTTTAAACCACCCGGTTGGTCATGCCGCAAGTTCACTCTTGAACTGGTGGTTCTTGCGGGAGCTGGAAGATGATCAGGGACTTCCAGATGAGCTGAAGAGGCGATTTTCAGAGATGTGCAATGCTGATAATCAGCCCCTTTGGATCGGCTCGGTTATTCTTGCGCAACAAATTATCCCGTTACTGCGTGTGGATCAGGATTGGACCAAAGAGTACTTGATACCAGCGTTTGAATGGGACGCCGACGTTACAAAAGCCGCCGCGATGTGGGACAGTTTTTTGCATGCCCCGCGAATCTATCTACCACTGCTTGAATTACAAAAATCGCCATTTTTGGCAGTTCCCGACCACATTGAAGTTCTGGAAGAACAGTGCCTGAAGCAATACACGAGGTTCTTAACCTACATTGCTCTAGGCGAAGCTTCAATTTTTAGCCCCACGGCGCTTAAGGACGTATTTTCCAAGCTTCCTGCTGAATACTTAGAAATAGTCGCGATAACATTGTTCCAAGCCTTGGAGGGCGCGGGAGAACAACAAGAAGAGTACCTAACAAACCGGGTCATACCATTTGTGAAACGTTTTTGGCCCAAAACACTCGAAGCACGGACCCCAGGAACGTTTTGCTACTTCGCGCAGATGATAGCTGTATCTCGAAACGGGTTTCAGGATGCTTTCGATTTTTTCAAAAATTACCTAGGACAGACCGCTGATTTTGGCTATCTGCTCCGTCTTCTTGAAGATGGTGGACTGACCGCTGACCACCCCGACGAAATACTGGCGCTATTGAACGCCACAATCCCAGAAGATGTTCCCTACTTGTCTGACGGTCTGGGTCGTTTGTTGGGCATTATCAACGCCGCCAAACCTGCCCTTTCAAATGAACTAGGCTTCATCCGACTCACCATCCTATTGGGGCAACACGAAAACTAGGGCGTCTGAAAGCAGCAATTAGGAGCGGTCGCAGCGAATGTCGCCTTCCCGCCCTTCATGTCGAAATGTGAATAGCGCAGTATCTGTCACTATCGCCTCAAGCAGTACCCGCCAATGCTGACTGGTTATTACCCCCATCCACTGTGACTTCTGACCCAGTTCAAACCCGTCACCATAGCTGCTGCCGATACCAGCCGTGCTCCACCCTCCCAGTGCTTCTATAATGCCTACAGGGCATCGAGCCGCTCGCAAACGATCCCGGAAGCTGTGCTGGAACGAGTGTACAAGGCAGCCATCTGGCACGGGGTCCATGGTTCTGCGGTCTGACGGTCGAGGACTAGGCGCAGTCACTCCGGACCGTGGTGCGCTGCGCGGGTGTCGTGCAGCGGGATGGTCGATCCATGACATAGGCCTCCGAACAAAATTACCCCCGAATGAATTTACAAGGCTAATACTAAAGGCCCGTGGTCCGAGACGCGGGGCCTTAAAATAGAGGGGGCCGGTCTTGCAGCCTGCGGCTCAGCTGTAGGAATCAGGCGCAGTAACCCTGCGTAAACTCTGTTTTGATCTGATGTTTCATTGTGGGTACCGTTGTGGGTAGAGATTTAACTTTATATTAAATCATAATAAAATCAAAAATTTAACAGATAGTGGTGGCGGAGACGAAGGGATTCGAACCCTCGAGACCCTTCCGGGCCTACTCCCTTAGCAGGGGAGCGCCTTCGTCCACTCGGCCACGTCTCCGCTGAAGGGTCTACAATTTTATCGAATAGCAAAACAAGCGGAAAATATAAGAAACCCTCACTTTTTACGATTTGTTCGTTCCTACACCCTCAGCTGACGCGCAGCGCCTGCACTTTTGCTGTGCATTTTTTAAGAAACTCCATCCAAACAACCCGCCCAGACATAGGAAATAAATCGAATGTTTGACGCATCGTGCAAAGAGATCGTCTGTTGGCAAATAAAATAACAGCAAGCGTAGCGCTAACTGCGTATCCGCTTTGTTTCCAAAGCACAAAAAAACTCTCAATGCCTTAACAGTATAGCGTTGAAAGAGAGCATCCTACGCAATTCAGGCATCATTTGACTAGTCACCAAACCGCCATTGACATTTTTTTGTCCAACGACGCAACCCGGCAAGTCCCTCTTCCTTTAGCGCTTTGACAGAAGCTGACAGAAAACGCACGATTTCAATAAAAGGCTTTGCAGCGTTTAAAATATGGCCCAGCATGCAACCTTATTGCGCCACGCCCCGCAGGAAGAGCAAATTGCCTGTGCGCAGCGCCTTATGCGTTGAACAGAAAATGCAAAACATCGCCATCTTTCACGATGTAAGATTTACCTTCAACGCGCATTTTTCCGGCTTCCTTGGATTTCTGCTCTCCCTCAAGGGCAACATAATCCTCATAGGCAATAGTTTCGGCGCGGATAAAACCGCGCTCAAAATCGCCATGGATCACCCCCGCGGCTTGGGGGGCGTAGGTGCCGCCCTTTATCGTCCAGGCTCGCGCCTCTTTAGGGCCAACGGTGAAATAGGTTTCCAATTCCAAGAGCTTATAGCCGGCGCGGATCAAGCGATCTAATCCAGCCTCTTCTAAGCCCATCTCATCCAGAAACATGGCGGCTTCTTCAGGCTCTAATTGGCTGATCTCTTCTTCAATCTGGGCGCTGATAACGACGGTTCCCGCGCCCTGCGCAGCCGCCATATCATGCACCTGTTGCGAAAAAGTATTTCCCGTGCCCGCGGTCTCTTCATCCACATTGCACACAAATAGGATCGGCTTGCTGGTCAAAAGCTGCAGCATTTTCCAAGCTTTCAGATCCTCTTCCTCAACCTCAACGCTGCGCGCTGGTTTTCCTTCTTCAAGCACCACCAAAGCGGCTTTGAGCAAGCGCTCTTGTTGCACTGCCTCCTTATCACCGCCGCGCACTTTGCGGCTAAGGCCTTGCAGGCGCTTCTCAATGCTTTCAATATCGGCCAGCATCAGCTCGGTTGCGATCGTCTCGGCGTCAGATACCGGGTCGACGCGCCCATCAACATGGGTAACATCAGAATCCTCAAAACAGCGCAGCACATGAGCGATGGCATCGACCTCGCGGATATTTGCCAGAAATTGGTTGCCAAGCCCTTCGCCTTTTGATGCGCCTTTGACCAACCCGGCAATGTCAACGAATGTCATACGCGTTGGGACCACTTGCTTTGAACTGGCGATTTTAGCCAAAGTATCAAGCCGTGCATCGGGTACGGCCACATCGCCCACATTCGGCTCAATGGTACAGAACGGAAAATTTGCCGCCTGCGCGGCTGCAGTTTTGGTTAACGCGTTAAACAAGGTGGATTTACCAACATTTGGCAACCCGACAATACCCATCTTAAACCCCATGGCTCTGCTCCTTTTAGCGCTGTTGAGGGCTTCTAGTGACAGATCTGCCCGGAGGCAAGCGGCGAAGATGCAAAAGCCGCGCTGCGACTTACGGTTTCTTTTCCAGCACAAGCTTTTTCGTGAAATGTTCGCTTGGCATTGATTTTTCGTATTCGATTGGGCATGGGAGAGCATGACGAAGCGAAAGGTGCCTAATATGACTCGGATTGACGATAAATTTGCCGCATTAAAAGCAGATGGGA
>Ga0228673_1000174_pt1 | contig 13144 bp, 8 predicted proteins | sample 91DmetaG_FD_182783 | JGI IMG/M metagenome (GOLD analysis project Ga0228673, IMG submission 182783) | Seawater microbial communities from Monterey Bay, California, United States - 91D | ecosystem: Environmental > Aquatic > Marine > Coastal | place: USA: California | collected 2016-11-11
CCCCCCTGATTATATGGACGGGAAAGCCTTTGCAGGAGATTTTGAACAATCGCCTAGACAATATATTTACGGCTCCGCAGATCGCTTTGATGAATGTACTGATATGCAACGTTCGGTTTTGGATGGTCGATTTGTGTACATCAAAAATTTTATGCCTGAACTTCCATTGATTTACAGAAACAAATATCGAGAGCAAATTCCTATGAATAAACACTTAATTGAACTTGATTCCTTGAACAGGCTTGAAGGAAATGCTGCGTATATTTTCATGAAATCCAAGCCAAATGAAGAGTTATATGACCTTGAGAATGATCCATATGAAGTGTATAATTTGGCTGATAACCCAAAATATGAGTTCAAACTAAAAGAATTAAGAACACAACTTGGTCAATGGCAAGAAGCCATTGATGATAAAGGCTTTGTTCCGGAAAGTGAATTAATTAAATCCTTTTGGCCCAATATGAAACAGCCTAGTACTGCCAAAGTTAATATTCAAATTAATTCAGAATATATTTCGCTTAGCTGTGAAACAAAAGGAGCATCAATAGGTTATCAGTTGGGAGAAGATGTTGGAACAAATTATTGGAAGTTGTATACAACACCTATTCAAACTGAACCCAATGAAAAAATAAGAGCTAGAGCTATCCGAATTGGTTATAAAGCTTCAAGCATAACAACTAATTAAATTTTAAAACAATGATTTCAATGAAACAACTTACGATTTTACTTTTTTGTGTCACTATAATGCCCCAGTGTTTGATCAGTCAAACGGGCACTAAGAAGCATAATATTCTATTTATCTCAATTGATGATTTTAGACCTAAAATTAACTCTTACGGGGAATCCAAGATGATTACCCCAAATATTGATAAACTAGCTTCTGAAGGACTTCAATTTAATAATGCTTTTACCAATATTGCTGTTTGTGGGGCTAGTCGCGCGAGTATTATGACAGGAATAAGGCCAAGTCAAGATCGTTTTAATGATTACACCTCTCGTGCCTCAGTTGATACACCAGAAGCAATAACTCTAAATCAACTCTTCATGGAGAATGGTTATGAAACTGTTTCCTATGGAAAAATTTATCATTTTCCAGATGATACCAAAGAATATTGGTCTGAAAATGATGGAGGAGCTCACCAGGCTGATTATCAAGACCCTGTGGCTCAAGAGCGCAAACGTAATGGTGAAAAGGGATCACACGGTCCTAAGGGGCCTGCATTTGAATCTCCTGAAGTTGATGATTATGCCTATAACGATGGCAAAGTCACAAAAAGATCCATCAAAAAAATGGAGGAACTAAAAGCGGCAGAAAAACCTTTTTTTATGGCTGTTGGTTATGTTTCGCCTCATTTGCCGTTTATTCAGCCCAAAAAGTATTGGGATATGTATGATCATAGTTCAGTAGAGCTTGCGGATAATGCTTACCAACCCGAAAACTCCCCTTTTATAGCGATGCATGCCCAGCACGATTCTGCTGAGCTAAGAAATATGTATTTAGACATTCCTAGCGAGGGCTTATTGAGTGACGAAATGTCAAGAAATTTAGTTCATGGGTATTATGCAAGCGTAAGCTACATGGATGTTCTAATTGGGGATTTAATTCAAGGATTAGAGGATTTAGGACTCAGAGAAAATACAACCATTATTTTATGGAGTGACCATGGATTTTTTCTAGGTGAACATGGATTCTGGTGCAAACACAGCACTTTTTATGAAGCCATAAAAATACCATTTATTATTTCTTCACCAGGTTATGCCAAGGGTCAAATTACAACCTCATTTACAGAACTTGTAGATGTCTATCCAACGCTTTGTGAATTGACAGGAATTGAACCTCCTAATTATATTCATGGTGAAAGTTTAACCTCTGTTATGAAAAACCCATCTATTCAACTAAAAGATGAGATTTATACCCGATATAAAGAAGGGGAGGCTGTAGTTGATGCCAATTATTCCTATACAGAATTCTTCAGAGGCGAGACGTATTTAGGAAACATGTTGTATGACTTAAACAAAGATTTAAAACAAAATGTTGATATAGCAAAAAATGCAGAAAATGCCGAATTGGTTAAGAAATACAGCGAAAAACTTAAAGTTATGAGGGATTTTGTCAATAGAGATCCAATAAATAATAAATAAGTCAGAACATTTTATTTCTATAAACCTTAGTCTATAACAGTATATGTTTATCCTCAAATATTACATTGTTATACTCAAATGTTTTAATTTATTTCAATCTGCCTAACTACATTTAAGCTATTAAAACGAATGAAATAATATGGCATTAATAAGCAGTTGTAAAAAACAACGAAGCAATTTTTTTAATCATATCTATTTAATTGTGATTTTTTTATCCACGTTTTCACATGCTCAGGATTATTATGTTTCAAATGCATTAGGATCTGATGGAAATGATGGTTTAGAAACGTCTCCTTTCCAAACTATAAACAGAGCGATATCAGAAGTTGAAGCTGGTGGAACAGTATATGTTATGGAAGGCACTTACAGAAACTTGAATTATGGTACTGTTGATGTTTCTAACTACATCAATATGAACAATCCACATGTTGTGACAATCAATAAGTCTGGAACAGCTGGGGCTTATATCACTTTAAAAAATTACCCCGGTCATACCCCAATAATCCAATTTGATGGCAGGGGTGGAATTGTTATTTCAAATGATATGAACTATATCATTGTTGAAGGTTTTGAAGTGGTCGGACCTGCTGCCTCAATTACTTATGCCGAAGCATATGCAAACAGAGAATATAAGGTTTTAGCCGCTTCTGATCCTGATGACGACATCAATTATAACCATACTTATTTTTCTGGAAAGGGGATTTGGGGTGGTTATGGCGCGCACCATCACATTATTATTCGAAACAATATTGTTCATGACACAGCGGGCTCTGGAATTCGCTTCAATGACTCCGATCATATTACTATTGAATACAATGAGGTTTACAATACCACTTGGTGGACATCATCGGCCTCAAGTGCCGTTGTATACGCACAGACTATTGCTTCCTCGGAAGCTGACAATGGAACGGATGTAAAAATGGTAATGCGTGGTAATTTAGTTTATAACAACTGGAATCGCATTCCTTTTTATACAACCCGATTGCCTGATAATTCAGGGAATACCAATCCAAATTATGGGACAGCAGATTATAACAGTATAGTGGATGGTCAGGGTTTATATGTTACAAGAAGCGACCCTAGTTATAATGGCACCTTTTTGTTTGAAAATAATGTATGTGTTAACAATGGTAAGAATGGGATTAATTTTGATAATTCTTTAGCTGCATCAGCAATTATTAGAAATAATACGCTTTATTTTAATGGTGTTCATGAATACATTCAAGACCTATCAGTTGCAGAGGGTAATCCATCACATAGAGGCCAGAATGTTGCAGGAATAAAATCCAATAAAGTTTTAAATTCAACAGTTGTTAATAATATTGTGGTTACTAGACCATTAGAAGATGCACCTTCATACTATGGAGATGGATTTACATCACTTCAATTGAATCAGGTCTCCAATAATAGAATCGCAAATAATAATCTCTTTTTGAACGGGTCGTATGCTTTGCCAGCAACTTCAGAAAATAATATTGTTAATCAAGACCCACTTTTTGTTTTATCGCCATCAGTTGTCAACGGTCCAATTGATATTTCAGCTACTGATTTTTCAATCACTCCAAACTCTCTTGCCATTGATGCAGGTGATCCAAGCTATACTCCCGAAAATGATTTTTTGGGGAACCCAAGACCAACACTTCCCAATGCAATTTCCTTCTCAAGTTTCGAAAATTCGACGGGCGGCTGGTCTCAATTTGGGTCTCCCACTTTGACTTCTACCACGGCAAACTCAAAATCTGGAGATTACAGCCTTTCAGTTAGCAATCGAACCGAGAACTGGCACAGTCCTAAATTGGCATTGGATAATCTTATGGAAGTTGGGCAAACCTATACGTTTTATGTTTGGGTAAAATTAGCCAGCGGCGGTGCTGGAAATGCACAAATAACCATTAGAAATACTACATTAAACACTTATACATCTGTAACATCCAGTACTGCTGTAAATGACCAGGATTGGACGCTTTTGAACGGGGATTTCACATATCCATCAAGTGATCTTATGTTTGCGTATGTCAAAGGACCGAATGTTGGAGATGGAGTTGTTAGCGATTTTTACATAGATGATTTTACTTTGGTTCCTCAAGGATCTGCTGAGGTAGATTTTTCTAATATTGACAACGATGATGTTGTTGATATTGGTGCCTATGAGTTTATAAACACAACCGCCGGAGTTTGGGATAATGACACTCTGAATGGCCAGATCTTTGTTTACCCCAACCCCGCTAAAAACCAAATAACAATTTCAAAATACACTGCTAATGATCAGATTGAGGTTATGGACCTTTTAGGGAAATACTACCAACTCTCCAATCAAGAAAACACACTAGATAAAACCTTAACCTTGGACGTTTCAAGTCTTAGCAAAGGGATTTATTTGGTAAAAATTAGAAATTCATATACCAATAGTTTCCAAACCCTTAAGTTTTTGAAGCATTGACAACAACTATATTTAAAAATGAAAAAGATGAAAAAATTAAAAAAACCAATATTTCTAACATTTATTTGTGGTCTTATTTGTTTTATCAGTTGTGCCAGTAAAATTGTTTCTGAATCTTCCAGTAAGTTGTCATTAGGCACACATTTTAAAGATTTATTTTATTTAGGAGCGGCCATTAACGAAAACACTATTTTAGGTTTAGATCCAAAATCCGCTACAATTGTAAATAGTGAATACAATACAATTTCACCGGAGAACTCTTTAAAATGGATGTTTATTCAACCCAGTCCTAACAAGTTTAATTTTAAAGCAGCAGATAAATATGTTGAAATGGGTCTCAAAAACAACATGTACATTGTGGGACATGCTTTGGTTTGGCATAATCAGCTTGCAGATTTCATGCAAAATCTTGAAAACAGTGCTGAGACCAGAGCACATGTGGAGAACCACATCAATACGTTAGTGTCTCGCTACAAGGGTAAAATTGATGCTTGGGATGTAGTCAATGAAGCTTTTGAAGAGGATGGAAGTTTGAGAGCGTCTGTTTTTTATAAAAATATGGGCAAAAATTACATTGAGGAGGTTTTTAGAAAGACGGAGAAAGTAGATCCAGATGTAGACTTAATTTACAATGATTACAATCTTTACAAACCAAAAAAGAGAGCTGCCGTTCTTGAAATGGTTAAAAAATTTAAAGCTAATGGTACTAAGATTAACGGAGTTGGGGTACAAGCCCATTGGGATTTAAAATCTCCAAGTATTGAAGAAATAGAGCAAATTATTTTGGATGTACATGCTGCAGGTGTTTATGTCTCTTTTACAGAACTTGACATCTCTGTACTTCCCAATCCTTGGGAAATGGTTGGGGCCGAGGTGACTCAAAATTTCTCACAGTTTGAAGGCGATCCAAAAATGAATCCATACCCTAATGGATTGCCGGATAATATCCAAGAAAAATTAGCAAAGCGTTATCAGGAAATTTTTAATGTTTTTGTCAAACACAGTGATAAAATTAATAGAGTTACTTTTTGGGGGGTAATGGACAAACATTCTTGGCTCAACGATTGGCCGATTAAAGGGCGTACCAATTACCCATTGTTATTTGATAGAAATTATAATCCAAAACCAGCCTATAAAAGTGTCCTAGAGGTTAATACAGATCAACAAAACTAAAAATATTTATATGAAATCTATTTCAGAAAAATTGTCAATAACCGAAAAGATTGGTTACAGTTTAGGTGATTTGGCGGCTAATTTGGTCTTTCAAACCCTAATGACTTATTTAGCATACTTTTACACCGATATTTATGGACTTGAAGCAAACGATGCGACTGCATTAATGTTTGTTGTGGGAACTGTAGCCGCTTTTGGATTTAATCCCATTGTGGGTGCTATTGCAGATCGTACCAAATCCAAATGGGGCAAATTTCGACCTTGGATATTATGGACTGCCGTTCCGCTTGGAATTATCTCAGTTTTAGCATTTAGCACACCAGACTTCAGCTATCAAGGGAAGTTGATTTATGCAGTAATTACATACACCTTATTATTGTTATTATACGCTTCGAGTAACCTTCCATATTCTGCATTGAGCGGAGTAATAACCGGAAATATGAAAGAACGTAATAGTATTTCTTCTTATCGATTTGTGGCGGTGATGTTTGCTCAATTTTTTGTGCAAGTTTTCATGCTACCAATTATAATTTATGCTGGCGAAGGCGATAAAGCTGTTGGGATAGAAATTGTGATGACTTGGCTCGCAGTTATTGGTACCATTATGTTATTAATTACTTTTTTCACGACAAAAGAGCGTGTCGTTCCTACCGAAGAACAACAATCTACAGTGAAGGATGATTTATTGGATTTGATTAAAAATAAACCATGGGTGATAATGTTGGTCCTGACAACTTTAACATTTATCTCTTTAGCCATGAAAGGAGGGAGCTATGTGTATTATTTTGAAAATTTTATAGATGCATCAAATTTAACTCATTTTATTAGCCCAATATTAGAGTTTTTATCTAATATGGGTGTTAATTTCTTTGGAAACGATCCAGTCTCCGCTGGATTTGGATTGTTTAATGCCGGTGGTATTATTTTTATGATTATCGGTATTGGCTTATCAAAGCCTTTAGCTGATAAGTATGGAAAACGTAATGTCTTTGGATGGTTTTTATTTATTTCAACCCTTTTTATCATTGTTTTTTACTTTTTTAAACCAACAGCAATCACATTTATTTTTGGTGCTCAAATTTTGCACGGTTTTTTCTATGGCATTACCATTCCGTTATTGTGGGCAATGATTGCTGATGTCGCAGATTTTTCTGAATGGAAAAACAATCGAAGAGCTACTGCTATTGTGTTTTCAGCGATGATGGTTGGACTAAAGCTAGGACTTACTATTGGAAGTTCGCTGGTAACTCAAATTCTTTCATCTTACGGCTATGTTGCCAACAGTGAATTTGGGCAATCTTCAGAAGCTATATTGGGAACTAAGCTTCTTGTTAGTGTTTATCCTGCCATACCATTTTTGATCGGTGTGGCCCTCTTATTTTTCTACGAAATAAATAAAAGTATGGAATCTCAAATTGAATTTGATTTAAAACAAAGACGAAATAATTAATAATCATGCCTGAAGATAATATAGACCATATAGATTTTAAAGCATTAAACAAAAAGGCACTGTCTGCCCCATTGGTAACTCATATATACACCGCAGATCCCTCTGCTCATTATTTCAATGGAAAAATATATATATATCCATCTCATGACATTGACGCTGGCGAGGCTTTTGACGATTTGGGAAGTCATTTTGCGATGGAAGATTACCATGTTATTTCCATGGACAATATAGACAGTAAAGCTGTTGATAATGGTGTGGCCTTGCACGTAGATGATGTGCCTTGGGCAAAACAGCAAATGTGGGCCCCCGATGCCAATGAAAAAGACGGGAAATTTTATCTTTTCTTTCCAGCAAAAGATTACGAAGGGATTTTTCGAATTGGTGTGGCTATCAGCGATTCTCCAACAGGCCCCTTTAAAGCTGAGCCAAAAGCCATTGAGGGCAGTTTTTCTATAGACCCGGCTGTTTTTAAAGACGATGACGGTGCCTATTATATGTATTTTGGAGGCCTTTGGGGAGGTCAATTACAACGCTGGAGAACAGGTGTTTTTAATGCCGATCAGCCTGAAAGTCCTACCGCTTTCCTTCCAGCAGACGACGAACCGGCTTTGTTGCCATTGGTTGCTAAAATGTCCGAGGATCTATTGGCATTTGGCGAAACTCCTAAGGCATTAGAAATTCTTGACGAAAATGGAGATCTTCTGCTTTCAGGAGATAATGACCGCCGCTTTTTTGAAGCCGCTTGGTTACACAAACATAATGGGAAATATTATTTTTCATATTCCACTGGAGACACCCATTTTATATGTTATGCCATTGGAGATAGTCCCTATGGGCCGTTTATCTATACAGGCCGAATTCTTAACCCCGTTGTGGGGTGGACTTCCCACCATTCTGTTTGCGAAGTCGAGGGAAAAACCTATTTGTTTTACCACGATTCTTCCCTATCAAAAGGTATTACGCATTTAAGATCTGTAAAGGTAGCCGAATTAAAATACCGCCAGGACGGTACCATCATTACTTTAAATCCGTATTAATTTTAATCAACATTTTTAGTTATTATAATTTAAGCTTATGTTTGAGTATACTTATCCTTTTTTTTGATTATTAACTAATGAAAGACAGACATCTTATACATCTACATTGGCGCAGCGGATTTGGCATTACACCTTCTTACTTGAAGTCGGCCAAATTTTTGAGCAAGCAAAATAATGTCAATTCAATTTTTGATATTTCAAAAAAAATTGAACCTATTCAACTCGATTTATCTGAATTTGATCAATTTCTAAAGACGCCCTACAAAAAGTATAAAAATATACACGGTGCGGAAGCGGCTACAAAGTTGAGACAAAAGAGTCAAAGAAAGGTACGGGAATTGAACTTTGAATGGTTGAAAAAAATTGCTAGCTCCGATTGTATTTTTCGAGAGAAAATGACACTTTTTTGGGCTAATGTATTTGTCTGTAGAGACAATCATATATTTCACATAATTCAATTTAATAACACTTTGCGCAAACACGCTTTGGGTGATTTTGGGGCCTTTGTCAAAGCAGTTGCAAGAACACCATCTATGCTGAAATACCTCAACAACAACCGCAATGTAAAGCTCAAACCCAACGAGAACTTTGCACGCGAGTTATTAGAACTCTTTACTTTAGGTCTGGGGAATTATTCAGAGCATGACATCAAGGAAGCGGCTAGGGCTTTTACTGGTTGGAATTTTAAAGCCAATGGCGATTTTATTATAAGAACCAACAAACATGATGAAAACTCCAAGACATTTTTAGGGGTCTCTGGAAATTTAGGCGGTGATGAGGTTATAGATATCATTCTCAAGCAACGCCAATGTGCGGAGTTTATTTGTAAAAAAATATACACCTATTTTGTTAATCCGAGTATTGATGCCTCTCATTTAAATGAGCTCACGGATTTATTTTATAAAGATTATAATATTGAGAAACTAATGCGGCATATTTTTATGTCTGATTGGTTTTACGATGAAAATAACATCGGCGCTAAAATTAAATCCCCTGTAGAATTGATGGTAGGGATTCAAAAGATTGTCCCCTCAGTTTTTAAAAAACAGCGTCAAGTCAGCTATCTTCAAAAAATGATGGGACAAATTCTTTTATATCCTGTCAATGTTGCAGGGTGGAAAGGGGACCGTTATTGGATTGATTCAAATTCATTGATGTTCAGGTTGAAACTTCCCTCAGTTCTTTTGAATAATGCCAACATTAGCCTTATGCCTAAAGGAGAATTTGAAGACGATTTTAGTGATTTTTATAACCAAAAGAGTCAACAGTTCAAAGTTTCAGATCAAGCACGTGCTTATTTTGAAACGCATTATGCTAATATCTCCAAAGAGGAGTTAAAAGCTATTTTGGTCCTGCCAAAGTTGGATCAAGACACCGATGAGATGCTAAATATTTACCAACATCAAAATGCCTATCAATATTGCATTCAATTGATGTCTATTCCAGAATATCAATTGTGTTAAAGTGTAGTTTATGAAAAGAAGAGATTTTTTAGCCAAAAGTTCACTTGCCAGCAGCTTGATGCTGGTTCCGAATTTTATGAAAGCTTTTGAAAGCTTAGACCCTGCAACACTGGGCTATAAAAAATTAGTTCTCATCCAGCTATCAGGTGGGAATGATGGTTTAAACACCATCATTCCACACAGAAATGATTTGTATTATAAATACAGACCTAGCCTTTCAATTCCTAAAAATAAATTGATTGATCTCAATGGTGAGTTGGGGTTCAATGAAAATCTGGGCCCGTTAAAATCTCTTTATGATGAAGGCTATTTATCAATCATAAACAATGTAGGTTATCCCAATCCAAACAGATCTCATTTTAGGTCTACAGATATTTGGCAAACTGCGAGCAGTTCTTCAGAGTATTTGGATACTGGATGGATGGGCAGATATATCGACCAATATGGTAAAAAGCCCTACAGTGGTATTGAGGTAGATGATTCTTTGTCATTAATAATGAAGGGTGAATCAATGAACGGTATAGCGACAAGAGACGCAAAAAAAATGTTTAATAATACCAAAACTCCATTCTTTGGTAAAGTTTTAGAGACGCAAACAGCGGCACATTTAAGTGAACATAATTTAGGCTATTTGTACAAAACAATGGTGAGTGCTAAATCTTCTGCCCAGTATATATATGAAACTTCTAAAACTTCAAAAAGTGTAAAGACGTATCCCAATAATGCCTTTGCAAAACAATTAAAAACTACAGCAGAGTTTATCAATTCTGGATTAGCTACCAAGGTTTATTATGTTTCTATGGGGGGCTTTGATACCCATGCTGGGCAATCCAACAGACAAGCCAGGCTCCTCAAGACTTATGCTCAGGCTATCGATGTGTTTGTAGCAGATCTAGAAGCTTCAGATTCATTTAAAGACACCTTGATTGTTACATTTTCAGAGTTTGGAAGACGTGTACAACAAAATGCTGCTGCAGGAACAGACCACGGTGCTGCAAGCAACCTCTTTATTATCGGAAAAAATCTCAAAAAACCCGGCTTTTACAACGCCAGTCCCGATTTAGTCAATCTAGATGATAATGGCGATTTGAAGTATGCTGTAGATTTTAGATCTGTTTATGCGACACTGCTAGATCAATGGTTGGATGCCAGTCATTCTAAAATATTGGGAAAATCTTTTAAAACTTTAAATTTTATATAATTTCTTGTTAATGATTTATAAATTTATTTTGGCTTCAATTCTATTAGTGTTTGCTTCATATGTATCACTTACCAACCTATATTTAAAATATTTTTGAATTCCATACAGCACCAATTTATGCAAACAAAATATTATCTAGGATTTGATTTGGGAAGTTCATCCGTTAAAGTGGCTTTAGTAGAAGCGACTACGGGTGAAAATATATTGAGTCTACACGAACCCCAACACGAAATGTCTATTCTTTCAGAGCAAAACGATTGGGCGGAACAAGACCCTAACGATTGGTGGAAATTTGTGTGTCAAGGGACCAAACGAATTTTACAAGAATCAAAAATCGATCCTTCATCCATTCAAGCCGTTGGAATTTCTTATCAAATGCACGGTTTGGTGCTTGTTGATGGTGACGGCGAACCACTGCGGAATTCAATTATTTGGTGCGACAGTCGCGCTGTAGACATTGGTAAACAAGCTTTTGAAGATTTAACCAAAGAACGTTGTGTTTCCAATCTTTTAAACTCCCCCGCAAACTTTACAGCCTCTAAGCTCAAATGGGTTAAAGACAACGAACCTGAGTTGTATAAAAAAATTCATAAGTTCATGTTACCCGGTGATTTTATTGCATTTAAACTTACAAATGAAATTTCAACCACCAAAAATGGCTTATCAGAAGGTATTTTTTGGGATTATAAATCTGATTCCATTGCCAATTGGTTACTTGATTATTTTGAATTTAGCCCCGAATTGGTTCCTGATATTGTTGAGAATTTTACACCTCAAGCTTTCATTTCAAAACAAGCAGCAGTAGAAACAGGATTAGCTGAAGGTATCCCGATTACCTATCGTGCAGGTGATCAGCCAAACAATGCTCTTTCACTAAACGTATTCAACAGAGGAGAAGTTGCTGCCACTGGTGGTACGTCAGGAGTCATATATGCAGTGACTGACAGTAAAAATTCTATTGAAGCGAGTCGAATCAATCATTTTGCTCACGTAAATTATTCATCTGAAAAGCCAACAATTGGAAAATTGTTATGTATCAACGGAGCTGGGATTATGTACCGCTGGTTACGCAATCAAAGTTCTGCAGAATCCTACGAAACGATGAATAGGAAAGCGTCTAAAGTTCCCATTGGATCTGATGGCTTGGTCATTTTACCTTTCGGAAATGGTGCTGAGCGCATGCTAAATAATCAAAATATAGGCACTCAATTTTGTAACATCAATTTAAATCAGCATTCTAAAGCCCATCTTTACAGAGCTGCACTAGAGGGCATAGCTTTTTCATTTGTATATGGAATGGAAATCCTTAAAAACGACAATGCTGCCATTAAGGTTATTCGGGCGGGTAATGACAATCTTTTCAGATCTGAGATTTTTGCCAAAACCTTATCAACTCTTATTGGTTATGAAATTGAAATTTACAATACCACAGGCGCTATTGGCGCTGCCAGAGCTGCGGGTTTGACCGATAAAGATTTTGATCGCTTCGGTCAAAACATCACAAAAAACGACCATGTGATGACATTTAAACCCATCGAAAATAAGAATCCATATCTTGATGCTTACCAAAACTGGAAAATAGAATTAGAAAAACAAATTAAAAATTAAATAATGATACTTACTGGAAATAAAGAATACTACAAAGGGATTGATGCCATTCAATATGAAGGCAAAGATTCGGATAACCCACTTGCATTTAAATATTATGACCCTACACGTGTTGTAGCTGGTAAAACCATGCGTGAGCATTTTAAATTTGCTATCGCGTATTGGCATACTTTCTGCGGACAAGGTTCTGATCCGTTCGGTCCTGGAACTCAAAATTTTCCTTGGGATCAGTCTTCAGACCCTGTTCAAGCGGCTAAAGATAAAGCCGATGCTGCATTTGAGTTTATTACTAAAATGGGCTTTGATTATTTTTGTTTTCATGATTATGATTTAGTTGCCGAGGCCAATTCTTTATCAGAATCTGAACATCGTCTTTCTGCTATTGTAGACTACATCAAACAGAAACAAGAGCAATCAGGAGTAAAGCTTCTTTGGGGAACCTCTAATTGTTTTTCGAATCCAAGATTTATGAACGGTGCCTCTACCAACCCAAATTTTGAGGTGGTTGCACGTGCTGGGGCACAGGTCAAATTGGCACTAGACGCGACCATGGCGCTCAATGGAGAAAACTATGTCTTTTGGGGTGGGCGTGAAGGCTATATGTCACTGTTGAATACTGATATGGGTCGC
>Ga0228673_1000195_pt1 | contig 12237 bp, 9 predicted proteins | sample 91DmetaG_FD_182783 | JGI IMG/M metagenome (GOLD analysis project Ga0228673, IMG submission 182783) | Seawater microbial communities from Monterey Bay, California, United States - 91D | ecosystem: Environmental > Aquatic > Marine > Coastal | place: USA: California | collected 2016-11-11
TTTATGTAGAGGCTCTTTTAAATTGTACGCCCTGGAAAATGTGGGAGATTAGCACAGGAAATCCCGCGGCGGGCGCTTATACGATTGACGCTATGGAGCAGCTTGAACGCGCTTTTGCAACCCAGCCCCACGCCATGCAGCATCCCGGATTGCTGCATTTATATATTCACCTGATGGAAATGTCGCCCTTTCCTGAACGCGCGCTCAAAGCGGCAGAGGCTTTGCGCGACCTTGTGCCCGATGCCGGTCACCTGATCCATATGCCGACGCATATTGATGTGCTTTGCGGGGATTATCAAAATGTTGTTCGATGGAACAGCGCCGCTGTTGCCGCCGATCTGAAATATTATGAACGCGAAGGTGCGTATAATATTTACACGGGATATCGCCAGCATAACTACCATTTCATAATCTATGGCGCGATGTTTTTAGGGCAATATGCCCCGGCTTTGAAAGCTGCGCGCGAGATGTGGGATACGACACCTGAGGCAATGCTGCGCGTGCAAACGCCGCCAATGGCGGATTATTTCGAAAGCTATCTTTCGATGGAGCCTCATATTTTAATTCGATTTGGAAAATGGAAAGACGCCATCGACCTTCCATTACCCGAAGATCAAAGCCTGTATTGCAGCCTCACCGCATTGGTGCATTACGCCCGCGCGCTTGGGCATGCTGCATTGAAAGATGTGTCATCGGCGAAACAGGAGGAACAGCTTTTCCTGAAGGCCGCGCAGCGCGTTCCAGAAAGCCGGCGTTTGCATAACAATAAGGTTATCGATTTGTTGGCCATCGCCAAATCTATGCTAGCAGGGGAAATAAGCTATCGCGAGGGGCAGTTTGAAAATGCATTCTCCTGCCTGCGCAACGCCATCACCCTAGAAGATAACCTGCCCTATGATGAGCCATGGGGATGGATGCAGCCCACCCGGCACGCGCTTGGGGCGTTGCTGGTTGAGCAAGGCCAGTTGCGCGAGGCAGAGCAGATTTATCGCGAAGATCTTGGATTGGCGACTGGGCTAAGCCGCGCCAGTATTCACCCGAACAATATTTGGAGCCTGAAAGGGCTTTATGATTGCCTGAACGCGCGTGATGAAACTGTTGAAATCAAGCATGTGAAAGCCAATTTGGATCTGGCGCAGGCCCGCGCCGATCATATCGTAAAAGCGTCTTGCGCCTGCGCATTGTCAAAACAGGCTTGACTTATGCGCCATACGTATAAGGCACGAGGCCGCAAAAACTTCTGACACCAGAATTTTGAAACAGACAGACTTTACCCGCGTTTGAAAAACGCTTTGAGCGGCTTTGTTTGCCAATTCTAACGCGGCAATAGGCGCTGGCCCTGCCACCTGCGCACTGCGCCAGTTAGCTTAAGGCCACGGCGTCATTCTGTTAACCCAAATCCTAAGGGATGTTTAGAAAAGCCAGTGATTTTTCTAAAAGCGCACCCACCATCAGGTACTGAAATGGCTATAATCGCGTTGTCGCTTACATGTTGCGCAAATTAGAAACCTATTTAACGCCGCTATGTCAAAAAATCCTGAAAAATATGGAAATATTCGAAGGTTTTTGATCCAAACCCAACCTTGCAGCGTAACTAATTTAAATCTTTGTTCTCCCTAACAAGATTTGTAGACTGGCTGAGCCTTTGGGCTCAGCTTTTTTTTACTCTGCCCCTTAAAATATCGGCCAATGACCGTTCCGTCTGCGCTGTCACTGCCTGCCTGCAGATTTTTACTAAACACTGAAGGGCGCTGGCCGTATTTCACTTTGAACCAAGCGGAGCAAAGCAAATGTCGGATAGCGATAAGACACTGATCAATATACTTTGGGACGGTGCGCGCCTTGAAAAGCAGTTTGATGAAAACCCCTATAGTTTAAGCGCATCGCAATTGAATATTCTGCAGATGCGCAAGAAATTTTGGCAGACATTCGATCCACAAAAAGAGATGAGCCTGCAATAAAGCTCAGAGCTCGCCGCAAAGCGAAGCAACCTCTTTCTGCTTCATAATTTGGCTCTTTTTGCCCAAATATGAACCCCAAGTGGTCACACAAAACGGCACGCAATAGGTTAGGAAAACCTTAAGGGTTGGTGGAAATTGACCCGCAACTATGACATCGCCATGATTGATCGCGGTTAAGATCGTACCCACAACGCAGGCAGTCAAAAAGGCTTTCTTTGGCGTTCCATTGCTAAACGCAATATCGCGAAACCGTGTGCTATGTTCTTTGGCCACTCTACCGCCTCTTTTCTCAGATAAACCTAGCATAAATGCGTGCGCAATAAAAGGCAGCTTAGCTTGGCTACGGATAGATGATCCTCAGCCCTCAAGCAGAGCGCGGCGCTGGCCTGCAAAAACGATCTTGTCCCAATCGCGTAATGAAGACTGTTCTTATAAAATTTTAAGGATAAACTAGGGCGAACAATTTAAGTAAGGAACTCTGGCTATGATGCGCATATTCCTGACAGGTCTGATTTTAATGATGGCGCCTGTGCTACATGCCGGTGAGCAGCGTCCCTGTAGCATTATGTTGAAATTTGGCCATGATAAATTTGGCCCCGTTGCGCTGTACAATTTAACCTTGCAAACAACCAACCGCACCGGGCGGGATGTATCCGCCGTTTCCACGTTGTTTTTCAATGGCGACGGGCAATTGCTGGGCAATACCGAATTGTCTTGCATCGGTTCAAATGGGCCTCTTGGCGCAGGGAGTACTGGTGAATGCTCAAAGTTGATGCAAACAATTGACGGAAAAATGATGGAAAAATTTGGCACCGAAACATGGACGGCGGTGGTCAATACCCAACTCGATCAGCTCAACAGTATTCGCCAATGTGAAGTGATTGGGTTCCGCTATTCTGAAAAGCGTAAAGGCGATAAAATAACAAATTCGGGAAATTAACTTGGGTGTTTAAAGCACATCACGTTGCGCTTTTACCGCTTCAAATTTTTTCTCACGCTGCACTTCATGCGGCAAATCCGCAAGTTCCCGAAGTGACTTCAACATCGCTTGCCCGGTTTTTTGGCCGCTGTCCATCTGCAACCCGCCAATATCCAAAATAACCAAATCTGCTGATTTTCGATCAATCTCTAAAAATGCTGCGCTCAACTCTCCTAGTGTGGAGCCAAGCGCAGAGAGTTTGCACAGCACCAACTTATCCCCCTTGCGCAAAGCATTCAGCGCAAGGCGCAATTGCCCGCGCAGGTCCTGAGCTGCGGTTTGTTCTTGATAGATATGCTCTTCTAAACACCCGTAATTTAAGAGCATCGCAACCTGTTCTTCCGCCTGCGATTGCGGTTGAAATAGGGCAATTCTTGAATATCCAACGATCATCAGTGCGCCTTTTTAAGCCTCGTAACCTATACGGCGTTTGATCCGCGCTGTTTAGGCGTTTCTCTATGAGAAACAGACAAAGGCGATCCTGCGGGATAAACTGCGGTGGGCGCGAATTTGCGCGCAACATGCGCCGCTGGCGGCCAAGCTTAAAGGGTCACCCTCGGTTGAAAGGGCTACACCGGTGACCGCTCTGCCTTCCGCGCGACAGCGGCCTCTTGCAGGGCGGCATCTTGCTGAGCAGCACCTTGACGCGCATCGGCAAGTTTTTGTTGTGCCAAAACACGCGCGGCGCGGCTGATTTCAACCAGCACGCTGGTATCTTGTTTTAAACTCTGAGACTTTTCAACAATCGTGTCTGCAACGCGCGAGTCTTGGATGCGCGCTTGGCTTTCTTGAGATGCTTGTTGTTGCGCATATGCGCCCGCCGCTATTCCGTTGATCGTGCTCATTGCCACCCCTCATGATGTACCAGTGGGCTCTGTCACCCTGTAAAACCAGTATCATTTTGCTACGCTTTTAAGGGATGTAAGTCGCAAACACTAAAAGTCTACTTACGAATACGCATTGCGCAGCCAATAAAGCAGGCCAACTGTCCATTTTTATCCAAACTGCGCTGATTTCGATCGCTCACATGCCCGCGAAGATAACGCTGTAATGAAACCGATTAGGGTGCAACGCTGAAAACTAATGCGATTTAAAACGGCGAGGCGGCTTATTTTTTTGCGGTCTGCGCCATCCGCAATCGTTCCGCAAGGATACGTAATATGCCCTTCACCACGATATGCGAGTCATCCACCATTTTATCAAATTCATCTCGTGACACGAAAAGCAAATCGCATTCGGTCACGGTCAGGGCCGTTGCCATGCGTGATTGATCGCTGACAACACCCATTTCACCGAATAATTCATTATCTCTTACCAGAAAATCAGGATCCTTGGTGCCATTGCTGGGCAAGAAAATTCCAACCGATCCCGACAAAACCAAATACACACCATTGGCAGCATCACCTTTACGAAAGACATGCTTTCCAATTTCCATTTTCAAACGCTTCATTCAGATCGTAACCTCGGTATTTTGAATTGCAAAAGACACTTTATCCGATGTCAGAGTTTCAGAAAGCATGTCAAGTTCTTGATCCGTTCGAGCGGGACTGTGATGGCTGATGGCTAATTTTTTAATCTCTGCCAACTCTGCAAAACTACAGGCCTGTTCGATCGAGGAATGCCCCCATCCTTTGCGCCCGTTTGCCAATTCGTGATCCGTGAACATGCCATCCCAGAGCACAAAATCAGATCCCTCAACAAATTTTAATAAAAACGGCAATTGTTCCTCGAGATATTCATTATCCAGCAAATAAGTAAATTTTCCTCGACTGCTTTGCAGCGAATACCCCATACTGCCGCCGGGATGGTTCAATTCAAACACCTCCAAGCTTAAATTTGGCGCGAGCATTTTTTGTATGGTGCTTATATTCGAAAATTTCAGTTGTTTGAGGATGGTCACGATATCAACGGGAAAATATCCACCCGAAAAATATGTTTGAATGAGGTTTCTAAGAACACTTCTATTGACCAAAGCACTGGCCAGAAAAATATCTTCCTGATGCGCAAACACGCTTCCATTAAATGGCAGACCTTGAATATGATCATGGTGAAAATGGCTATACAAGATAATTGATGTTCGATTTGTATCCAATTGAACGTTTTGAAAACCGGTTCCCGTATCAAGAATAATTTGCATATCATCCGTCAACACTTCGCAACATGACGTGTTGCCGCCGTATTTGGACGTATCAGCTGGTTGGGGGATAGATCCCCGCGTGCCGTGAAGTTTTATTAACACAATGCAGCTCCAATTCGTTGTTTTATATCAATATTAATTTATCTACGCCAAGTCCAACTTTTTTCCACATGGGCTTTATAACGGCAGATTTTCATAAAATGTGGGTTTTTACTATTCTTTTTAAACAAATAATAATTTCCATTCTGGGATTTTCGCTTGCCTCCTGTCAAGTTTATGCCAGTTTCAACGTTAGAAAAGATCGTTTTTGACTGTTTAGGACCGCACGAATGTCAGCCACGCTTGAAGAGATGTTCAATAAAGCCTCTATCTTAGATGTCAGCTTTTTTAATTTTGAAAATGCGATAACAGCGGCTTATTTCGCCGATGCAGAGCTGAACATTGTCAAGGCAAATAAAAATTTCAAAGCCTTATTTCCCAACATTAAAAATATCGAAGGGTTTAATATCCTTGCCCTTCTTGGTCGGCTTGGGGTTTCCGATGAACAAATTGAAGAGTTTTCAAACAGTTTACAGCGCGACAAAAAAGTTCTCATACCACAATTGAAGATTAAAACCTCTGATGCGTTTAAGACATTCTCTTTTCTGGCCACCTTCACCGAAAATGGCACATTCAGTTATTTAAATGGCGTGCAAGGCCAGCTGATTGACCGGACGGAAGAATACCGGCTTCACGAACAAAATCAAACGCTGTTAGCCGAAAACAAAACGACTAATCAACGTCTTAAAGAGAAAAGTGAAAAATTAGAATCAATCGCCAACCGGCTGGCTAAATATTTATCACCACAAGTTTATGAAACCATTTTTTCTGACCGAATGAGGGAAGATGAAAGTTATACGAGAAAAAACCTAACGGTTTTCTTTTCAGATATCGTCAGTTTCACCGATATTTCTGACACTTTAGAGCCCGAAAAGCTTGCACATATCATTAACAGTTATTTGTCTGACATGACCGAGATCGCGATTGCCAACGGGGGAACAATCGATAAATTCATCGGCGACGCTGTTATGGTTTTCTTTGGAGACCCGGACAGCGCCGGAGAAGAAATGGACGCGTTTCGCTGCGTAAAGATGGCGTTAGAGATGCAACAAAAAATCGCGCAAATCAGCAGAAGCTGGAAGTCCAAAAAAGGTATCTCGCATGGGCTTAATGTCCGGATGGGAATTGCCACCGGCTATTGTACGGTGGGTAATTTTGGGTCAAGCCAGCGCTTGGATTATACGGTGCTTGGCAGTCCGGTCAACATGGCGGCACGGTTAGAAAGCCTTTGCCCACCCGGAGAAGTTTTGCTGTCCAAAGACACAGCTTCATTGTTAAACGACCGCGTGAAAACCGCGTTCTTCGACGACTTAAAGGTCAAAGGCTTTTCCAAACCAGTTTCAACGTTTAAGGCCCTGGCGTTAAACGACGCGGCAGATCAAGCGCCGACCGGATTGGTGCATGACAGCGCAAATATTGAGCTTTATGTGAAAAACCCAGAGGATCTTGAATCCATAATTGCAGAGCTGCGCCACTTGGAAATTGAGTTTTCGGCCCAGCTGAAACGCACTTCTGATTGAATGTGAAAAAGCGCTTCGCGGCTACCCAATTAATCAGCGGTTGCTTCATCATAGCGGCTGACGGCGCAGAAAATTCCAAAAGCTTTGTATTTTGTATTATTGTCAGCGCGGTTTGTCTAAAAGGTATTTATTTCGCCTCTGGGATGCGAAGTCTTTATTCCTATATAAGAGCGTTTCTGGAAGGCTGTTTTGCATTATGTCTGGGCCGTGGAGGGTCGCTCTGGCAACACTCACCACGCGTTGTGTTTGTTTATTTTTAGCGCGGTGAGGGGTTTTGGCGTGGGATCACGAGAGCAGCTGGCGGCTGGGCGGGTTTTATTTGTTTTATAGGGGTGCTTTTTGTGGGTTTGCGTTGGGGTTCTGTGTGCGAGGCCATGCATGTTTATCGCTCTTATGAGTACGATTTAAACGCCTGTTCTAGCACTCGCGCATGCAGATTTATCTTACGCGTTGGGCAGGGTGTAATTTGGGGTAAGTATTGTGATCGTTTTGAGAGATACGCGGATTTGGTATTTTCTAGGTTTGGCGGTGACTTACTCTCCCACGCCTTAAGACGCAGTACCATCAGCGCAACGGCACTTAACGGCCGGGTTCGGAATGGAGCCGGGTGTTTTGCTCGTGCTATGGCCACCAAACCGAGGAAATACCAAATCCAAGTCAAGCATGTATGTGTGTATGCTTTTTGATGTGAGTAATATCTGACTATTACTGGATCAAATCAAGCCTATCGAGCCATTAGTACCGGTCAACTGAACGCATTACTGCGCTTACATCTCCGGCCTATCGACGTGGTGGTCTTCCACGGCTCTCAGGGATACCTTGTTTTGAGGGGGGCTTCCCGCTTAGATGCCTTCAGCGGTTATCCTGTCCGATCATAGCTACCCTGCACTGCTGCTGGCGCAACAACAGGTCCACCAGTGGATCGTTCACCCCGGTCCTCTCGTACTAGGGGCAACTCCTCTCAAGTATCCTACACCCACGGCAGATAGGGACCGAACTGTCTCACGACGTTCTAAACCCAGCTCACGTACCTCTTTAAACGGCGAACAGCCGTACCCTTGGGACCTGCTCCAGCCCCAGGATGAGATGAGCCGACATCGAGGTGCCAAACACTGCCGTCGATATGGACTCTTGGGCAGTATCAGCCTGTTATCCCCGGCGTACCTTTTATCCGTTGAGCGATGGCCCTTCCACTCGGGACCACCGGATCACTATGACCGACTTTCGTCTCTGCTCGTCTTGTCAGACTCACAGTCAGGCTGGCTTATGCCATTGCACTCGACGACCGATTTCCGACCGGTCTGAGCCAACCATCGCGCGCCTCCGTTACTCTTTAGGAGGCGACCGCCCCAGTCAAACTACCCGCCACACAGGGTCCCGGATCCGGATAACGGACCGCGGTTAGACATCAAGACAGACAGGGGTGGTATCTCAAGGAAGGCTCCACCCGAACTGGCGTCCGAGTTTCAAAGCCTACCACCTATCCTGCACACGTCTGACCTAATGCCAGTGTGAAGCTGTAGTAAAGGTGCACGGGGTCTTTCCGTCTAACCGCGGGAAGCCTGCATCTTAACAGGCAATTCAATTTCGCTGAGTCTACATTGGAGACAGCGGGGAAGTCGTTACGCCATTCGTGCAGGTCGGAACTTACCCGACAAGGAATTTCGCTACCTTAGGACCGTTATAGTTACGGCCGCCGTTTACCTGGGCTTCAATTCGGAGCTCTCACCCCTCCTTTTAACCTTCAGGCACCGGGCAGGCGTCAGACCCTATACGTCGTCTTGCGACTTCGCAGAGCCCTGTGTTTTTAGTAAACAGTCGCCACCCCCTGGTTTGTGCCCCCAGCCAATACTTGCGTAGAAACTGGGCCTCCTTCTCGCGAACTTACGGAGGTATTTTGCCGAGTTCCTTCAATGTAGTTCTCTCAAGCGCCTTGGTATTCTCTACCAGTCCACCTGTGTCGGTTTAGGGTACGATCTTATGGAGGGCTATTTCCAGGGACTGATCAGCGGCCCCTCCAATCCAATAAGGAGGAACAACCTTCACAATCCGTCACCATCTCCTGGCCCAGGAATATTAACCTGGTTCCCATCGTCTACGCCCTTCGGCCTCGACTTAGGGGTCGGCTTACCCTGCTCAGATTAGCTTTAAGCAGGAACCCTTGGACTTTCGGCGAGAGTGTCTCTCACACTCTTTGTCGCTACTCATGTCATCATTCTCACTAGTGATCTCTCCACCGGATGCCTTACAGCCCGGCTTCACAGAAAGCTTCGCGTCTCCCATGACCCCAAAGGGATCAAAAGAGACAGGAAACTATGTCACACTACGCTCCGCTACCATGCATTAAATGCATCCGAAGTTTCGGCTCATGGCTTGAGCCCCGTTACATCTTCGCCGCAGGACAACTTATTTAGACCAGTGAGCTGTTACGCTATCTTTAAAGGATGGCTGCTTCTAAGCCAACCTCCTGGTTGTTTTGGTCGTCCCACCTGCTTTCCCACTTAGCCATGAATTGGGGGCCTTAACTGTCGGTCAGGGTTGTTTCCCTCTCCACGACGGACGTTAGCATCCGCCGTGTGTCTGCCATCTAGTACTCCCGGGTATTCGGAGTTTGGTTAGGATCAGTAAGCCTGTGGGGCCCCATTACCCATCCAGTGCTCTACCCCCCGGGGTATTCGGATGACGCTCTACCTAAATAGATTTCGCGGAGAACCAGCTATCTCCGAGTTTGATTGGCCTTTCACCCCTAGGCACAGCTCATCCCGATCCTTTTCAACGGATGTGGGTTCGGTCCTCCAATACGTGTTACCGTATCTTCAACCTGGCCATGCCTAGATCACTCGGTTTCGGGTCTGATCCATCTAACTCATGCGCCCTATTAAGACTCGCTTTCGCTGCGCCTACACCTAACGGCTTAAGCTTGCTAGATAGACCAAGTCGATGACCCATTATACAAAAGGTACGCTGTCACATCGCAAGGATGCTCCAACTGATTGTAGGCGTTCGGTTTCAGGTACTGTTTCACTCCCCTCGTCGGGGTGCTTTTCACCTTTCCCTCACGGTACTGGTTCGCTATCGGTCAGTAAGGAGTACTTAGCCTTCGGGGGTGGTCCCCCGATCTTCAAACAGGATTTCACGTGTCCCGCCCTACTTAATACATCCTTCAAAGCTTCCCATACGGGGCTGTCACCCACTATGGCTGACCTTTCCAGGTCATTCTGGTCACTTATCAGGCTTGGCTGGTCCGCGTTCGCTCGCCGCTACTAACAGAGTCTCTAATTGATTTCCTTTCCTCCGGGTACTTAGATGTTTCAGTTCCCCGGGTTTGCTCTTAAAACCCTATGTATTCAGGTAATAAGTACCTGTTTATGCTCATTATTGACACCCAAAAGGGTAACAATAACAAACATTCAGGTGGGTTGCCCCATTCAGAAATCCATGGATCAAAGCTTATTCTCAGCTCCCCATGGCTTATCGCAGAGTATCACGTCTTTCATCGCCTCTTACTGCCAAGGCATCCACCAAACGCCCTTTTCGCGCTTGATTTGATCCAGAAAAAGTCAGACTTGCGTCTGAATGATGCCAAGCTGGTTCACCAGGCATCTCATCTTCCGGTCAAAAGTCATACTTTCCCGCTCAAACACATGTCGGTGTGTTTGAACTGTTGAGCAACATTACTGCTGCTCGGGTTAGTGTACTTGACTTGGACAACATGTTCGTTTCAACCCAGCATACTTAAGGGCACCCGAGGAAAAGGGTGGATCCAAAAGCTCTCCACAAGCCTAAACTTGCTTCACCAAATTGAGATCATCCCGCTACTTCGGGCGATCAAACAATGTTGATATTTGTATCTCTCTAAACGATGTCAATGCGTCCAATCGGACGGCGAAACACAAACCATTGTGCTTCGCGATCTGATCAAAACTTGTTATATGGTGGAGCCTAGCGGGATCGAACCGCTGACCTCCTGAATGCAAATCAGGCGCTCTCCCATCTGAGCTAAGGCCCCCTACACGCCATATCCTAAAATAGACGCGTTAATGGTGGGTCGAGGAGGACTTGAACCTCCGACCTCACGCTTATCAGGCGTGCGCTCTAACCACCTGAGCTACCGACCCAGTACAGACCGGTAGGTCTGATGTATACTGAAGAGATATGAGGACAGTCCGGTTCGATATATGATCGGCTTTGTTTGCCAATCTGCTAAGTGTTTCACGAACAAAAGCAAGCTTAAGTTGCTAGAAACATCCTTAGAAAGGAGGTGATCCAGCCCCAGGTTCCCCTAGGGCTACCTTGTTACGACTTCACCCCAGTCGCTGATCCTACCGTGGCCGCCTGCCCCCCGAAGGTTAGCGCAGCGTCGTCGGGTAGAACCAACTCCCATGGTGTGACGGGCGGTGTGTACAAGGCCCGGGAACGTATTCACCGCGTCATGCTGTTACGCGATTACTAGCGATTCCGACTTCATGGGGTCGAGTTGCAGACCCCAATCCGAACTGAGACAGCTTTTGGGGATTAACCCATTGTCACTGCCATTGTAGCACGTGTGTAGCCCAACCCGTAAGGGCCATGAGGACTTGACGTCATCCACACCTTCCTCCCGCTTATCACGGGCAGTTTCTCTAGAGTGCCCAGCTTAACCTGCTGGCAACTAAAGATGTGGGTTGCGCTCGTTGCCGGACTTAACCGAACATCTCACGACACGAGCTGACGACAGCCATGCAGCACCTGTCACTGCGTCCCCGAAGGGAACGTACCATCTCTGGTAGTAGCACAGGATGTCAAGGGTTGGTAAGGTTCTGCGCGTTGCTTCGAATTAAACCACATGCTCCACCGCTTGTGCGGGCCCCCGTCAATTCCTTTGAGTTTTAATCTTGCGACCGTACTCCCCAGGCGGAATGCTTAATCCGTTAGGTGTGTCACCGAACAGTATACTGCCCGACGACTGGCATTCATCGTTTACGGTGTGGACTACCAGGGTATCTAATCCTGTTTGCTCCCCACACTTTCGCACCTCAGCGTCAGTATCGAGCCAGTGAGCCGCCTTCGCCACTGGTGTTCCTCCAAATATCTACGAATTTCACCTCTACACTTGGAATTCCACTCACCTCTCTCGAACTCTAGACTGATAGTTTTGGAGGCAGTTCCGGGGTTGAGCCCCGGGATTTCACCCCCAACTTTCCAATCCGCCTACGTGCGCTTTACGCCCAGTAATTCCGAACAACGCTAACCCCCTCCGTATTACCGCGGCTGCTGGCACGGAGTTAGCCGGGGTTTCTTTACCTGCTACTGTCATTATCATCACAGGCGAAAGAGCTTTACGACCCTAAGGCCTTCATCACTCACGCGGCATGGCTAGATCAGGCTTGCGCCCATTGTCTAAGATTCCCCACTGCTGCCTCCCGTAGGAGTCTGGGCCGTGTCTCAGTCCCAGTGTTGCTGATCATCCTCTAAAACCAGCTATAGATCGTAGACTTGGTAGGCCGTTACCCCACCAACTATCTAATCTAACGCGGGCAGATCCTTCTCCGATAAATCTTT
>Ga0228673_1000218_pt1 | contig 11419 bp, 9 predicted proteins | sample 91DmetaG_FD_182783 | JGI IMG/M metagenome (GOLD analysis project Ga0228673, IMG submission 182783) | Seawater microbial communities from Monterey Bay, California, United States - 91D | ecosystem: Environmental > Aquatic > Marine > Coastal | place: USA: California | collected 2016-11-11
CTTTAGTTTACCGATTCCGTCATTTCCCTTCATACTCATGTTAGTAATCATATGACTAACACGATCCAGGTTTATGTTTAAATCGTCGGGGTGATCTGCTTCACCTAATACGGTATTTCCGCCTTTGATCTTCTCTTGCAATGAATTCACTGCATTTGAAATCTCATTTACGGGATATACACGCTGATTTTGGTTCTTCACACCACCCTGAATAAAAATTCCTTCCATGTATAAGCTCTTATTACCATTCTCTTCAACAGATTCGGTAGTAATAGCTGCTACGTTAGGTTGTACAATTTCTCTCAGTGGTGTAAACATAATCAATTACCCCTTAACCGCACGTGGTTCGCCGGCCTCTTGTGGTCCGTCTACACCCATTGGTTTAGCGGCAGGAGCACTACCACCAGTTTCTTCCGAGTCTCCAGCGATGTCGATTGGCTTACCGTTGCCAAGTGTTTTATCACCTGGGCCTGTTGGTGAACCAGTACTGTCGGAACCGTCAGTGTGTGATACACTTACAGCCTTCATATCAGCGCCTTCTTCTAACTCTTCTGAGTCTGCATCGTCTGATTCAAAAGCCATTTCTTCAACTTCTTCTTCAGCATCCATATCCATTTCTGGTGCTTCATCAGCTGGCTCATCGTCGTCACCAGTTAATTCTGCAAATGCAGCTTTTAGTTCTTCTAGAGCATCTTCTACGTTCATCATGGCTTCTTCTGCATCTGGTGCATTGTCTTCCATGTCGTCTCCGCCCATTTCGTCTGCAAGATCCATTTCAGCTTCAGCTTCGTCTTCGTCTTCGCCGAAAACTTCTTCTGCTTCAATTTCGTCTTGTGCATCTTCGATGTCGTCAATGAAGTCAGCTTCACTGTCACTTACGTCGATTGTTTCGTCCAGGTCTTCTTCTTCAACCTGATCCTCGGTTTCTTCGATCACGTCTTCTACTTCGGCATCTTCTTCGATTAAATCAGCGTAAATTTCACGTGATTTTTCTACAAAGATATCATGTAGTAGATCAGAGGCTTGTTCAGTCTCCTCGTTGATCACTAGTTCGAGGACTTTTTCTAGTTTTGTTTTACTATCCATTTTGCGTTACTCCTCAATGATGTGACACAGCAATATGTTACAAAGTCAATGATATTTAGTAACCAAAGCATTTTACTATGAAAAAAGCATAGAAAAACGCAAAAAGTGGTATTTTAATGGTCTGACCACTGTGCTAAGTATATTATTCTGCTGGTTTACTGTAGATTTGACTGTAATCATTCGTACGTTGTTGCTTCTCTAAACGCTCTAATTCACGCTTTTTACGCAATTTGTTTAAATGATTTAACGTTAGTCTATTCTTACGTGTGTCATCTATTTTAGCTGAATTGAAGTTATCATCCTCAGCTTCATAGTATTCTCTCAACTCACGAAACTTCATGTTTCATCTCCTGTGTCGGTATCAGCTTCATCGCCGCTGATTGGTGATTCTCCATCTTCAGCTTCATCGCCTAGATCACCGTCATCGTCCATACTAAAATCGCCACTTGGAGCATCATCTAATCCTGGACGGATACCAACGCTACTCAATCCGCTTTCGTCGCCGCCAGCTGATCCAGATGCATTTGGATTTTCTTCTTTCCACATGCTTTCATTCTCTAGTATCTCATCTTCACTAAGTCCAAGATACTTTTTAAGTATAAAGCGTCTGCTCAAGTAATCTACCCCGTCTATCTGGTTGAATACTCCAGCTCTTGCATTGTCAATTTCGATTTCTCTGTACTGACTAAAGCTCTGTGGTTCAATAAATCGTAAGTCAAACAATCCACTTTCAATCTGAAAGCCTCGATTTTTGAGAAACAATTTAAATTCTTGGTCAAAAATTGGTTGTATAAGATTTTGCAAACGTTGGCAATATTTTGTAAACCTATGTTCTTGAATAAATGCAGTACCTACACGTCCGTCGTTATATGTTGCACTACCGTCTTCTGGTCCTGTTGGCAAATAACTACTGGGTACACGCAATGCTCTAAGCATTTTATTTGTAAAGAATCTTAAGTCATCAATCTCACCCAAGTTAGTACCGCCTGGTAACACATCAACTTTACTACCTCTGCCTTCAGCAGTTTGCGCAAAGAAATAGTCTTCCATAATACTAAGTGGATTGTACTGTGCATCCATTACGTTTTGTCCGCCGCCTGTTTTGTTTGGTATACGGCGTTGGTGTATTTCGTTTTTAACTCTTTCAACAAAGCCCATAGCTTTGTGTGGAGGCATGTTACCAACATCTACATAAAATACACGGCGTTCTGGCGCACGTTGTACTCTATAGATAATGATAGCATCTTCCAGTAATTCTTTTTGTTTGTATGTTTTAAAGATTGGATCAAGTACACTTGTACCAAACGGCCAGTTTACATCCATACCTTCAGTCATTGCCACATGCATCATGTGTTCAGCATTAATAGCAAATTCTTGCATTTCAATACCGGCTGTGCCACTGTTACTTGTGGCACCATAACTGCGACCTTCCATGCTTGCAAATCCACCAGCAGATGTTCCGCCACTAAAGCTGTTGTTGTGCTCTAGAGGTTCAGTTGCTGTTTTGTTTTGTAAGTTAAGGTCTAAATTTTTAACAATGTATTGCTCTGGCTTTTTGCCTTCGCTTTCGTTAACAACTACTTTGAGTACATCTTGTGGGTTAACATACATTAGTTCCCATGTTTCTGGGTCACGGATAAACGGCTGATCGCCATACTTAATAACATTACGAAACGTTTTAAATATACGTTTGTCCCAGTCATTTAAGTTGCACCATTGCTTTAGTGCTTGTTCTAGAATTTTGCTTTCGCTTTCACTAGGATCGCCTTTGTACACAAACTTAAAAGGTGTTCCAGTTTCATCATCAAACTGTGTACTGAATTCAGCAATAGTATCAAGAGCAGCGTTGATTTCACTGTCCATATCCATTTGGTCGTACTGCATATAGCGTTCGACTCTGTTTGGCATACCGCTGTATACCTCTGGTAGCCAACTTTGGAACCGGCTAGTGCTTCCGCTACTGCCTACGCCCTTGTTACTACTTTTGGCTTCTTTGCCTTGGTATACTGTAAAGTGTTTTTTCCAACTCATGTTTATCTCTTTATTTTATATGTTACTATATTTATCGATATTTGTCAACCGCTTATGCAGTATTTTCAATTGTGTCTGTTTGCTTTCTCGATAGTCTATTGTTTTCTTTTAGTTCAGCTATTATCGCATCGCCTTGTTCTTGACTTAGTGGTGTAGTTTTAGGATTATTAAGTTCTGCTTGTTTAATTGCAGGATTAACTGTTTCAGTAGCTGGATCTGTTTGTAGTGATGATGTTTTTCTACTTTCAAACGCACTACGCAATTCTTGTGCAGCTCCAATTTTTTGTTTTTCTCGTTCAGTAAGTAAACTTTGATCAACAGCTTGACCATTAATTACTGTAGGAACATGTCCTTCTGCTGTGAATTTTACATTTCCATCGCCAGTGTCTATGCCCATTTCTTTTGCTAGTTCATTTGCACGTGCAATTTTATATCTATCTGACTGTTCAAGTTTACGCAATTGGGCTTGTGCTTTAAATTTCTTTTTAGACAACTCTTTATATTTGGCTTGTTTTTCAGGATCTGCATATCCCATTACATCAACATCTCTGCCTTCTATACCATCAAATTCTCTTCCAACAACTATTTTCTCACCAGCAGATTCTTCAAATGCTGCTAATGCTGAATTATTTTTTGCAGATTGTTTCTGAAGTGCGGTTTGTGTGGCAAGAACTGTGCTGGTTGGAACAGTAGGTAACTCTTTGGGTGTTTTAGCACGTTCGGTAAGTGTAGCTAGATGTTCTTCTAACTTTGTAATTTCGGCTTTTGCTTTACGTTGACCGCCTTCTTCTTTACCCCAAAATTCATTCTGACCTGCTTCACTTCTATCAATACGTGCTTGTAGATCTTGTATTTCTTTATTAGTTTTTTCTATTTCTGAATCTAAGCCTTCTATTTCGTTGTCTGATAATTTTTCACCAACTGCTTCTCCAGCTTTACTTCCAACAAAATCACCTGCCATCGATCCAATTATACCACCCAATATACCACCAATCGCTGTACCTACTATAGGTACAACACTACCAATAGCAGCACCTGCGGCCGCACCAGCTAATCCGCCACCTACCATTCCGGCGGCACCACCAACTTCTTCTGATTTTTCAGTTGTTGATAAATCATCATTCATTAATGCACTTCCAGCATCAACGGCGCCAAGAATTGCCGCAACAGGTGCGAATTTTCTCACAGCAGATTTGGCAATGTTGCCCATTCCAGGGACTTTTGTTTTGTCTACACTGTTAACAACTGCGGTTCCAGCACCTGCAACAGCTCGTCCTCCACTACCAAGTTTATCACCTATAAAGCTAGCACCACGACGACCTAACTCAAATATTTTACCAAATCTTCCACCACGTGGCTTGACTCTAGGTTTGGTTTTATTTTTACGGTCAACATCAGCTCCACCGCCAAGTCCACCGCCAAGGTGTTTCACAGCAATTGCTGTAGTTAAGGCATTTATACCAACAGTTAACGCAGCTATAACAGTAATTAGGGCACCAATACCCAAGGCACCACCAACTCCAACTCCTTCACCCAGTGTTTTATCAGCACCAAATCGGTCACCAATTTTACGTATAGCTGTAGATAAATGTGCGCCATCTTCTGATAAGGATGTACCAATTGTATCAAATACTGTATTAATTGAACTTGCTTTAACATTATTAGAAAGTTCTTCTAATGAATTACTAAGTCCTAAAAATTCCTTATTTTTTTCTAAACCGTCATCAACATCTTTTCTAGCATCAGTCACTTCCTTTTCAGTAGTAGCAAGTCCTTGCAACCCATTAACAAATCCTAGTAGCTTGGTGGCACTTTCAACTCCAGTAGCCCCTAAACTCATTAAGTTCTGTCTTACTTCAGGAGTAGCAACATCACCCAGTCTACCCATCATTGCAGTAATTTTAGTATTAAATTCTTCTGTTGGCATTGTAAGTGCATTGTCGTCTGCAAATTTTGCAATGTCTGCAAATGCACCTTGAATTTCAGGACCGCCCACACTAATCATTTCTTTAAGTTGACTACCAAGTGCAGTACTAAAGAACGGGATGTCAGTAACTGCGGCTTGTGCAAGGGCACCTGCAAATACTGCTCCTTCATCTCCTAAACCGCCAATTATTGAGCCTAAGTTTCCAATATTAGCTGGAAGATCTTTACCCAGTGCTGCAAACTGCTGTCTTGCTGTTTCAATTATTGGATCACTTAGAACTGCCTGACGGTTACGCAACATTTCTCTACGGTCTTGACCAGTAATACTGGCTAATGCAGTTGTTTCACTCATTAGCTCATTCATACTTTTGTTAACACTTTCAGTAATTTGTGCTTGGCTCATTCCGCCGCGACGTCTGATTTCAATTTCTTCAGCTAAAATTTCATTATATTCAGTATTACTAAGACCAAATTGTCCTACATCTCTGGCACTATGACGAAGTGCCTTACTAAGTTTCGCAAAGTTTCTAGCACCATCATCAGTTGTTGATCCCATTGCTTTAATAGCACGGCTATTTCCGTTTATTATTTTTCCGTATGAGGCAAGATCTAATCCAGCATCTGCTGCATCACCACGCAAATTTTGTAATGATGTAGATAATCCAACACCAGTATTACTAAGTTCAGTTAAATTTTTGGCAAATCCTTCTATTACACCAACAGCAAAGCCAGTTACTGTACCAATTCCAGCTATTGATCCAATTGCTGCTGCTATACCTTTAAGGTCTGATTTTTCTATTCCAGTACTGAGATCTTTAGTAGTTTTCTTAATGCTGGATCCCATACTTTTGACAGCATCGTTTAGTCTTTCAACTTGTTTTTCTTCAATATCTTTAGCTTTTTTATTGATAGCTGCTTGTAATTTATTGACACTAATTAAGTCACGCAGACTTTTAAATATTTTTTGGTCTTCCTTGGTACCTTCCTTGGTGCCTCGATCAATAGCCTGTTTAACTCCGCCCAATAGGCGTTTGTTTTCGGCAATTTGTCTACTGGAAACTGCTTTGTTGTTTTGTAGTAATGCACTTAGACTAGCTAAGTTTCCTTTGTCAATGGCTATAAGCTCTTTGAGTTGTTCTTCACTAGCCCATGCTGGTACTTCTACTGCCTGTCCGGCTATTTCTATTGTGTGCTTACTTGATGCCATGTTTAGATCTGCTATTATGTACGTAGATAAATAATATTACCATATTGCCACAATACTGTGGCACTATTACTATTTAGCGAGGTAAAAATGAGCGATAATCCATTAAAGGACTTATACCGTAGTAAAAGCGTATATCTTAACTTACCAAGCGGTGGCCGCTTCTATGATAGTGGGTTAAACTTGAGTATCGACAATGAACTTGGTGTTATGCCAATGACTGCCGTGGATGAAATTAAACTCAAGGCACCTGATGCACTATTTAATGGCGATGCACTGTTTGATTTATTTAAAAGTTGTGTGCCAGACATAGCCTTGGCAGATGAAGTACCAACATGTGATGTTGATATGATTCTAATGGGCATCAAAGTTGCAACACACGGAGAAATGTTGGAAGTAACCAGTACTTGTGCAAAGTGTGAGAAAGATGGGGAATATGAAATATCTTTACCCAGTCTCATGGCGTCAGCACAACCAATTGACAAAGAGAATGTTATTGAAATTGAAGGTGGAGTTAAGGTGTTTGTTAGACCATTTAGTCTACGCAGTCAAGTAAAAGGAAATGTACAACGTTTCCACCAGATGCGTATGCAAATGATCTTGAACGACGATTTAACAGACGACGACAAAGCACAAATGTTTGATGAGGCACTGTTACAAGCAAGTGCTGTAAGTGTTCAATTGTGTGCAGACAACATTATAAGTGTAGAGATACCACAAGATGGCAGTGAAACTGTCAAAGTTGATAGTGCTGATCACATTTATGAATGGGTTGAAAACATGGACAGTAAAACTTATGAAAAGGTTATTTCACGTATTCGTAAGTTAAGCGATCCACGTATTGACACAGACATAAATTTAACATGCACTGAATGTCAACACGAATATAAAACTAAACTGGAGTTGGATCCTATAAATTTTTTCACCTGAGGGCAATTAGAATGTCAGCCCTAGAGCTGAACGCCTTTACAAAGGATCTGATTGTCCAACAAGAAAATTTAGAACAGAATTTATTAGAATTAGCTGTTTACAGCAACGGAGGTCTTAGTTACAACGATCTCTTACAAATGCCTTTGGCTAATATTAATAGACTATCGAAAATCATATCCAAGAAGATCAAACAGGATAAAGGAATACAAGAAGCAAATATGTTATAATCATCTTGTTTACGTTGTCTAACGACAACGGATTTATTCATTTCATTCATAAATCATTTTTTAATATTTAGAAGTTATTATCTTTAGCTTTACCATGATGTCAGTCACACTTAGCCTGATTAAGGCCAAGTGCATCTGAAAAACTTTACCAGTCAATACTGCCACACTACATCTCGAAAAACCTTTTAAACGTAAGGTAAGGGCGGTTGTGCGGTACCCTTTTACAATCTGCTTACAACGCAGGAACATAGATGGCCAGATGTAGCGACCAATCTACTACCCGTGAGTTCCAATAGTCAGGAGAGCTCACTCATTTTGGTTTGTCAAACCAACGCATAGACTGCAACACACCACGCCATCGACATCAGCTCACGCTGGCAGATTCTTGGTGAGTCGAGCTTCCTCGACCAAACAAAGTTGCTATAATGATTTAAAGTTGATATTAGCCTGAGTTTTTGCGTTGCTCTAACAGACGTTGTCTTAATATATTACTGCCACCAACTCTTACGTTGATGATGCCGTTGTAATATTCATCTGTTTCAAGCACACTTCGATCGAACTGCTCTTTTGCTTCCAAATAGCTTAGTTCGCCTTTGCTTTCGCAATAATAAATTATCTCACGTGTGAATTTGTCTTCGCCTAATGTAGCGACATCCTCATTAAGTTTGTCGCTTGAGCCCCAATAAGTGCGCCAGTCACTTTCTTTAGTACTGCGTCTCTTATTTTTTCTGCCTTTGAGTGGTTTTTTAGTTACTTTGAATCTTGCCAGTTTTTTGCCGATATATTTTTTGCCATTTGTAGTGTTAGTAATAATGTAGACAAAGCCTACACATGTTTCAGGAAGTTCATTTACTACTGATCCATTATATTTCCATTCACTACTTACCACGTTTGCTCATTTTTTCCAATGTGTGTATACCAACTTCGCTGATATCCTGTACCTTTTTATGTCCTGTATAACGCTTCCTGATAACTTTATCAGAAGGTCGTTCATATATAGCACTAAACTCATCTTCGCTGAACACACCAGTGTTAGTTAATGTACTTATATAATCACTTGTTAAAGAGCTGGTATCAATGGTAATACTGCTATTATCACTCATATCAAAATCACTCATGTGACTATAACTGTCGTGTGTTACAACTTTAGATGATGGTATGTTAAGTGTAACACCAGTATCTAAGTCTGTCAATACTATATTTTCTAAATCGTCATCTTTATTCTTCGACATAATCTGTATCCGCATTAAATGTTGTAAACCCATTTTCTTTCAGTACTTGTAGTGTATGACTTACTCGTCCTACAAGTTCGTCTCTGTGACTGATTAGGAATACATTTTTGTTTCTTTCACGCACTATCTTCTTTAGTACGCCTAATGATGCTTCTACACCATTGCTGTCCATGCCTGAGTCTACTAGTTCGTCAATTGCCAAAAAGTTAATAGGTGTATTCATACTTTCAAATACATCTCTAAATGCCCATGATAAGCCAAGTATAAGCCTGTTGCGTTCGCCTCTAGATAAGTTGTCGAAGTCCAGTTCTCTGCCAAGCTCTGTAATTTCTACAGTTAAGTCTGGTTGGAATTGTACTTCATGTGGGAGCCCGAGTTTAGTTAAGTAATAGCCAAGTCTTGTGTTTAAATATGATAAGTTTTGTTCAATAATACGTTTGCGGATAAAGCTATCCTTGTTCGTCAACAGTTTCATTAGAAAGTCCTGGTGGTCTCGTAGGATATTTAGATCATTAATTCTATCCCACGATACCTCCTGGATACCTGATTCTTGCAATGCATCAATCTGATCTGTATACGGATCAGTTTCAGACTTTTTAAGATCAAGTTGGCCTTCAAGTTGTACAACTTTGTTACGATGGTCATGTGCGTCAGCAATGTCATCATAAAATGTACTAGGTGCAGTGCCGATTTCACCTAGTTCTTGTAAAGCAGTATTATGCTCACCTAGTTGAATTGCGTTAGCAGAAATATGATCAACTGCCTCCTGACGCTGCTCTTGTTTTGATTTGAGAATTTCTTCTTGCTTTGTGTCGTGCATGTCTTGTCCACAAGCATAACACTTGTGGTCTGTTAGCAGACCGATTTCTTTTTCTAGCTTCTCGACTAGCTTACCTTGTTTTTTATCATCAGCTTCAATTGATTTTAACAACGCTTGAAGCTGTGATTGTTGCGATATTTTACTACTGTGTGTAACTAATTCTGCATGCGCAGAAAGTTCAGTATTAATATCAAGATGCTCTAGTTCGGCAATCGCCTGTTCAAAAGCAATCGTATCATTGACTTTCTTCTCTTCCCAAACTCGTCTCCGGCGCTCTAAGTCTTTAATACTTTTAGCGATAGTTAAGTTTGCTTCTTCGACGCCTTTGATACGATATTCTTCTTCTTTGATGGAGTCTTTCGTTTCTTTCATTTGATCTTTAAGTACAGTGGCCTTTTCGCTCAACATTGTAATACCCAGCAATTGCTCGATAATAGCACGTTGATCATTAGGACGCATACTTAAAAATGGCTCAGTGTATGTGTTAAGACACACAATATGTTTAAACATATCATGGCTCATACCCAATAGCTTTTCTATTTCTTGTTGTGAAAGACGTCCAACGCCCTGACTTTCATCTGTAGCGTCATCATGAAAGTCATGGTTGTTAACTACAAACTTGAAAATATTTGGCTTTCGTCCACGTTCAATACGGTACTCAGTTCCATTTACATCAAAGTCTACAGTAACTAACATGCCTTTGTTGTTAGTTTTGTTAATCAAATTATCCTTGCGAATATTTGTTAGTGCGTTTCCATATAGCGCATAACTTAATGCGTTAATGATTGTTGTTTTTCCAGTACCATTACGGCTACCGTCACCTCCTAGATCAACATTGTTGCCCAGTACAAGTGTTAGTCCTGCGTCATCAAACCGTACGGCTTGCGTGACGTTACCAACACTCATGAAGTTTTTAATGGTTACGTTTCTAATATTAATCATAAGTTCGCATATATATCCATAAGAATTTTACTGTTTATCAGTTCGCTATCAACAGCTTTAAGTTGATTATACACTATCTGGTCCACATTTTCAACCTCTATTTCGTTGTCTGTTTTCCAGTCAGTAGCATGTTCTTCTTTCTTAGCAGGCAGTAAACTAATCTCTCTAAGACTGTATTGTTTTGCAAAAGTCTCTTTGATAAAGTTTGCCTCCTCATAACTGATAGACACATCAAGTGTAACACGACAATAGGTGTTTTCACTCAAGTAGCGATCTGGGTCGTCTATCAGTTTACTTAGCGGTAGTGTTCTATACTTAGGGCCATCTGTCCAGTTTATGTACTCTGGTTCACCTCCCCAATTAAGTATCATCATGCCACGATCGTCGTCCCATGCATCTGCATAGTTGTGTGGAAACGGACTACCCAAGTAATGAACACTGCCGTTGTTTTGTCGTTTGTGGAAGTGTCCACTAAACACGTATTCAGGACCGTTAAAGTGTTCAGCTTTAAGTCCTCCATGGTCCGGCATAGTAACCATTGCGTTCATTTTAAAAAATGGAAGTTCAAAATGCCCAAACACATAACGGTTCTTGAGCTTGGTCATCTTCTTCCACTCATCTTCAACAAGCCAAGGCACAAGACTAACACCATCCCGTTCAACCATTTTATCATTGATAATGTGTACATTATCATGTAAATCAGCATACGGAATACTGTGTATTTCACGCTTTTCTCTGTAGTATAAGTCGTGGTTTCCCATAATCATATACACATTTTCAAACGCTTCACTCAATCTCTTAATGTTTGGCACAGTATAATTTAGTGTACTAACATTAACACTGGCACGATGATGGTGCCAATCGCCTAGGAATATACATGTTTCACATCCAGCCTCTTTGGCCTTTTCAATAAACCAATAGATAAATCTTTCACAATCATCATTGTGTTGACGACTATTGTTTTTGTTTCCAAAATGTATATCTGTAAAACATGCAACCTTATTGAAGAATTGGCTCATAA
>Ga0228673_1000235_pt1 | contig 11020 bp, 8 predicted proteins | sample 91DmetaG_FD_182783 | JGI IMG/M metagenome (GOLD analysis project Ga0228673, IMG submission 182783) | Seawater microbial communities from Monterey Bay, California, United States - 91D | ecosystem: Environmental > Aquatic > Marine > Coastal | place: USA: California | collected 2016-11-11
TATACCAACAGTTATAAGAATTCCAGATAATACAGCAGCAGGAATTTTTGACGCAATTGGCCCTAATGCAAGAAGAATAAACAACAGCAAAACACCAGCAATCATTCCAGACAATCTAGTCTTTCCTCCAGCATTGATGTTAACTACAGTTCGGATGGTTGCACCCGCACCTGGAATTCCACCAAAAATTGCGGCGATACTATTACCGATGCCCTGACCAACAAGTTCTTTATTTGGTTTGTGTTTGGTTTTTGTCATGTTGTCGGCCACTATACTTGTTAGTAAAGAGTCTATAGCTCCCAAAAGCGCCAATGTGAGTGCCGAGAATATATAGGGGCTAATACTGCCAAGATTGAAATGAGAAAACATCTCTAATTTAGGCACAGGAAGTCCCTCAGGGATTTGTTCGATCGGCTTGTAGTCCAGTCCAAAGCCAATAGCAATTCCAGACATCGCTATAAGTGCAACAAGTGTGCTAGGGACTGCTTTTGATATCTTTCTAAAACCAAAGATGATTATAATTGTGCCAAGCGAAAGAAGCAGCTCTAGCCAGTTTATGTTGCGAAGCGCCCGAGGCATTACTTTTACTGCACCAATTGTACCCGAAGCGTATTTTGCCGCAAGAGTTTTAGACTCTCGTAGGATATCTGCCTCAGTAATATTGCCAGCTCGCCTGATAGTTTCTTTGAAATCTTCCAAAACAAGCAAGCCTTCTCCCGCCTCTTCTTTCAATATGTTTTCTAGTATGATTTCTTCCGCTTGAGGCTTAAACTGGTTCACATATTCCATGTCTTCTTTAGGACTATAACCTAAAGATGGTAGAATTTGAGTTAAAAGAATGATCACTCCTATTGCTGTCATAAACCCAGAAACAACAGGATAGGGAATGTATTTAATATATTTTCCCACTCCAACAAGCCCTAGACCAACTTGAATTAGGCCTGCTAGGAAAAAAACCATCAGTATAGAAGGTAATGCTTTGTTCACATCACCATCGCTTGCAACCACGATGCTGGCAATTACAACCATACTTACTGCAGTCATTGGCGCTGTAGGTCCAGAAATTTGGGTATTAGTTCCTCCAAAAAGGGCTGCAAAAAAACTGATAAATATTGCGCCATAGAGTCCAGCGCTAGGTCCTAAGCCAGAGGAAACCCCAAATGCAAGCGCTAAAGGAAGCGCTACGACTCCGGCAGTAATACCACCAAAAGCATCACCTTTGATATTTGAAAAAAAGCCTTTCATTTTTGTTGATTTTTTAATAAAAATATAAATTATTTATTAAAATCAAACAAAAACATCAATTGTTTTAAAGATACGTTAATTATAACTCTTTAAAGACTTGGTTGGGCAACCATCCGCTTTTGCCATCAATAAGCTTAATTTTTGTCCATTCTTTTTTGTACGATTCAAGAATTTGAATTTTCGCGCCCTCGTGAAGAATAAAAACTGTTTCACTTTTTAGATTAGGCTCGGATTTTGAGGCAACCTCTTGCGAGAAAACGACAGCAAAACGCTTGTTGTCTAGATTTAGTTTTTTATTGAGTAAAGCAAGCCCCAGAGTAAGATTCAAAACAGAGAAAACACTTAGAATAAAATATGCTCTTTTGCTTTTCGTGGTTTCAGAACGATAATATGCAATAAACAACAACACGAACACCCACATCGTTAGTATGCAAAAAATAGACCACCCAAAGACATTAAAAAATCCCGCCATTTTCTCATAGAACTTAAGCACTTCAACCTCAGGTATATTATCAAATTTATCGATTGTCATTTGCTTAGCAAAGCTGTAGTTGTTAAGTGTCTCTTCATCATAGGGGCTTAATTTTAAAGCTTTTTCGTAATAATATATACTTGGCGCTATTTCATTTGCTTTATAGTAGCAGTTAGCCATGTTAAAGTACAAGGCACTAGAATGAAAGCCATTGCTTATAATCTTGTTGTATATGGAAATGGCGCCCTGATACTCGCCTTTATTGTACAGTGTGTTTGCTTGTTCAAACAATAGATTTTCTTGTGAAAAACCAAGAAGCCCAATCAGCCAAAAAAGAACAATTAGTTTTTTCATATTATTTTAGTTGTTTGTCTAATGTGTTAATTACCTCAACTGATTTTTTATAAGCGCGGGTCATGTCAGAAGCCTGTAATGGGGTGTATCTGGCTAGCTCGCAAGATTCGATAATATTTAAAAACGATTGGACATACAATTGATCCACCCCTCTTTTTTCTAAAAGAAGCGCAATTTTTTCCTTGGATAATTCACTTGTTTCAATTTTCAATCTAGATTTCAGATAATTATGTAATGCGCGCTCCAAGGCCACATAAAACGCCTCTTTTTCACCAATTGCTTTTTTCGCTGACCCAAAATATTTACGAGCAAGCTTATTCGTTCTTCTTGTTTTATTTCCAGCAACATCCATTGCTCTTTTTTCTTGCTTGCGCGTAAAAATGATCAGTAACGGAATTAAAAGCAATGGCCCTAAGAACAACCACCAAAACAGCTTTGTATTGTAGAAGGCGTTTTGAGCAATAGGCTCTAAATCTGCGTTAGATTTAAAGGAAAAAAACTGTTTTGAGAGTGCGGTAACGTTTGTTTTTTGCACTTCTTTTGTGTTTGAATCACCATTTGGCGTTACTCCAGAACTTCCTATAACCGAAACCACTAACTCATTTGATTTAATTGTTTTATAAGCCTCAGACTTGAGGTCAAAATAAGAAAAGCTAACCGCGGGGATTGGGTACCGCCCCTGATCATTGGGTACAATCGTATAAGTATCTGTTATACTGCCTTTCATCCCTGAGAGGTTTGTAGAAACTTTTTCGGAATGTTCGGGCTCGTAAACTTCAAGCGCACTGGGAAGTTTCGGCTTAGGAAGCTCGAATAACTTGAGATTACCACTTCCAGACACCTTAAGTTTTAAGTTGAACGCTTCTGTGACTTCTAACTTCTTTTTGCTCGAAGAAAGACTAAAGTCAAAACGTCCAACAGCCCCTGAAAAATCCTTTGGTCTTCCAGCGCTAGGCAAAGGTTTTACATTGATAGTTCTTTTTCCAGCTGTTACTGTCAAATTAGCCGTAGTAGTTATAAATCGCCCAAAAATATCTCGCCTCTTTGAGGGCACCTCAACACTTACGTCTAAGGTGAGCGGCTCAATATTTAATTTTCCTGTTTTTTGAGGGTAAAGCACTGTTTTTTTCAAAACAGCGTAGCGATAGTCTTCTCCTTTATATTTTCCCTCTCGTACGTTTTGACCCTTAACATCAATGTTCTGGCTCCAAAAATCATTATACCTAGGACTGTCTAGTTCAGACCAGTTTCTCACACCAGTATTTTCTGCTACATATAGTTTATAAACAACACTTACAGGCTCGTTGAGGTACGGGTTTGTTGTAGAAACCTCTGCAACCAAATGGATATTCTCTGAAGCAATATAGTTTGGGTCATTAGGGTCTTTTGGTATATCTACAGCTGTTGTGACTGTAATTTTCATTGGGGCGGTTTTGTAGGATTCTCCGTTTATTTCAATACTGGATTGCCCTATGGTAAACACCCCTCTTTTTGTTGGAGACAAAAAATAGCTATAACTCTTAGAAAACGAACGCTTACCGTTTATGGAATAGTTTTTTATGGATTGACTTGGTCCGCCAACGACTTTGAAGCCTTCAAAGCTAGGCGGTGTGAAATTGTCGCCATCTTCGTTCATGGTGAAGTCTACACGCAAACGCTCATTTACTCCTAATTGTGTTTTGCTTGCTTTTGCTTCGAAAACGACTTGAGCATAGCTAAAACTTGAAAGGAACATCAAAAAAATAAGCACTCTAAATTTCATAAACTACCAGTCTTTATCTGTTTTTACTTTTACTCCTTTTACTTTGGAGGCATTCATTTTTTCCTGAACTTTTTTTTCTTCATTATTCATAGCTTCAAGTAGATTTTTTACTTGTTGCGGCGACATTTTTCCTTGTCTGTTTTTGTTGTTTTGATTGGGGTTTTTTTGATCTCCTTCTTTATCTTTTGGCTTGTCCTTATTATCTTTTTGGTCGCCCCCTTTTTCTTTAGGATCTTTATTTTTGTCGTCTTTATCTTTGTTTGGTTCGTCTTTATCTTGTTGTTTGTCGCTGTCTTCTTTTTGGTCTTTATTTTGCTCGTCTTTGTCTTCCTTTTCTTTATCATCGTCGCCTTCGTCCCCGCCACCACCTTGCTCTTCAGCACAAACTTTTGCTAGGGCTAAGTTATATCGGGTTTCATCGTCTGCCGGGTTATTTCTTAGCGCGCTTTTATAGGCCTCAACAGCTTCTTTACATTTTTTATTTTTCATGAGTGTATTTCCAATATTATGGAACGCTGCATGCTTTTCTTTTTTGTTGCCATGTTCTGTTGACTCAATAAGCTTTGAAAGTGCTTCGTCGTAAAACTCAGCGGCATAATAAGCACTACCAAGATTATATGAGCTTTTTGCATTAGTAGCTTTCTTTGAAATCGCTCTGCGGTAATATTTTTCAGCTTCAGTGAAATTTTCGTCCAGAACAGCATTTCCGTCGTATACAAAAGCGTCTGATTCGGCTTGAATTTCATCTTTTTGTTGTGCCTGTGATTGATTCACAAAAGCGGCACACACAAACAACATAAAGCAGCTTAAAAAAGAGTTTAAAGTTGGTTTGCAAAACAAGTGCTTATAAACGATTTTTCTCATAGATTTTCATTAAACAAATTCAGGCGCTTGAGCCAAGCAGTTTTTCTTTCTAAAAAAAGAATATCCAAAATTAAAAAGAAAAGACCTAATCCTAAAAACCATTGGAATTGATCTTCATAATCAGCAAACTCTTTGGCTTCAAACTCCTTTTTATCCATTTTATTCAAAATATCGCTAACTGTTTCTGTTACACTCTTGGTGTTTTTACCATCAACATATGAACCATTCGTGTTTTCAGCAATTTCAGCCAGTGTTTTTTTGTTTAATTTTGTAATTACAGTTTCCCCGCTTTGGTTTTTTTTATAACTCATCACAACTCCATTTTTCTTCAATGGAATTGGTCCTCCTTTTTCACTACCAACACCAATGGTGTATATTTTGATCCCTTCTTCTGCGGCAGCCCCAGCAACATTGATACTCGAGTCGTTGTGGTCTTCCCCATCTGAAATAATAACCAACACCCGATTTGTTTGCTCTTCATCATTGTAATAGCTACGAGACAGCTGAATAGCCTCATTTATAGCTGTACCCTGGGAAGAAAGCATTTCTGTATTCATGTTCTGAAGAAACATTTTTGCAGCAGCATAATCTGTTGTAATTGGCAATTGTGGAATAGCCTTTCCCGCGTAGGCAATGATACCAACACGATCACTAACAAGGCTATTTATAATTTGCGTAGTGAGCTGCTTTGCTTTTTCAAGGCGATTGGGCGCAATGTCCTCTGCCAACATACTTTTGGATACATCTATAGCAAAAACAACATCAACCCCTTGTCTTTTGACCGTTTGTAGTGATGTGCCCATTTTTGGGTTTACTAAGGCGATAATTAAACAAACAATGCTGAGCGAAAGCACAATAAACTTCAGGACAGATTTAAACACTGATTGGTCTGGACTTAAACGAGCCAATAATTCCAAATCGGAAAACTCTCGCTTAGTCTTTTTCTTCCATATTTGTACCCACAAGAATACAATAAGCATACCAAGCACTATAAATAAAAGCCAAAACCATATGTCTTCTTCGAGTTGAAACATAGTTAAATAAAACTTTTTAATAAGGTGTGACGAAGCAAAAATTCAAAAACTAGTAATGCAAGGGCCCATAGGACCAGTGGCCGAAACTTCTCTTCGTAATTATAATATTTAAATTCTTCTATTTCTGTTTTTTCAAGCTGGTTAATTTCAGCATAAATTTCTTCAAGTTTTTTGTTGTTTGTTGCCCTAAAGTACTTTCCGCCAGTTCCCTGAGCAATTTCTTTAAGTAATTTTTCATCAATTTCAACTTGAATTCTAGAGTATTGGATTTTGCCATTTCGAATAGCTACAGGAGACAATGCCATACCGTTACTTCCTAGGCCGATGGTATAGGTCTTTATTCCATACTCTGAAGCCAACTCACTTGCCGTTAGCGGATCTATAAAACCAGAGTTATTAACTCCATCGGTTAAAAGAATAATAATTTTACTTTTAGCTTTACTGTCTTTTATGCGATTGACAGCCGTTGCAAGCCCCATTCCAATTGCCGTTCCACCCGTGATGATTGTGTTGTATTTTATTTCTTTTAAGGAATTAAAAATAATATTTTTATCGCTTGTGACTGGAGTTCTTGTGTAACTTTCCCCTGCATATTCTACAAGACCTATTCTATCATTTGGCCTTCGGGCTATAAACTTACCCGCTACGTCTTTTAGTGCCTCAAGTCTGTTTGGTTTTAAATCCTTTGCAAGCATGCTTGCCGATACATCAATAGCCATCACAATGTCAATCCCACGAGTTTTTTTTGTTTTAGTGGAGACGTCAACGCTCTGTGGCCTTGCCATTGCAACAATGATTAAGACAAGGGCAAGCGTACGGAAGCCGAACAAACAATGTTTTAAAACAGTCCAAAACAAACTTCCTTTTACCAACCCTGAGCTATTTGAAATTTCTAGAACCGCAGTTTGTTTTTTATGTTTTATAACATACCACAGTAGCAGCGGAGGAAGCAGCAGCAGTAACCAAAGCAATTCTGTATGTGTAAATTCTATTCCTTGCAGCATTAGTTTTCGTTTGGTTTAATCAGTTCTACGGAGTTCAATATGCGCTCAACTATTTGCTTGCTGTAGGGGTCGTCAGCTTTCCACACTATAATAAGTTGTTGTAAAACAGCTGCAGTCGAAAACCCTAAGATTACAAAAGACCCTTCGGTCAATCTTCCTGATTTGAACGCAAGGGTCGCTGTACCATAGGTTTTCACCCCTTCTTGGCCGTTAGGGCTAACAAACTTTTCATTTCGAGGAATGATGTTTACAGCCCCTTTTTTCTCCAGCAAACTAAGCTCGTAATCTGCTATTTTAATCAGATCTAATGGCTCATTGCTTGAGTTTTTTGCGTTATCGCTTGAATTTTTCTTTGAGCTTTTGACAATAATTTCCAAAGGGACTTTAGAATTATCGTACGTAAATACTTTTGTGTTTAGAGAATCCGTAGTCTCGTATAGTTTTTCCTTTTTTTGTCGTTCTAAAACTTTTGGAGTCTCAACAATAATTCCTGGCGCACCATATTCACTGGTGACCCAATCTTCTGTTTCTAAAAGAAGCTTACTGGGGTTACGCAGTACGGTGTCTTTTACCGAATTAAACCCATAAACTATGCTAAACCCAACAAAAGCCGCAATGAGTACACCCACAAAAGAAAGGCCGACAACAATTATTTTTTTTCGTTGTTGTTTTTGTTTCAGTTCTTTTTGATAGGCCAAATCTTTTAAAAGATCTTCTTCGCTGGGCTCAGGGAGAGCTGCTCTTACATGATCAATTTCTTTATCGATTACGTGTTTATCCATACGTGCAATTTCAAAATCAGGTTTTGATTTTGCGAATTTCACTAAGTCTGCGCGCTGCAAGGTTGCCTGGATGTTTTTTATAGTTTCTTTATTTATTGAAACATGTTTTGAGTCTCTAAGCGCACTAAGCCTCTGAACAAGTTCATCTGTTGTACTTTCTAGCGACTGGTCATAGACTTTTTCGTTGAGGTATTTACGTAAAATAAACGTTAGTTCAGAGTAGAACTCTTTGATTTTTTGATCTTCGAAATACGATTGCTCGTCAAGATTGTCAAGAGCTAATTTTGCCCGTCTGTATGGTGGTAGGGCTGCAATTTTCTCCTCCTCAGAAAGTGTTTTTTTCCTGTAAAATAACCAATATATGACACCACCTGCACAAACTAAGAATAAAATAAATACCCAATAATAATGATCAAAAAAAGAACGTTGATTCACCACATGAATTACAGGCTTTATGTCATAAAGTTTTTGTTTGGTTGTGTCAACAGCTACGGGCTGTACAATTATGCGTAAGGAGTCTGAGAATATTGTTTTGTCCCCAACTAATATTTTTTGGCGTGGAATGGTATAAGCGCCAGAGTCAAACTGGGTGAGACCGTATTTTTTTATGAGTTTGGATTTAAAATTGCCGTGCAGCGTGTCTGCGGTATAGCTTTCAATCATTTCCATAGGCTTGAAAGTTTGCCCTTCAGGAAACACAACTACTGTTGTGCTGTCAATTTCTGCTTCAATACTGTATAATAACTCCTCACCAATCTTTATTGATGTTGTATCTACTGATGTTTTGAGTTGTGCACTACTAACAAAAGCAAGCAAAACCATCATTAAAAAGCACTGCTTTTTTGACCATGATCTTAAATACTGCCTTTTGAATTTCATCCCTTTTGTTTATCCTCTTTGTTTGAAATAGCCTAATAATTTTTTCACATAACTTTCGTCAAGTCTGCATTCGAGCTGTCCTGCCCCAGCTTTTTTAAAACTATCCTTAAAATAGTTGACTTGGTTTAAGTATTGTTTTGCATAAATCCTTCTTATTTTTCTTGAGCTTGTATTCACCAGTGTTGATGTCCCGGTTTCTTGGTCTAGCATTTGCACGACTCCTAGATTAGGAATCTCGGCTTCGTTCTTGTCAAATACACGAATCCCGGTTATGTCGTGCTTTCCGGACGCAATCTTCAAATTGTGATCATAACCAGAATCTATAAAATCTGAAAGCAGAAAAACAATAGCCTTTTTTTTCATCACATTGGACAAAAACTTTAAAGCTTCTGCAGTGTCGGTTTGCTTATTTTTTGGTTTAAATTCAATAAGCTCTCTAATTATGCGCAAGACGTGAGACCGTCCTTTTTTTGGTGGAATATAAAGCTCGACATCGGCAGAATAAAGAATGAGTCCAATTTTGTCGTTGTTTTGGGTTGCAGAAAAAGCAAGGGTAGCGGCAATCTCGGTAATAAATTCACTTTTAAATTGACGAAACGTCCCAAATTGTCCCGACCCAGAAACATCAACCATGAGCATCATGGTTAGTTCCCGCTCTTCTTCAAAAACCTTAATATAAGGCTCGTTATATCGCGCGGTAACATTCCAATCAATATTACGCACATCATCTCCAAATTGATATTGTCTTACTTCCGAAAAAGTCATTCCACGTCCTTTGAAGGTCGAATGGTACTCTCCACCAAAAACATGATCAGACAATCGCCTTGTTTTGATTTCAATTTTACGGACTTTTTTTAGGAGCTCTTTTGTATCCATTTATACTAACACGTGAATTTTTTAATCTAGAAAAGATAATTAACAGACGCCCACTAAGGCACCTCTATTACATTTACAATTTTGTGTACAATATCTTCGGAGGTTATATTTTCAGCCTCTGCTTCGTAGGTGATTCCAATTCGATGGCGAAGAACATCCAAGACAACTGCACGAACATCTTCTGGGATGACATAGCCGCGGCGTTTGATGAAGGCGTAGCACTTTGCTGCAGTCGCTAGGTTAATACTTCCCCTTGGCGATGCCCCAAATGATATGAGCGGTTTTAGCTCTGCTAAATTGTAGCGTTCGGGGTAGCGCGTTGCAAAAATGATATCAAGAATATATTTTTCAATTTTTTCATCCATATAAACCTCGCGTACTGCTTTTTGAGCATCTAGGATTTGCTTGACACTTACTACAGGTTTTATTTTTTCAAATGCCCCTTTCAAGTTCGCACGAACAATTAGTTGTTCGTCCTCAAGTTTTGGGTAATCGATTACAGTTTTTAGCATAAAACGGTCCACTTGAGCTTCAGGGAGCGGATAGGTCCCTTCTTGTTCGACCGGGTTCTGAGTTGCCATTACTAAGAAAGGTTTTTCTAAAATGAAAGTTTCATCGCCAATTGTCACTTGCTTTTCTTGCATAGCTTCTAGAAGTGCTGACTGTACTTTTGCCGGTGCGCGGTTGATCTCATCTGCCAGGACAAAATTGGCAAATATTGGACCTTTTTTTATATTAAACTCATTTGCTTTTATGTTGTAAATGAGCGTACCGACAACATCAGCAGGAAGGAGGTCTGGGGTAAACTGTATTCTGCTAAAACTAACAGAAACCGCTTGTGACAAGGTGTTTATTGCAAGTGTTTTCGCTAAACCAGGCACACCTTCCAATAAAATATGACCTTGACCTAAAAGGCCTATCAGAAGGCGCTCTATCATGTGCTTTTGACCAACAATGACCTTGTTTATTTCTAAAGTAAGCAGATCAATAAAAGCACTTTGCTTTTCAATTTTTTCGTTTATTGATTTGATATCTACTGTTTGACTGTTTTCTTCCATTATTCAGGATCTATTATATTGTTCTCTTCTTTTGCAAGGTGTTAAAATATTTTTCTTAGTTCTGTTAAGAATTGGTTAAAAATAAAGATTTTTTTGAGAGCTGAATAGGCTTTTATTTTTTAATTTTAATAGCATTAAGCAAAGGGCTTGATACAAAAAAAGTACTTATAGAAAAGATAAAATTTCATTCTAATGATTAATAAACGCTTACTTATCAAAAACTTACTAGCTCACAATGATGAGAACAGTTTTTATGATAAAAAGCGTCAGATAAATATTGGGGAAAAAGAAGGGAAGGCAAAGTTCTTGAAACATATTTGCGCACTATCCAACTCCAATCCTAACAACAATTCTTATATTATTATTGGAATAGAGGACCCAACAAATGAGATTATTGGAGTAGATTTTTTTGACGATAGCAAAATCCAGAACCTAATCAATGCTTACCTTGAATGCCCGCCAATCATTCAGTACGAAAATGTTTCTTTCCCACATCTTTCGGATGATAAAGTTGTTGGTTTAGTTACCATCAGAGCAAAAAACACACGCAAAATTACAGCCTTGCGAAAGAATATTTGGAAATACTACGGCGGCTCTATTTTTTTTAGAGATGGGAGTACGAGCATGCCGAAAGTTTTTGATATTGAGCTCAGAGATGTAAACTCAAAAATTGTAGAATCCATAGAGCAA
>Ga0228673_1000260_pt1 | contig 10599 bp, 10 predicted proteins | sample 91DmetaG_FD_182783 | JGI IMG/M metagenome (GOLD analysis project Ga0228673, IMG submission 182783) | Seawater microbial communities from Monterey Bay, California, United States - 91D | ecosystem: Environmental > Aquatic > Marine > Coastal | place: USA: California | collected 2016-11-11
ATTAACCACTAAAATAATTTGAAAACGTTTATATATTAATATGAAAGTTAATTTAACTATACCAACAACACTTAACGAGATAACTTTAGGGCAATACCAAGAGTATGCGAAATTAGCTGATTTAAGTGAAACAGACTTACAACTAAAGACCATTGAGATATTCTGCAACGTACCAGAGTTAGTGGTTAGAAATATGAAAGCCACAGACATAGTAGAGATATGCAGTATCATTAATGGTATGTTTGACACAAAGCATCAGCTTATAAGTATGTTTAAAATGAATGGTACGGAATATGGGTTTATTCCAAGCCTTGAAGATATGTCTTTTGGCGAGTATGTAGACCTTGATACTTTCATAGGCGATAACGATAATCTGCACAGAGCAGTAAACGTACTATACAGACCCATAGAACACAGAAGCGGAAGCAGATACACCATAAAAGACTACGAGCCTAACAATAGCGAGCTGGCAAAAGATATGCCTTTAGATGCTGTACTTGGTGCGGTGGTTTTTTTTTACAATTTAGGCAAGGACTTATCGATAGCTATGCTGAACTCTTTGGACAAGAAGAACGAGGAAATTTTAGCGCAGTATCTAACTTCACAGCCAAATGGGGGTGGTACAACTCAATCTATGGGTTATCTAACGGAGATATTACAAAATTTGAACATATCACTAAATTAGGTGTACACGAGTGCTTAACATACTTAACATACACAAAAGAGAAAAACGAAATAGAAGCAAGACAAATAAAAAGCAAGTTTAAATGAGCCAGACAGGAATAAGAGGTTTTTACCTACTAACAGAAACAATAAAAGACCAACTACTTGGCGATGTAAATGTAAACACAGTTACAACTGGCGATATATACGACATTGATTTAGCAAAGCAGTCTATATTTCCATTAAGCCACATTATAATAAACAACGTTACAACACAAGAGCAAACCCTTACGTTTAACATTAGTGTATTAGCAATGGACATAGTAGACGAAAGCAAAGAACCTACCACAGACGTATTTAGAGGAAACAACAACGAACAAGATATATTAAACACACAATTAGCAGTATTAAACAAGTTAGTAATGGTATTAAGAAAAGGTACGCTATATAGCGACCAATACCAATTAGATGGCGATGCAACGCTTGAACCATTTTACGAAAGGTTTGACAATCGTTTAGCTGGGTGGAGTGCTACGTTTAATGTGTTTGTTAAGAACGATATTACAATATGTTAGCAGATAAGTATTTAAGGGATGAACTTAACAAGTTTGCTAAATACGTTATACAGCAAAGTAGAAGCAACTTAACTAAAAGCAAAAAGAACGCTTCTAAAGAACTTTATAACAGTCTTGGGTATGACATAACACAAAAAGGTTCAACTACGTCTATGGGCTTTAAAATGGCTGATTATGGTGTGTTTCAAGACAAAGGGGTAAGCGGTAAAGAAAAGAAATACAATACACCTTATTCCTATACAACTAAAATGCCACCAAGAAAAGCATTTGACAAGTGGATAGTTAGAAAGGGTATAGCACCAAGAGGCAAAGGCGGTAAGTTTTTAAGCAGACAAAGTTTACAATACTTAATAGCAAGAGCAATATATAAAAAAGGAATAAAGCCAAGTTTGTTTTTTACTAAACCATTTGAAGCAGCGTTTAAGCGCTTACCAGATGAATTAGTACAAGCATACTCAATAGGATTAGAGAAACAAATACAAGTAAACATAAAGAAATGAGCAAGATAAACGCAAGAAGTCCATATTACATAAACATATCAGCTTCAAGATTAACACAAGTAGATATGGAACTGTATGTATATACTGGTACACAAACAACAAGCAGAGATAATTTGTTTGTTTTAACTTCTTTTGCAGTATCCGAAAATGTAACCTTTGAGATTAGCGAAATAGTAAGAGATTATTTACTACAGACTTTTGATGGGGACTACACAACTGAAACTGTATGGGTAGACTACAGAACTAAAAACTATATTGGTGGTGCAGCTGGTAGCTTTACAAACTACACACAATTAACTGGCTTTGATGGATATGGTTATTTTGAAGATGGTGCTAACCCAGAAAACGATAGCACAGTATTACAAAGCAACAGAACTATTTTAAAGTTAGCAGATACTCCAGCGGTTGTGCCAGTATATCTTAACCAAACTGTTACTATTTCTTATTTATTAAATGGAGTAGTTTTAAAAACATCAACTGGTTTAGCTAGCAACTCAAGTAGTCAACAAATAAAATACGCTACTAATGGTGTGAATGGTGCTGATATGTTTGAGGATAGGGTTATACAAGATGGTGGAACTTTCGAGAGCAATGTATGTTTGACTGCGTTTGAAGATGAGTTTGCGTTATTAGCGGTGGATGAGATAAGAGTATCGGACGAAGATGGTAACCTAACTATAATAACAGTACAAGATATTGAGGAATGTAAATACCAGCCTTATAAATTAACCTTTGTAAATAAGTATGGTGCTTTACAATCTATATGGTTCTTTAAAAGAACTAACGAGGTACTAACCACTAAAACAGAAAAGTTTAAACGAAATATTATTGTTAATGGGTCTTACAATACAAGCAGACATCAGCAAAAGATACTTACTAAAAACGGAAGCGAAAAGCTAACTTTAAATACTGGCTTTTATCCAGAGGAATACAATGATGTATTTAAGCAGATGCAGTTAAGCGAAGATTGCTGGATTGAGATAAACTCACAGACATTGCCAATAAACGTAAGCAGTAGCAGTTTAAACTACAAAACACACTTAAACGACAAACTGATAAACTATACTATAGAGGTAGACTTTGCTTTTGACACTATTAACAACATACGATAGATGCAGATAATAGAACTATACATAAAAGGGTATAATAGATTAGAGGGCGGTATTACTGGGTTTGCAACTAATAAACTTGTAGACAATACTGGTGTGTTTACACAATCTGTAAATGTAGGAGATATTGTAACTAACAAAAGAACACATCTAACTGCATCAATTACAGCTATTGATAGCGATACGCAGTTGAGTCTTTCTGATGATTTATTTGCAAGCCCTAACACAGACCAATACATAATTGAAAGCGATTACTTTAGAGCAGACTTATTTGAGGATGAGAGCATAACTATAACAGACACAATACTAAACCTTAAAGACATAGGCAAGGTATTTACACCTTTTAGCCAACAGTTTAATCTACCAGCTTCTAAAACTAACAACAAACTATTTAGACATTACGAAAACCAAAATGTGCTTAACAGTTTTGATGCACGATTTAAACACGATGCGGTTATAAAGCTGAACGGAATAGACTACAAAAAAGGTAAGATACAGTTTAAAAGCGTAACATTAAAAGACAACAAAGCACACGCATACAAAGTAGTGTTCTTTGGCGATGCAGTAGTATTAAAAGAGATTATAGGCGATACAACTTTACAAGGCTTGAAATATGATGCCGCTTACAACTTTACATATAACCAAACAAATATAGAAAACTTCTTTACTGCAAGTTTATCTACGCTAATTTCTACTTACGGAAGCGATGATATAATAGTGCCTAATATACACCACAGTAAAAATATGCGCTATTCTACTACTGATGGTTATTTAGACAGCATTACAGATACTCGTTTATTGTATACTGACTTAAAACCAGCTATAAGATTAAGAGCTATTACAGATGCAATAGAGAGAACATATCCAGAGTTAAGTTTTACTGGGTTTTTTAACACTTTTGATTTCTCAAAATTTTATATGTGGATGCACAAGAATGAGGGTTATGTAACTAATGCAGATGAAGGTGGTGGTGTAAACATTTGTGTGAACAGATTTAGACATCAAGACGATGAAGACCCAACATACACTTATAACGCTACTGGTTCAACTATTGGCGATGTAAGGACTTTGTATTTGTTGCCTTATTTTATAAACATAAATGTACAAAATGAATATACTGTAACTTTAGCAATAACAACATCAACTGCAGAGAATTATATTGTAAGAATAAAAAATGGTGCTACTGGGGATTTGATTAGATACGAAGAATATCAAAACCAAAGCGGAACAGTAAACATTGTAGAGGTATTTAGAAATTTAGGCGTTATTGGAAACTCTCCAAATAATGTACAGTTATTAGATTTAATTGTTGAGGTCGAAAGTGGGAACACAATAACAATGACACAAGAATTAACTATAACAGCAAGTGGTCAGCAAAGTTGGACTGCTAACTATACACCTACCAATCAAGATGTAGAAAATACTTTTGAGATAAGTAGACAAATGCCAGATATGAAAGTAATAGACTTTTTAAGCGGTTTGTTTAAGATGTTTAATTTACTTGTTTATAAAGATGGCGATAACATAAATGTAGAGTTGCCAAAAGTATATTACAATAAAGAAAATAGCTACGACATTACAAAGTATGTTGATATGGAAAAGGCAACTGTTAATAGGCTTTTTCAGTACAAGAAAATGGACTTTAAATTTAAAAGTAAAGAAAGTTTCCTTGTTCAGTTTTCAGACGAGATACAAACAGTGCCATTTGCAGAAGAAAGTTTCCCCAAAAAGAACACACCTTTTGATGGTGGTACTTATACAGTAGAACTACCTTTTGAAAAGATGATGTATGAAAGGCTAACAGACCCAGACGATAATGATAGTTTAACTCTTATTGGTCAAGGTGCATTTTTAAACAAAAATTTCGAGCCTACTATTGGAGAGCCTTTAATATTTGCAAGTGTACTTAATAGTAACGGAAACGATGAATTAACAATAGGCAGTCTTACACCACAACAATATAGAAGACCAAGCAACGTTACTTCACTTGGTTCTTGGGGTTATGGTCAGCGAATACAAATGAACTTTGGTTTAGAAGCTGATGAATATCTTGGAGAAATACCAAGTAATTCTACTAACTTATTTGAGGATGGTTATTTTGATTATGTACAAACAATGTTTGACCCAACATCAAGACTATACAAATACACCGCTTATCTACCTTTAAGTATATTAATAAAGTTACAATTAAAGGACAGATTAGTAATAGCTAACAACTCATATAGAATAAACAGTATAAAAACAAATCTACTAACCAACAAAACAGAATTAGAACTATACAACAGAAGCGAGTTTGTAAGCCAGATAAACAACAATCAGTTTGCTTATTTAGACAGAGTAGCACAAGTTACAGTTTCGGCTAAAAGCACAGATTTTATTACTATAACTTGGTCATCAGTTAGCAATGTGGTTGGATATGATATTATTTTAAATGGTGGAGTATTTTCAACAGAAGCAAACACAGTAACAACAAAGAAAGTAACTGGTTTAGAAAGCGGTACGACATACAATATAGGGGTAAGAGCAAAATACAGTATAAGTGGAGATGATGCTTATTCATTCGATACAACTATAACAGAAACAACATTATGATAAAGTTAATTTTAGATAGCTTGAAATACGCAAACGGAGAAACAGAAAACATCCGTATAGCACAAGGTAAACATAAACTACCTACAACACTAAAAGAGGGTTACAAAGCACTTAAACAACAAATAAGATGGGAGTAAAAAAAACAATAGTAATTAAAGTAGAAAATGAACAAGCTAAAAAAGCTGTAAATGATTTAAATAATAAAATAAAACAAACTACTAAAACAGCACAAAAAACAGGTAAAGGTTTTAAAGGTGCTTTTGCAGGTATGAAAAATGCAATTTTGGGAGCTATACCTGCTTTAAATGCCCTAAGAACTGCATTAATAAGTACAGGAGTTGGTGCTATTGCTGTTGCTGTAGGAACTCTAATTACAGGATTTGTTACTGCTACAAAAAAAGGTGCAGAGTTTGCTAAAGCATTATCTACTCTTAAGGCGGTTTCAGGTGCTACTGCTAAAGATATGGGCAAACTATCAGACCAAGCTAAAGAGTTAGGAGCTTCAACAGCATTTACAGCATCTCAGGTTGTAGAACTTCAAACAGAATTAGCTAAGTTAGGTTTTAGCGTTTCTGATATACAAAATGCAACCCCTGCTATTCTTGACTTAGCTGCTTCTTTAGATGTTAATTTAGCAGAAGCTGCTACATTTGCAGGTGCTACAGTTCGTGCTTTTGGTTTAACAACTCAAGATACTCAAAGAGTTGTAGATGTAATGGCTAAAAGTACAGCATCCTCAGCCTTAGATTTTATTTCATTACAAGAGGCTTTAAAATTAGTTGCGCCCACATCAAAGGCTTTAGGTGTAAGCGTAGAAAAAACAACAGCACTTTTAGGGGTATTAGCAGATACAGGTTTAAAAGGTAGTATAGCAGGTACAGGTTTATCTAAAACTTTTATTGAATTAAATAAAAAAGGTATTAATTTAGAAACTGCTTTAGAAAAAGTTAGAAATTCGAGTAACGGACTAAATACTGCTATTAAATTAGTTGGTGTTGTTGGTGCTAAATCTCTTTTAAATTTAGCTAGCGCAGGAGATAAAATTGGGGATTTAGAAGGTAAATTTTTAGCTGCAGAGGGTGCTGCTAAAGGTATTGCGGAAACTAGACTAGATAATTTAGCAGGAGATACTACAAAACTTTCAAGCGCGTGGGAAGGATTTTTATTGCAAATTGAAGATGGTAGTAGTGGTTTAAATAAATTAGCAAGAGGAGCTGTACAATTTTTGACTAAGTCAATAACATTTTTAGCTGATGCTATAGATGTTACAGTATTTACGTTCCAAGATGGATGGGCAAATATAAAACTTTATACTAGTGGTGCTTCTGATGTATTAAGTGGGTTATTAAGTAAGCTAGGGAGTGGAATTAAAAAGTTTGCAAATAATGCTTTAATACAAATAGGTAAAATTCCAATTATTGGACAGGCTATAGATGTTGAAGCTGCTAAACAAAGAGTGGACGAAGCGGCGGCTGCTATTGATGCTGCAGAACAAAAAATAGAGCAGGGTCGTGATAAAATAAAAACAGCTAAGTTAAATAATGATACAGCTTGGATTAGATATAGTGAACAAAAGAAAAGACAGGAGCAAGAATTAGAGGCAGTTAAAACTCAAAAGGCTTTAGAAGACCAACAACAAAAAACAGATGAAGCAGATGAGGAAAAAAGAAAAAAACAAGAAGAACTAGTTAAAAAGGAGCGTGAAAAATTAAAGAAACTTAAAGAAAAATTTACAAAAGCCGACCAAGATTTTGAAGATAAAACTTTTGAAGAAAAAGCTAAACGACAAAGAGAGCGAGCTTTATTAGAACTAGATGCGTTAAAATTAAGCGAAACCGAAAAACAAGAAGCTAAAAAACAAATAAACGACTATTATAATAAACTTGAAGCAGATGCTAAGTTAAAAGATGAAGAAGTAAGACAACAGCAAAACGCTAAACAACTAGAAGAAACAAAAAAGTTAAATGAAGAACTTGCACAAGCAGAAACAAACTTACAACAAGCTAAAGCAAACGCAATTCAAGGAGGTCTTCAAGTTATCGGAATGTTGGCTGGAAAATCAAAAGCAGTTGCCAAAACATTGTTAGTCGTTGAGAAAGGTCTTGCAATAGCACAAGTTATTTCAAATGCAGCTCGTGCAATAGCACAAGCAAAAGCGAATTTGGCTGCTACACCAGCAGTTATTGGAGTTTTACCGAATCCAGCTTATGTTATTCAAGCAGCGGCAACTGCGAAAGGAATATTATCTACAAAATTAACTGCAGCAACTTCGATTGCAACTATTGCTGCACAAGCTGTCGCTGGTTTAGGTGGCGGTGGTGGTGGCGGTGCGAGTGTAGGTGGTTTAGGTGGAGGTGCAGACGCACAACCACAAGCACCTAGCTTTAATGTAGTAGGTGCAACTGAAACAAGCCAATTAGCAGAAGCAGTAGGTGGTCAAGCACAACAACCAATACAAGCGTATGTAGTATCTAATGATGTTACATCAGCACAGAGTTTAGAGAACAACATTGTAGAGGGTGCAACGTTAGGATAAATACAAAAAATAATTAAAAACATTATATAATAATATGCGGATAGTAGAACTAATTTTAGACGAAGAACAAGAAATAGGTATAGAAGCTATTAGCGTAGTGGAAAACCCAGCGATAGAAGAAGATTTTATTGCCCTTAAATCACAAGAGTTTAAACTTGCAGAGGTAGACAAGGAAAAGCGTATTTTAATGGGTGCGTTATTAATACCAAATAAGCCCATATACAGACGAAACGGAGAAGATGAGTATTATATATATTTCTCAAAAGATACTGTCTTAAAAGCCTCGCAAATGTACTTAATGCAAGGAAAACAAAACAATTCTACATTAGAACACCAATACCAAATAAACGGACTATCATTAGTTGAGAGTTGGATAGTAGAGGACAAGGTACACGACAAGAGTGTTAAGTATGGTATGGATTTACCATTAGGAACTTGGGTTGGTGCGGTTAAAGTAAACAACGATGAGATTTGGAACGAGTTTGTAAAGACTGGCAAGGTTAAAGGCTTTAGTATAGAGGGGTACTTTGCTGATAAAATGGAAAGACCTAAAGACCAAACTCTTGGGGACTTTATGACTGATGAGCAAAAGCAAAAAGAGTTAGCAGCTATTGAAGAAGCAGAGGCAGAGTATTTATTAAGTGAGATACGAGCTATAATAAAAAGCGACAAGCGTGTAAAGGGTGGTAAAAAGATGGTATTAGAAAGCTACTCTGATTATCCAAGTGGTGTGAGCAACAACGCAAAGCGAGGGTTAGAACTTAACGAAAAAGTAAACAACAAATGTGCTACACAAGTTGGTAAGGTAAGAGCGCAACAATTAGCGCAAGGCAAACCAATATCTAAAGAAACTATTAAGCGTATGTATTCTTATTTGTCAAGAGCAGAAGAATACTACGATGAGGGCGATACAAAGGCTTGCGGTACGATTTCATATTTATTATGGGGTGGTAAGGCTGGTTTACGTTGGGCTAATAAAAAATTAAAAGAGTTAGATGCGTAGGTTTAAGAAATTCTTTACACCAAGTAGAACAAGTCCAAAGGGTGGGCGCAGAGCTTGTTTATGCAAGGATAACACCTACTCTATTAAATGTTGCGATGGTAGTTTAAGGGCGCAAGGGATTGGTAGTACAGTCGGACAAGAAACAACACCGCCAGAAGGTAGCTACGGATATAAAATACAACGCTGTGGACATAGCCAACAAAAACACGTTTGGAACGGAGAAGAACTAACAATAGGTAATGTATATTATTTTGATTTAATACACGATGGACACGATGGGTGCTATACTGTTTTGAACAGAGATGATGAAACAAGTGGCTTTGAATGGCAAAGCGTTACTGCTTATGATAATTGCACAGATTGTGAAAATGCTAACTAAAAATGCAAAATTAATTTTTAACACTTATATATTAATATGAACACGAACGATATGATTAGTAAAATCAAAGATGTTTTAAACTTATCCGAAGAAGTTAAGTTAGAACAACAAGCGTTAGAGAACGGAACTGTTTTAGAAGCAGAAGCGTTTGAAGCTGGTAACGAAGTATTTATTGTTACCGAAGATGAGAAAGTAGCTGTACCAGTTGGAGAGTATGAACTTGAAGATGGTAAAATACTTGTAGTAGCAGAAGAAGGTCTTATTGCTGAAATTAAAGAAGCTGGCGCAGAAGAAGCACCAGAAGAAGAAGTAGAAGCAACAGAAGATGTAGTTCTTGAAGAAGAAAAAGAAGAAATGGGCTATGCTACTAAAGAAGAACTTGCAGAGGTTAAATCAATGATTGAGGAAATCAAAGCAATGTTAGAGCCTAAAGAGGACTTAAGCGCAGATGAGTTAGGAAACCTTGTAACAGAGGAACTATGCAAGCACGAAAAAGTAGAGTTAAGCGAAGTACCAGAAGAAGTACAAGCAGAACTTAACGAGCCAGCAGCCGAGCCAATCAAAGCTAACCCAGAGGTAAAAGAAAACCTATCTAAATTCAGTATCTCACAAAACAGAAGAATGAGTACATTGGATAGAGTAATGGCAAAATTTAATAATTAATAAACAACTAAAAACTAAATAAAATGAGTGTATCAATTACATCAACTTACGCAGGCGAATTTAGTGGCAAGTATATCGCTGCTGCTTTATTATCTGCTGACACATTAGACAAAGGCAATGTAACAATTATGCCTAACGTTAAGTTTAAGTCTGTAATCAAAAAGGCTTCAACTGACGACATCGTAAAAGACGCTACTTGCGACTTTCAAACTGGACAAGGGACATTAACTCTTACAGAGAAAATCCTTCAGCCAGAAGAATTCCAAGTAAATTTGGATATTTGCCGAAAAACGCTACATCAGGATTGGGAAGCTTCTCAAATGGGGTATTCTGCATTTGACAACCTACCAGCTAACTTTTCTGATTTTGTATTGGCTCACGTTGCTGCTAAAGTAGCTGACCGCACAGAGAAAAACATTTGGAGTGGTTCAACTGCAACTTCTGGACAATTTGATGGGTTTGCTACATTGTTAGCTGCTGATACTGATTTACCAGCTGGACAAGACATCGTAGGTACTGCTGTAACTGCTGCAAACGTAGTTGCTGAATTAGGAGATGTTGTAGATGCTATCCCAACTG
>Ga0228673_1000262_pt1 | contig 10534 bp, 13 predicted proteins | sample 91DmetaG_FD_182783 | JGI IMG/M metagenome (GOLD analysis project Ga0228673, IMG submission 182783) | Seawater microbial communities from Monterey Bay, California, United States - 91D | ecosystem: Environmental > Aquatic > Marine > Coastal | place: USA: California | collected 2016-11-11
TCTAGGAGAGATCTTCCTATAACCGTAGCTCAAAAGCTTTCAGGTTCTACGACAGTTGCGTCAACGATGATTATTGCAAGACTTGCCAAAATAGCCGTATTTGCTACTGGAGGCATTGGAGGGGTTCATAGAGGCGCTGAAAATACTCTAGATATTTCGGCCGATTTAGAAGAGCTTGCTAACACAAATGTCTGTGTTGTCTGTGCAGGAGCTAAGGCAATCTTGGATATAGGGCTTACACTGGAGTATCTTGAAACAAAAGGTGTCCCAGTGATTGGCTACAAAACATCAGAGCTTCCAGCTTTTTACTCATCAGAATCTGGCTTTGATGTCGACTATAAGATCGACTCAGCGCTCGAGATTGCGGAGATACTAAAAACCAAATGGAGCTTGTCTATTGATGGCGGCGTATTAGTTACAAATCCAATACCTGTGGCCTTTGAGCTTGAGAGCAGCATTATGAATGAGGCCATTAATGAGGCCATTATTGAGGCGAACAATGAAAACATTTCTGGTAAGGAAATTACTCCTTATTTGTTGTCTAAAGTCAACGAATTAACTGAGGGCAAGAGTTTGGATGCAAACATTAAACTAATTCAAAATAACGCGAATTTAGCGTCAAAGATTGCGCTCCATTACTCAAACCAGGACTAGTTATTTTTCTCGAACAAAGAAATTAAAAACTAAAATTAGTGAAACAACAAAGAGAAAAAGCATAATTAGGATGCCTTGATCCGATTTAATGTAGCGGTCAATGAATGTTTGTGCATTACTATTTGACGAAATGACCTCATCTGTTTGTTCATCAGACGAAGGCTCTAAATTCTTTTGCTCAGCAAGCTTTGTTTGAATGAGCGCCTCTATTTCTTTTTGCCCTTGCTGTATTTCTTCATCTTGAGCAATTTCATCATTCTCTTGTAAAAATCGAGGCGCTGCATCTTCATCAATGTTTTGCTCTGTGTTGAGAGAGTTAAGAGGAAGTTGTTGGTCTCTGTCGTCACCTCCAGCATAGGATATTGAGGCCAAACAAAGAGTAAAAATAATGACTAAAAATTTATATTTCATACACTCTCCAATGATATACGTTTTAAATTATTAATCATAAAAAAATAATTCTTATGTTATTTTTTTATTCGATTCTGATAATATGTATTCATTTAATTAATCCGGAGATTGAGATGGCTACATATGAATGTGATAATTGTGGAATGTCTGTAAATGCAACCTGTGCTAAGTGTGACGAGCCTTTGGTTGATGACTCACTTAAGCTTGATGATGGGAGTTCAGTTCAGATCTCAAAATGTCCCAATGGGCATGGCAAAATCAAATCACCATTGTGTTGCGGAAGCGACATGACCTGCGCAGTCTAAGACTAAAACTTTGAATGAGTAAGCTGCTCAATACTGATCAGACCGATCAGTATAAAAAAGATGGTGCTGTTTTAATAAAAGGCAAATTCGATCGAGAGTGGATTGAAAAACTTAGAGAGGGTATCTCTAAAGATATTAAACAGCCCAGCCCTCGTTTTGTAAAGCATACCAAAGATGTAAATGCTCCTGGGTACTTTGAAGATTTTTGGACATGGGATCTTTTCGATGAATTCAAGGATTTTGTTTACAATTCTCCTACCGCTCAGATGGCTTCAGAGTTGATGGATGCTGAGCAAATCAATTTAGTCATGGACAACTGGTTTCTTAGAGAGGCCGGATCGAAGTCCGGGGCACCATTTCATCATGACATTTCATACTTTGATTTTGAGGGAACGATGTGTGTATTATGGCTTCCGCTTGAGCCAGTCCCTAAAGAAGAAGCAATTGCGTGGATTAAGGGTTCACACCTTTGGAATAAGCTTTATGTACGAACTCGATTTCAAGAGGGACACCCCGACGATGGAAAGGCTGGAGTGGTTAATGGTAAAAGCTATGACATCACGCCTGATATACTAAACAACAAAGATGACTATGACTTCCTTCAGTGGGACTTAGAAGTTGGTGATTGCGTTTTTTTTGATATCCGAACTTTACATGGAAGCTTAAGCCAGTCTATACCAAAGAGCACTATTCATAGATATACTCTGAGAATGGCTAAAGAAGGCTCTAAGATTGAGTATCGAGGGGATTGGGCCCAAGCTGAAAGGTCGATAATGGAGATTAATGGCTATAAAAATGGAGACGATTTATCTGGAAAAATGTTTCCAACCTTGTATCAAGAGGTTTAGTTTTTTTGGTTGTTTTAGTCTTTAAAGGTGTCTCTTAAATAATCAACCATGACTGTGACCTTTGTTGGGGTAAACCTTCTAGATAACCTAACGACATAGAGTGTTTCGGGTTTAACTTGATTTTCAATTATCGTTACTAATTTTCCATTTTTTAAATCATCTTCAATCAAGAATAGTGGAAGTGCCGTAATGCCAAGACCATTAACAGCAGCCTCCCTTATGACATCACCATTGTTTGCTACAAAGCCAATACGAGGCTCAGAATTTGAACCAAGTCGATTTTGAAGGTTATTGGTTGCTAAGCTATAACCAAGAAAATTGTACTTTTGAATGTCATTTATGGATTTAGGTTTGCCGTGTTTATTGATATAGTCTGGTGAGGCGCAAATTACAATGGGAATTGAGCACAAGGGCGTTGCAATAAGGGATGAATCCTTAATATTTTGAGTAATCCGAAGCGCTATATCTATTCCTTCAGCTTGAAGGTCAGTCTGGCTGTCTTCAAGCTTTAAGTTAATGTTTATATTTGGGTGACTTTTCATGAAAGCTGGAAGTATTGGGGATAAATGCTTAATGCCAAAACTAAGTGGGGCTGCAATTCGTAATTCGCCCTTTGCTTCTGCTTTACCTTCCCTAATTCTGTCTTCTGAGCTTTCAACACCTGCTAAGATATTTTTAACATCCTCAAGGTATTGCTCACCAGCTTCTGTCAGATTTATATTCCTGGTCGTCCGATTGAGTAACCTTACTCCCAAAGCTGACTCTAGGGTGCTTATGCGACGACTCACAGTTGCAGCACTTGTGCTCAATCTGTCAGCAGCTAGGTTAAAACTGCCGGCTTCAACAACAGCCTGATAAGTTTCTAATTCAATTAAAGAGTATTGTTTCATAATATGTAATAGTAATTTGATTAATACTGGCTTTATTGCAAATTATAAATGATTATAATTTTTTTTCAATGACTAAGCGCTATTAATCTGCAGAGGCGTTATTTAATCAGTCGCCAGCACTGAAGTCAAAAGCTGGCAATAATTTAACAATTTAAAGGAAAAAAGATGGATAACGTAAAAAAAGAAAATGGTACATGTGGTTGCGGTAGATCACCGACTGGAGATTGTGTAGGATGGCATATGTTAACGGAAGAAGAGTATGTGGCAAAAACTGATGCTGATAAAGCGGCAATGTTTGAAAAAATTGAAAATTAAAGTCTTCTCACATGCAGCTCCTGTTCAAGGAGCTGCTATTCAAAATAAAGGAGAAAAATGATAGTAATATCAAATTTTGAAGTTACCAAAGGTTACGAGGTCTGGAAAAAAGCATTCGAATCTAATGAGGCTATGAGATTAAATAATAACGTTAAAGTTTTAGCGTATGGCCATGAAAAGGGCAATGAAAGTAATGTTTATACAGTTGTCGAAATGAATTCAATCGCGGACAAGCAATTAAAAGAGCCTAATATGATTGAAAGTAGAGAGAATGCTGGCGTTAATCACGCTTCGTTAAAAATCACATCACTGGTTGAATAAAGGCACTAATCAAAAATAAAACGACTCTCTTTTTAGAGAGTTTTTTTTCAATCTAAATCTGTTTTAAAGCTTTAATTAGATTACTGACATCATTATGAGTGTTGTAATGAACCATGCTAGTTCTTACAACACCATCATCAACATCTATACCTAGAGCCATTAAACATCTCCAGGCATAGAAATTATCATTCCTTGTTGCAATCCCATGCTTTACAAGCTCGCTACTTAAATCTTTGGATGACTTGTTTTTCATGGTAAAGGCAATTGTTGGCGCTCTATCTTTGCCAGTAATTGTTTTCTTGCCGATGAGTCTTATGTCACTTCTATTACTCAAGTAGTCTAGAAGTGGATTAGCAATCTCCATTTCATGCTCTGCAATTAACTCATTTACCTTATGAATTTTCTCTCTGATAGGGAGGTTTTCACCAGGGTAGTGATGTTCAAAGAGGTTCATAAAGTATTCATAAACTCCAACTAAGCATGAGAGCTCTTCATGATTTGGCCCCCCTGGATTAAGAGTGTAGGGCACATCACCCTCTAAAAACTCATGATTTTGATTAGGTAGTTGATTAAGAATCTCTTTTTTTCCATACAAAAGACCCAAATGAGGTCCATACGTCTTATAAAGACTAAAAGCATAAAAATCAACGTCTAGGCTCTTTACATCTGGGAATCCATGGGGAGCATAAGAGACACCATCTCCAACAATATATGCATCGTATTGATGGACTAGTTCAGCGATTGATTTTAGATCATTGATAGATCCAACAATATTTGAGCAGTGAGTCACCGCAACAATTTTTGTTTTATTAGATAAGAGTGCTTTTAAGTCATCTATTTCAAGTTCAGCAGTATCATTATTGATTTGCCACTCCTTAACTATCATCCCGTGTTCAGCAAGCCTTCTCCAGGCGCCTACATTTGCTTCATGGTCCTGATTAGTAACAATCACTTCATCTCCCGGCTTTAAAAGGCTTTTCATAGCATTCGAGAGAACATACATGTTCATTGTGGTTGAGCCACCAATTATGATTTCATCATTATTAGCATTAATCATCTCAGCAAAAAAATTGGTCGCCTTGTCCATATTCTCGCCAGCTATAGCCGAGGTATCAAACTCTGCGTATGGCTGAACTTTGGTAGAGGTCATAAAATGATTCAAGCGCTCGATTACATTTGACGGGACATAGCTTCCACCAGCATTTTCAAAAAAGGACCATTTAGCACTTAATGGATCATTAAAAGCTGGGAATTGTGTTCTTACATAATCAATGTCAAGTTTTGGCATGATCTCTCCTGTTTTTTAGTTTCTATAGTCGGGCTCTTCTTTGTCTAAAATTCGCTTTAGTGCTGCAAAATGAAGATCAGAGGCGTCATAATCTTGCCACTGTTGAGCCGTTTTTTTAGCTACTTTGTGATTTACGACATGAAGCTTTTGACCAGTTTGATATGCTTCAATAAGGGTTTGGCAAGATTTTTCAAAGTAATACAATTCATCAAATGCGCTGGCAACAGTTTTAGCAGCAGTTAGAACGCCATGATTTCCCATCAAAAGGACAGGATTTTTACCCAGAAGGGTGCTCAATCTTTCTGCCTCTTTACCTAAGCCCATGCCGCTGAAGTCTCTATCAATAGAGACCCTTTTATAAAAGCGCATTGTATTTTGATCAATAGGCTTCATTTCTTTGTCATCTAGTGAAGACAAGATGGTTGCATATTTTGGATGCAAATGAAGAATACAACGAGCGTGTGGATTATTTCGATGGAGTGCACTATGTATTGCCCAAGCTGTAGGGTCTGGAGCATTATGCTGATTCATAGTATCTTTGTTATTGGCATCTATCAGTATCAGATCACTTGCAGATATTTCAGAAAAATGCATACCGATAGGATTCAAAAGAAACTTTGAGCCACTCTCATTAACTGCCAAACTGAAGTGATTGGCGACTGCCTCATGCATATTAAGCCTTACAGTCCACCTAAAAGCAGCTGCGAGATCTTCTCGTTCTTGGGTAAAGTCATTATCCATAGCTGCTAAGTTTAACCTCTTAAATTAATGAAGGCAAAACATATTCAGTCTATGCGTCGGGGTTTCCAATCGTTGTTGTATAACTAAACATATCGGCTCTACCAGTTGTAATTCTAAACTCTACCAAGCCTTTATCTTTGGCATAAGAATGTCGGTTCAAAATAACGACTGGATCACCTTGATTAATGTGGAGCGTTTCAGCAATTTCATTGTCTGAGATCCCAGCCGTTAAAACCTCTTGAGACGAGGTAATCTGGGTGTTAAATTGTTTAAGAATAACCGCATACAACAGATCAGGTATGTGTATCGATGGGTCTTGCAAGCCCTCGACAACTTCAGCAACCCACCATGACTTTTCTACAATAATAGGGCTTTTTTTGTCAATGTAACCAAGCCTTTCGAGATAGATAACTTCATCGCCCTGATTAATTCCAAGCTGAAAGGCAATTTCTGCAGATGCTTTCTCTTTGACTCTTACTGGGGTTGTTTTGTAGATACGAATAGAGGATCCATCCTGCTTACCATAACTAAAGAAGTTAAAGATACTATTGTCAAACCCATGATCTGAAACATAAGTCCCTTTTCCATGGTGTCTGTAGAGTACTTTGCTATTCTCAAGTTTATCGATTGCCTTTCTAACAGTGCCTATACTCACGTTAAGCTTCTTTGAGAGCTGAGATTCAGATGGAATCAAATCACCAATAATAAGATCACCACTATTAATTTGATTATTAATAAAATCGATTACCTTTTGATAGAGCTTTTGAGACATAAATCCTTAACAGTGTTTTTTTTAACAATTATTTTAAATATTAATTTTGTCTTGATTAGATTGATTTAATAAGCAATTAGCAAACTTTAAGTAAATTTTCTTCTGCTCAGTTAATTTTTTTTATTGACAATTAAATATCGTAAGTGTAGCATGCTTTACTCATATATATGAGTTTTTATATTCATATATATGAATTAATATGTGTTTATGAGGGGACACAATGGAATTTTTAAATTATTTTGATAATGTTTTTACTGTTTATCATATAGCGCTTCTAGTAGGCGGTACATTCGCAGGCATCATTCTTGGGGCTCTTCCTGGACTTAGCCCTACAATGTCAGTTGCACTTCTAATCCCTTTTACTTTCCATATGAAGCCTGAGAGCGGTTTAATACTTCTTGGTGCTATGTATACGGCCACAGTCGCTGGCGGTGCAATCAGCGCCATACTGGTCAACGTACCAGGGGCGCCAGCCAATATAGCAACGGCAATGGATGGGCATAAAATGGCTCAAAGTGGCAAGGCCAAAGATGCTCTTCACTACTGCTTTATGAGCTCTTTTGTTGGCGGTATATTTGGTGTATTAATTCTTATATTTTTTACACCTCCTCTTGCAGCACTGTCTCTTAAGTTCATGTCAACAGAGCTATTCTGGGTTGCTATTTTAGGTATTACCATTATTGCAACCTTAGATGCAAAATCTGTCATCAAAGGATTGATGTCAGGTTTATTTGGACTCATGCTGGCAACTATTGGAGAGCATCCAACAAGTGCTATGGAGCGATTTGTTTTCACTGATCACTTAGAAGGCGGAGTTCATATCGTTGTTGGTCTGATTGGTTTATTTGCAATGCCTCAAGTCTGGAATCTCCTGGAGAATTTTTACGGCCGTAAAAACGAAGTGTTCTCAGCTACAGGCGACTCAACTTTAATGCAGTCTTTTAGGTTGGTTTCTGGGAAAATCAAAGCCCTCTCAATAGGCTCTATTATAGGCTCGGTGATTGGAATAATCCCTGGCGCAGGAGGCCAAATTGCCGGTATTGTTGCCTATGACCAATCTAAAAAAGTGAGTTCTAATAGGTCAAACTATGGAAAGGGTGAGCCTGAGGCCATCATTGCTGCAGAGAGCGCAAATAACTCGATGGTTGGTCCATCATTAATACCACTTTTAACCTTGAGTATTCCTGGAAGTCCAACTGCAGCAGTTCTGCTTGGTGGTTTGTTGATTCATGGAATTTTTCCTGGACACGATATCTTTACAAAAAACACTGAGGTTGTTTGGACTTTTATTGATTCGCTAATCATTGCTCAGATTTTGATGCTAATTATTGGTCTATTTTTAAGTCGCCATAGCAAATGGATTATGAAAGTCCCAGATAACTACATGGCAGTTGGTATTTTATTGTTAGCAGTCTTTGGGACTTACAGCATCCAGAATGATTATTCTGATGTGTTAATTATGTTTGTCTTAGGAACTTTGATGTACTTTGGCAGTAAGGCTGGATTTAGTCCTGTTCCTGTAGTGCTTGGTTTAATTTTAGGAACGATGACTGAAGAAAAATTCTTACTTGGCAACATGATAGGAAACGCAAAGGGTAGCTCATTCCAACACTTTACTTCAGGAACAATCAATCTGATTTTAATTGTCTTGTGTCTAGCATCAATTGCTTATGGCATCTACTCTAGTCGAAAATCTAAATAGAATTATGAATAAACCATTTAAAATTTCTACAGTCCTAATTACTCTTTTTAGTGCTTTTCTGGTTTATGCATCCTTTGTCTTAGGAAATAATGAAGACTACCTATTTCCAAGGCTCATTTCAGGAACAATTGCTGTGCTCTCCTTAATGCTTTGGTTTGAAAAGGGCGAAGCAGACAAATCAACTAATTTTAAAGACTTAATGCCAGGTATTGCTATTGCAACTGCATTTATCTTGTCACTCAAAATATTAGGCTTTTATTTGGCCTCTATGATCGTGTTCTTTACGCTTGTGATGTATTACAGCAAGCCAACAGAACCAAAAGACTTTTGGCGTGTAATACTCATAAAACTGGGTGTCACTATTGTGTTCTCTCTCACACTCTATGCGTTATTCACACTGCTTTTAAAGGTTCGCACACCAGAAGGTTTGTTTTAATAAAAAAGGAGAAGTAATGAAAATAGTAAATATAACAAAAGTAGCCTTACTGGCAATTGCATCTTTGATGCTCATGCCAGCACAGGCTGACTACCCTGATAAGCCAATTGGCGTCATGGTAGCTTATGGCCCAGGTGGAGCAACTGACTTCCAAGCGAGAATTGCAACGCTTGCATCTGGAAAAGAAGGGCTAATTGGCCAACCAATCTACATCCTTAACAAGCCAGGTGCTGGTGGAAGAAAGGGTTGGAATTGGTTTGCTAGTGAAGCCTCACAAGATGGATATATGTTAGGCGCTTATAACGTGCCTCACTTTATTGCTCAGTCTATTGTGTTTGATACAAAATATAATATTGACAATCTTGAGCCATTAGGTAACTGGGGTGCTGATCCAGCTGTGTTAATTGTTGGAAAAGACAGTCCTTTCAATACAGTTGGTGAATTGCTTGCTCACGCTGAAGCAAATCCGGGTGCTGTAACAATCAGTGGTGCAGGAAAATTTGTGGGTCACCACATTGCTTTTTTACAGTTTGCAAAGGCATCAGGAGCTAATCTAACATACATACCTGCATCAGGCGGTGTAGACGCTCTTAGAATGGTTAAAGCTGGTGAGACAGTTGCCGGATTTAACAACCTTTCTGACTCTGCAAGAAGTGCAGCAGACCTAAAGATTTTAGCGGTTGCTGACCTTACAAGGCATGAATATCTTCCAGATGTTCCAACGCTGATGGAGAGCGGTGTCGATGTAGATGACTCTAGTGTTAACTTCCGTGGATTGATGGTTCCAGCAGGAACACCTCAGGATGTTATTGATTATCTTGCTAGCAAGGTGCCTGATATGTTTGGTGAAAAGAAGACAGTTGGTAAGATGAAGGCAACTAACTCACCTGCAAGAATAATGACAAGAGACGAAGTTGTAAATATGTGGAGTGAAAGACAAGCTTACTTAACTGGTCTTTTGGCTGGCCTTCAATAAAGTAAAATTTATTGATCATAAATATAGCTAGGGAGTGTTTTTTAGCTCCCTAGTGTTTTTTCAAAAATTGATTCAACATGACTATCCAACAAAAAACACTAATCGAGCAGCTCGTTTCAGATGCGAGAGACGCCCAAGAAATAATTAATCATTACTCTCAAGAGCAGGTTGACGAATTAATTTTAGCAGTTGCCTGGGAGGTTATTCAGCCTGAAAACAACCAAGAGCTCTCTGAGATGGCGGTGAGCCAAACAGGTCTTGGAAATGTTGAGGATAAAAAGCGCAAAAATAGACGCAAAACTATTGGACTTTTAAGAGATTTAAAGGATGTCAAAACGGTCGGAATTATAGACGAGAATGTTCAAACTGGGATTATTGAAATTGCTAGGCCAGTTGGAGTTATAGGGGCTATTGTTCCGTCAACAAACCCTATTGCAACACCACTAAATAAAGTGATTAATGCACTAAAGTGTAGAAACGCAATCATTCTAGCGCCATCCCCTAAAGGTGCCAAGGTCTGTTCAAGAGTTGTAGAATTAATACAAATTGCCTTAGTGCGTATTGGAGCGCCAAAAAATATTGTCCAATCTTTGCCTGAACCGATTAGCAAAGAGGACACCAACGAATTATCTAATTTAGTGGATCTCATTGTAGCTACTGGATCACAAAACAATATACAGCGAGCACTTCAAAGTGGAACCCCAACTCTTGGAGTAGGGGTTGGCAATGTTCCATCAATCATAGATGAGAGCGCGAATCTGAATGACGCTTCTCATAAAATTATGACTTCTAAAACATTTGACAATGCAACAAGCTGCTCTTCTGAGAATAGCATCATTGTCCATGAAAAGGTCTATGACTCTATGATTAGTCGT
>Ga0228673_1000266_pt1 | contig 10473 bp, 10 predicted proteins | sample 91DmetaG_FD_182783 | JGI IMG/M metagenome (GOLD analysis project Ga0228673, IMG submission 182783) | Seawater microbial communities from Monterey Bay, California, United States - 91D | ecosystem: Environmental > Aquatic > Marine > Coastal | place: USA: California | collected 2016-11-11
CAAAAGCTCTCAAGGCGCGAATTACAAGTTCTTGAAGGCTTATCGAAAGGCAAATCAAATAAGGAGATCGCGCGGGATTTGGATTTGCAAGAACCAACGATTAAATTGCATGTGAAAACACTTTACCGCAAAATTGGTGCGGCCAATCGTACGCAGGCCGCTTTGATCGCCAAAGAAGAAGGCCTGTTCTGATCTGGCGTCATATCTGACCATCTGTGGGGGTTGATAATTTGTTGAACGCGCCTGCCTCGAAGACTCCTTTGCCGGAAGCGCGGTTTCGCTGGCATGCAGATGCGCAGCTTATTTTGCCAGATGGAACCTGCCTTGACGAGCCGCAGCATCACTTTTCAGCCGCGGTTGAGGCGCATCCTATCTGTAGGTTTTTCGATCTTTTAAACCACCAGTCCATGCCGCTGATTTGCGCTGCTGGGCGGGTTGAGGCGGTGCTTGGCGCAAACGCCAATTCTGAGTTTTGCGCGATGAGCGGCGGCACAACCGGGGCCCCAAAGGTGATCCAGCGCCGCTGCGCCAGTTGGATTGCAACCTTTCAACTGCATGCCCGTCAATTCGCCCAACAGACGCCGCTGCGCTATGCCACGCTGGGTGATTTGCAGCATTCCTTAACCTTATATGGGGCCATTGAGGCTTTGCATATTGGCGCAATTTACCACCCTTTGGGGGGCGTCAGCCCACGCCGGCAATTGTCAGAGCTTCAAAGCGCGGGTGTTAATGTGCTCTATGCGACCCCTACGCAAATACGGCTGCTCTTAAATGTGAAGCGCCAAAATACCGGTTTGGAGGCATTGCGGCATGTGATGCTGGGTGGTGGCGCGCTGGATCAGGAGACGCGCGCGCAGTTAAAGCGCTGCGCCCCTGCGGCTGAGATTACTGAGTTTTTTGGCACCAGCGAGGCCAGCTTTATTTGCGCATCGGATCGGACTACGCCGTTGGGCTCTGTGGGCAGGCCCTATCCCGGGGTCGCGCTTGCAATACGCGATGCCCAAGGTGCGCCCTGCCCAAGCGCAAGCGCGGGAGATATTTGGCTGCGCTCTCCTTATGTGTTTTCCAAATATAGGTCTGGGGCGGATCCTGATGTCATCTGGCGCGATGATTGGTTGTCGATAGGCGAAATAGGATATCAAGACTCGCAGGGTTATCTGTATTTAAAGGGGCGGCGCGCGCGTGCGTTTCAAGTGGCGGATCAAACCGTCTATCCAGAGGTTATTGAGGCCAAATTGTCTCAACATACTGGTATTGAGGCGGCTGTGGTGTTTGCGTGCCCCGATGCCAAACGCGGCGCGGTGATCGTTGCGGTGGTTGCCGCCGGATCGGGCGCGCTGCCAAAAGATCTTCAAGCTTGGGCCTCGCATCATTTGCCGCTGCGGGCGCGCCCGGCCAAATATGTCTTGAAACCTCTGGCGCAATGGCCGGTCTTAAACTCGGGAAAACCGGATCTTCAAGCGTTGAAACGCCTATGTATTGAGGCCGTATAATGCAGCGTTCGGCGCATATTGTGGCCGCGCGCCGCAGTCCGGTTGCACCGCGGGGCGGTGATTTGGCAACGCTTGAGTTACATGCGCTTGCGGCACCGGTGATCCGGGCCGTTTTAGGGGATGCTGGAATTGGCGCGGCGCAGGTTGATGAGATTATCGTATCAAACGCGCTGGGCGCTGGCGGCAATCCTGCCAGATTGGTGGCGCTGGCGGCTGATTTGCCGCAGCGCATTGGCGGTTATAGCATCGATCGTCAATGTTGTGGCGGGCTGGATGCGCTGGCGCTGGCGCGCGCGATGATTGTATCGGGGCAAGCTGAGATTGTTTTGGCGGGCGGCGTTGAAACCTATTCGCAGCGCCCGATTCGGTTGCGCAGCCGGCATGGTGCAGCTTTGGCATTGCCCTATGATCGCCCCGCTTTTGCGCCGGTTGCGGATCAAGATCCGGATATGGATATTGCGGCGGATCAGGTTGCGCAGCAGATGGGGATCGATCGCGCGGCGCAGGATGCTTGGGCTAGGCTAAGCCATCAAAAGGCCCAAGCAGCGCAAAAGGCTTTGGCTGTTGAGATCGTAGCGCTGGGCCCCAAAAACCTAGATCATGACAGTTATACCCGCAGGTTAAGCCCGGAATTATGCGCCAGAGCGCCAATATTATCGGGCAGCATTACGCATGCCAACAGCGCTGTTGCGGCTGATGCTGCGGCGTTTTCTTTGGTGGTCTCGGATCGGATTGCTGCGCAGATCGCTGCTCCATCGGTTGCAATTTTACAAAGCGCGGCTTTGGCCAGCGATCCGGCTTTTCCCGCGCTGGCACCGGTTCCGGCCATTCGCGAGGTCCTTCAAAAGGGCGGTGTGGGCGCGCGCGATCTTGCTCAGGTTGAAATGATGGAGGCCTATGCCGCGCAAGCGCTGGCTTGCATTCAAGAGACTGGATTAGATCCGGCGCGGTGCAATATCAAAGGCGGCGCGCTTGCGCGGGGCCATCCGATTGGCGCTTCGGGGGCAATTCTGGCCGTGCGTTTGTTTCATGATTTGCGCCAAAGCGCAGGGCAAATCGGGCTGGCTGCCATTGCCGCTGCGGGCGGCTTAGGCAGCGCCTTGCTTTTGCAAAGCGGCGATTAACGCGCAATGTCCTTTTGGGGTGGGTTCTCTGCCGTTTGCGCAGCCGCATCCGGCGCTGACTGGAGTGATTTTGCCAATACCATCTGCGGGCGTGCGGTATAGATCGCGCGCGTTATCACGGCGCAGAGGATGACTTTGATCACATCGCCGGGTAAAAACGGCGCCACCAAAGCCAATGAAGCCAAAAGCGGCTTATCGATCATTATGGATAGGCCAATAACGCCAGGAATATACAGCGCAATAATACCGCCAAGCAGGGCGGCCAGGGCGCTGGCTGGGCCAATGGAAAACCGCGCTAAGTGCTGCATGCTCCATCCGGTGACAAAGGCGGCGATCGGAAATCCGATTAGGAACCCAACGCTGGGCGAGGCAAACACGGCCAAACCGCCACGCCCACCGGCCAAAAGAGGTAAGCCCAGCGCTGTTAAGCCAAGAAACAACAAGGCCGCTTGCGCGCCCGCGCGCGCGCCCAAAATGGTACCGCAGAGCATGACCCCCAAGCTTTGCGCGGTGATGGGCACGCCGCTAATTAGGGTGATTTTGGGAATTAAGCCCAAAGCCGCGATTACCGCTGCAAACAGCGACACCAAAACAACATTCTTATCCATGTTTTTTTCCAATCATCTGGGTGCTGCGCCGCCGCGGGCGTTCAAAGCCTCTGAAACATGCTCTGCATCATCAAGCGCGCTAAGGGCAAGCGGAAAAATAATCCGCCAAGTGCCGTGTTTGGTGCTGCGCGCGCGATGGGCAAGACGCAGCAGGCTGGCCCGCTCGACGAAAACGGGAATGAAGCGCAATGTCAGAGCAATCATCAAACCAAGCTTTTTACCCTGGGCTCCGTTTCCGTCAAAAGGTGCCATGGCTTTTTCGATCAACGCACTGAAATCGGCAAGAGAGGTGGTGGTGGTCACAAGATTGGCGAAGGTGAAGGCCGCTGCCAGTTTAAGAATAATAGACAGGCCGGATTGCAAATCAGCCGTGTAGAAATGCCAGATGAGAATAATCGCAACGAACGGCCAAAGCGCGCGAAGCAGCTTTAAACTGAACCAAAGATATCCCCTACCTTGACTGGCGATAAGACAAAAAGGGAGACCCACGGCGCAAAGCAAAAGCATTTGAGTTTGGATCAACATTAATCCGGTGGTAAAGGTCAGCAGCATGACCACTTTCAGGCTGGCGGGCCAGCGATGAAAAATCGTTTGATAGGGGGTTGTGAGCGCCAGCATCAGATCTGTTCTATCTGCGCCATTGCGTTTTCAAAGTTTGGAATAATATGCTTGGGCAACCCATCGCCCACAACCTGTCCTTTTTCCAGCCAAATCACGCGCTCATATTCCGCAAGGGCTTGCAAATCATGCGTGATGTGCAGCACCGATTGATCAAGCCCGTAGAGAAGGTTTTGTAAATAGGTTTTTGTGGGCAAATCTAACCCAGCAAAGGGTTCGTCTAAAACCAGCAGCGGGGGTGCCATCGCCAAAACCGACAGCAAGCATACCAAGTGGCGCTGGCCCTGAGAAAGTGTTGCAATCGTGCGCTCAGCCCAGTCAAGCCGGTCAAACTGCTGTAGGATTTTGGTGGCATTTTGCATCGCCTCGGCTTTGCGCTGCCCCTGTTGCGTCAGGCCGAAGCTGAGTTCTTCAAGAACTGTGGGGAAAATGATTTGATGATCCGGGTTTTGAAACAGAATGCCAACAGTTTTCAGCGCCGCAGCGCGGTGTTTAAACAGATCATTCCCGTTGACGCGTACCCGCCCTGATGAAGGGGCCAACAGGCCAGAGAGCAGGCGTGCAAAAGAGGTTTTGCCCGATCCGTTACGCCCGATCACGCCCACGCGCTGTTCTTGAATATCAAGCGAAACCCCATTTAGCAATTTACGCGCATTCAAGCTTAGGCTGACATTTTCAAATTGAATGGTACAGTCGGCCATTGCGCAGATCCAAGGTTTCAATTGCTTGCCCGCTTTAAGTCTGCGGCTATGCGCTTGTCAATGTGGGCTGTGCTGGCTTGTGCTTTAAAAATCTAAATGGGCGACCAATTGATCCATGCAAAGGGCCTTGACAGACGGGCCTTCGTGGGCATTTGGGCTGAAGGAAATAAGCACAACGCAGAAAGAGATCTATTTTCAGATCAGTAAGACCTGCGTTCCTATTTTGGTAAGTTGAAATAAGTCTTCGATATGCTCATTATAAAGACCAATGCATCCATTAGAAGAGCGCCGCCCGATTTTGCGCGTATCATGGGTGCCGTGAATTCGAAAATATTGCCAGCTTAAATATAGAGCATGCGACCCCAGCGGATTATCCGGGCCCGGGCCAATAAAATCTGGCCATTCCGGATTGCGTTTTTTCATCGAAGGGGTGGGCCGCCAACTGGGCCCAGTCACCTTTCGCGTGATCGAGGTGCGGCCGCGACGCGTCAGATCGTCTGTCATGGGAACGCTAGAGGGGTATAATTTATACGTATTCTCATCTTCAGACCAAAAATGCAGCGCGCGCGATGAGATATCAACCAGCACCGCCCCGTTTTTTAAATTTGAGAAATAAGGTTGCCACTCTAATGTTCGGAAGCTGGAGACATTATGGCGCACGCCTTGAGAAATTTCCTGTTCAATTTCAGTTGAGCTATCATCAGCCTCTTGAGCAAGCGCGGGGGTGGCCAGCAAGGCTGCGCTGCAATGGATAAAATGGCGTCTGGTTAAATTTGTCATGCCGAGATCCTTAAAATTTCCAGCCTTATGCAGGCTTTTTGTGAAATATGCAGCTTGTGCTGGTTTTTCAACATCTGAGCAAGCGTTTGTGAAGATAAAGCAAAACTGGGTTTGATTGGCAACGGCAGACATAGTAAGGACACCCAACTGTTACTAAATTATCCGAGGGATAGATGGCTCGATTAAACTTTGCCGCGTTGATCGTTATTATGATTACGGCGGGCTGTGTCAGCGATGTGCCCCAGATGGCCTCAGATGGTAAGCCCGTACCCAAACCTTATTTTTTATCTCAAGTTGAGCCCGCAATTATTAAATTTCGCATGCTAGACGGGGTAAACGCGCTGCGTCAGTCGCGCGGCGCCGATATGGTAAATTTAAATGCCAGCTTAACGGCTGCCGCGGCCACGCATGCCCGCGATATGTCTGTGCAAGACCGCCCATGGCATTTTGGGTCGGATGCATCATCGCCCATCGACCGGCTGGTGAGGGTTGGCTATTCTGGGCAGTTGGTTGGCGAGGTGATATCGGAAACCTACGAGACTGAGCTGGAAACGCTGGCCGCTTGGATGACAGATGAAGGTGCGCGTCGCATTATTTTAGATGCCAAAGCCGATGAGTTGGGTTTGGCTTGGCATCAAGAAGCGGATGGAAAGATCTGGTGGGCAATGGTTTTAGGGGCCAGCCCCGCGCCACAAGCCCCCATCACGGAGTGATTAAGATTGGGGTGCCGATAGGCACCAAAGCGTAAATTTCTTGAATTTCGTGATCTTTTACGGCAATACAGCCTTCGGTCCAATCGCGTTTCCAAAAGCGCGGCTTTTTGTTTTGTCCATGGATAAAGATATCGCCGCCTGCCGAAGCACCCACGCTTTGGGCATAGGCACGATCCTGCGCATTCGGGTATGAAATCCCTAAAGACAGATAAAATTTGCTGTTTGGGTTTTTGCGATCGATGTAATATCGGCCTTCAGGGGTCTTTCCATCCCCTCTCAATGATTTGTGACCATTTGGGGTAAACCCTAGACCAATCCGATAACTGCGGATGATTGTGTCATCTGATAGCAGATACATCCGGCGGGCCGATTTATCCACGCTGATGCTGGTGATTTTTACATCGTTGGTGAGGGACGATTTTCCTGACATCGTAAAATCAGAAAAATTCAAGCACCCACTCAGCAGAAGCACCCCGCATAGGGGAAAGAAAAACCGTTTTAAAACCATAAATATGCCTGTTTTTTGACGCTTTTTACCACAATTTGAGAGGTTTCAAAGTAAATTCATGCTGCCGCTTTGTGAAATGCCCCTACCAATTCTACGTGATAAGACCAACGAAACTGATCTACGGGGGTCACGGCCTCTAAACTATAGCCGGCATCTGTTAATATTTTTGCATCCCGAGCAAAGCTCACTGGGTTGCAGGATACATAGGCCAGAGTCTTAATTGTACTTTTGGCCAGCATTGTCACCTGCGCTTCTGCGCCCGCGCGCGGCGGATCGATGACGGCGGCCTCAAATTTATTCAGTTCATCGGGCAAAAGGGGGCGGCGGAATAGATCGCGTTTCTCATGGCTGATTTTCTTCAAGCCTTGCGTTTTGCGCCAAGCTTTATCAAGCGCTGCCAACATATCTGCCTCGCCCTCAACCGCATGAATTTCAGCCATTTGCGCCAAGGGCAGACTGAATGTGCCGCATCCGCTGAATAGGTCAAGCACAGGGCTTGCGCTTTTCAGAATGTTGCCTACCGTTTCGATCAGGCTGGTTTCCCCATGTTGGGTGGCCTGCAAAAAACTGCCCGGGGGTGGTGTGATTTTGGCCGGTCCAATGCGTTGCTCAGGCGGCGAGAGGGTTGCAACGATTTCGTCGTTCCAGCTTAGCCGCGCCAGCCGGTATTTCAGCGCGGCGGCGGCCAAACTGACGCGCAATGCATCATCCAATGGTTTGCCGCCAGTGGCCAAAAGATCTAAGCCAGCGGCTGCTTGGGTTGCCTGTATCTTCAACGTCGATTTGCGGCTGCCCCCAAGATGGGCAAGCGCTTCCAGAACGGGGCGCGCTTTCAGCAAATCCGGGTGTAAAAGCGCGCAATTTGGAATTTCAACGATTTGATCCGATGCCTGCGCGTGAAATCCGATCAACGCGCCTTTTTTGGTCCGCCGCACAGCAAAGCTTGCCCTGCGGCGACTGTTGGGCGGTGAGGTGAGGATGGGGTTCATCTGCGTTTTTAGACCATGTGCAGCCAAAGCTTGCCCGATAATTTCGGTTTTCCACCGGGCTACAAACGCGTCAGATGCATGCTGAACTTGGCAGCCACCACAGGTTTTAAAATGCGGGCAGGGCGGCGATACGCGATCTGAGCTGGGCGTTAGGATCCGCCTGTCCATCAAGGTTTGGCCCTGTTGGTTGGCCTGCACAAGTTCGCCCGGCAGCGTGCGCGGCGCGAAAAGGCCCGTTTCGGTGATGCCATCGCCAAGATGACCCATGCGTTTAATCGTAAACTCTTGCATGGTTTTGCTTTAGAGGATGGGCGGCCCCGTTAAAAGGACCAATTGCGCCTTTTATTCGGCCGCCGGTTGCAACCCAATAAAGCCGCCGGATTGGCGGTTCCAATACCGCGCATAAAGCCCGCCTTGCGCCAATAGGTTGGCATGGCTGCCGGATTCGATGATTTTCCCTTGATCCAGAACGATGATGCGATCCATACGCGCAATGGTCGAGAGGCGATGGGCAATTGCCAGCACGGTTTTGCCTTCCATCACCGTATCGAGCGCGTCTTGAATATATGCCTCGACTTCGCTGTCTAACGCGCTGGTTGCTTCATCCAGAACCAAAATGGGTGCATCCTTCAAAATTGCACGCGCCAAGGCGATGCGCTGGCGCTGCCCGCCGGATAATTTTACCCCGCGCTCGCCCAAATGGGCCTCGTAGCCGCGCCGGCCAAAAAAATCTTCAAGATATTGGATGAAAGCATCCGCTTCGGCCTTTTGAGCGGCGGCGCGCATTTGCGCCTCGCTGGCACTTGGCTGACCGTAAAGGATATTATCGCGCGCCGCGCGGTTAAACATTGCGGTTTCTTGCGTCACTGTGGCGATCGCGCGGCGAAGGCTTTCTTGGGTGACCTGTTGGATATTTTGACCATCAATCAGGATCTGACCGCTTTCGGGATCGTGAAGCCGCAAAAGCAAAGTAATTAAAGTGGATTTCCCCGCCCCAGAGGCACCTATAATCCCCAGCTTTTCGCCCGGCTGAATGGTCAGAGAGATATTTTCAATTCCGCCTTTTTCGCGACCATAGGCAAAAGAGGTTTGATCAAAAGTGATTGCTCCTTGCGTTACTTTTAACGGTTGCGCCGCAGGGTCATCGGTTAGATCATGCGCAGGCGTGAAGGTTTTCATCCCATTTTCCACTTCGCCCAAATTGCCGTAAAGCGCCATCAGCGTGAAGCTGACCCAACCGGTCATTTGCGCCAGCCGTAAAGACACGGCACCCGCCGTGGCGATCATGCCCACCGATCCATTGCCTTGCGACCAGCTGACCAGCGTGCTGCCAACCAGCACGATTGGCAAAATACCGGCCAGTCCCATAAGCCAGAAGCGAAATACAACCGAAACCCGCGCATGGCCAAGCGCGGCGTTGCGATATCCCTCCATTGCCGATAGAGCGGCCTGATCTTCATGGCCCGCATGGGCAAATAGCTTGACAGTTTTGATATTGGTTACTGTGTCTACCACTTGTCCGGTCACGTTTGCCCGCGCCCCTGCCCGCGCTGCGGATCGGGCCCGGATCAGTGGCATGAAATGCCGGATCACCAATACATAGCTTAAAATCCAAAGCAAAAGCGCCGAGCCCATAAAAAGGTTTATGGCACCCAAAACCGCCAAGGCCCCCAGAACAGAGGCCAGCGCAAATAAAACCGTGTGTAGGATTTCGATCACCACATCGGTTACTGCGCGCGCGGTTTGCATTTCTTTTTGCGCAATCCGCCCGGCAAAATCATTGTCGAAAAAACTGACCGAATGGCCCAAAACCCAACGGTGCAAACGCGAGAGTACCAGATTATGCACATTCGGCGCCACCACATAGCTTTGCATGATCGAGCTGGCACCGAAGGCCAGAGGCCTGATCAATAAGAAAAACGCGATGGCAGCGCCCAGCATCCAAAAATTTTCTGAAAACAAAGCCTCACGCGGGCTGGCCATGCTGGCATCAATCACCAAGCCTAACACCAAGCCGCTTAACATTTCGACGATGCCGGCGGTGATCGAGGCGGCGGCTGATAACAGCAAAACCGGCTCGCTGCCCCGCAACGCCCAGCGCAGGAAGGCGAGCAATGTTTTCGGCGGCGCCTGATCACTTTTGGCGTGATGCGAGATCCAATTTGCCAAAGGTGTCACTGCGCTGCATCCACATCAAGGAACCCACCCGATTGATGGGCCCAAAACCCGGCATAAAGCCCGCCTTTTGCCAGCAGCTGTTCATGGCTGCCCTCTTCAACGATCCGCCCCTGATCCATTACAAGAATTCGATCCATATGCGCAATCGTAGACAATCGATGCGCGATCGCAATCACCGTTTTGCCGTCCATCATGCTGTAAAGCGTTGTCTGAATGGCCGCCTCGACTTCGCTGTCCAGCGCGCTGGTGGCTTCATCGAGCAATAATATGGGGGCGTCTTTCAGAATCACCCGGGCCAAGGCAATACGTTGGCGCTGCCCGCCGGAAAGCTTTACGCCGCGCTCTCCGACATGCGCCTCATAACCGCAACGCCCTTCTGGATCTTCGAGGTCCAAAATAAAGTCATGCGCTTCGGCCTGCTTGGCCGCCGCGATCACTTGCGCCTCGCTGGCGGCGTTATTCCCATAGCGGATATTATCGCGCACTGAGCGGTGCATCAGGCTGCTCTCTTGCTGGACCATGCCGATATGGCGGCGCAAACTGTCTTGCTTCACCAGGTCTATGCGTTGCCCATCAATATAAATCTGGCCGGACTCAGCGTCATAAAACCGGAGCAAAAGCTTGAACAAAGTTGATTTTCCTGCGCCAGAGCGCCCCACAAGGCCCAGCTTCTGACCCGCTGGAATACTTAGATTGATACCTTCCAATCCACCAAGAGCCCGGCCGTAATGATGTGACAGCTCGGTTATTTCAATCATGGC
>Ga0228673_1000314_pt1 | contig 9836 bp, 7 predicted proteins | sample 91DmetaG_FD_182783 | JGI IMG/M metagenome (GOLD analysis project Ga0228673, IMG submission 182783) | Seawater microbial communities from Monterey Bay, California, United States - 91D | ecosystem: Environmental > Aquatic > Marine > Coastal | place: USA: California | collected 2016-11-11
TGACGGTAACTTATGGATATGGGAAGGAGTAGACTATACTAAATCATACATGGTTGTAGCAGACGTTGCTAGAGGAGATTCAGCAGATTATTCTGCATTTCACATCTTTGATATAGAAAACTGCGTACAGGTAGGGGAATATAAAGGAAAGTTATCACCTAAAGATTACGGTAACGTACTGGTAGGGATAGCATCAGAATACAACGACGCACTTTTAGTAGTAGAAAACGCAAACATTGGTTGGGCTACCATCGAACAAATTCTAGAGAGACAGTATAAAAACTTATACTACAGTTCAACATCCCAAATGGAAACAGTAGAGTCTTATATGTCGAAGTACGAAAGAGATAAACTAGTACCAGGCTTTACTATGTCAGTAAGAACTAGACCTCTAGTAATAGCAAAGATAATAGAGTACATAAGAGAAAAAGGTGTTACCCTACAGTCTAAGCGTTTGCTAGGTGAGATGAGAGTATTCGTATGGAAGAATGGAAAACCTCAAGCACAGATTAACTATAACGATGATTTAATAATATCATGTGCAACAGCATTATATGTTAGAGATACAGCATTAAGGTTAAGACAGCAGGGTATGGACTTAGCTAGAGCACAGTTATCATCTTTTACTAACCTCAATGCCAAAAACAAAGCTGTAATGAAATCAGTTGGAAACCAGCAAAATAATCCGTATATTGTAGATAATGGGTATGGACAAGAAGATATATCTTGGTTGCTATAAACATGCTATTTATAATATATATTAAACAAAACTGATCATTAATGGCCGATAAATCATTATTTACTAGACTACAGAGATTATTCTCTTCTGATGTTATAATCAGAAATATAGGAGGAACAGAGCTTAAAGTAGCGGATGTTAACCGAATTCAGACTACAGGAAACTACGAAACTAATTCACTAGTAGATAGATTCACCAGACTACACTCATACGGTAACGCAAATATTTTTAATCCAAATATTAACTACCAAACAATGAGAATACAGTTGTATTCGGATTATGAAGCAATGGATACCGATCCAATTATAGCATCAGCTCTAGACATTTTATCAGATGAAGCTACATTAAAAAACGATCAAGGTGAAGTATTAGGTATTAAATCCTCAGATGAAAATATTCAAAGAGTACTTTATAATTTATTCTACGATGTACTAAATATAGAATTTAACCTATGGTCATGGACACGTAATATGTGTAAATACGGAGACTTCTTTTTAAAATTAGAGATTGCAGAGAAGTTTGGAGTGTATAATGTACTACCTTATACAGTTTACAATATGAGTAGAAACGAAGGACTTGACCCAGAAAATCCTGCTAAAGTCTCTTTCGCTATTGACCCAGACGGTTTAGCAAGCAGCCAAGATCCAAGCACATTATATCAGAAAAAAAACTCAAAAGTAGTACATTTAGATAACTACGAAGTAGCTCATTTTAGATTAATATCTGATACAAACTACTTACCATACGGTAGATCTTTTATCGAACCAGCTAGAAAAATATACAAGCAGTTGACGCTAATGGAAGACGCTATGCTGATACACCGTATAATGAGAGCACCAGAGAAAAGAACATTTTTCGTTAATGTCGGTTCAATACCACCAGCAGAAGTTGATCAGTTTATGCAAAAAACTATTAACACTATGAAGAAGACTCCTTATATTGATCAAAAAACAGGTCAATATAACTTGAAGTTCAACATGCAGAATATGATGGAGGATTTTTACATACCTGTAAGAGGTGGAGATGCTTCTACAAGAATAGAAACAACTAAAGGCTTAGAGTACGACGGCACTAATGACATACAGTACCTACAATCTAAAATGTTTGCAGCTCTAAAGATTCCTAAAGCATATTTCGGATATGAAGGAGACTTACAAGGTAAAGCTACTTTAGCAGCAGAGGATATTAGATTTGCTAGAACAGTAGAAAGGATACAGAAAATACTAGAATCAGAGTTAACTAAAATAGCTCTAGTACATCTATATACTCAAGGATTTACAGGTGAAAACCTTACTAACTTTGAAATAAAGTTAACTAATCCGTCTATCATATTTGAACAAGAAAAAGTTGCTCTTATGAAAGAGAAGATAGATTTAGCTAATCAAATGAAAGATTCTAAATTATTTGCCACAGACTATATATACGACAATATATTTAATCTCTCTGAAGATCAATATATGGAGATGAGAGAGTTAGTAAGAGAGGATGCTAAAAGAGTATTCAGATTAGCACAACTTGAAGCAGAAGGTAATGATCCAGCTAGCTCAGGTAGATCATACGGTACACCTCACGATTTAGCATCTATGTACGGTAGAAGAGCAACCGCTACTGAAAAGACATCTAATGTACCATCAGGATATAACGAAGTAGGCCCTGAAGGTGGAAGACCGAGAGAAAAGATGTCTGTATACGGTACAAATGCTGATCCATTAGGAGGTAGAGACAGACTAGGAGTGCAGGGCATGCAAGGAGGATTTCCATCAGACAACGAAAATATAATGGAAATTGATAATACCAAAGCACAAACAGTATTTCATCAAATTAAAGACTCTTTTCAGAAAGAAATGATATATGAAAAGAAAGATAAGAACGAGTCTACTTTATTAGACGAAAATCAACTTAAGGATTTAGATAACTAGACCATATTTATATATAGCAACCGTATATTATGAAAATAAAACATTCAAAGTTTAGAAATACAGGTTTGATTTACGAACTGCTTGTAAAACAAATTGCAGCAGATACGTTATCTAAACATAACTCACCGGCTTTAGAAATCTTAAAAGAATTCTTTACCGGTAACAGTATGATTGGAAAGGAATTAAAACTATACGAGTATATACTTAAAAATAGAAATCTTTCTGAAGTAAAAGCTGAAACAGTAATATCAACAATTACGGAGATATCAAGAAAACTGAATCAGAAAAAACTAAAAGAAGAAAAGTATAAGTTAATTTCACTACTTAAAGAGCATTACAGTGTAGAGGAGTTCTTCGGTATACAAGTTAGAGACTATAAACCTTTAGCTGCAATGTACTGTTTACTGGAAGCACAAAACACAAACGTATTAGTAAACCCAGACTTCTTAGTTAATAATAAACTCACAATTATCGAACATTTAACATCTTCAAAGATGGCTAAAGATGCGGTAAAGGACACTTTAATAGAGGAGTATTCAAAATACGAAAAAGATTTACGATTACTGACCTATAAGATATTACTTGAAAAATTTAATAACAACTATAAAAATCTTCTACCAGAACAGAAGAACATACTTAAAGAATTTATAACATCAGTAAACTCAACTACTAGGTTAAGAAATATAGTTAACGAAGAAATACTTAAAATTAAATCTCAAGTAGAAGAACTGTCAAGCAATGTAAAAGATGAGGTAGTTAGAATTAAACTACAAGAAGTAGTGAAGACTATTAAGCCTGCAAAAAAGACAGAAAAAATAACTGACAACCACCTTATTAACCTAATGCAATACTACGATTTAGTCAACGAAATGCGTTCACTATGAAAAAAAGTATAATAGTTAAAGCAGTTAGAGAGGTAATTGAAGAGCTAAGCACAACAGCAGGAGTAGGAGGATACCTAACTCCATTTGCGTTTAGTAAGAATAAAAATAAAAACAATGCTACAAAGCAATCTGAGAAGTTAGGTTACAAGGTAGTGAAGACAAAAAAAAGACCGTATAACACTAAAATGTTTGATTACTTAGATGAGAACGATACAAGAGAAATATAACGCAGTCTTAGAAGGAAACTTCTCAAAGACACAATTTTTAAGAGATGCTAAAAGAGAACTATCTCAATTCATATCTCCATACAGTGGATTCCCAGATTCAGTATCAATATTGAAATCTAAAGGTATTCTAGTAGAGGTAAAGTCTCCTGAATATGATAATCCTTCACTTACTTACACAGAAGATGCTTTGAATAGAGGTATTGACTATGAGCTAGAGCAAGCCGGCATTGACTCAGCAGGAAGCGTATCCGCAGAAGATAGACAGAAAGCACACGATAAAGCTAGTAAGAACTTAGCCAAAGATGCAATGCACTACCTTAATATTATAGCTGGGGAATCAGCAAAAGTGGATAAGCATGATAAAATGGTTGAGCCTAAGAAAGGTAATGAAGTAGATACCTTTAATGGTATGAAAAAAGCTGAACTAAAAGAAAACTACACTAAAGAAAAATTACTAAAGAGATTAGGTGATGCAGACGATGCACGTATCCAAACCGGTAACGGAAGGGAATACATCATTTACAACCCTGATTCTAATAATGACGATAATGCTGCAATGTGGCATGATGACTCAGTATTCGCTGTTGATCAAGACGGCGGCGAGCATGAAATACCATATGAAAATATAGGGTTAGTAATTGTAGAAGCAGAACCAATACCTACTGAACCAGGTATAGATGGAAAAAGAACAGTAAACCACGATAGAAAGATGGCAATGAGAAAAGTCATTGATGCATTAACTATCATAGGGGATGATAAAGGGTATAAGATTAACATAGATCAAGCATTAGATTTTATTAGAACTCACAAAGATGACATATTCTCAGGAGATATAGATACAGAAGATGTTGAAGACATATGGATGAACTATAATGAGTATGAGACTATTAATAGAGATAGTTACGACGAAGAAGTAGAAGTAGAAGAAGCAATGTCTGATCAACAGATGAAAGATATAGAGAAATATGGACAGGAAGATAAAGTAGTAAAGAACTTTAAACCGGGAGACATGTTTTCAACAGACTTCGATTATGAAGGTATGTTAGAATTTGGTTTAAAAGTTAGACTTAACACTCCAATAGAAACACTTAAAGCATTATTTAATTCATTCGAAGATGTAAATTACCATTCAGAAGGAAGCCATTTATCTTATGCAATTGATTCTATAGAGGAAAGAGATAAAGTAGAAGCTTTAGACCATTTAAGAAACTTTAAAAAAGCTATTAAAAACACACTAGTAAGTTTTAATGAAGGAGCAGATCCTACAAGAGAAATAGCAGAAGGTGTAATTAAAGAAAGAACTTTTAAATCTAAAACTTACGGCAAACTATCAGAAGGAAGAAGAAAAAAGACTAAAGGCGGAAAAGTAGTAACTGAAAATGATTACGAAACAGGTGGATATGTAGAAAGTATGGGCCCTTTATTTGATAAAGGTGTTAACTTTTTAATCAAAGCTTGGGAAGAGTGGAAGATGGGACCAATGACAGAGCCTGGAATGATAGAGTTTGCTAAAAAAGACGTACTTAGTTACTTAGAAACTCAATTTATGGTTGAGAATTTAGAAGAAGCTAAAGATAGAAATTTAGACGAAGAATACGAACCAGGATCTATTGCTCCTGAAGATTTATACTATTCTGATAAGCACGGTAAAATAGTTGCTATAGACGATGTAGACGATAAGTATCATGACAGCCTAGAATTAGTCTATAAAAAAGGAGACAAGATCGAAGGTCCTATGGATGAAAAGAAAGGTAAAGATCATGACGGAGATGGAGATGTAGATGGAGACGATTACAAACATGCTAAAGACAAAGCTATTAAAAAAGCAATGGGTAAAGATGAAATCGTAAAAGAGAATATTAAATCAATTATATCTAAAGTACTAGAAGAACAAGTAATTAATGAAGCAGCTACAAATGAATTAGCAAAATTTGCTGATACATATGGAGGATTCGAAGGAATGAAACCAGCTATCATACAATTACAGGATGTTGTAACTGATATAGAAGCATATTACGATAAGACTAGAAGTAAAATACAAAAAGTGTATGATACATTAGGTGATATTAGAAATGAAGAAGGATTAAAAGTCGGAGGCTTTTTAGCTCCCTCAATCGAAACAGCTTTTAATAAAGACCTAAGACCTGTAACTAAATCAGGATTTACTAAAGGACTAGATACTCCTAAAGTAAAAGTATTATCGAAAGGAGATATCGATAGATATGATGTAGGTGTACCAGATACAGGAACGGATATTGATGAAGAAGAAAAACAAACAGTATATAGCCGTCCATCGGTTAATGGTACTTTAAGAGAGATTAAAAGAGCTCCAGATAATAGAAAACCTGAAAACTTAAAATTAGACCCAGATTACGATAAAGGGGGTAAGTACTATAGTGAAGAAGGAGCAGAAGCATTTAGAATTCAACCTTTTAAAGTGAATGATATAGAGTATACCAAAGATCAGGCTATTAGACAAGGTAAATATATTGTAGGATTAAAAGGTGAGGAACTAAAAAAATTCTTTTCTGATTATATGGCAGCATGGAAAGAAGATGTAGGAGATACAGAAATAGGTCGTACTTTTAAATAAAGATAAGTAACACAAAAAAATTCAACATGGCACAACTATTAATAGAAGTAACCCCGTTTAAATCATTACTCAAGGAATCTAAAGAGAGACCGGGAGTATATGAAGTAGAAGGTGTTATGCAGAGAGCGGTATCTAAGAATCAAAACGGCCGTACCTATAGTAAAGCTATATTAGAAAGAGAATCGAAAAAGTACATAGAGGAATTTGTTAATAACGGTAATGCATTCGGAGAACTGGATCACCCTGAATCTCCAATTGTCTCTCTAAAGAACGCTTCTCATATAGTAAAAGACTTATGGTGGAAAGGAAATGACCTTATGGGACGGGTAGAGCTATTAAACACACCAGCAGGAAATATTGTAAAAGAGATTATAAAAGCAGGACACACGATAGGAATATCGTCTAGAGGTACAGGATCTGTCAACCAGACTAATGAAGGTACTTTAGAAGTTCAACCAGACTTTGAATTGGTATGCTGGGACTTTGTATCTAATCCATCTACACACGGTGCGTTTATGAACCCTATATCTTTACAGGAAGGTAAACAGAAAGCAAACAAATATAGCGGATTAGATTCTATTATTAACGACATACTAAGAGCATAATGAAATTATCTGAACTTATTTTAGAGAGCGATGAAACTCAACTAGGAGCTGAATTAGCAAAAGCAATAAAAGCTGAATTTGGGGAAGAAGGAGATGTTAATGAAGTAATAACAACAGTTGGTATACTATCATGGGCATTAGCCTCTAATACAGTTCTAGATATACTCGGTAAGTATGCTGCAAAAGGATTTAAAAAGCTAGGTTTAGAAAAAACAGCAGATAAAGCAGATGCAGTACATAAATGGGCTCATAATAATGAAGTTAATATAGTAAAAGCAATTAGTGGCTTTATGAAACCATTTGTAAGAGATGAAAAAAAGAGACAGTTAGTTGCTAAAGGATTATTTATTGCTATGTTAGCGGGATTAGGTGTAAAAGCCGGAATAGGTGCTCTAAATGCTTTAAGAGGAGCAAATGTAGCTACAGCAACAATCTCTGCAGTTAAAGCAGCATTAAAAGGAAGAGATATTGCTGTTGTAGGCGCCGAAATAGCAGGAGCAGTCGCAGCATCTGCATAAAAAGTAACTTTTATTTAGTTTTACAGAAAAGGTATATATTTATATAAGAATATACAGTGATCTATACTGTATTAAATTTTGTAAAAACTTTCCTATTACGATTACAATAATCGTAGAAATCAAACAAACTTATTAAAAATGGCAAACAAAGATTTATTCAAGCAAGCTATTGCTGAAGCAAAATCTATTAGAGAAGCCGCTATCGCTAATGCAAAAGAAGCTTTAGAAGAATCGTTAACTCCTCATTTAAAGGATATGTTAGCTGCTAAACTTCAAGAAATGGATGATTCATCTGTTGAAGAAGAAGTAGTAAACGAAGTAGAGATTGACGAAACTGAAGAAGTAACCGAAGTAGAAGCATACGAAGGTGAATCTAATGATGACGCTACCGCAATGGAAGAAGCAGAGGATGATTCAGACGAATCTGAAGACGAAGCTGACGACGCTGGTGAAGAAGCTGACGACGAAGAAGAAGTAGAAGTTAAAGACATGGAAGTCGATGACCTAAAAGACCTTATTCGTGACATTATCTCTCAAGAAATGGGAGCTGATGATGAAATTGACAACTCAGATATGGATGCAGGAGAAGAAATGGAACCAGAAATGGACATGGGAGCTGATGTAGACGGAGAAGAGGAAATCGATTTAGATGAATTGTTAGCAGAACTGGAAGCAGTATCTGAAGAGCAAGAAGTTGAAGAAGTATTAGCAGAAGTAGAAGAAGAAGTAGTAGCAGAAGAAGAAGTTAAAGAAGAAGATAATTCTGAATTAAACGAAGCTTTAGAAACTATTAACACTTTACAATCTCAACTACAAGAAGTAAACCTTCTTAACGCAAAACTTATGTACGTTAACAAAGTATTTAAAGTTAACAACTTAAGTGAAGCACAAAAAGTTAACATTATCGCTGCTTTTGACAAAGCTGAAACGGTAAAAGAGGTTAAATTGGTATTCGAAACTGTTTCTGAAAACGTAGTAGCTAAGAAAAAAACGGCTATTAAGGAGTCAAAATTAGGTATGGCAAGTAAAGCTACTGGAACTACTGCAAGTAAGCCAGAAGTAATATCTGAAGTATCTGATGCGGTTAAAAGAATGCAAAAATTAGCTGGAATCATTTAATTAAAAAATTTAAAAAACAAAAAACAATCATGGAAATTAATTCTCTATTAGAAAGTGCAAACGGATACAAAAGCTTACAAGCTGATGCATCTAGACTTGCCGACAAATGGGCTGCTTCTGGATTGCTTGAAGGATTAAACGCAAAAGACGCGACTAACATGTCAATGATGTTAGAAAATCAAGCAAAACAAATTGTAGCTGAACAATCAAGCACAAGTGCTGGATCTGCTTTTGCAGGCGGTGCTGGTGAGCAATGGGCTGGAGTAGCTTTACCTTTAGTACGTAAAGTATTCGCTCAAATCAGTGCAAAAGACTTTGTATCTGTACAACCAATGAACTTGCCTTCTGGGCTAGTATTTTTCTTAGACTTCAAATACGGATCTGCTGTAAACGGTAGAGCTACAACTGATAGTTTATATGGAAAAGCTGGTAACGGATTTGCAGGAAACGAAGCTGAAGACGGACTTTACGGAGCTGGTCAATTCGGTTACTCAGTAAAACCAAAACCATTAGCATCTCACGCAATCGCAAGTTCTGCAGCTGCTGGAGCTGTTGATGTAAACTTTTCTGGTAAAGAAGCTGGAAAAGATTTAATCGTAATGGAAATTCCTGCTGATGCTGATAAAGAAGGTGTAAGAGCTTTCCAAACATCTTTAGCTGGTCTATTACCAGAATTTACAAAGATCGATGCTAACGGTAAACTAAACATGATCGTAGACACAACTGCTGCTACAGATCACACGTTAACTTACCACGTACAGCCTGCTGCTAACTCAAGAGGTGACTTTGAAGACTCTACTGCACCAGGTGCTGGAGAAGTTTCTTCATTAGCTATCCCAGAGATTAACGTAGACATGAAATCTGAATCAGTTGTTGCTAAGACTAGAAAGTTAAAAGCACAATGGACACCAGAATTCTCTCAAGATCTTAACGCTTATCATTCAATTGACGCTGAAGCTGAACTTACTTCTTTATTGAGTGAGTACATTTCAATGGAAATCGACTTAGAGATCTTAGATATGTTAATTTCAGGAGCAGATACTACTGAGTACTGGTCAGCAAATAACAACAACGTATGGAATGGAAGTACATTCGTAACTGATTCTTCTGATTTCTACAATACTCAAGGACAATGGTTCCAAACTTTAGGAACTAAAATCCAAAAAGTATCTAACAAGATTCACCAAAGAACATTAAGAGGTGGTGCAAACTTCCTAGTATGTTCTCCATCA
>Ga0228673_1000317_pt1 | contig 9805 bp, 7 predicted proteins | sample 91DmetaG_FD_182783 | JGI IMG/M metagenome (GOLD analysis project Ga0228673, IMG submission 182783) | Seawater microbial communities from Monterey Bay, California, United States - 91D | ecosystem: Environmental > Aquatic > Marine > Coastal | place: USA: California | collected 2016-11-11
ACCAGCAAGCCGTTGACGAGCTTGCCGCGCAGCGTCCTGCGCAAGCGCAATTTATTGAAAGCTTTTTCATTGATCCCGTAACGGGCCAAGTGGGATCGCGTGTGCCGACTGAATATGATTATACATCACCCGTTGCACCTGTTGATAGCGGTGGTGGCGGTGGTGGCGGTGGTGGCGTTGCTCCGATTGTAGCACCAGTTTCACCTGTTGCACCTTATACTCCAGCAGACCCCGCCTTAGCTATTCAGCCTGACGAAACGATATTCAGCGCTACACCACCAGAGGTTCAGGTAGCGCAGGAAATACTAGCGACTGATCCGCTGAATCCGCAATATAATGACGCGTTTGAAGCTGTTTACGACTATCAAGCAGAGCAGGCTGCACAAGACCCGACAGGTCAATCAACTGGGTTTGGCATAACGCCAGAAATAATTGACGCTGTTGGCGTAGACGCGTTTTTGCCGCCGGTCACTACTCGAGCAGACCCCGCCTTAGCTATTCAGCCTGATCCAGAGATATTCAGCACTACACCACCAGAGGTGCAAGCAGCGCAGGAATTGCTTGCGACTGATCCGCTGAACCCGCAATACAATGAAGCGTTTGAAACTGTTTACGACTACCAATCAGAGCAGGCTGCACAAGATCCAACAGGCCAATCAACTGGGTTTGGTATAACGCCAGAAATAATTGACGCTGTTGGCGTAGACGCGTTTTTGCCGCCACAAGCGATTACTCCCGACCCGCAGTTAGCCGGTGAAGCGCCTGCGTTTGTACAAGCTGGCCAGCAGCAACTGGCGACACTTCCATCAGACCCTAACTACAACCCAGTTTTTCAAGAAGTATATGATTACCAGTCAGACCGAGCGCAACGAGATCCTCGCGGCCAGATGACTGGGGTGGGCATAACGCCGGATATAATTGACGCAGCTGGCGTGGACGCGTTTTTACCGCCAGAAGCAGGCGGCGGTCTGCTGTCTAATATCGGGGAATTTATCGCCAGCGGTGGGGTTACTGGTGCCGCATTAAGGGGCGTTGGCGGTCTTTTGGAGCCTGCCCTTGGCGCAGCAGAAAGCGGCATAGCTTCAATGATTGGCGACCCGCGCACATTTGCTCAGCGTGACGCCGATAGGCTGGAGGCAGAAAGGCTCAGAGCCATCGACAGGTCGCAAGAAGAGAGCGCCGCAGTTGAAGCGCAAAGGGAAGCATCCAGAACTGAGCAGGAAAAGCTAAAAGTGTCAGACCCAGAGGCGTTTGTCGCTCAGTTTGGCAAGGAAGGCAAAGCAGACGCCAAGAAGGCTGTTAAGACTGCGCAAAAGTTAGCTGTTGCTCCAAGGCCGCCAAGCCTAACGTCTGATAAGGCAAGAGATTGGATGAAGTCCAACGTAGGCATCAGCGTGGATAAAAAAGATGCAACTGACCGGATCCGCTCATTGCAGCGGGATTGGGATAGGCAGAACGGATAAAGGAGACAGAAATGGCTGGACAAGGTTCAAAAGGTGGCGGTCAGGTAGTCGCTCCAACAATGGGCGCAGCGCCTGCATCTGGCATGGCCCCGATGGCCCCGCTAGCGCCGACTGCTGGGTTTAACGTAAACCAAGCATCTGCTGGCGCATTGCAAGGCGCGCTTGGCGGCACGCAGGCGGCAATGGCAGGCCCGCTGCAAGTTGGCGCGTATATGAACCCGTACACGCAGAACGTAATTGATCGCACGCAGCAGGACATTGCTCGGCAGCAAGAGATGGCGATGAACCAGCTTGGCGCTCAAGCAACAAGAGCGCGTGCATTTGGCGGGTCACGCCAAGGCGTTGCCGAGGGTGTTGCCGCCGGAGAGTTTGGGCGCATGGCGGGCGATATTGCCGCTCAGCAGCGTCAGACCGGATACAACACAGCGATGCAGCAGGCGATGGCTGACAGGCAGGCGCGCCTTGGCGCAGCATCGCAGCTTGGCGCATTGGGCCAGCAGGCATTTGGCACCGGCCAAGCGATCCAGCAGCAGCAGATGCAGCAGGGTCTCATGCAGCAGATGTTGCAGCAGTCTCTGATCGACGCGGCGCGTGGCCAATATGCAGGCTATACCGGCGCACCGCAGGCAGCGCTCGCAGCGCCATTGGCGGCGCTTGGGGCAACGCCAGAACAGTACACGAAGACAGAGACAATGAAGCCGGGATTGTACAATTACTTCCAGACGATTATGGGGATGCCGAGGTAACAGATGACACCGTTTGAGCGCCTAAAGTCACGCATATTCGCCACTGAAAGCAGCGGCGATTATAACGCGCTTTACAACTACGCAAACCGCGAAGGAAGTCCTTTCGCTGGGTTTAAGCTTACGGGTATGACGGTTGACGAGGCGCTTGAGTTTGCTAACCCGTCTGGCCCATACGCGCAATATGTAAAGGGCCAAGTTGGTCGCGTTGCTACGCCCATGGGTGCCTATCAAGTGGTTGGGTCTACTCTTGCAGATGCAAAAAAAGGTCTTGGCCTGACTGGCAGCGAGATGATGACAGAAGATCTGCAAGACAAGATCGGGAAATGGATATACAAGACGCAAGGCCCATCAGCTTGGGAAGGTTTGAAAGGAAAAGACATGGCAACTCCAATGGATAGGCGGCGCGAAGAAGAGCTGCGCCAGCAGATGCTGGCCACCGGCATGGCACCACGAACAGCGCCACGCGCGCCACTGTCGGCGTTTCGGCAGGATCGCCCGCAGGCTGCGGCAGCGCCGCAGCAGCGCAGAGGCGGCTTAGGCGGCATCATGGATTACCTTGGCAAGCAAAGCCCGACAACCGGCATGACGCGTGCGGAGCAATTCGCTGCGGCGCTCGATCCGCTGATTATGCCGGAGATGCGCGCCGGCGAGGTGATCAGGGCGCGCGGCGCGCAGCGGCAGGCGGCTGCAACGAAGAACAAGACGGTCGAGTATCTGCGCAGGATGGGATACGATGACTATGCTCAAGCCGTGGAGAGCGGGGCGATCGGCGCAAAGGATATTATGAATGCGCTGGTCAGCAAGTCGATGGAGACGCCGAAAGGCAAGGGTCAGATCGTAAGCGCTGAGCAGTTGCGCAAGATGTACCCGAATGCGGAAATCGCTGAAGGCTTATACAATTTGAAGCCAGACGGCACTGCCAATAAGATCGGAGGCGGGCCAATGGTTCAGATTGGCGGCGGTGAAGGTGAGTTTGCGAAGGTTGGTCAAGCAGAGTTGGCAAGAAACTTTGCCGAGATGGCGCAAGCTGGACGAGATGCGACGTCTAATCTTGGACGCATTAAGCTTCTTGACGAGTTGTTGGATGAAAGTGGCACCGGATTAAGCGCGGGCTTCTTGTCACGCGCAAACCAGTATTTTGGCGTAGACTTTAGAAGCGCCCCAGCGGCAGCCGCTGAAGCCATAATTAGCCAACTTGTTCCGGCGCAGAGGCCACCCGGTTCTGGCGTTATTTCGGATGCAGACTTGGCACTATATAAGGCATCACTGCCGGCCATCCAGAACCAGCCAAACGGCAACAAGCTTATCGTGAAAAGTATGGTTGCGATTACTGAACACAACGCCAGAGTTGGCAGAATAGCGTCTAAAGCGCTGACTGATCCAAATTATAGCATTCAGCAAGCGGAAGATGATATCGCAGCATTGCCAGATCCGTTTGAAAGCGTCAGAAGCTTTTTAGGCGGCAGTGACGCCAATATACCCGCGCCGGACATGACAGAAAGCGAAGCGCTTGATCTGCTAAAGCAACCGAGCGGAGATTAACATGGCTGAAATGACATACGCCGAAGCCTCCAATGTTCAAGCGGCAATCGCCGCATTGGAAAAGCTTGAGGCCGCCGGAACGATAAGCGAAGACGGCCAGAAGGCGCTGGACGCTGCACGCAAAAAACGCAAGCCAGCAAGGCAGGCTGAAATTGAAACCATCGCCACATATCGCGGCTTCCAGAAGGGTGTTAGCTTAAACTTGGCTGACGAGATCGCCGGTGCATACCAAGCGGCAAATGATCTATTCAGAGGCGGCGACATAGAAGGCGCGAAAAAGGCATACGCAAAATATCGTGACCTTGTTCGCCAGCGAGACGAGGCGGCGCAGCTGCTGGCTCCAGAGCAGTTTGCTAAAGGTGAAGTCTCAGGCGGCGTTGCGGGCGCAGCACTGCCGGTTGCCACGGGCTTGCGGATGGCTAAAAACTTAGGCACGGCAGGACAAGTTATTTCTGGTGCGGCCACCGGCGCAACAGCGGCAACTCTTCCAGAGTTTGCTGGCGGCGAGGGTGGATTCGGGCCACGCATGAAAGAAGTTTCGCCGTTTACCGCAGCAACGGGTGCAACGCTTGGCGGTGTTGCGCCAGTCGCGGGGCGTATAGCTGGCGCTACCACCAGAGGCATCCAAGACATAGCACGCGGCGGCAAAGAAGGCTTTAGCGGCGCTGCGCTGCGCAGAGTTGGCCGAGCAATGCAGAGGCCACAAGTAGCGGGCCAAGATATTCAAGCGTATTTGCGCTCACTTGGCCCAGAGGGAACAGTCGCAGACATTGCAGGATCGCCGCGCAGCATGGCGCAGGGATTGGCCACAATGCAGGGCGAGGGCGCAGACGTATTGCGCAGGCAGCTTGAGCAGCGCGCAGGCGGCGCAGGAGAGCGCGTAGAGCAAGTTATGTCTTAGCGTATCGGCCCCGCCATTGCAGCGTCTGAAGAGCGTGCAGCGCAGGCCATGCGCAAGTCGTCTGAGCTTGGGCCAATGTATGACGCGGCTATGCAGAGCGGCGCAGAGTTTGATATCAGCGCGTTGCGCTCTGGCTTGGTTATGATGGCAGACGATGCGGCGGCTAACGTCAGAAGCGGTCTAAACGCTGTATTGCGTGATCTGGGCAAGGAGGGGCCAGTTTCGGCGTCTAAACTCCACAACGCTCGCAGCGCCTTGGGAGACGCAATTACGTCTGCTAGAATAGCTGGGCAGAATAATAAAGTCAGGCAGCTGATGCCCATACTGGACGAGATGGACAAGCGCCTTGATGAAATACCAAATTACGCCACGGCGCGCGCCGGATACGCCGAAAGTTCACAGATCGAGCGTGCGGTGGATAATGGGCGTTCTGTGTTCGCTGGCGGCCCGACATCTGCGTTGTCGCCAGAAGACTTGAAGGCAATGCTCGATAAGATGAAGCCACTTGAGCGTGACGCATATGTGAAAGGCGCGAGAGAATACATTGCCGCCCTTATGGGTACATCAAGAAGCGACGCGGCATCCGCGTGGCAGCAATTTGACAAGTCTTGGAACCGCGAAAAGTTGCAGCTTCTGCTTGGCAAGCCGGACGCGGATGCAGTCACGCAGAGGCTCTTTGCCGAAAAAGAGTTTTCCGGCACGCGTGGCGATGTTTTGGCCGGATCGCAGACTGCGTTCCGCGAGGAGGCCGCAGAAAGTTTGGCCGACATCAGAGAACCAGACAGCATGCGAAAGCCGTCACCCATCGCGCGCGCTTATCAGGGAATGTTCGCTGATCCTGTGAACCGCATGATCGACGAGGTTCTTTACGGGGCCAAGCGGTCAAACTTAAACCGTCAGATCGGTGAATTGCTGTCAATGCAGGGCGCGGATCGTGACAGACTGGTGCCTGTTCTGTTACAAGAAGCTAAGCGGCTTCAAGACCCAACACGCGCGCAGCAGATAACAGACGCGCTTGTTACTTTCGGCCTGACAACTTACGGCGCAACACGCGGAGAATAAAATGCAACCACAGCCAAAAGATCGCCGTGAAATCGAAAGCATCGTGCAGAATGCGATCAGCGATGCCGTTGACTTCGTTGAAAGCGAAATCAGCGAAGACCGCATCAAGGCGCAGCGCTACTACGACGGCGAGGTTGATATTGGCCATGAAGACGGGCGCAGCAAGGTTGTGTCAACTAAAGTGCGTGACACGATCCGCTCCGTGAAGCCAAGCCTGATGCGTATCTTCATGTCCACTGCGAGGCCGGTAGAGTTTATCCCGAAAGGCCCAGAAGACGTTGCGCTGGCCGAGCAGGCCACCAGCTTCATACAGCACGAGTTTACGCGCCTAAACGGATACCGCGTGCTAAACGACGCCTTCCAAGACGCTATGGTCAAGAAGCAGGGCATCGTGAAGGCATATTGGCACGACTACCCAGTAGCAGAAATATACACCTACACCGACTTGTCTGATGACGAATACACGTTTCTTATCCAAGAAGATGACGTTGAGGTGATTGAACATACGATGGAAATGTCCATCGAAATGGATCAGATGGGCATGCAGATCGAGCTTCCTGTCCATTCGGTCAAGATTAGCCGCACAGAAATGAAGGGCGAGCTGCGCATAGAAAGCATCCCGCCGGAAGAGTTTTTCGTAAACCGCGACTGCCGCTCATTTGATGACGCATATGTCGTGGCGCACCGCACAGATATGCGCGTTGGCGATCTGGTTGAGATGGGCTTTGACTTTGACGTCATATCTAACTTGACGCCGTTCGACGGCACAAACGACATGACCGGCGCAGAGGTGCTTGAGCGCCAAGGCTACGAGGAAGACTTGTCGGATGAAGACGAGCTAGATCCAGCCATGAAGCTGGTTGGCATTACAGAAGCCTACATGCGTATGGATGTTGACGGTACGGGCGTGCCGGTGCTGTACAAGTTTCTCTGCGGCGGCACATCATACGAGCTGCTAGACTTCATGCCTTGCGACGAAATCCCGTTTGCCAAGTTTGAAATAGACCCAGAGCCACATAGCTGGTACGGCCACAGCCTTTCTGAGCTGGTGGAAAACGATCAAGACGCAGCGACGTCTATTCTGCGTGGCATCTTGGACAACGTGGCGATGACCAACAATCCGCGCATTGGGATTGTGGACGGCGCAGTAAATATTGACGATGTGCTGAACAACGAAATCGGCTCACTTGTGCGGATGCGCCAAGCCGGATCTGTGCAGGATCTGAGCGTGCCATTTGTCGCCGGCCAGACGCTATCTGCGCTGGCATATATGGATCAGCTCACAGAGCAGAAGACAGGCGTTACAAGCGCCTCTGTGGGGCTTAATCCCGACGCATTACAGTCCACCACAAAAGCAGCCGTTCAAGCGTCTGTGCAGGCAGCTGCGGGCCAAACAGAGGTGATGGTACGCAACCTAGCTGACGGCCTGCGTGACTTGTTTGGCGTCATGCTGCGCCTGATGAATAAGAATATGGACGAGGAAAAGATGATGCGGATGAACGGGCAGTTTATCCCCGTCAATCCGCGCATCTGGGATACGTCTATGGACACCAGCATCAACGTCGGGCTTGGCACTGGCCGCGAAGAAGAAAAGCAGATGGCGTTGCAGCAGGCGTTGCAGATGCAGCAGATGGTTTACCAGCAATATGGCCCAATGAACGGCTTGGTGAGCTTGACCAATATCCGCAACACGCTGGCAGACAGTCTGGCGCTGTCAGGCGTGCGCAATGCCGACCGTTATTTCGCGCCGATTACGCCGGAAATCGAAATGCAGATGCTACAGATGCAGCAGCAACAGCAGGCCATGATGGCGCAGCAGGGTCAGGCGCAAGATCCAAACGCCGCATTCTTGCAGGCTGAGCAAATGAAAGCGCAGGGCAAGATGCAGTCTGACATGATGAAATTGCAGCTAGATGCGCAAAAAGCAGCGGCAGATGATGATCTGAAACGTGACCAGATGGCTCAGGATCTGATGGTGGATGCCGCCAAGATATATGGCCAATACGGAACCGCAGTGGACACGGCTCGCATTAAGGCAGAGCAGGATAAAGTTCGCATGATCGGCGGCATGGCACAGGGCGTGCAGCAGTGAGCGCCGACATCCGCATACAAGCCGATGACGCAAAGCGGCTAAAGAATGACACGGCGTTTCAAGCGTTCGTGGACGATGTTCGTGAAGAGCAAATGCGCCTCTTCGCCAACAGCGCAGCCTCTGACATAGAGATGCGCGAGGAGGCGCACGCGATACTGCGTGCGTTAAACAAGATCGGTGACGCACTCGACGCTGCGATTGCAGCAGAGGTCATTTTAGATCGCAAACAAAGGAACTAGCACCGTGGAAGCGACTAGCCTAGAAAATGCCGTAGAGGCAATGTTGGCCCCAGAGCCAAGTGAAGAAAATCAAAGCGAAGCAGTGGAAGCAGCTGAAACGCCAACTCAAGACGTTGAGAGCGAAGCAGTTGAAGATGTTGCGGAGAGCGATGATGACGTCGAGGCATCCGGCGAAGATATAGAAGACGCAGAATATGTCGAAGATGACCAAATTGATGACGAAGACCTAGTAGAGGCGGCTGAAGACACTAACCTCATCCCCGTTACAGTAAACGGCAAAGAAGAGCGTTGGACACTGGATCAGTTAAAGCAATCTGCTGCGGGTCAGGGTTACATCAATCAAAAAATGCAAGAAAATGCTGCCTTGGAAAAGCAATACAAGCAGCAGGCTCAAGCATTGGCCCAACAGCAGCAACAAGTCTTGGCTATGTATCAACAAGCCCAGCAAGGTGGTCTGCAAGCCCCAACCCCACCGTCGAAAGAGCTTTTTGACCAAGATCCAATCGGATACATGGAAGCGAAGCTTACATATGACGAGGCAAAGGCCGCGCACGACCAGCAATTAGTACAGCTGCGGGGAATGCAGCAACAGCAAGCGCAGCAACAGCAAGCGGCCAGACAGGCCCATCTTGCGCAGCAAGCGGAAGTGTTGAAGCAATATATCCCCGAAATCGTAGACCCCGAAAAAGGCGAAAAGCTGAAGGCGGGGATCATTGACACAGGCGTTCACTATGGCTTCACGCCAGAGGAAATGGCTGGCGTCACTGATGCGAGATATGTGCGGGCGTTAAACGACGCACGTAAATATCGCCAACTAATTGCCAACAAAAAGAAGTCTCAGTCAAAAGCTGATGGCGTTCGACCCGTTGTCAAAGCTGGTGCAAAGAAACGCTCAGACGGACAGGCTGCAACCCGTAAAAAAGCGCAACAGCGCTTGCAGAAGACAGGCTCAATCGATGACGCATTGAGCTTGATGTTAAAAGGCTAACTCCTTGAAAGGAAACGACAATGACGCAACCGGCCAACACATTCGACACATATGATTCCGTGGGAATCCGTGAGGATCTAGCAGATGTAATCTACAACGTAGACCCATCTGAAACCCCGTTTTACAGCAAGTCTGCTAAAACAAAAGCCAAGAACACTCTGGTTGAGTGGCAAACACAGGCGTTGCGCGCATCTGCGGTAAACGCTCACATTGAAGGTGACGCAACATCTGCGAATGCTGTTACGCCAACTGTACGCCTCGGCGCACGCACACAGATTTTCAAAAACGCTGTGGTTATTTCTGATACGGACGAAGCGGTAGACAATGCCGGTCGTGCAAAGGAAATGGCGTATCAGACGCTGCTTATCGCTAAAGAGCAAAAGCTCGACATCGAGAAGGCGTTGTTTGCCAACCAAGGTAACGTTGCAGGCTCTTCAACTGCTGCGCGTAAAACTGGTGGTGTACCATCATGGTTGATTACAAACGTAAACTTCCAGTCTGGTAACTCTGGTGCAAACCCAACCGGCGACGGCACAGACGCACGTACAGACGATGGCACAGCAACTGCGTTTTCGCAGGCCAAGTTTGACGATGTAATGCAGTCAATCTGGGAAGAAGGCGGCAAGCCAGATACTTGCTATCTGTCAGCCTTCCAGATGAATGTTGCATTGGGCTTCACTGGTAACAACAACCAGCGCTCAGCGGTACAAGCCGGTGACGAGACTGTTGTAAAATCACTTGCAGTCTATGTGACTCCTTGGTGTACAGTGCA
>Ga0228673_1000323_pt1 | contig 9756 bp, 5 predicted proteins | sample 91DmetaG_FD_182783 | JGI IMG/M metagenome (GOLD analysis project Ga0228673, IMG submission 182783) | Seawater microbial communities from Monterey Bay, California, United States - 91D | ecosystem: Environmental > Aquatic > Marine > Coastal | place: USA: California | collected 2016-11-11
AAAAAAATGCATGCAGATATTACTGGCGAAATTTTACAACAAGTTAATTTTGATGTACAGTTTACAGATAGAGTCCAGAAAATTATTCTTAAAAAATTAATTAAAAAAAATGAAGAATCCCAAGCTTTAGAAGACACTATTTGTTTGGTTTTTTTAGATTATTATTTTGATGAATTTGCAGCGAAACATTCTGATGAAAAAGTAATTGACATTCTACAAAAAACTTGGGTAAAAATGTCTGCAAAAGGTCATAAAGCTGCTTTAAAAATTACTTTTTCTGAAAAAGGTTTGGCTTTGGTGAAACAAGCGATTTCCTAAACACAGGTGGATATATGACAAAAAACGGCAATTCATTAGACAAAAAAACTTTTGATAAATTAAGTCGTTTGTATATTATTGCTTTAAGCACAATTGCACTTTCTGTAATTATCAGTCAAATTTTAGTTCGCAATCATTTAGACACTCAAAAAAGTGATTCTACAGTTATAAATATTGCCGGAAGACAAAGAATGCTAAGTCAGAAATTAACAAAAGAAATTGTTTCTCTCACTGTTTCTTTTGATGAAAGCAACAGAACTATTCTTAAAAAAAAACATCAAAGAAACCCTTTTTTTATGGAATTTATCACATAATTCTTTACAAAAAGGGAATGATAGCTTAGGACTTCCTAAAAAAAACAGCCGTAAAATAAAACAACAATTCACAGCAATTAATCCTGTTTTTAACACCATTCAGAAAGCCTCAAAATCTATTGTTAAAAAGTTAGAAATAAATCCTTTAACATCTATTAATGAGTTGTCTTCAGATATCAAAAAAATTACTAATAATGAGGGTGAATTTTTGTTCATTATGGACAAAATTGTGAATCAATATGATTTAGAAGCCGATGAAAAAGTAGTTTGGTTAAGAAAGTTAGAATTTTCTTTAATGGTGTTGACTTTGTTAATTCTTTTGGGTGAATTTGTATTCATTTTTTGGCCCACAGCCAAATCAGTTAAAGCAACATTATCAGATTTATTATCCGCAGAAAAGAAAGCAAAAAAAATGGCTTTTGATGCAGATGAATTAAGTCTTTCTAAAGAAAAATCAATCAAAGAATTGCGAGTATTAAGTCGCGCAATGGATGAAACTTTATTGTTCGCAAGAATTTCATCAGATGGAAATTTAATTCATATTGGAAATAAGTTTTCACGTTTGTTTAAAGTATCAAAATTGAAGCAAGATGTCTTGTTTTGGAATTTTTTAAGTAGCAATAAAAAAGAGCAATCTCTTATTGAAGATTTAATTAAGAAGTACAAAAAAACAGGGTGGCAGGGAGAAGTAAAAACAACAATAAAGTACAATATTGCTATTTGGTTAGAAATGGCAATTATTCCATATAGACCAACAGAAGATAAATCTGAACTATTGATTATTGCCTCAGAAATTACAGAAAGAAAATTTGCACAACTAGAAGTAGAAATGCTGAATAAGGCTAGTTTTGATGAAAAAATTAGTCAGCAGAAAATCATCTCAAGTAAGATTATTGAAAACCAAGAAAAAGAACAAAATAGAATTGCAAAAGATGTTCATGATGGAATTGGACAAATGCTCACAGGTTTAAAATACAATCTAGAAAGTATAAATATCAATGATATAGAGAAAACTGCTTCTAAAATTGAACACCTAAAAGCCTTAACTACAAATATTATAAAAGGCGTAAGAACGGCCACTTTTAACTTAACACCTCCAGAATTATCCGATCACGGAATTGTGCCTGCTATTACAAAATTAACTTTAGAATTGGGGAAGTTAACAGGTAAAAAAATTCTATTTTTTAATAAAACAGATTTCAATTCACGTTTGGATTCTTTGGTAGAAATTAACATCTATAGAATTACCCAAGAAGCTATTAATAATGCTATTAAATACGCAGATTCCTCACATATTTTAGTGTCTTTATCTCATAGCAAAAACATATTAAGTATGGTTATAGATGATGATGGAAAAGGTTTTGAACCATCAAAAGTAAAGAAAGTAAAAAATGGTGATGGAGGAATGGGAATGACTTTCATGAAAGAACGTATTAAATATATTGATGGTAGATTGTTCTTAAATTCTGAACTTGGAAAAGGAACTAGAGTCACTTTGAATATTCCCATATAGAAAATACTCTATAAATGATCACTTCGAAGATTAAAGAAGTCTCATAAATAGATTTATGATGCGATTTCACCTAAAATCTAAATGAGAGCACTGACCTTAAATTGGTTAATTTTAACGAAGTAATATTGTTTTTCAATAAATACGTAGTTCTACTTAAATTTGTTATTTTTGTATGACAAATATTTTACAATTATGATGATTAATGTAGTTTTGGCTGATGATCACGTCTTAGTTAGAGATGGAATTAAGGCGCTTTTAGAAGATCAAACAGGGATTGCTGTAATAGATGAAGCCTCCAATGGTAAAGAAGCATTGGAAGTGATCTCTAAAAATAAACCTCACGTTTTAATTGTTGATATTCGAATGCCAGAAATGAATGGTATTGAGGTCGTTGCGGAAGTAACAAAGAATCACAAAGAGGTTAAAACATTAGTGCTTTCTATGCACGATTCAGAAGAATATGTTGTACAATCTATTCATGCAGGTGCTTATGGTTACTTACTAAAAGGTGCGAGTAAAAAAGAGTTTCTAAAAGCACTTAATAAAGTTGCAAATGGAGGTAAGTATTTTACTGGAGATGTGTCTAGTATCATTATGAATAATTTTGTAAACGGAAATACAACTAAAGTAGCTAAAACAGTAAAAGAACCTTTAGTACTTCCTTTTAAACTCACAAAAAGAGAAAAACAAATTTTGATTTTAGTTTTAGAGCTAAAAAACAATAAAGACATTGCTGATGAGCTAAAAATTAGCAAACGCACTGCTGAGGTACATCGTTTTAATTTAATGAAAAAGTTAGTCGCTAAAAACCTCCAAGAATTAACCAGTAAAGCTAAAGAATACCAACTAATATAAATATTTTTATGTTTTACTTTTTCAAAACAGCCATTTTTTAACGTCAATTTTACCAAATTCTTAAAATGACTATTGCGTAGTTATTAATTTACTAATAATCAATATATACGTATTTTTTATACTTAAAATTAAGTATTTATACTTAGTTTTGTAATATAAATATATGTAATATGTCAACATTATCTCAAGGAAAATCAACAACATTAAGCTTGCTTAATTTTAAAAATATATCAACCCGTACATTTTGGGTTTCATCAATATCTTTCTTTTTATGTTTCTTTTCATGGTTTGGTATTATTCCATTTATGCCAGATGTTGTAAAAGATTTAGGATTGACTCCAGATCAAAAATGGAATTCTATCATTTTAGCAGTTTCAGGAACTGTTTTTGCGCGTTTGCTAATTGGTAAATTGTGTGATAAACACGGACCAAGATTGTGTTATACTTGGTTGTTAATGTTAGGAGCTATTCCAGTTATTCTTTGTGGATTCGCGCAAACACCAGCTCAATTTTTAGTATGTAGGTTATTTATTGGTTTTATTGGTGCTTCTTTTGTTATTACGCAAGTGCACACTTCTTTAATGTTTGCACCAAATGTTGTAGGTACTGCTAATGCAACTTCTGCAGGTTGGGGGAACCTCGGCGGCGGAGCAAATAGATTAGGAATGCCTTTAATTGCTGGTGCGGTAGTTGCTTTTGGAGTAGCAGATGCAGAGGCTTGGAGGTATTCTATGGTAATTGCTGGTATTGTTTGTTTTTTAATGGGAATTGTATATTTCTTTTGCACAAAAGATACTCCAAAAGGAAACTTCAAAGATTTAAAAGCATCAGGAGAAATGATTGCTACTACAAAAGATCAGGTAGGGTTTTTAGAAGTTTTGAAAGATTATAGAGTTTGGATTTTATTTGTGGTGTATGCAGCAAGTTTCGGAATTGAATTAACGGTTTACGGAACAATGGATGATTATCTTCAAAATACATTTCAATTAAAAAGAGTAACAGCTGGTAATATTGTATTATCATTTGCGTTGATGAATATTTTTGCAAGAACTTTAGGAGGTTTCTTTGGTGATAAATTTGGAAAATTGAAAGGCTTAAGAGGTCGTGTTTTATTCTTGTCTTTTATATTGACAATACAAGGAATTATGCTAATTTCTTTCTCTAATGCACCTAATTTGTTTTTAGGAATTGCCTTATTAATAGCATTTAGTTTAAGTGTACAAATGGCAGAAGGCGCAACATTTTCTGTTGTTCCTTTTATCAATAAAAAAGCAATAGGTTCTGTCTCTGGTATTGTTGGAGCTGGAGGGAATGTTGGAGCGTTTTTAGCAGCAATATTATTAAAATCGAAGTCTTCGGTAGCAGAAAAAGCGGCAATTATAGCCAACGAAGGGTTGGGGGAAGAAGTTGTAAAATCAGCCCAATCTCTTGCCTCATCTAATGCAGTTTCAAGTGGGTATTTATGGATTGGTTTTGTCGTATTAATTACTGGAGCAGTAGCCTTAACGATAAAGTTTTCTGAAGAAGAAGAAAATGAAGATGCGCCTCGTAAGATCAATGAAATTTCCCCAAAACTCATTCCCATAAAAGTAAAAAAATAACAAATAGACAATCACTCAAATAAAAACTAAATAACAAAATTAATTATTTATGAAGTGATTTTTTATTGATATAAAAATTCAAAGTATGGTTTTTTAGGGTATTCAAAATAATAAAATCAAACTTTGGTTAGTAAAATTTTAATGCCGTATTTAGTATAAAATCTTGGTCTAAATGATGAAAAATGAAGTAAAAACAACCTGTTCTTATTGTGGTGTAGGTTGTGGAATTATCGTAAAAAAAGACAGCAACAACAAGGTTTTTGTTGAGGGAGATAAAGAGCATCCTGTAAATAAAGGAATGTTGTGTTCTAAAGGGATGAATTTGCACTATGTTGCCAATGATACTTCAGATAGAATTTTATATCCAGAAATGCGTTGGTCTCGTTCTCACCCTCGTGAACGCGTTTCTTGGGATACTGCATTAGACAGAGCTGCCAATGTTTTTAAATCAATCATAAAAAAACACGGACCCGATTCAGTGGCTTTTTATGTTTCAGGACAAAGTTTAACTGAAGAATACTACATTGCTAACAAGTTAACGAAAGGGTTTATAGGTACAAATAACATAGATACCAACTCACGTTTATGCATGAGTTCTGCTGTAGTTGGTTACAAGAAAACCTTTGGGGAAGATAGTGTACCTATTTCATATGCAGACATAGAATTGGCAGACACTTTTTTAATCACAGGTGCAAATCCTGCTTGGTGTCATCCTATTTTATTTAGAAGAATAGAAAAACGAAAAGAAGAAAATCCGAATGTAAAAATCATTGTAATTGATCCTCGAAAAACAGATTCAGCAAATTTTGCGGATTTGCATTTACAACTCATACCAGGAACTGATGTGGTTCTATATAACGCTATAGGAAGGCGTTTGTACAAGAGAGGCTTAATTGATGAGAAATTCATCAAAAGACATACCCAAGGTTTTGAAGATTATAAGAAAGTTATTCTAGGAACAAATCTTAAAAAGGCTTCAAAAATTACAGGTGTTTCACAAGACGATATTGAAAAAGCGGCAGAAATGATTGGGCTTTCAAAAGGCTTTATCAGTATGTGGGCAATGGGTTTAAATCAAAGTGTGGTGGGTACAGATAAAAATGTATCACTTTTAAATTTATCATTAATTACAGGTCAAGTGGGCAAACCTGGTTCAGGACCTTTTTCTTTAACAGGACAACCCAATGCAATGGGGGGTCGTGAAGTTGGTGGAATGGCAAATTTATTAGCAGTTCACAAAGATTTGATGAATGAAGAGCACAGAAGAGAAGTAGCGCAGTTTTGGGGGGTTGACAAAATATCTCCAAAACCAGGATTGACAGCTACAGAAATGTTTGATGCTTTAAAAAGTGGAAAACTAAAAGCAGTTTGGATTGCCTGTACAAATCCACTAGTGAGTTTGCCAAATTCGCATCTGGTAGAAAAAGCGATGGCAAATTCTAAGTTTGTTGTGGTTCAAGAAATTTCTCATAAATCAGATACTGTAAAATATGCAGATTTGGTTTTGCCAGCTGCTGGCTGGTTAGAGAAAGAAGGAACTATGACCAATTCCGAACGTAGAATATCCTATTTACCAAAAGAGATTGAAGCGCCGGGAGAAGCAAGACCAGATGTAGAAATTTTCTGCGATTTTGCACAAAGAATGGGCTTTAGAGGATTCAATTACAACAGTGCAGAAGAAATTTATGATGAATATGCATCAATGACCAAAGGCACAAATATTGATGTTTCATTCCTAAATTATGATCGATTAAAAAACGAAGGAACTTTCCAATGGCCCGTTAACGAATATCGCCATTCTGGCACAGCTCGCCTTTTTGAAGATAAAAAATTCTATACACCATCTCAAAAAGCGATTTTTAATGTTCCATCAACCCTAGAAAATACTTCCGTAAAAACTAACAATGAATTTCCTTTGATTTTAACCACAGGTCGCATAAGAGATCAGTGGCACACAATGACAAAGACAGGGAAAGTGTCAAGATTAAAAACACACTATCCAAAACCTGTGTTAGAAATCAATCCCGTAGATGCGTATTTAAATGGTATTAAAGACGGAGATATTACCGAAATAAAAAGTGCAAACGGAATTGTTAGGGTGCGGACAAAAATTACAGATGCCATTAAAGAAGGCGTAGTTTTCTTACCTATGCATTGGGGTAAAGTACTTAAAAGTAATTTAAATAGAGCCAATAATTTAACAAATACACACGTAGATCCAGTTTCTAAAGAACCAGACTTTAAGTTTACTTCAGTCTCGGTTTCTAAATATAAAAAACCAAAAGAAAAAATAATAATTGTAGGAGCAGGAGCAGCAGCATTCCGCTTTTTACAGAACTATAGAGATTACAATCAAGTAGATGAAATTCATGTTTTTTCAAAAGAATCGAACTTGTTTTACAATAGAGTTTTATTGCCAGAATATATTACAGAAGAGCTTTCTTGGGAACAATTATTAAAAATTAAAAACACTGAATTAGGGAATCTTAAAATTCAAATTCACCCAAAAACGATTATCGATAAAATCGATAAAGAACAGAAGAAAGTAATAGATTCTAATGGTGAAACCCACAATTTTGATAGGTTAATTTTAGCTACAGGAAGCAGCGCTTTTATTCCAAGAGATGTGCAAATCAATTTACCTGGTCGTTTTACAATGCGTAATAAAAGTGATGCAGATGAATTTAAAAAATATCTAGACGATACTGGTTTGCCTCCAGAAGAGCAACACGTAGTTATTGTTGGGGGTGGTTTGTTGGGACTAGAGTTGGCTGCAGCAATGAAGCACAAAAACGTAAAGATTACAATTGTGCAAAGAGCATCTAGATTAATGGAGCGTCAATTGGATAAAATTTCAAGCAAATTATTGGCTTTGGATGTACAAGAAAGAGGTATTCAGATTTATTTTGACAACGAAGTAAGTACTGTTTTTGATGACGAAGATACAGGTGAATTAACTATCAATTTAAAGTCTGGAAAATACATCACAGCAAATGCAATTGTTTATGCAATTGGTACAAGACCAAATATTGAAATTGCAAAAAATAACGGAGTGATTTGTGGACGAGGAGTAAAAGTAAATCAACATTTACAATCTTCTCATCCAGATATTTTTGCCATTGGAGAAATTGCCGAATTTAACAATCAGCTATTCGGAATTACCTCTGCAGCAGAGGAACAAGCAGGTATTTTAGCAAATTTTATTGCTGGAGACATCAGCGAATCTTACAAAGGTTCTGTGTTGATGAATATTCTAAAATTTAACGATCTAAACCTTTGTAGTATTGGAGAAATTCAGGTCCCTGAGAATGATAACAGCTATGAGGAAATCATTTTTACAGATATTTCCAAACGTTATTATAAAAAATGTATTGTCAAAGACGATCTATTAATTGGTGCAGTCTTAATGGGCGATAAAAATGAGTTTGCCGAATTCAAAACAATGATTGAAAGCAAAATCGAAATGTCTGATAAACGAGATACGTTGTTAAGGGGCGCATCAAATGATACGCCAATGTTAGGAGAATTAGTTTGTTCTTGCAGTCAAGTTGGTTCTGGAAATATTGAAGAAGCAATTGCTGGAGGATGCACCAATTTTACAGAATTGTGTAATAAAACAGGTGCAGGTTTAGGTTGTGGTAGTTGTAAGACTGAGGTAAGAGAAATTTTGAATAACGCAAAAGTAGGAGCATGAGTTATCAGTTAAATAGAGTTATTGTAAAAGGAGGAGTTTTATCTCCTGGAGAATTGAAATACATCTGTGAATCTTTAGAAAGTTTAGGCCTAGACACCATTTCTTTTGGCTCAAGACAAGATATCTTATTGCCCAAAAAAACAAAAAAAGAAGATTTATCTAAATTTGACAAACTAACCATTGTTGGTTCTGATGAAACGGGTATAGAAAATATTGTATCTTCTTACGTTTGTGCAGATATTTTTCCAAGCACTTCTTGGTTAACGGGAGATAGATACTTGTATTTGTTAGAGCAATTCAAATCCAAATCAACTTTAAAAATAAACCTTACAGACCCAAAACAACGTTTAGTACCTCTGTTTACAGGGCATATCAATTTTATTGCCTCAGCTCACGAAGATTACTGGTATTTATACATAAGACTTCCAGAATGGGAAAAAATAGAAATGTATCCTGCATTAATTTACAGCTGGGATTTAGATAAAATTGAAAAAGCCATAGAAAATATCCTTCAGGAAGAACCAGAAGATATCGAAACTATTTTCGAATTGGTAAGTGATGCTGTAGATACCAATAATAGAACAGTGGATAAACCATTAGAAGTTCCTTTTTATCCTTTTCCTTATTTTGAGGGGATGAATAAAATTGGAATGGACAAATACTGGTTGGGCTTGTATTGGAGAAATAACAAATACGACATTTCATTTTTAAAAGAAATGTGTGAGTTGTGTTCGGAAAATAAGATTGGTAAAATATCGATTACACCTTGGAAATCTTTTGTGGTAAAGGGAATTCCAAGAGAATCTAAATTAGTTTGGGAAAAGTTTTTAGGGAAAAGAGGGATCAATGTACGTCACTCAATGTTAGAATTGAACTGGCATTTACCAGTGGCGAATGAGAATGCTTTAAACTTAAAGAAATACTTAGTTGCCAATTTCGATCAGAATGATATCAGTACTTATGGCTTGACTTTTGGAATTACAGATTACAGTAAAACCTCTTATTACTTTACTTCTCTGGTTGTTCAAAAAAACAAACAACCAGAAAAGATTGGAAACTTTCAAACAAGAGATACCTATAACTTGTTGTATGCAAAAGATTTCGACCCAAACTCTAGAGAATATATTATGCATGTACAAGATGTAGATAAAGTTGAATTACCTGGTTTGTTGATGGAATTAAGTCAGTTGTATTTTGATCAATTAGGAAGTGAAAAAGAAGAAATTGCTACTACAGAAGTTCAAAAAGAAACTAGAGAATTAGAGGTATATCAATGTCAAGACTGTTTCACAGTTTATAATGAAGCTTATGGAGATATTACTCAGAATATCCCTCAGAACACTCGTTTTGAGAACCTTCCGAAAAACTATAAATGTTCCCTTTGCGAGGCACCAAAAACAAGTTTTAAAAAAGTGATGCTGCTAAAAAAAGTATAAAAAATGTCAACAATTCATCCATATA
>Ga0228673_1000327_pt1 | contig 9707 bp, 9 predicted proteins | sample 91DmetaG_FD_182783 | JGI IMG/M metagenome (GOLD analysis project Ga0228673, IMG submission 182783) | Seawater microbial communities from Monterey Bay, California, United States - 91D | ecosystem: Environmental > Aquatic > Marine > Coastal | place: USA: California | collected 2016-11-11
TTAGCTAGATTCGGAAAAGGTTTTATTCCAAAACCTGGTGGTGATAAAATTGGAAGGCGTAGGCTAGATACTCATTTTTTAGGATTCATTAAATTAGGGGCTTCTTTTAGATACAATAAAGAAGAATATTTTTACGGAGTTGAAGCGAATGTTTTGAAAGGTGACTATATTCTTCTTGACCAAGCATCTGTTACAGGTACTGCAAATATTTTAATGGCTGCTGTTCTAGCCAAAGGAAAGACAGAAATATATAATGCTGCATGTGAACCTTACATTCAGCAATTATGTAAAATGTTGATCTCTATGGGTGCCAATATTAAAGGGATAGGTTCAAATTTATTAATTATTGAAGGCGTTATGTCTTTGGGTGGAGTAGAGCACAAAGTTTTACCTGATATGATTGAAATTGGAAGTTGGATTGGTTTAGCAGCTATGACAAAAAGTGAAATAACTATCAAAAATGTTAGTTGGTCAAATCTTGGCCAGATTCCAAATGTTTTTAGGAAATTAGGAATAGAAATTAAAAAAGTAAATGATGATATTTTTATTCCTGAGCATAAAAACGGATATGAAATTCAAAATTATATAGATGGTTCTGTTTTAACTGTTTCTGATGCACCTTGGCCTGGCTTTACACCTGATTTACTAAGTATTGTTTTAGTCGTTGCTACACAGGCTAGAGGAAGTGTTTTGATTCATCAAAAAATGTTTGAGAGTAGATTATTTTTTGTAGATAAGTTAATTGATATGGGTGCCAAAATTATTTTATGTGATCCTCATCGTGCTAATGTTATTGGACACAATTTTAAGTCTCAATTGAAATCTACAACAATGGTATCTCCAGATATAAGAGCTGGGATATCGCTATTAATAGCTGCCCTATCTGCAAGTGGTGAGAGCATCATTCATAATATTGAACAAATTGATCGTGGGTATGAAAATATTGATGTAAGGCTAGCTAAACTTGGTGCAAAAATTAAAAGAATTTAATTTCTTTTTGATATTTTATTTCCAGTTGATCTTTGTCTGGAACATTTAAATCTATTTACTGAATCATCTCTAAGTTTGAAATGTTTAGTTTTTCTACCTTGAACTCTTTTTCTCCAATGTGCAAAGCTTTTAGATTTCATTTCTCTCCTCATCAGATCAATTACATTTTTTTCTGTTAATCCAAATTGAAATTTTATTGCCTCAAATGGTGTTCTATCTTCCCAAGCCATCTCTATAACTCTGTCAATTTCAATTTGGTTAAGTTTAGTCATTATAATTCAATTAAAAAATTATGGGCATCCATTAGCAGTTTTTCTTTTTTGAATGAATCCATTTTATCAAAACTACTAATCAACATTCTCATTCGCGGATTTTTTTTAAAAAAATCTCTCTGTTTATCCATAAATGACCAAAAAAGTCCATCCCAAATATCACTCCATTCACCTTTTTTATAATCACTCATTTTTATAATATAATTACTGCTGCTGATGTAAGGCTTGGTCGACATTAATCCTCCATCTGCAAATTGACTCATTCCATAAACATTAGGAACCATAACCCAATCGTAAGAATCTATAAATACTTCCATAAACCATTTATATACTTCATTTGGGTCAAACTCACATAAAACCATGAAATTTCCCAATATCATTAGTCTTTCAATATGATTTCCATATGCACTTTTTTCTACTTTTTTTATCGTATCATCAATTGGATCAATTCCAGTGTTACCATCATAAAAAGATTTGGGTATTTTTCTATTAAAATTCCAGTAGTTTTTTGTTCTTTCTTCAGAACCTTTCGAAACATAAACACCTCTAATAAATTCTCTCCAACCTATAATTTGTCTTATAAATCCCTCAGTAGAGTTAATAGGTATTTTATTTTTTTTATAAAATTCCAATGAGTTTTTTACTACGTATTTTGGATTGAGTAGTCCAGAATTAATAAGTGGAGACAAAACACTATGATTTATAATAGATTCTTCAATGAGTACAGCATCTTCATAGATCCCAAACTCATCAAATCTTGTTATTAAAAAATCATTAAACCATATACGACTAGTTTTAAAATCAGTTGGATATAATTGTATGTCATTAATTATTCCAAAATTTTCAGTAAAGTTTTTTTGTACGTAATTAACAGAATCTCTATAGTTTTCACTTTGCAACTTAGAATAATCAAGAGTTGGAGTTTTTTTATTTTTTGGAAATTTATGCCTATTCATATCATCATATGTCCATTTACCACCAACAGGATTTTGATCATTATCTATTAAAATTTTCATTTTTTTTCTTTGACTCTTATAGAATGATGTTTGAAACAATTTTTTTTTCTCTGGATTAAAAAAGGGTAATAAATCATCATGAGCTGTTAAAAAAAGAGGATTTTCTTCAATATTAATTTTGATATTATTTTTTTTACATGATTTTTTTATTCTTTTTTCAAGCCAATTATCCTCTGGATGATAAATATTAATTTCAGTAACATTTATTTTGTCTAAAAAGATTCTAATGTCTGAATCTTGGTTTTTAGTTTCTATATAAGCAATATCAATTCCTTTGCTGAGGAGATAATTCTCATAATTTTTCATTGAACTTCTATGAAATACTAGCTTTTGTTTATGAAAATTGAATTGTTTAAAAAATAAATGTTCCTCAATTAAATAAGTTTTTTTCTTATTTAAAAATAAATTGCTTTCTTCAAAAAGCTGATTGGGAAATATTATGTTTATTGAGTTCAATTGTTTAAAGCTTTTTTGTAAGTCACTAAACACCTTTCTCTTGCATATTTGTGATCTATTATTTCTTTTGCATAATCAGAATTTTTATATTCAGGAACCCATTTTTTTATATAGGTAAAATTTTTATCAAACTTTTTGATTTGCTCATGTGGATTAAAGATTCTAAAATATGGTGCTGCATCAACTCCGCAACCAGCAACCCATTGCCAATTACCAACATTACTTGCAGTCTCGTAATCGTAAAGTTTTTCTCTAAAATATGCTTCACCCCATCTCCAGTCTATTAATAAATGTTTGCACAAAAAACTTCCCACTAGCATTCTAACTCTATTATGCATAAAACCAGTATTATTTAATTCTCTCATTCCTGCATCAACGAACGGGTATCCAGTTTCACCATTACACCATTTTTTAAAATCTTCTTCATTATTTATCCATTCAATTCTATCATACTTCGGTTTAAAACTTTTAGTTATTGTATCTGGAAAATGATATAAAATTTGTTGAAAAAACTCTCTCCAAATTAATTCTTTTAAGTAAGTATTGTTATTTGATTGACTTGCTTTTTGTATTAATTTTCTTGTGCTTATAGTTCCAAACCTTAATTTGACTCCTGCTTTTGATGTAGCATCTAGTGAAGGGAAATTTCTTGTTGATTCATAGTTCTCTATAATTTTTTCAGAAATATTAGTTTTAAGAAAATTAATATTAGATCTTATTAAGTTAGTTTTACTACTAAATGTTATTGTATTGACATCAATAAAATTATCAATAAGCTTTTCAGAATTATACTCTTGAATTCCTAACTCATTCATTTTTTTTATCCATTTTTTTGAATAAGGAGTGTATACCCTGTAGGGAGAACCGTCATCCTTAGTTATTTCATTTTTTTCAAATAACACATGGTCCTTGAAATCAATAAATTCAATATTATTATCAATTAAAAACTTACTAATAGATGTATCTCTTTTTTTTGAGTAAGGTGTATAGTCTCTGTTAGTATAGACTTTATTTATTTTGTATTTTTTAATTAGTTTAGAAAAAACATCGAAAGGTTTACCCTCTAGACAGTGTATTGATTTATTATTTTTTCGCAATACAACGTTCATTTTCTCTATGGACTGATTAATGTAAAATAGTCTGTGATCGTTTTCTTTTAATTTGCTAATGATGTTCTGATCATAAATGAAAATAGGTAGTACTGGGTGATCATTGTTTAATGCATGAAATAGTCCACAGTTATCATCTAATCTTAGATCTCTTCTAAACCAAAATATGGATATTTTTTTATTCAATTATCCAAGATTAATAATTGACATGCCACCATCTACACCAAATGTTTGACCAGTAACCCAAGAACTTTTATCACTTAATAAAAAGGCAGTTGAATGTGCGATATCGATAGGGCTTCCACACCTTTTTAGTGGATGTCTTTCACCAACTTTTTCTTTTTTTAAATCATTGTTTAGGAATCTTGATGCCATTGGAGTATCAGTCAATGATGGCGCAATTACATTTACTCTAATATCAGGTGCATATTCAGCAGCCAAGGATCTTGCAAAGCCTTCAATTGCACCTTTAGAAGCTGAAACACTAGTATGAAACGGCATCCCTACTTTGACAGCTACTGTGCTATATAAAACTATACTTGAATTTCCGGATTTTTTTAAGTTATTAATTACTTTCTGTAAAATTTTAACCATAGATAGAAAATTAATATTTAGATCTTCTTCAAAAGTTGTAGATTTAATACTTCTAAATGGTCTTAAATTTATACTTCCAGGTAAATAAACAAAACCATGTAATTCTTCAGGCACCAATTCATCATTAAAATCTGAAGTAGTTGCATCATATTGTATGTGACTTATATTTAAATCTTTTAAATTTTCTTTATTTCTTGAGGCTACATAAACATTGTAGTCGTGTTGAACAAGTTTTATTGTTTCTAATCCTATCCCAGTTGATCCACCGATAAATAATATATTTTTTTTCATTGTCTTAAAGTTTTCCAAAAAGTTGGTTAAGTTTATTTTCTCTAAATTCAAATATTTGTTTTAGTTTATTTTTAACAAAAATTGGATGTGCCAATTGTCCTAAAATACCAAAAGGTAGTTTATAATCAACAATGTCAACCATTTCTATTCCTCCATCAATTTCTTTAATAAAATGTTTGTGGTGCCATAGAGAATATGGACCAAACCTTTGCTCATCTACAAAGTACTCCTTATCTACTACATGAGTAATTTCAGTAACCCATTTAAGATTTAATCCGAGTATAGGACTAACTTTGTATTGAATTATTTGACCAGGGAAAATTTTCTTGTCAGCGCCACTCAATATTCGGAAATTCATGTAGGCGGGCGTTATTTCAGCAAGATTTTTTGGGTTGCTCAAAAAATTCCAAGCTTTTTCAATAGTTATTGGAAGTTTTTGACTTGTTTTAATTTGATATAATTTCAATTTTTTAAATTTATTTATAACTTTCAAAAAGTATACCAACCTTTAAATCATGAAAAAAAAATCATTCCTAATATTATTGACCCTAATTATTGTAAAATCATCCTTCGCACAACTAAAATCTCCCAACGCAAGTCCAAGATCAAATATTTCACAAATCATTGGTCTTGTTAGTGTAAATCTAGATTATTCGAGACCCTCAAAAAAAAGTAGAGAAATTTTTGGTGGTTTAGTTCCATATAATAAAATTTGGAGAACAGGTGCAAATAATCCAACAACTATTTCATTTTCTGATTATGTAAAAATTAATAATCAATTGATTAGTGCCGGCGAATATCACTTGTACTCTGTCCCAACAGAATCAACACTAGATTTAGTTATTTACGAAAAAACTGATGCGTGGGGTTCACTTCCAACTTTTGATAAATCTAAAGTGATAGCAAGGGTATCGAGCGATTTTATTGATTTGCCAAACACTGTAGAAACATTTACAATTTCTTTTGAAAATATTTCTAATAATGGTTCAACTCTTAATATAATGTGGGATAATAAATTAGCTATATATAATATTGATGCTTTAACTAAAGATAAGATGATTAATAACATTAATAATGTAATGAATAATAATCCATCCTCCAACGATTACAGTAGAGCAGCAATGTACTACTTTGAAGAAAATATTGATATTAAAAAAGCAATGGAATGGATTAATAAAGCATATAAAGATTCTGACGATTTAAGATATTGGCATTTAAGATATAAAGCATTGATTTATGAAAAAGCGGGTAAATTAAACAAAGCATTAGAGTACGCAGAAAGTGGATATAAAAGGGCAATAGAAAGTAAAGCGGTAGACGGAATAAATAGTTTAGAAATTATTTACAGGAGACTAAGTGAAAAATAATTTTATTTTTTTGAGATATTTGAAAATATTACAGTCATAATCGCTCCAATAAAGTTTAACCATAAGTAGCCAATTTCAAAATATCCATATATAAAAAATATTAAAATTTGAGATAAGCATGCCGAATAAAACACTTCATTTCCTTTAATTTTCTTGAAGAAAAAAGCAACAATAAAAATTCCTAAAACAGTACCATAAAAAAGTGACCCAATTAAATTAACTAGTTCAATTAAATTTTCAAATAATCTTCCAATGCTTGCAAATATTATGGCAATTATTCCCCACATTACTGTAAACCATTTTGATGCTTTTAAATAATGATTATCAGATTTTTTTACTAGGTGATTTCTTTTATATAAGTCAATAACAGTTGTCGTAGATAATGCATTAAGTTCAGATGCTGTTGATGACATAGCTGCGCTAAGAATTACGGCAAGTAATAATCCAATTAATCCTTTAGGTAAATAGTTTAAAATGAAAAAAATAAAAATATAATCTAAATCATTTGACTCAATAGAGGAGGGGGCTATTTCATTTGTAATTGTTTTTACATTTTGTCGTATTTTCTTTTCTTCAGCATGTAATTCAACAATCTTTTTATCAAGAGAATTGGAATTTAACAAGTTATTGTTTTTTATATATTTTAACTGAGTTTCTCTTTTTTCTTTTCTCAATGAAATGAATTTCTCTTTTTCAATTATATATTCTTTGTTTTGAACTTGTTCTAAATAATTAGTTACCTGTGGATTAAAGTTTATGGGAGTATCATTAAATTCAAAAAAAACAAAGACCATTACTCCAGTCAATAAAATAAAGAATTGCATAGGAATCTTTAAAACAGCATTAAACATTAAACCTAATTGACTTTCTTTAATACTTTTACCTGACAAGTACCTTTGGACTTGACTTTGATCAGTTCAGAAATAAGAAAGTGCTAAAAAAAATCCTCCAGTAATACCACTCCAAAAAGTATATTTTTTTTCGATATCAAATGAAAAATCTACTATTTCCATTTTTCCACCCAGACCTGCAAGTTTTAAAGCATTATTAAAGTTGACATTTTCAGGAAATGAGTTTAATATTAGGAAAAATGCTATTATCATACCACTCATAATAACAAACATTTGTTGTTTTTGGGTTATGCTTACTGCTTTTGTTCCACCACTTACAGTATAAATAATTACTAGAAGTCCAATAGTAAAAATTAATATTTTTAAATCCCAACCTAATATTGTAGATAAAATAATAGCTGGTGCAAAAATTGTTATTCCAGCCCCTAATCCTCTTTGGATTAAAAATAAGATTGAGGCTAGGGTTCTAGTCTTTCTATCAAATCTTTGCTCTAAATATTCGTAAGCTGTATAAACTTTAAGTTTGTGGTAAATTGGAATAAAAACCAGACAAATTACAATTATGGCTAGTGGGAGTCCAAAATAAAATTGCACGAACCCCATACCTTCATCAAAAGCCTGACCTGGTGTTGATAAGAAAGTGATAGCACTAGCTTGAGTCGCCATTACAGATAAACCTACTGTTAACCAATTGGCTGATCCACCCCCTTTGAGGTGGTCTTTTATTGTGTTAAATTTTCTAGTTTTATAAACTCCATATCCAACTATGAAGGAAATTGTACTAATTAGAATAAACCAATCAATTGATGACATATTTAGGAATAATTATTAGTCAGAAATATAAAAAACATAATATATATTATATTAAGTAATAAAATTATATTGTATGAATTAAGCCATTTCATAAATTCATTGAATTTATAGTTTTAACAAATAAATTTGTTGGAAATCCAAGCACATTGCTATAAGACCCTTCAATTTTTTTTATTCCAATATGACCAATATAATCTTGGATTCCATAACTTCCTGCTCTGTCTAGAACATCTGAGTTTTCTGTATAATAAAGTAAATCATCTTTACATAGATTATCAAAATAAACAGTGGTTCTATCACTGATTAGAACTTGACTTTTTATTGTTGATAGACAGATGGAGCTAATTACAACATGTGAAGTGTTTTCTAAAGATTTTATCATATCGAAAGCTTCTTTTCTAGAATTTGGTTTACCCAGAGCATTGTTTTTATGCCAAACAATAGTGTCACATGTTATAAGTAAATCGTTTTTTTTTAATTTATTTACAATTGGTATTGATTTTTTCTTTGCTAGGTACTCGGTTATATTATTTTCTTTTAAAGAGTTTGGAAATGATTCATCTATACTTTGATCAATAATTTTAAATTTGACTCCCATTTGTTTAAGTAGTTCGTGTCTTCGTTTAGAACGTGATGCTAATAAAACATTATAATCGTCAAATTTTTTTGAAAACATTAACTAAATATTTTGATTTTTTTTATTTAATTTCCACTTGCCTTGTACACGAAGAGTTTGTTCTATAATATCTCTGACGCATCCTTTTCCACCATTCTTATCAGAAATATAATCAGAAATTTCTCTTACTTCAGGACTAGAATCGTATGGGCATGCTTTTAAATAAACTAATTTCATAGGAAATACATCAGGAAGGTCATCACCCATGTACATTGTTTTGTTTAAATCAATATTGTTTTTGGAACAGTAGTCTTTAAGATCTTTAACTTTATCACTGGAATTTATATAAACATTAACAACCCCAAGTCTATTTAATCTGGCTTTTATACCTAAATTATTTGCTCCAGTAATTATTCCTACATTGTAACCAAGTTCAGTTGCTAGTTTAACAGCAATTCCATCCTTAGTATTAAAACATCTTGACTCATTACCTTGACTATCAACTACAATTGTTCCATCAGTAAAAACACCGTCAATATCAAAAATAAATGTATTGATTTTATTAAGCTTTTCTTTATAGTTCATTGTTTAATTTAGTTATTTCTTTAGATATAGTTTCATAAATTTCAAAGTGATCCGTATCCTTTAATAAATGTAAGTGTTTTTTTATTGTTTTAATATCATTTCTAATTGCAGGACCAGTTTGAGCATTTTTTGAATTTAAGAATTTCAACTTTTCCGAAGTTTCTATAGTCAATGGGTTTAAAATATTTGTATCTATGCTATTAGACTTTAATATTTCATCGGCTATAACTCTCATGTAATTGGTAAAGTTGTTGGCAAATACCGCGGAAACATGAATTGCTAATCTTTGAGTACTTGATGCCATCAACACTTTATCAGATAATAATAATCCAAGTTTTCTAATCTTTTTTAAATTTTCATCTGAATTACTCTCAATGGCAATTGGAATTTTTTTAAAACTTATTTCTTTTTCTTTACTAAAAGTCTGAATAGGATAAAAAACTCCATGAGATAAGTGATCTGATAAAACATCCATTTTTGTTGATCCAGAACAATGTAATACAATATTGTCTCTTTTGGTTGTTATTTTTTTAGAAATCTTTTTTATGTAATCATCTGATATACATATTATGTAGAAATCGGCTTCTTTGAGCTTTGTTAAACAATTACAATAATTTATAGAATTATTAAACTCTTTAGGAAGGGTTTTTTTTCTTCCAAATATTTCTATCAAATTAATATCACTATTTGACATAAAAATTTCACTAAAGTGAAATGCCAAGTTTCCAGTCCCAATTATAGAAATAT
>Ga0228673_1000331_pt1 | contig 9695 bp, 5 predicted proteins | sample 91DmetaG_FD_182783 | JGI IMG/M metagenome (GOLD analysis project Ga0228673, IMG submission 182783) | Seawater microbial communities from Monterey Bay, California, United States - 91D | ecosystem: Environmental > Aquatic > Marine > Coastal | place: USA: California | collected 2016-11-11
AAATATTTACTGAACTTAAAATTTTACTATCAATATTTAAAGCACTTTGTTTTGTATGTAAGTAAAAACGACCTACGCCATTTTCTGACGTTGATATAGTAGCTTTATATTCGCTATTGACTTCGTATAAACGTGCATATGTATTTGTGAATTTATCTTCTAAAAATAATTTAATTCCTGAGGGTAAATTTAATACTTCAGCAGTAAAAACGATTTCTTTATTGGCTTTAACTCCAATAGGGATAATCAGATTTTCATAATTACTATCTGGCAATGCTTGTCTTACAAGAGAAATACCTTGGTTCTTTTCTATTAATTTTGAATAAATTCTAATATCAGATTGAACACCATCAAACAAACCAATATCAAATCCAGGATCTAGTCCTTTTGTTTTTCCTTCTAAATAATTTAGAGTTGTTTTTTTAGAAGTTTCACCATTAGAAATAGATAATTCTATTGATGGATGAGTAGATTTTAAAAAGGCAACTCCTGTTTGATGACTTTGCATTGCTGAAGTGATTGATGCGTTTCCAGGGTTTACTTTCGAGTTTACGAAAAAAGCTTGTCCTGGTTGAACGTAACCAGCTGTAGTTTCTACATAAGCAGTCCCATTATACACATAGATTGCTTGAAACGCATCTGATAAAACATCAGAACCACTTATCCCATTTGCTGTAATAAAAGCAGTAACGTCCAAATACGAAGGATAAGAGTTCCCAATTAAATTCCAGTTATTTACACCTTGATCTATTGCAGGACTAACAGAAGTAGGCATAGTACCAGTAAAACTAAAATTACCAGAACTAATACCAGGATTCGCATCTTTTATCAATGCATAACCATCTCCAGTTCCAAAATTTTGTGCAGTAGTTCCTCCCTGAAAATACCTCCAATGACGACCTTCACCAGCAATGTTTGGGGAGGTTAGACTCGAATTGTCATACCAAGATATTCCTCTATTGGTTACAAAATCAGAACCAGACGCAATATCATTATTTGTTATCCAAGTATCATCATATTGTTCGCCAACAATTGGACTAGATACCAAATGCCATTTTGTATCATCAACGTATACTTTATAAGTAATGTCTCCTGTAACAGTACCTGATGGTAATAAAGAACCTCCACCGAAAATTGTAAGTGAACTTGTAGCATCTATAGCCAAAGTATTTACACTTGCCCCTGTAGAACCATAAATTTCTGCTGTTTTAGATGCAGGAATAATAGCTGTAGAAGTACTATTTGGAACATCTATATCCCAATTATCTTTTTTTGACCAATCTGTGTCTGTATTTCCTGTAAAGTATGTAGTTCTTGTTAAATTAATCCAGTCACCTGGGTATGCGCCAGCCAACCAGTCGGTTGGATTCTGTTTTAACTCAATTTTAATTTTGTAATTTAAATTACCTGTTAAATCTGCAGTAGGTGTAATATTATCTGGAATTAGAAGTTCAAAAGAGCCAGTAACATCTGTTCCTGCTACTGCTGTTGTTAATTCCGCATTTGCTACATTTGCACTCCAAGACCAACCATCTAAAAGTTCTATTGCACAGTAGATGTAACCATCTGCAGCAATTGTGTATTTATAATCTACTGTGATTGTGTTTCCTATTAGTCCATTTGTCAATGTTGGAGATTCAAAAGTAATAGATTGAGCACTTCCTTTTGTTATAAAACTAACAAGTAAAATAAGTAAAATTGTTTTTTTGTTCATGATATTATAATTTTATAAATTTTATGTTTTTTGATTTATTTTCTGATTGAATTGTTAAAATAAAAATACCAGTATTAAGATTAGAAACATCTACTCTGTTTTTTAAAAATGTTGAAGAATAGACTTCTTTCCCTAATAAATTTGTAATTTTTACATTAGAAATATTCAAGTAATTTGAACTTTTTACATAAATATTATTTTTTACTGGATTTGGATATATTTTTATATCACTCAAAAAACTATCAACACCATTTACACTTGCAGTAGAGGCAGTTATGTTAATTTGAGTTGCCGGGTATGCACCTGCTAACCAATCACTAGGGTTTTGTTTTAATTCGATTTTTAGTTTGTAATTTAAATTACCTGTTAAATCAGCAGTTGCTGTTGTACCTTCGGGTATTGTAAGATCGAAGGACCCTGTAACATCAGTACCTGCTACTGCTGTTGTTAATTCCGCACTTGCTACATTTGCACTCCAAGCCCAATCATCTAAAAGTTCTATTGCACAATAGATATAACCATCTGCAGCTATTGTATATTTATAGTCGACTGTTATAGTTGAACCTATTTCTACTGTTGTTAATTCTGCTGAAGTAAATTCAATAGTTTGTGCACTCAAAAAACTTGAGGTAAATAAAGCGATAAAAAGTAATTTTGTTTTCATAATTTTAAGTTTTAATGTTAACGTTTTAATTGTTCTTTTCTTAATAATAATTAATTTAAAGTTATTGTTTTCTCTACGGCGTTTATAGTCATCATATAAGTTCCTGGAGAACCAATAAACTCAAAGTTTCTATCGTCATGATCTTGTTCCGAAAAGTTAGAATCTATCATAAAACCCTCGTCAGCGTAAAAGGTATAGTTGTTGTTTGTATCCCAAGTTCCAAACGTTTGAAAGAATCTAAAAAAATCATTAGACAACGTAATTGAAGAAGACCAGATGTCTGGGGTATTTTCTACGAACTCTATCGTATCTCCGTTAAATCCCCAACCTCCTGGGACTGCCCCCCCAACAGCCCAAAGTGAACCAGATTCATCTAACTCTATCGTTTTTGTATTTTTATCTATGGTTATTGTATAAATACCTGGAGTTCCAGTAAAATTAAAGTTATCACCTGCAGGTACGTTTTCTAATCTGGCATCTATGGTATAACCATCATTTTCATAGAAAGAATAATCTTGTCCTGAATTCCAATCTCCAACAGTAGTAAAAAATCTAAAATGTGCATTTCCTAATCTTGCTTTTACTTGTAAAACATTTGTCTCGCAAAGGAGTTCTAAACCTGGAAAATTCCATCCAATATCTGTAATTCCTTCTCCTAAAACATATAAAGATTCACATTGTCCAATATCAACAATGTTTTCTATTATTTTGATATTCATAGTAGCTGTTTCAGAGAGAATTTCTTCTGTTCCTGCACCACCATTCCCGATAGTTGCTTTTATTCTAAAATATATAATTCCTGTATTGTTTACATCCCCGTTAGCATCTGTAGTTGTTGGGTCATCATCTAAATTTAATTCTCCTGCTAAATCCATTAGTTGACCAACTGTAACAATATGATTTGTATTAGATGTATTGCCAATCGAAGTAATTGTTAAGAAGTCTGAAAAAGCAGAAGCTTCCAGTTCATAAGTATTCGTAGTTATTGGAGTGGGTTTGTTCCAAATAAAACGATCTGCAATATTCTCTTTTGTTTCTTCTGATAATAGGTATTCAGCAGCAAATGTGTTTTGAAAAATAATTTCACTTGAGCTTAAATCTGCAATAAAAATTTCGGTTTCTTCTTCATTACAAGCATTAAAGATTAGAATGCTTATCAAACAAATAATGATTAATTTTAACTGTTTCATTGTTTTATTATTTTATTATTTTAAGAATTAATAGCCTTCATTTTGTTTTAGATTAGGGTTTGCTAACAAATCTGTGATTGGAATTGGAAATAATTTGAATTTTGCATCAACAGCAGCACCATTTTTCACACCACCTTTCCAAGCCCACAAATAGTCTGAAGTTGTAAATCTGTTATAACGAATTAAGTCTGTTCTTCTAAAGCCTTCCCACATTAATTCTCTAGCTCTTTCGTCTAAAATAAAATCTAGATCTAGTTCTGATGCAGTAATATTACCAGCTGTACTATTAGGGTTGTTGTCATAAGCTCTTCATCTAATTTTATTGATATGATTTAAAGCTGTATTCATATCTCCACCTGAACCACCTCTCATAACAGCTTCTGCATAAATCAAATACATTTCTGCTAATCTGAAAACAGGAAAATCAATATCACTTAAATTATTAAATGTATTTTCTTGATTGATACTAGAACCGTCTCTATTCACATTTCTGTATTTGGTAATAGAATATCCATTTAAAGAATTAGGTAAAGCTTCTACTTCTAAAGTCCTACTGGATTCGTTGTTTTCTGTCCAGAAAACTCCTCTTTTATCAATACTTGGATTATTAGAAGGAAATAAAGCAGGTATAGATTGCGTAACTCTATATAAATTCCAGCTAGAGCTCATTCCATTTACAGAGGCTGTAACTCCTGCAGCACCTAAAGCGTAGGTATTGGTACCACCCCAAGTTCTAACTTTTTCATTGTCATAATTAAACGTATAAATAAATTCGTTTGTATTTTGATAATTATCACCTAACATCAACCATTGATGATTTTGTTCTAAAGAATACCCAGCATCTATCACTTTTTTACTGTATGTAATTGCTTCAGAATATTTTTGAGTAACTGAATAGGTTTCTGCATTCAAATACAATCTTGCCAATAAAGACCAAACTGCAGCTTTATCTGCTCTTCCATATTCATTAGCTCTAACATCAACCATTAAAGGTTCTATTTCCTTTAATTCTGATTCGATATAGTTAAATAAATCTGGTCTTAAAATTTGATCAGGAATTTCATTATTTTTCAAAGTTTCTTCCGTTGCAAAAGTTGGATTTCCAAACAAGTCCATCATCATCCAATACGCATAAGCTCTTATAAAACGAACTTCACTTTTAAAGGTTTCAACTTCTTTTTTATCAGCTTCAGATAAACCCCTACTAGTTACCAAAGAAGATTCAGATTCAATAATAAAATTATTACACAGCGTAATTAAATATAAGCCACTTTGATATACACCTGTAGATTGATCGTGTTCTGAGGACCAGCTTAAAGTTGTTTCTTGATGATCTCCCCAAGTATTTACAATCTCATCAGTAGTAACCTCTTGAAGTTCGAAAAAATCACGATAGAAAAAGTTATTAGCACCTGCAAACTGAATATATGCAGAAACCATTGCTTGTTTGTAACCATCAACTGTGCTGAATTGTTTTTCATTTGTTAACGCGTTTGTTGGAAAACGATCTAAATCATCTTCACAAGAAATGAAGCCAAACAAAATAATTAATGACATCAAACTTTTTTTTAAATACTGTATTGTTTTCATTTTTTACGGATTAAAAATTAAAATTAACTCCAACAGAAAAGGTTCTTGGAGCTGTATAATTACCACCAAAATTAGACCCAAAATTGAATGGGGATTCTGGATCACCACCATCAAAATCAGTTAAAATAAAAACGTTTTGCACTGATGCTGATAAATTTAAATTTGAGTTGTTTTTTGAATTTATAATATTGCCTAAATTGTAATTTAGGCTAACATTATCCATCTTTAGGAATGATGCATTTTGTAAATAATGATCACTAAACCCTTGATTTGCGTTTCCACTTTGAGTAAATTGAGTTTCAAAATAATCTGTATGTACGTTTCCTCTAAAAATCCCATCGTAAATTGAGGCTAAATTATCATTGGGTTTAAAGAAAATATAATGCCCTAAATTAGAATGAAAAGCCATATTTAAAGTGAATTGTTTATAATTTATTGAAGTATTAAATCCTAAATTATGTTTTGGTACAGAACTTTCGCTTCTGTATCTATCCTCTTCATTTATAGTTCCATCTTGATTAAGGTCAACCATTTGATCTTCTATTGGGTTTCCATTTGTATCATATACTTGTCTGTATAAGTAAAATGTATTTCTTTGAAAACCAACTGTATTTACTAAAATACTTCCGTTAAAAAGACCTACAGAACTATCATTATCTTCGGATAAACTTGTGATTTTATTTTCATTATAACCATAATTAATACCTAATGACCAATTGAAATCTTTAGATTGAATTGGAGTTGCATCTATTTTAATTTCGAAACCTCTATTTTCTAAACTTCCAATATTTTTAGTAATGTTATTCGCAAAATCTGTTCCTGAAGGAATAGAAACGTTATTTAATAAATCATCGGTTTCTCTTAAATAAACTTCAAAACTACCTGAAATTCTATTATTAAAAAGTCCCCAATCTAAACCAATATTATAAGTTGTAGATTGTTCCCATTTTCTGTTTCTATCAGTTGCTGTTGGGTTTACGCCTTGTACAAAACCATTCCCAATTGGATATTGAATAAAAGCTTCGCCTAAATTATAAATTGGGATGTAGCCATAGTTTCCAATACCTTCTTGTTGTCCTGTAACTCCATAACCCAATCTTAATTTTAAGTTAGATATAGTTTTTGAATTTTCTAGAAATTTCTCATCAGAAATTTTCCAAGCCCCAGAAACCGATGGAAAAACTCCCCATCTATTATTTTTTGAAAAACGGGAGGAACCATCTGTTCTTATTGTTCCTGTAACAATGTACTTTTCATTAAAAGTGTATATTAATCTTCCAAAGTAAGAGATAAGTGTATTTTGAGGAATATCAAAATCGAAATTAGGTTCAGATCCTGGTTGTAAGTTCCCGTCAACATCAAAGCTTGGATAAAAATAATTTGTGGTTTTAAAATCATTGTAAGAATAACCTGCTAATACATCAACTTTACTTTTTATACTTTTAATTTCTTTGGTGTAATTTAGAGTAGCTTCTAAAAATATGTTTTCAGTTTTTGAACCAGAATCTCCAGAAGAATTATTTCCATTAGAAATATTTGCAGGAAAATAATCTGCGGGTGTATAATAACTCCAACTGCTCTCGGCGATATCATAACCTGTGTTTAAATTTACTCTTAGGTCAGGGAAAAAATGCAGTTTATAATCCAACTGAATATTTCCAATACTTCTTAAGTTTTTATTTTTACTTTCTACCTGTTCTAGCATAGAAACAGGATTATAGTGTCTTAAAACAGCGGGATTAGAAGCGAAATCTGTGTATTGCCAATACCCACCAAAAGCAGAATTTTCATCTAAAACAGGTTGTGTAGGGTCAAAAGTTGTCGCTGTGAAAATTGCGCCTTCATCTGCAACTCTTTGATCTTGTAAAATTCCTTTTAGATTTAAATTAATTTTTAAATGACCATCAAACAAAACAGGATTTACATTCAGAGTTGCAGTAGTTCTCTTAAAATTACCAGTTCTTAACGTTCCATCTTGATCTAAATAGCCTAAAGACAATCTGTATGGTAAATCTTTAATTCCGCCTGAAACACTCATAGAAGTTTCTGTAGTTAAAGCATTCTGATAAATTTCGTCTTGCCAATTGGTGTTTGCAGTTCCTAAATTATTCAAAATAGATGTTCCTGAAACCATTTCTGCTCTTTGTGCAACTTCTCTAAATTGATCTCCAGTTAACACTGATTGCGTTAAAAAGTTTTGAGAAACAGCAGTTTTTGAGGATATTGAGAATTTTAATTCATCACCTTTTCCTTTTTTTGTGGTAATTAAAATAACACCATTAGACCCTCTAGAACCATAAATTGCAGCTGCAGCAGCATCTTTTAAAACACTAAAAGAAGCAATATCTTCTGGATTTAAAGCACTTAATATTCCTGGGCCATCTGCCAAACCAATAGGATTGCCATCAATAACAAACAAAGGATTGTTGGATGCGCTCAAAGAAGCACCACCTCTTATTAAAAAAGAGCTTCCTGCTCCTGGTTGCCCACTTATAGGTGTGATTTGTACACCAGGTATCTTGTTGGCAATTAACTGTTCTGCATTGGTTACAAAACCTTGTTGAAAATCTTTTTCTGTAACTCTAGTCACAGCACCTGTTAAATCTTTTTTCTTTGAAGAACCATAACCAATAAGTACAATTTCATCTAAACTTTCTGCGGATTCTGCTAAACTTATATTTAAAGTACTTGAGCTGACTTTTACTTCTTTTATTTGATATCCTAAATAAGAAAAAATTAATATATCGTTTACTTCCGACTCAATAGTATAAGTTCCATTAATTTCAGTTGAGGTTCCTGAAGTAGTGCCTTTTATTATAATGCTTACACCCGGTAAAGTCTCATTTGTTTTATTGTCTTTGACTGTTCCACTAACTTTTATTTGTTGTGAAAATAACATTAAAGGGAAGCAACAAAATAGAAGTAAAATCTTGCATTTTTTTTTGCTTTTTAATTCTCTTTCTTTTTTTAAGAAAATCATCATAATTGGATATTATTTTATATTAGTTGTTTTTACTGAGATTATACTTTTCAGTAGTTTTTATTTGCAAGTGCAATTAAAATGAAATAATAAAAACTGAAAGGGGTCAAATTCATTCAATGAGTATTAGAGACTCATAAAAACTGATGAATTAGGACCAAATAGGGTTAATAATATAATTAGTACTTAATTTTTCTGTTAAGACTTTAAATAATAAGAAGGATTTTGTTTGAACTTGTTTTTAAATAGTTTGCTGAAGTATTTTCTATCTGAATACCCAACTTTGTAACATGCGTCTGAAACAGAATAACCCATTTCATTAATTAATTGCTTTGCTATTGATAATCGATAATCTCGAATAAACTCCACATATGTTAGACCAGTTAAAGACTTTATTTTTTTATACATTGAAGAATGACTCATGTTTAAATTCTTTGAAATTACATCTGCTTTTAAGTTATTAGATTGTAAATTTTCTTCCAACAATTTATATAAGTTTTCTAAAAAAATTTGATCTTTTGAATTTACTGTCAACTCTTTTGGGTTGAGTAAGCTATTATTCACAAATTTTTGTTTTAATAACTTTCTTCCTCTAATAAGATTTTTAATTCTATTTTTTAAGAAATCTTCATCATAAGGTTTAATAATATATTCATCTGCACCAGTTTCAAAACCTTCCATTTTGTCTTTGGTTGCTGTTTTTGCCGTTAATATGATAATAGGGATATGACTTGTAGCTGTATTCAATTTTATCTTTTTAGATAGTTCAATACCATCCATTTTTGGCATCATTACATCACTTATAATAAGGTTTGGCAAAGAGGTAGATGCCAATCTCAATCCTTCAAGGCCATCAAAAGCTTGAATTATAGCATAATTTTCTTCTTCTAAAAGTTCTTTTAAAGACTCTTGAATTTCAATATTGTCTTCAATAATTAGAATAATTTCTTGCTGTTGTTTTTTCTCTAAAATCTTCTTTTGAAATATATCTATGGCTTTTTCTTCTTCAAAAAATTCTGAATCTCCTCCTAAAATAGTATTAAAATGTTTGTTCCCCCTTAATAATTTTACTTCAAAAGAACTTCCTTTTTTTAACTCGCTTAAAACATTTATCTCTCCTTTATGTAATTTTATAATATCTTTTACGATGGATAAACCTAAACCAAAACCTTTATTGTTTTCAGTATGTGTATATTTTACCTGGTAAAATCTTTTAAATATTTTTTCTTTATCATCCGAAGACAAACCAATTCCTGTATCATTTACACATAACACTACCTCCTTTTCAGTAGTTTCTATTTTGACTTCTATAGTGCCATTATCATTTGTAAACTTAAAAGCGTTGGAAAGTAAGTTAAAAATAACTTTTTCTAATTGATTCTTGTCATACCATAAATCTATTTTAGACTCAACTGTATTAAAAATGCAATTTATATTCCTTTCTTTGGCAATATCTGAAAATGACAAATAAACTTCTTTTGTAAAAGAAATAAATTCGTTTTTAGAAACATTCAGTTTAATTTCGTTTGTCTCTAATTTTCTTACATCTAAAAGTTC
>Ga0228673_1000337_pt1 | contig 9620 bp, 6 predicted proteins | sample 91DmetaG_FD_182783 | JGI IMG/M metagenome (GOLD analysis project Ga0228673, IMG submission 182783) | Seawater microbial communities from Monterey Bay, California, United States - 91D | ecosystem: Environmental > Aquatic > Marine > Coastal | place: USA: California | collected 2016-11-11
TGACCAGCCTGCCACTGGTTCAAAACCTTGAATATCATCTGGCTGTTGTCGCGCAAAATGCTGGTACATTGTCACGTCACGGGCAAGAATTGGCGGGCATTATTGCCAAGCGCTTAGACAGAATTCGATGTTAAGCAACCGGCAAATCTCTTATCCAGCCCGCGCGCGGCGGTTGATCTTCCACCCGCACCTCAACGTTTAAGCCCGCGCGCCAATAGCCTTTCTCGAGAAGAGACAAACCTATATTGTTTTCTAAACGCGGCGAATATATCCCCGATGTGATTTCACCAATTTTTTGTCCCTCACAAATCACAGGCCATGGGATTGCGCAGGTTGGCACGGGGGGACCTTCAAATTCAACTGCATGGATCAACCGCTGAGGGCCTTGCGCAGCGATCGCGCATACCGCATCCCGGCCGATGTAATCAATAGAACCGCTCACATCACAAAATTTACCCAGCCCTATTTCAAATGGATTGTTTTGAAGGGTCATCTCATTGCCATATGAAAAAAGGCCGCCCTCAATCCGTTCGATCAGATTGGGGCAACCGGGGCGAATGTTATACGCTTGCCCTGCCCTCCAGAGCAAATCCCATAAACCGGGGCCATGCGCCGCCCCCTGCATATAAATCTCAAACCCGCCTTGGCGCGAATACCCGGATCGGGCGATAAGCTGCTGGGTTCCCTCAACCTCAATCCACCCAAATTTGAAAAATCCAATATCGCGTATATCTGGCCCGAAAACCTCGGCCAGCAAAGCCTCAGCTTGCGGCCCCTGCACGGATAAAGGAAAAACATCAGGCTCATGAATATAGGCATTTAGCCCCCGGCCCAAGGCCAGCCCTTTGGCATAAAGCAGTAAATCGCTATCGGCGATTGACAGCCAAAACCGATCTTCGGCCAGCTTTAAAAGAACCGGATCATTTATCAGCCCCGCTTGGTCATCAATGATCGGCACATATAGACACTGCCCCACCTGTGCCTTGCTGATGTTGCGCGGGGTCATCAATTGCACCAAAGCGCCAGCATCTGGGCCCGATATTTCAACCTGCCTTTGGCAAGACACATCCCAAAGCTGCACATAGGCGCGCAAATGCCAATAATCTTCTTCAACACTGGTTTCAAAGGCTTTGGGCAAGAGCATATGGTTGACCACGGAAAACCCCCGAACCCCCAACGCCTCGACGCGATCCGTATAAGGTGTGCGACGAATACGCCGCGACATATTTAAGCCATCAGCCATTGGTTAATCTCCTGACCACCAAACAGAGTAAGAATTCGGGTTGATAATGATCGGAATGTGGTAATGGCCTTCCCGATCAGGCATCGAAAAACGAAAGATGATTTCATCCATAATGTGCAGCCTTGCGCGAATGAGATCTTGGTTTTGCCAGTAATCTTTGGTTTCAAAGACCAGTTCATAGCGCGCCTCGGGGCTCAAAAGTCGCGCATCCAAGGTTTCTTTAAGCCGCCCGCCAGCATCCATCTGAGTGTCAAATAAACAATTTTGATTGGTCAGATTGATCAGGCGGACAGGAATAAACCCAGCATGTGTGCCATCAAATCCGTTCAGCGTGTGAGATGTTAAAACGGCCATTATTCAATCGATGCCTTATCACGTTTATCGGAGGTGGCTGCTACGATCGGGCTAATAACACCACGACATTTCACGTTGAGGCAAGCGGTCTTTCCGCTGGCCATCGCCCGCGCCAAAGCAGGGCCCAAAGCGGCACGATCCTCGACCAATTCTCCATATCCCCCCATACCTTCAAAAAGGGTGTGAAACGGAATATCGCGAAAATCGGTGGCAAAATGGGAACCGTTCGCAAATAAACGCTCTTGCTGCTGGCTGATACAATCCAATCCGCCATTATTATCTATTACAACGGTGATCGGCAGCTTTTCCTGAAACGCCGCTTCGATGGATAAGCCACCCGACAAAAAGGCGCCATCCCCCGAAATTAACACGACATTACGTTCCGGATGCGCCGCTTTTGCTGATAGGGCAAAGCTTACCCCTACGCCCAGCAAGCTATAATTTCCAGGGTGCAAAATACCGCCAAGTTTTTGACCACGCCACCCAGCCATATTAACAGCAATTTCCGACCAGAAATGCGTGTTGCCGCCGTCAAAAACCAACCAATCCTGATCCTGTAACTGGCTTTGCACATCCAATGACAATTGCAGCGGGTGCATTTTGCGCCCCTGCGCTTGATCGAGTGTATTTTCTGTATCCAAATGCGCGTACCATTCATCAACCCATTTGGCGCGGCGCGCTTGCTGCAGCTCAAGCCAAGGGGCAAAATTAACTTTCACACCTGACAAAAGATCCAAAAATGCAGCGGGGTCGCTGAGTATCAACCGATCTGCCGCGCGATTGTAATTCAGTTCTTCGTGGCTGCCATTGACACAGATCAAATGCGTTTCCGCTTTGATAAAAGGCGGATTTCCGAAATTCATTTGATTGTCGAGTCGCCCTCCAATCATCAATATTATATCCGCGTCCTGCAACGCCTCTTTAGAGGGGTGATATTGGTGAAAATCTGCCAACCCCATATAGGTTTCACATTCCTCACCCAGTAGTTTCTGATGATAGGGAACGTTGAATACAGGAATTTTCAAAGCTTTCGACGCGTCTTCAAGGTTTTTTTCCGCGTGTGACCACCACACCCCGTGCCCTGCGATGATAACAGGCCGCTTTGCCATATTAAGCAGGTTTATCACATCTGCCATCACCGCTGGTTCTGGCCAAGCTTTTGGCAAAGGCCTGTCGCTACGGTCAAATGGGCGCTCATGACGACCTGCATCCGCTGGAAAACTCGCAAACATTAAATCAACCGGCAAGCTGATATGCACAGGCCCTGGATAACCAGTGGTTGCCGCTGTCCAGGCCCGATCGACAAATTCGCTGATCCGCTCACCATCGGTAATTTGAACCGAATATTTCACCAATGGGGCCGCGATGGCGACATCATCAATTTCTTTAAATCCGCCTGCACCTTGGCGCTTCAGCGTCGAAGACCCAGTCACAAATATCACCGGCGCTCGTTCGCCGCCAGCCTCCAACATGGCCGGCACCGCATTTGCGAAACCTTCCGGACCAACCAAGCAGACAGCCGGTTTGCGCGTGATACGCGTATGACCATCAGCCAAATGTCCAGCAACCTGTTCATGGGGGCAGTTGATCACAGGCATTTGACATTTCATAAACCCTTCGAGCGCAGGGTTACAAAAGCCACCAGCAAGCGTAAACACATGCTCAGCACCTTTTTCTTTGAGTGCACGGGCGAGTATCTCGCCACCACGCAGTTTTATCTCTTTGCTCTTTTCGTTCACAGGATCTTCACCTTCTTACCCATAAAACCCACCTAATCTAGCAGGGCATGATTATTTTTTACGATCATCGCAGGCGTCAAATCGGATATGTTTCGCGCACCCAATTGTGCCATCGCAGCAGAAACATCATAGGCCAAACCGCTGAACAACGCGTCCAGCCCCCGCGCACCATCAGCCGCCAACGCGTAAAGCACCGGACGGCCCAACATCACCATATTGGCGCCACAAACCAAGGCCTTCACGATATCTTCGCCATTGCGAACGCCGCTATCAATAAGCAACGGATAATCCGGACCAAGCGCTTGCCGGATCAATGGTAACACTGCAATTGACGCCGGCGCGCTGTCCAACTGGCGCCCCCCATGCGTGGAAATATAAATCGCATCTGCGCCGCACTCTTGCACCTGCAACGCGTCGGGCACCGAGGTAATTCCTTTGACCACCAGCTTGCCCGGCCACAATTCACGCAATCGTTTCAAAAATTCCCAATCCGCTAAAGCGCGGCTTGCATCTCGATCAAAACCATCCCCATTATCCGGAAAGTTCAGGGGTTTGGGCACGCCGTTTGCCAAAGTTGCGAGGCTCCACCTTGGATGGGTTGCGAAATCAAAAAATTGTTTTGACCTCATCCGAAAGGGCATTTTAAACCCATTCGCAACATCGCGCAAACGCCGGCTCACTTGAGGAACATCCACCGTGAATACCAAGGTTGAATATCCGGCATTTTGGGCCCTTCGCACCAAAGAAAGCGTATGATCGAGCGGCGGTGTTACATAAAGCTGAAACCATGCATAAGTACCGGCCCATTTGCGCATATCCTCAAGGCGGCTTGACGCTGCAGATGACAATCCCACCGGAATCTGCGCAGTTTTCGCAACTTGCCCCATTATTTGGTCCGCCTTGGGATGCGAAAGATTACACATTCCCATCGGCGCGATTCCAAAGGGCAGCTGAAACGATTGATCGATAAATTTTGTGGTTAGGTTTCTGGGGTCAACCTGGCGTAAAACACGTGATTGCAGTTGAATATCACCAAATGCCTGTTCATTGCGTGCCTTGCCAATTTCGCGCCCCGCCGCTCCATCAATAAAGTCAAAAATAAGTTTGGGAAGCCGCTTTTTGGCCAGAAAGCGCGCATGAGTTGCGTCAATGACGCAGGGCGCGCCCGATTTGATTGAACTTTCGTAAGACACATATCCCCCAACGCCTTTGCAAAAGGGGATACTAAAGCCGCTAGGCAAAAACAATTCGCTTTTATTTTGCCATTCATACATTTTTTGTATGAATTTATTGAGGCAAATATTCGTTATCGAGGTAACAAACTTATTTTAAATTCTGACAATTGTTATGTTCTGTCCGCCATCTAATACGGGGGCCAAATGGCAAACACCGTCAATTTAGATGGAAAACTAAAATAAATCTGTTAATGATTAAACATGCTGAAGTTTTACTAAAAAGAAAATTCGATGAATAAAGTCATAACGATCACATTAATCGCACTTTTTTGCGCCACTGCCGCAAGCGCACAAACGGTGCCATCGACGCAAAATGGTAAAACAAATTTGGAAAATGCAACGTCAAATTTAGGCCCCGCCTCGAAATTAACAGGCAGTTTTTTATTTATAGCCCTGTTATCGTTAATCGGAAGCAGCAATTCAAGCTCTGCTTCCGGCTCATGACTTTATCGGGTTAAGTTTTGCTATTGCCCGTGAAAACCCTTTGAGACTTACCTTTGCCAAGATTGCTTCTTCGGCATTTAGCATTCTAAACCGCAAAGAAAACTCACGGTTTTTCTTCATGCTCTCAATAAGTGGTTCATCCAACTCGAAAGAGACCAAACACCCCTGAGAAACACAGGTGACAAAACGGTAGGTTTTTGGATCAATATTTTCCGATGACATCTCTAAGCCAAATGCCAGATCTATTTGAAGCGGAAGCAGCACATCAAAGATCATTTGTTCCTTTTTCAACGCAATTGTAATCATTGAAAAGGGCCGTTTTTCTCCAGTATTTTCACGTAAGGTTTGTTGTAATATGCAAGTTTCAATTTCCTGCTCAAGCGTGCAAATACTTTCCCAAAAATCATGCTGTGTGCGCGTTATAGAGATATCATTCACCTCTCCTTCGGGTTCTTGCGAAGCAACAGAAGCCGGGCTAAGCCCGAACACACTTATCCAAAAACAACATGACAAAACCGAAAAAATAAAACTGCGTCGAATGTAAGACATTTTCAAATCACCTTTATTAAAAATTTATGTTTACGGAAGTCCAAAACTGTGGATCACGGTTAGAAGGATCCACCGAGGAGGCTGCCATACTTAGACGTTGGGCCAAGCTTAAATCTAAACTCAAACGTTTGTTTGAAAATTGCACTCCAAGCCCGACACCGGCGAGTCGGCGCGTGTTTTCACCCGCATTTTCAGTCACTTGCCCATAATCAAGAAATAGATACGCCGCAGAGGCCGCATTTAAAGATCCATAAAGTTCAAACTGACCCAAAAAACCGTTACTGCCGCTTGCCTCTCCCACCGGATAAGCGCGAATGCCATGCGCGCCCCCTAAAGAAAAACCTTCCAGAGAATTTAAATTTTGGCGACTTGCGGCTTGAAAAACCAGCCTGCTTTTCAAAACGGATGAACGCGCGATCCTTTGATGCTGTTCAATATTTCCAGATAAAATTACAGCCCGACCTTGCGCAGCACCAGCTCTATCGGAACTCACATTTGTAGTAGCAACCGTTATTTGTCCAAAGCGTCGCGAGGCTGTTAAGAGTGATTGCTTTTGCTCAAAACTTATTCCAAATTCGATTTTCTTTCACACGCTTTTCAAACTTTGCGCCGGCCAACATCTCGACTATTTAATCTCTCTGAACTCTCAAAACCGCATCTGTTTCTTTTTTATTTCCTATCAGGAGTGGATAAGAAACCTCAGCTAAATATCCGGTTGTATGCCCTTCTAGCGGATCAAACTGACCAGATAAATCATATGTGCTTCTTGACATTTCCACTTTGACGCGCCCACCGTCATGCCCAATGGGGCGCGCATAGCCGATACGGCCCAAATAAAAAGTTTCACTCGTCTTCATCAACGTCATATTAATTTGGTCACCAAAAATCACTTCTGGTATAAGCGTAATGTCAACACGACCACGGTTTTTTCCAAAAAATCGACTTCCATCATTCGCTAAGTTTAAACTGCCAAAAGCATGAGAGGTCGGTTCAATCTTTACACGCAAATCGCTCTGACCGATTTTTGCGCCTGGAGACAATGTGTACTCTGTCTCAAATCCTGGTAATTGAGAAATTACACCAATTTTTCTGATTAATGGATCCGAACGAATAACAGCATCAGTTTTTAAATCATTTAGATATGCCATCACTTGTGGCCCATACGCGGCATCCCCTTCACTGTAAATTTTGCCGTATTGGCCCTCTAAAATTACGATAGAAACAGTATTATTCTTAATTTTTTGATTAGGAATGATAGCACGCGCAAGGAAATAACCCTGATTGCGGTAATGGCGTGAAATTTTATCAGCAAGTTTGAAAAGTTCCGTAAGGGAAAACGACCGAGAAGGCACTCCGCCAATTACGGTTAAAATCTCCCTGCGCGTAAAAATTGTGTTATTTAAAAATTTTATATTACGTATAAAAACCTTTGCGCCAGCCTCTTGGGGATTAAACCGTTCTACCGGCGGCGCTTCAAACATTGGCAATGTGTTTTTTGACGTTAGGTTTTTCGCAGGCGGTTTAAAGCTATTTTTCAAAGCGCCCCCTGTATCAATTGTTTCTGTCAGCCCATAAATACTTGAGAAAACCCAAAAGAGAGCGCTTATAAAAATCAAAGGCAAAAAGACAGCAAACTGTGATTTAAGCACGATGACCTGACAGAGTTTTTTTATGTTTATATTAAATATTTTCGAGTAAAATTATATAATTAATAAATTTATTTAAATGCTGACCGGCCAAAAATTATCCCTCTATAAGGCAGACAGACGCCGACAATTGACGCCCAGCCCGACAGCCTGGATTGTTCGATGGTACAAGGTCAAGTTTTTCTAATTCATCAACCTCCACGTTTTTATCATATGAGTCGTACAAAGTATTTAAGTCTTTTGCCTTGCCCCCAATGCTTTTCAACACGATTTTCAGCTTGATATCCGCATCAAACCGCAAACTCTTAGGATTTTTCAATGAAAACCCATCGGAATCTTGACTTGAAAAGGCCAAAGCACTGGGATTGCCTTCAGCAATTAATGTGTTTTCCTGGATGATGCTGCCCGATAAGATTGCGGGTTTGTTCAGAAAGCTCAAAATACTTCCTAATGCGTTATTTAAATTGGTTTCCTGATCGCTCAAGCCAACGGTATTTCCATATGTTTGCTGCACAACATCTACAGCAAAACCAGAGGGAAAGAGCAATCTATAGTTTTTTCGATCAGATCCAATCAGGGTAAGCCCAGCGATCGTTACTGGAACATCCCGCGCAACGTCAGCCGTCAAAACGTAACCTACAGCAGTCCCTGCAAGGCTAACATTATCTTTTTCATAAGGAGCAATTCTAGGATTGCCTTCTAGACCGAAGCTAGAATCTTTAGAATATACAAACGACGGTGGTCTCACACCCGTAACGCTCAGCGCTTTCGCCGTGATCGAGGCGATAGACCCTGAGGATTCAGCTATCTGATAGCCATACACTTCGACGTCATTATTGCTCCAACTGCCTTTTGCACGCGTGAGCGAAACATTTATATTTTCGCCTACATTCTGTGAAGCCAGTTCACCCGTGGTGGGTTTGCTCAAGGTTACAGTATCGCCATCAACCGCCCCCGTGATGGCTCCATAATTTGCCTCGGTCAGCGTGGTGATGTTGCTTAATCCATCATATGTTTTAGACGCGCTATCGATGAGGGATGAACTGAGGGTCGGTGCTAGGGTATAAAGAAACCCATTTTTAGACCCCTCCACGCTCGTGGTGCCATAGATCGCATTATATTGCTTGAAACCATATAAAAGACCGTCGCGGGTATCCCCCGTTGAAAGATCAAACGGATCTTCGTTTGCCGACCAGACGAGCCATCGGCCAGAATTTGCTGATAAGGCTGCGGCGCCAGCCTCATTTTGAAAAGATTGTCCGGATAAAACGATCGCATCGCCGCTGCCGGATGCGGTCAGCGCGCCGGAGTTTAAAACGATTCCACTCCCATCAGTGAGCCCAAGATTGACGGCCGAAATTGTAGCCGCTGAGATGGTTCGTAAACTTATATTACCGCTTGCTGAATTTGATTTTCCAGCGCCATCTTCAAGCGTAATAGAGACAGATCCTGTGCCTGCCTCGATACTCACGCCATCGGCCATTGAAATCTCGGCACTGCCCGCATCGCGATGCGCATCCTGAACGCCATTTGCAAGCCTGTCATTCGCGACCAGCGTAAGATCACCATTTCCGGTGATCATATTTGCGTTCAACAAAATACTGCGCCCTGCCTGCAGCGTCAGCCGACCTCGTGACTCTCCATCGGGAACGCTGAGAGCGCTTGACACCGTGATATCATTTGAAGCTTGTAAGGTCACATCTGTGCCCGCGGTGATGAGATCTGATATCGCTGATGAAGCGAATATAACCGTATCCGAGGGCTGCTGAGCAAATGCACCCGCATCATCAGGTAGAGAGGTCGCATCATAATGAAACAAATAAACCGCGCCCGAATTTGCGGAGGTATTTTCCGCACCGTCATTCAAACTAGCCCCAACCGCCAAGTAATCTCCCGCACCATTGAGCGCCACCGACATGCCAAATTGATCCTTTGCAGCAACTCGAACGTCATCGTCAGATAATGTGGAAAGATTCATATCATTATCACCCGAATACCCTGCCCCAATCGTTCCAATTTGCGTCGCGCCATTAAAATCTGAATCGCTAAAAGCAAAAGCATATACTGCACCCGATTCGCTGATAGAGTTATCGCTGCCATCATCAAAACCGGCCCCAACCGCCAGGCGATCCCCGGCAGTATTCAAGGCAACGCCTGTGCCGAAGCGGTCTCCGGCTTCTAGGCCACTCACATCAAAATTTTTACCCCCAGAATATCCTATTCCAAACGTGGCCTCTAAAGCTGCCCCAGAAAACGCGTTATCACTAAAGCTAAAAAGAAATAAGGCACCGCTGCTAGTCTGCGTGCCATCCGCAGCCTCGGCAGTGTGAGCTCCGACGGCCAATCGATTTCCCGCCCCGTTCAATGTCAGGCTCCTGCCAAATGCATCATGCTTTGCAAGCGATGAAAC
>Ga0228673_1000348_pt1 | contig 9505 bp, 10 predicted proteins | sample 91DmetaG_FD_182783 | JGI IMG/M metagenome (GOLD analysis project Ga0228673, IMG submission 182783) | Seawater microbial communities from Monterey Bay, California, United States - 91D | ecosystem: Environmental > Aquatic > Marine > Coastal | place: USA: California | collected 2016-11-11
CTGATAGGCCGAAAACAAAACAGGGAAAAAATCAAAATCCTCACAAAATTCAATAAAGAGTGCTTCGTCTGCACGAGGCGATAATGCACAATATGCCTTTCTGTTCTCACGATCTAAAATAATACTTCCTGTGCCTTCTAAAAAAACTTCTTCTTGCTCTGCAGCACTGTAATCAATAATGTGTTCAATAAAAAATCCGTTTTGTTCCACTGCTTCCAAAATAGACTCCTTGCGCTCGTATCGTCTATTTTCTGCAAACATAGGGTATAGAGCGGCTGTGCCATTATGATGAAATGAAATCCAATTGTTCGGAAATATTGAATCGGGGGTATCAAATTCCTTAGTGTCATTAACAACAATAACGTGGACACCAACAGAGCGTAATTTGTCTACAAGTGCATCAAATTCTTGGGCAGCTAATCTGTTGACTTCAACGGGTTTTAGGTCCTTTATTTTCTTCTGGTAGTAGTTGTTGACCGCTGTTTGTTCATTCATTCGAAATTGAACAGGACGGATCATCAAAACGGAATTTGTAATTTGTTTATTCATCTATAAGCGAATTAAAGGCAGAGTTGAGCACCTCAAAAGACCTCCTTGCTTGGATATTTCTGAGTAGCTTACCTTTTCTACCTTGAATTTATGAAGTTCTAACCATTTATTTAACCTTGTAAAACCTGCCTCGGAGATAACAACATCATTGGAAATTGAAAAGACATTACAATTCATATTTGCCATTTCTTGTTTAGTTGTTAAATAAATATGCTCTTTGCCAAATAGTTTTTCCAAAAAAATAAAATCCTCTTGATTTGTAAATCCTTCTCTATGCAATAGTGCTTTGCCTCTTCCGAGTGGCTGAAAACAACAATCTAAATGAAGTGCGCCTTCCAATGGATTAGTATTTGACTTTTTCAATTCAAGTGCTTTAACTTTTTTATTGGGGAAAAGTGACCGAAGTGCTTCTACCGCTTGAATATTAGTTCGTGCAGTGATAAAACTTGAGTAATCATCCCCTAAATAAACACCTACAAAAATATAATCATTGTGGACAATCACATCGCCGCCCTCTACATGACATTCTTCTGGAAGTTCGATGCATTTTTGGGAATCAATTTGACGCACAATTTGATCTAAGGCTGAAAATTCCTCTGCACGATCTGGCAATATATTGGATTTGATTAGTTTATCCTCGATTACGAAAGCTATATCTCTAGCGAAAATTTGATTACAATTTTCAATAATATTTGGGCGATACACCTTGACGCCATGCGATTCAAAAATTTGAACTAAGGCGCTCATTTCTTCTACCATATCCTTTTCTGATGGATAGGTGCCTTGAAGAACATGTTTCAGGCTACTAGGGTCGTAGCAAGCTTCTGGAGTTGGGGTAGGGCCGTTACTTTTAGCCACACCGAGAACAACTGCTTTTAATGTACTGAATTCATTTAAAACGTTTAAGTTCAGCATATATGTAGGTATTGATTAGCGCTTTGAAGAAGAGAAAGATCGAGCAGTTTCTCCACTGTATATCTGTCTCGGACGCCCAATTGGTTCTTTACGCAAACGCATTTCGCGCCACTGCCCTATCCACCCTGGTAAACGCCCTAGAGCAAACATAACGGTAAACATATCTACAGGAATTCCCATAGCCCTGTAGATTATACCAGAATAAAAGTCCACATTAGGGTACAGTTTTCTTTGTACAAAATAAGGATCGGCAAGAGCTTCTCTTTCTAAACCTTTGGCAATATCTAAAATAGGGTCTTCTACTCCCAAATCATTTAAAACTTCGTCGGCTGCTACTTTGATAATTTTAGCTCGTGGATCAAAGTTTTTGTACACACGATGACCGAAGCCCATAAGGCGAAACGGATCGCTTTTGTCTTTTGCTTTTGCCATGTATTTCTTGGTGTCTCCGCCATCTTCTTTAATTGCCTCTAACATTTCTAATACTGCTTGGTTTGCTCCGCCGTGAAGTGGACCCCATAAAGCAGAAATACCAGATGAAATTGAAGCAAATAAACCTGCATGTGATGACCCAACAATACGAACAGTAGAAGTCGAGCAGTTTTGCTCGTGATCAGCATGAAGGATGAGTAACTTGTTTAAAGCATTGACAATAATTGGATTTTGCACATAGGCTTTATTTGGTTGCTTAAACATCATTTTCAATACGTTTTCAACAAAACCTAAATCTTCGTCTCCATAATCCAAAGGTAAGCCTTGCTTTTTACGCATTGTCCATGCTACTAAAACAGGAAGTTTTCCGAGAAGCTTAACTACGGAATTATACATGTCTTCTTCTGATTCTACATTTACAGACCCTGGATTAAAAGCTGTGAGTGCTGAAGTGAGCGAAGACAACACACCCATGGGGTGTGCGGATTTTGGGAATGCATCTAATATTTTTCTAATGTCATCATCTACAATAGAATTCTCTTTGATGTCTTCATGAAATTTAGAAAGTTGCTCGTCTGTTGGCAACTCTCCAAAAATTAACAAAAAGGCAACTTCTAAAAAATCAGCTTTTGCTGCAAGTTCTTCAATGGAATACCCTCTGTACCTTAAAATTCCTTTTTCTCCGTCTAAAAAAGTAATTGCACTCTCACAAGAACCTGTATTTTTAAATCCAGGATCGATAGTAGTTACTCCACCAGTGACTGCACGAAGACTACTGATGTTGATGGCTATTTCTTTTTCAGTTCCGTGTACAATTGGAAAGTCATATTTTTGTCCGTTGAATTCGAGGGTAGCTTTTTCTGACATTATTCAGTAGGAAATTTAAATTATTAGAATTGCAATTTACAAAATCGCCACCTTATTTTCAATAAAAACCTCATATTATTGACGGCCTAAAACAACAAAGCCTCTCAAAAATGAAAGGCTTTGTTAAAACACTAATAAAATGTTTATTTTATTTTAAATGCTTTCTCTTGCGGGTAGTAAGCCATTTGTCCCAATTCTTCTTCAATTCTGAGAAGCTGGTTGTACTTTGCCATACGATCGCTTCGAGAGGCAGACCCTGTTTTGATTTGTCCTGTATTGAGCGCTACGGCAAGATCAGAGATAGTGTTGTCCTCTGTTTCTCCTGATCTGTGTGACATTACTGATGTGTACCCTGCGTTGTGTGCCATATTAACGGCTGCAATTGTTTCTGTAAGTGTACCAATTTGATTGACTTTAATAAGAATTGAATTTGCAATGTTATTTTCAATTCCTCTAGACAAACGCTCTACATTTGTCACAAATAAATCGTCCCCAACAAGTTGAACTTTATCCCCTATTTTTTCGGTAAGGTATTTCCAACCTTCCCAATCATTTTCATCCATACCGTCTTCGATTGAAACGATTGGATAATTAGCAGATAATTCAGCTAAGTAATCAGCCTGTTCTTTGCTGCTGCGAACTTTACCATTCGCACCTTCAAACATTGAGTAATCGTATTTTCCATTGACATAAAATTCAGCTGAAGCACAATCTAGAGCAATCATCACTTCGTCACCCAATTTGTACCCTGCCTTTGCTACTGCTTTTGCAATTGTATCAAGCGCATCTTCCGTACCATCTAATGTAGGTGCAAAACCCCCTTCGTCACCAACAGCTGTACTCAAGCCTCTGTCGTGTAATACCTTTTTTAGATTATGAAAAATCTCAGTTCCAATCTGCATTGCATGTGTAAAGTTTTTGGCTTTTACTGGCATTACCATAAATTCTTGAAATGCAATTGGAGCATCACTGTGCGATCCGCCATTGATGATATTCATCATTGGCACTGGAAGTGTATTGGCACTGACTCCTCCAACATAACGGTAAAGCGGAATACCAAGTTCTGCTGCTGCTGCTTTTGCTACAGCTAAAGAAACTCCAAGTATGGCATTTGCGCCAAGCTTAGATTTGTTTGGAGTTCCATCAAGATCTATCATGGTTTGGTCTATGAGGTTTTGTTCAAAAATAGAAGCTCCAATAAGCGCCTCAGAAATAACTGTATTTACGTTACTTACAGCTTTTGCAACCCCTTTTCCCATATACGTGTCTCCACCATCGCGTAGTTCTACAGCTTCATGTTCTCCAGTTGAAGCGCCAGAGGGCACTGCAGCTCTCCCTACGAAACCATTCTCTGTAGTTACGTCTACTTCAACCGTTGGATTCCCTCGAGAATCTAAAATCTGTCGCGCATGAATGTCTAGTATTATACTCATAATATTTTCTTTGGTTTGTTTAGTTTGTAAATTTACAAAAATGTTGTATTGCAGCCTCTTTTTCTGAAAAGAAAAGCAATAAAATTAAACTACAACGATATAGTAAAATTTAGAACAAAAATTGATTCATGAGCGCTAGAAACTCTATTTGAGAAGGTCGATAAATTGATCGAAAAGATATGACGAATCGTGCGGCCCTGGACTAGCTTCAGGATGATACTGCACAGAAAAACATTTTTTATTTTTCATAGATATTCCCGCAACAGTATGATCGTTAAGGTGTAAATGACTGATTTCTAATTCAGGATTAGTTTCAGCTTCCTCTCTGTTAACTGCAAATCCGTGGTTTTGTGAAGTGATTTCTCCTTTACCGGTTTTTAAATTTTTCACGGGATGATTAATTCCACGATGACCGTTATGCATTTTATACGTGGAAACTCCATTGGCTAAAGCAATAACTTGATGACCGAGACAAATACCAAAAAGAGGAAGATTTTTTTCTATGATTTTTTTTGCTAAAGCTTGAGCCTCCACTAGTGGTTGAGGATCTCCTGGGCCATTAGACAAGAAATAACCGTCGGGGTTCCATGCACTTAGTTCTTCAAAGCTTGCATCGTAAGGAAAAACTTTAATATAAGCATCGCGCTTTGCAAAATTTCTCAGTATATTTTTTTTGATTCCGATATCAAGGGCGGCAATTTTATAAGTTGAATTTTCATCACCAAAATAGTAAGGCTCTTTGGTCGATACTTTAGAGGCCAATTCTAAGCCTTCCATATGTGGCACTTCAGATAGTTGTTTTTTTAGCGCTTCAATGTTTTCAATATCTGTTGAAATAACGGCATTCATAGCGCCATTTTCTCTAATGTAACTAACCAAGGCCCTAGTATCCACATCTGAAATAGCAAAAAGATCATTGGCTTCAAAGAAATTCTCTAGACTACCATGCGCATCAACTCGTGAATATTCATAGCTAAAATTTTTACAAATTAAGCCAGCAATTTTGATGTCACTTGATTCCATCTCATTGTCATTTACTCCATAGTTCCCTATGTGTGCGTTGGTAGTCACCATAAGCTGACCAAAATAGGATGGATCTGTAAATACTTCTTGATAGCCAGTCATTCCAGTATTAAAACATACTTCACCAAACGCTGTTCCTTCTTTCCCAATGGCCTTTCCATGAAAAATGGTGCCGTCTGCGAGTAATAATATTGCCTTTTTTCTTGATTTATACCTCATAGTTACGTGTTGGTTATAGCGTATAACAAAATTGCATAAAAAAAAGGATAAACTAAAAAAGTTTATCCTTAATATTTTAAATGATTATTAACATTTATTCTTCTTCTTGAGTTGCTTCTGGAGTGACGGCTGCAGCTACTGCTTTTGCTTTACCTCTTCGGCTTCTTCGCGTTGTTTTCTTCTTCGGTTTGTCGGCGTTATAAATTTCATTGAAATCAACAAATTCTATCATCGCCATGTCTGCGTTATCGCCAAGACGATTTCCCAACTTTATGATTCTGGTGTATCCACCAGGACGATCTCCGATTTTGACAGCAACGTCTCTAAAAAGTTCAGCAACAGCAGCTTTCTGACGCAATCTACTGAAAACGATTCTGCGGTTGTGTGTCGTGTCTTCTTTAGATTTAGTGACAAGTGGCTCAATAAATTGTTTGAGTGCTTTTGCTTTAGCAACGGTTGTATTGATTCGCTTGTGTTCAATCAACGAGCAAGCCATGTTTGCAAGCATCGCCTTTCTGTGTGCTGTTTTTCTTCCTAAATGATTAGTTTTCTTTCCGTGTCTCATTTTGTTATATATTAACCATCATCTTGCTTCGACCCAAAACTTGTTTTGCATTGGGGCGCAAAATATGATGTGTTACTCTTTGTCTAATTTATATTTACTAAGGTCCATTCCAAAACTTAAACCTTTAATATTCACAAGCTCCTCTAATTCAGTAAGTGATTTTTTTCCAAAGTTTCTAAACTTCATTAAATCATTTTTATTAAAAGACACTAAGTCTCCTAATGTATCTACCTCGGCTGCTTTAAGGCAGTTAAGGGCACGAACTGAAAGATCCATGTCGATAAGTTTTGTTTTCAATAATTGACGCATGTGTAGCGACTCTTCATCGTAAGTCTCAGTTTGCGCAATCTCATCCGCCTCTAATGTAATACGCTCATCAGAGAATAACATAAAGTGGTGGATTAGAATTTTTGCAGCTTGAGTGAGTGCATCCTGCGGATTTATCGATCCGTCAGTAATAATTTCAAATACTAGTTTTTCGTAGTCTGTTTTCTGCTCTACACGGAAATTTTCTACGCTGTACTTTACATTTTTGATTGGTGTGTAAATAGAATCTGTAAAAATTGTACCTACAGCTGCTGAGGATTTTTTGTTTTCTTCAGCAGGTACATAACCTCTACCCTTTTCTATAGTAAGCTCCATAGAAATATTAACCTTTGGATCTAAATTACAAAGGACTAGATCAGTATTCAAAATTTGAAATCCTGAGATAAATTTCTGGAAATCTCCGGCAGTGATTTTATCTTGTCCTGAAATTGAAATTGAGACAGATTCGTTATCTACTTCGTCGATTTGACGCTTGAATCTTATCTGTTTAAGGTTCAAAATGATTTCTGTAACGTCTTCAACGACACCAGAAATTGTAGAAAATTCGTGATCTACGCCTTCAATCTTAACTGAAGTAATTGCAAATCCTTCAAGAGATGATAGTAAAACTCGTCTCAAAGCATTTCCTACGGTCAATCCGTAACCAGGTTCTAGGGGTCTGAATTCGAATTTACCTTCGTAATCCGTAGAATCTATCATGATGACTTTGTCGGGCTTCTGAAAATTTAAAATTGCCATATTGCTGTGTGTTTCAGTTAATTATTTAGAATACAATTCGACGATGAATTGCTCATTGATGTTTTCTGGAATTTGGATTCTTGCTGGTACAGATACAAAAGTTCCAGATTTTGTATCGTTGTTGAATGTAATCCATTCATATACTGCAGAAGACCCTTCAAGAGATGTATTGATTGCCTCAAGTGATTTAGACTTTTCGCGAACCGCTATAACATCTCCAGCTTTTAGGCTGTATGATGGGATGTTTACAACACCTCCGTTTACTGTAATGTGTCTGTGAGAAACAAGTTGTCTAGCACCTCTTCTTGAACGGGATAAGCCCATTCTATACACTACGTTATCCAATCGTGATTCACAAAGTTGAAGCAGAACTTCACCAGTAATACCTTGTGCAGCTGTTGCTTTTTTGAATAAGTTTCTGAATTGTCTTTCAAGAATACCATAGGTATACTTCGCTTTTTGCTTCTCCATTAATTGAATAGCATATTCAGATTTTTTGCCACGGCGTCTGTTATTTCCGTGTTGTCCTGGAGGATAATTTCTTTTTTCAAAAGACTTATCTTCTCCGAAGATCGCTTCGCCAAATTTTCGGGCGATTTTTGTTTTAGGACCAGTATATCTTGCCATTTTGTTTTGTGTTTGAAGAGGTCTTGGGAATTAAGGTCTTTATCTTATCCTTCGCCAATTGTTAATCCTCTCGATTATACTTATTTATTAATATTAAACTCGACGTCTTTTAGGAGGTCTACATCCATTGTGCGGAGTTGGTGTCACATCGATAATTTCTGTAACTTCAATGCCGCCGTTATGGATGCTTCGGATAGCAGATTCTCTACCATTCCCAGGACCTTTAACATAGACTTTTACTTTTTTAAGGCCTGCTTCTTTAGCAACACCAACAGCATCTTCAGCTGCCAATTGAGCAGCATAGGGCGTGTTTTTCTTTGACCCACGGAAACCCATTTTCCCAGCGGAAGACCATGAAATCACGTCTCCTTTTTTATTGGTCAACGAAATGATGATGTTGTTGAATGAAGCCGTGATATGGGCTTCTCCAGTTGATTCTACGATTACCTTTCTTTTTTTAGTACTTGACTTTGCCATATTACTAATTATTATTTAGTTACTTTTTTCTTGTTAGCAACTGTTTTTCTTTTACCTTTTCTTGTTCTGGAGTTATTTTTGGTACGTTGACCGCGAAGTGGTAATCCAGATCTGTGGCGGATTCCTCTATAGCAACCAATGTCCATAAGGCGCTTGATATTCAGTTGTGTTTCTGAACGCAATTCACCTTCAATTGTGTAGCTTCCAACAGCATCACGGATTTTCCCAATTTCTTCATCGGTCCAATCGGATACTTTTGTACTCTCATCTACTTTAGCTGTTGCTAAAATCTCTTTAGCACGGCTTCTACCAATTCCATAGATATATGTCAATGAAATTACTCCTCTTTTTTGTTTTGGGATGTCTACCCCTGCAATTCTAGCCATAATTAACCTTGTCTTTGTTTGAATCTAGGATTCTTTTTGTTGATTACGTAAAGTCTTCCTTTTCTTCGTACGATTTTGCAATCTGCACTTCGTTTTTTAATTGATGCTCTTACTTTCATCTTACTTATTTTTAGTATCTATAAGTTATTCTCGCCTTAGATAAATCGTAAGGACTCATTTCTAATTTAACTTTATCTCCAGGCAATAACTTAATGTAATGCATGCGCATTTTCCCTGAGATGTGTGCGGTCACGATGTGACCATTTTCCAATTCAACACGAAACATCGCATTTGATAATGCTTCGATGATTGATCCGTCTTGTTCTATTGCTGGTTGTTTTGCCATAGTATATAAATTTTAAGCGGATTTTCTGTTTTTACCTGTTTTCATAAGACCGTCATAATGCTTATTCAACAGATAAGAATTTACTTGTTGCATTGTATCAATAGCAACTCCCACCATAATAAGAAGGGATGTCCCTCCAAAGAATAAGGCCCAACCAGCTTGAATATTCATAATCTGAACAATAATTGCAGGAAAAACAGCAATCAAAGCCAAGAATATGGAACCAGGCAAAGTAATTTGGGACATAATTTTATCCAAATATTCTGATGTTTCTGACCCTGGTCTAATACCAGGAATGAAACCACCACTTCTCTTCAAATCGTCGGCCATTTTATTGGTTGGTACTGTAATCGCTGTATAGAAGTAAGTAAATACAATAATCAACAGTCCAAATACAATATTATACCAAAGACCAAACATACTGTTCCCTGCAAAGTTAGCGACAAGCCATTGCCCTACCGTTGAATCTTTTAAGATATCTAATCCACCAACAAGCCCAGGAACAAACATAATTGCTTGAGCAAATATGATAGGCATCACGCCAGAAGCGTTGAGTTTTAATGGAATATATTGTCTAGATCCCATGATGCTCTTTTCATAA